>Ga0066903_100006384_pt1 | contig 10470 bp, 5 predicted proteins | sample PanSoiMetaGPlot1_FD_67491 | JGI IMG/M metagenome (GOLD analysis project Ga0066903, IMG submission 67491) | Tropical forest soil microbial communities from Panama analyzed to predict greenhouse gas emissions - Panama Soil - Plot 1 (version 2) | ecosystem: Environmental > Terrestrial > Soil >...
TGGATCACAGCGCGATCTTCATATTGATCGCGGGTACCTACACGCCGTTTACTCTGGGCGTGCTGCGCGGGCCGTGGGGCTGGACCATCTTTGGCCTGGTTTGGGGACTGGCAGCTATCGGGTTGGCTATGAAGGCAGTTTTTGGAGCTCGCTTTATCTGGCTTTCGGTCGGTTTGTATCTGACCATGGGCTGGCTCGCGGTGATCGCCACTCCTCAGCTCTTGCAGAAGGTGCCGCTGTCGGGACTTGCCTGGATTCTGGCCGGCGGCGTGGCTTATACGGCCGGCGTAGGCTTCTTCGCCGCGCATCGCCTTCGCTATTCTCACTTTGCCTGGCACCTCTTCGTCATTGCCGGCACTGTCTGCCACTTCTTTGCGGTGCTGTGGTACTCGACGTAGAAATCGGAAGTCTCCATCAAAACCCTTTCTCATTCACGCCTCGCTTCAGCGAGGCGGGGAAGTGATAATTGGCCGTGCAAGCCGTTTCAACGGCTTCCAGAAAACCGTTGAAACGGTTGCAAGATTGTCGGACCAATCGCTAGCACCTCGCTAAAGCGAGGTGTGAATGAAACGATTCGGTTGTCCCATAGCGAATCTCTGGCCTTAAGGGTCCTACAGTGCTATCATCTCCCCGCTTAAAAGCCATGACAGATCGTCGGGAATTACATCAACTGCCCGTCGTCAGTCGCGCGAATCTCTTCGCGGACTAGCACTCCCGTCATCAAACAGTGCTTCACCAAAGGGCGCTTCACCGGAAGCGCTTTGGTTTCGGACTCTCTAAACGATAAGGAGCAAAACGATGATGAGTACCGCTACTTCACTGAAGAAACCAGAAATAAGGACCGAATTACCAGGGCCGAAAGGCCGCGCAATCGTGTCCGCAGATGCCCAGTACGTGAACCCGGCCTACCCGCGCCCCGACTTCAAACTGGTCGCAAAACGCGGCGAAGGGGTGTGGGTCGAAGACGTCGACGGCAATCTTTTTCTCGATTGCAACGCCGGCGTCGCGGTCTGTTCAACCGGTCATTGTCACCCGGAAATTGTGCGCGCAATTCAGGACCAGGCAGCCCAATTGATTCACATGTGCGGCACCGATTATTACTATTCGCAGATGCCTGACCTGGCGCAGAAGCTCGACGAAATCGTTCCGGTGCCGCGGCCGACGCGAACGCATTTCGCCAACAGCGGCACCGAAGCCGTTGAGACCGCGCTGAAACTGGCGATGCACGCTACGGGTCGCGAAAAATTCATCTCGTTTTTCGGTAGCTTTCATGGACGAACGCTGGGCTCGCTCTCATTAACTTCGTCAAAGGCCGCGCAGCGAATCGGTTTTAAACGGCAGGTGCTCGATGTCGTGCACATGCCTTATCCAAACGAGTATCGGAATCCGTTCAGCGCCGATGACTGTGGTGACGGCGGCGTAGTGCAGGGCGCCGTGAACTGGATCGAGCGCCGGCTCTTCAAAACGACCACCCCGCCTGAGGAGGTTGCCGCAATTGTGGTCGAACCGGTGCAAGGCGAAGGCGGTTACGTCCCGGCGCCCTCGCAATTTCTTCCCGCGTTGCGCCGCATCTGCGACGAGCACGGTATTCTGCTCGTCGTCGACGAAGTCCAGAGCGGCATGGGACGCACCGGAAAAATGTTTGCGCTCGAACACTACGGCGTGAAAGCCGACATCGTCTGCATCGCCAAGGGCATTGCCTCAGGCCTGCCGCTCGGGGCCTGTGTCGCGCGCGCTGATTTGATGAATTGGCGGCCCGGGGCGCACGCTTCGACCTTCGGCGGCAACCCGGTGGCCATTGCCGCGGCGCTCAAGACCGTCGAACTCCTGGAGCGCGAGCTAGTCCGGAACAGCGCTGAGGTCGGCGATTATCTCAAACGCGGTCTGGAGAAGTTGATGACCAAGTATGAACGCATCGGCGATGTGCGCGGCATGGGTCTGATGATCGGCGTTGAATTTATCAAAGATCGTTCATCGAAACAGCCGGATCCTGAACTGCGTGACCGGGTCGAGATGGCCAGCTTCCAACGCGGCTTGATTTTGCTCGGCTGCGGCGCCAACTCAATTCGCTGGTCTCCCCCATTGATTCTGTCGCGGGACAACGTTGACGTCGCGCTTGAGATTTTCGACGAAGCAATCGGCAGCTCGATTTGAAGTGGCACGGGCGTCCCGCCCGTGAATCACGCGCAAGCTGCGCCTGTCACACCTGAATTTCTGGCTTACGTCTGCACCCTCGCGGTACAATCTGCCGGCGGCTTGAAGATTCGATCCGCCGGCAGTCTCTCAACCTTTGAAACTTAACTCGAGCCCCCTTTGATCAAGCGATTTCTGCAGCTCCAGACCCTGGTCCTCATTCTGCTCGCTGCCGGCGACGCGCTCTCGCAAACACCACAATTAGCTGCTCGGGAAAAGCAATGGCAAGACTATCAATTGCCGGCCGTCGAGTTCGTGCGTGCCAATGACGACGGCAAGACGGTAATGTTCCGTGCTCCGGCAAGCTGGTGGCGGCAGCCCACCGAACTGAGTTTCTCGGGGCCCCACTCTTCTTCCATCAAGGTTTTCGTTGAGAAGGTGCCTGACGGCCTTCCGTTGACTGACATCGTCGCGGCGTTCACGCAGCAATTGCGCAATCAGCCCGGCGCCGGTGAGCTCCTGGTTCGCCGCACACAAATGGCAGGTTTGGAAGCCCGCGAAATCGTGTTTGAAGTACCCGATGCAACCGGAGAGATGAGCCATCGGGTCGTTTGGTGTGCGGTTAATGGCCCGCACGCAATCAGCTTCGTCTTCTTGACACCGGCGGCCGACATTGCCGAAACGGAGCCGATTTTCAAAACAGTTATCCAATCGGTCAATCTTCCCACCGAAGCTCAGTTTGCGGCGTTCGAATCACTGCGCGACGAGGCGATAAAAGAAAGCCGGCCCACGCGCATCGACGAAGTCCAAAGACTCGCCGGCGCGCTGAACGGATTTGATCTCGCCACCCGCCGGGCCAGCATCACCAGGCTCGCGTCGGTGTTCGCGACGTCGCCGGATGCGGCCATCGATTTGATTTTGAATCGGCGCGCTCTGGTGCGCGCGTCAGCGATCGAGGCCATTGGCTTAAGCCGGAATTCAACCCTCACCGAGTTTCTTTTTACCGCGCTCGAAGACAGCGAGCCAATCGTGGCTGAGCGGGCGGCGCGGCATATAGCCGCCATGCCCGATGGGGTCAGCCGGTTGCGAAGTCACAGTCTCGACTGGCAGGAAATCGAACCGGTGGCGCGCGTCTGGGCTTTTCTGTCTCCGGATCGCCAAAAGGAGATTCTGCGGGAAATCTTCATCCCCGGAGCCCGGCCGACCTCGGCCAGGACTGAACCCAAGCGCTCTAATGCTCCGCCTCCCCCGAAAGGCGTGCGCGTCCTCGGGACCGTCGTGGTGAACAGCCGGCCGGCCGCCGGGCCTTTCCAAATTGATCCGAGCTTGCAACTGGGAGGACTGACGCTGCTTCGTCTGATTCCGGCCAGCGAGTTTCCGCTTCCGCTCCTCCAGGTCGAGGGAACGAAGGACGAGACGTTGATTCGCGCGGCGCTTGAAGTAGGCCTGGCGCGGAACGAAAAATTACCCATCGAGCCACTGCTAAGTCTGCTGAGTTCACCGAACAGCGAGATAACCAAACTGGCCGCAGAGCACCTCGGCAATTCCGGCTCGCCGGCGGACATACCGAGGATCGAGGCCCAAATCAACCGGCAGTCGCGGGCTCAGCCGCAGGGCGCGGCCCCCGCAAAACCGAACGCCGGCAAGACCGCTGATCTGGCTTTGGCAATTAAAAAGATTCGCTTGCGCGAACAGATTGCGACGGCCAAATCTGACGAGCGCACAGCAATAATTAAGAAGGCGCTTTCAGATCCTCAACTGGCCGACTGGGCTTGGGCAAACTTCGCGCACGACCAAAGCGCCGCGAGTGCCAATCCTGGTGAATCCCAAACGACCGACCTTGCTGCATCAACGCCGGCGGTGTCTCCTTTGGCAGAGAATGTGCTGCCCGCTAACGTCACCCTCTATGCCGCCCTACCCACTCCTTACGCTTCCCTCAACCGGATGAGCGAGTCCTTCAATGCCATCCAAATGGATACGGCGCGGCAACAGGCTGATCTGGTTTTGATCATGAACGCGCTGCGGCTTCAGTTAGCCGCGCAGATGAATGCCGAACCGGGCGCGTCGCTGGACAACTATCTTGGGATTGATGGAGCTGCTCCGGCAGTGTTTGCGCGCTGGAATGCCGAGCAAGCGCCGAGCGGAATTCCCAGTGCAGTGCGCCATGCGATTTTTCTGCGCGTGTCCGATCGAGAAAGATTCGAACGCCTTATCGGTCTGTATCAAGGGACTGCCGGTGATATTGAGAACCTGCCGGAATATCTCAGCGGCGGCGTCCGCTTTCTGGGCATGCTGCCCGGCGCCTTTCCGCTGGCCGCCAGGCTAATCGTGGAAGACAGTCTGGAAAAACCAAAGGACTTTACCATCCTCAAGCTCGGCTTCGTCGGCGCGACGCGCTGGCACGGCTATGAGATCAAGACAATCGAGCAGGATCGGGTCGATTCAGCCGGACACCTGGTTCACGATACGGCCTTCATTACCTACCTCGGGGAAACCGCATTGTTGACCCCTGATCTGGATTCGTTGCGCGATTTGCTGACGCGCGCGGTCGCGACCGGGCCGACGTTGGCCGCTAACCAGGAGTTTAAGAACGCCGTAAAGAGCGGAGTCGATGCCTTTTACCTTTCCAATCCTCCGGAATTGTTCGCCACCTCCGGAGATCGCAACGAAGTCACGGCCAGCGAAAGCGGTTCGCTCAAGATTGCAAATTCCGTTTGGGAGAATCTGTTTCAACTGAAGTTCCCGGAGAGTGATTGGGCCAAGCCGCTGGTAAGATTCAAGCCCGCTGAACTGACCGCGCCTCGTGAACTTTTGCCGGCCACCAGCTTCGCCTATTTCATTACCAGGATTGATGCCGCCCAGGCCTGGACGAGCTGGGGTAATGCGCTCAACAGCGACGAGCGACAGAACTTCAAGTCGATCTGGGCAGGTGATTTCGAACACGAGGTCTTACCCGAACTGGGACCCGAATGCGGCATTGCCGCCGTGGGCGTGCCCAACGTAAACAAGAACTGGGACGTACCGCTCCTGATCTACTTTCAACTGAAGAGCCACAAGCTGCAGGATCTTTTTGATCAAGGAAAGCTCTTTAACGGCAAAGTTGCCCGGCCGAACGTCATAGGCTTCCGCCTGGGGACTTTTGATGTTCTGGCGACTATTCGCAACGGCTTTCTGGTGGTCGCCAACAGCGAAGTGGCACTGGCGGCGCTGGACAGCAAGGACCACTTGGCAGGCTCTGCTGATTTCAGCAAGACGGTGAAACGGGCGCCGAAGGATCTGGTAGCCTTCGCCGGACTCAATCAGGATGCCGGTGTCGAGGCCATAACTAAATCGGTTAATGACCCGGAAAAGCAGGGCCAGATGTCCGCTCTCCTTTCAATCGCCAAGGCATTTCACAGCCAGAGCTTTTATGCCACGGCAGAGTCAAACGGCATCGGCGCGAGGTTCTCGACACTCATCGGCCGTGAGGGACGTTACTCGGTCGCGGAACTCTCTGCCCTGGCCCGAGATCAGGTCCTGACCTTTGCGATCATCGAGCCGCGAGGAGTACCAATCTCCAATCAGGAACAACTGAAGCAGATGCGTTTGCGTTTGCGGACCAGGACCACCGACGCAGCAGAGCGGCTTATCAGCGACGTTTCATCTGCGACTCAATCGGTCACCAGGAAGGCCGGCGATGAATTGGAAGTTACGATCCAGCCCAGACGCCACTCACCGCCCGGAAAGATCACTCTGCCAATCAACGATCCCGCCATGGCGCCCTACCTGGAAGCGACGCGAGACCTCCGCGTAAACGATCCCAGCGTAGTCGCGAAAGCGCGCGAGATCGCCGGCAATGATCGAGACGCCTGGAGCGTGGCGCGAAAACTCGGCCAGTGGACTTTTAAGAATCTGACCTGGAAGCGCGTTGATGCCGCCGACCCGGCGCAGACACTCGCCACGCGCGAGGCCGATTGCTCGGAATTCAGCCAGCTCTATGTGGCAATGGCCCGTTCCCTGGGATTGCCCGCGCGCACAGTTTCCGGGCTCGCGCACAGCGGCAGCGCTTTCGGCGGACACGCGTGGGTCGAAGTCTACATCGATCAATGGATCGAGCTGGATCCAACTTTCGGCACGGACTTTGTGGACGCTACCCACATTCGCGACGCGACCGGCGGACTGTTGACCTTCGCAGCCCTCAACCTGCTCGAAATCGATGTACTCGAAGCGCCCCGCGGAGTCGCCGACTTTCAACTCGACCCAAAATCGCTGGCGGCGAAGCTGACCCAGGATCTGGCGGCCGCCGACCCGAGTGCGCTGACCGCGGCGCTCGATGTGTCGCTCTTGACCGATCGCGCGATGGGCGGGGGCAGCTGGGCGGCGATGAACGATGCGGAACGAGAACAGATGACCTGGGCTTACCGGAGAATTATTCTGGAAGTGATGACCGGCTTCACGGACCATGCCAAATCGCGCAGCACTGATGCAGAGAAGCGTTATGACGCGGTGCGATTACTGCAGGTGAAACAATCAGGCGAATCCGCCCAGGCTCTGCTCATGCACCAAACAATTATGGGCGACTTTCTCGAGAAGCTGACCTTTGCTAAAGCCGGGGATGGTTGGTTTCTGGTGGAAATGACTCAGGCCGATACCGGACTGAAGATCATCTCGGAAATGTTGAAACCGGCAATCTGGCAAATCACCGATCGGCGCAACGGGAAGACCGGCCGCTCCAGGGCCGCAACCAACCTCGTCCGAGTGCTCGCGGCGATGGATGCGGCCCCACAGACAGCCGTCAAGATCGCGGATGAGGGGTTGAAAGAAGAACCAAATGATCGCGCCCTGCTTTATGCCAGGAGCCTGGCCCTGGCGCACAACGAGAAGACCACCGGCGCGGCGATGGAGATCTGGAAAAAGTTAAGCACCGATCCGGAACCTTATCCGGCAGCGGTGCTCAAACTCGCAAAGGAATGGCGGTTTGCAAACAAGGAAGAAGAGCGGGCAGAAGCCAGGGCACTGTTCGAAAAGTACGTCGCGTTGGAGCCTGGCGATCCGCGGGGCCACCGGCATCTGGCCCAGCTTTACAATGAAGCCAAGAAATTCGCTGAGGCGGAAGCCGAATACCGCGCCGCGCTTGCCGCCGACCCCGGAAACACCGACGTTTATACTGACCTCGCGGAGTTTCTCGCCGCTCAGAAGAGATACCCTGAGGCGGTAACTGTAATCAATGACGCCGCGGCGCGCGCGCCGGCAGGCGAGGATGTGCTCGGTCAGTTGTTTCAAAGCCTGGTGATTGGGAACAACACTGATGATGCGGAAAACCTGGCGCGGCTGATGCCGGCCATGATGAACAAGAGCAGCGAAGCAAATCTAAACCTGGGACAAATGAGAATGCATTCGAATCGCGCCGCCCAGGCGGTGCCGCTCCTGCGCCGGGCGGCCGAACTTGATCCGAAATCACCGGTGCCGTGGTCAACCCTGGCCGAATGTTACCGCCAATTGAAAAACTGGGCGGCGGCTTACTCGGCAGCCACCACCGCGATCGCCCGCGATGCCAAAGACCCCGAGGCGTTCTATCAACTCGCGTGCGCCGAGGCGCGCCTGGGGCGTCCTAAAGACGCGCTCGCTTCCTTGAAGCGATCAATTGAATTGGAGCCAATGATGGCCGACGGAATTGAGGATGAGTTAGATTTGAAGTCGCTTTCATCGCTGCCTGAGTTTAAGAAGCTGCTCGCCAATCGCGAACAGCAATGATATTAACCGTTTTCATCGACAGGAATTGACCAGTATGTTCGAAGGCACAGTGGTTTCCATCAACATCACGCCCATCGCTGAGGGTCCCATGCGTTCCGTAGACGAGGTGCGCGCATTCCCCGGTCGCGGCCTGGAAGGTGATCGTTATTTCGATCATCCGGAAGCAGACCCGCGGCGTGAGCTCACCCTGGTTGAGGTTGAGGCGATCGAGGCGTTTCGGGCCGACTGCAAGATCGATTTTCGTCTTGACGGCACGCGCCGCAACGTAGTGACGCGCGGTGTGCCGCTGAATCATTTGGTCGGCAAGGAATTCTGGATTGGTGAAGTGAAGGCTCGCGGGTTACAACTTTGCGAGCCTTGCGCGACCCTGCAGCGTCTTTCGCATCCGAAGGTGTTGCCGGGATTAGTTCACCGGGGCGGATTGCGGGCCCAGATTCTCAGCGAGGGAACGATTCGGGTCGGTGAAGCGATCAGGGAATTGATTCATTGATTATTGATTCATTGGTTCATTGATTCCCTACTTCGCCGAAACCAGTCCGGCTGCGATCAATCCGCGACCACTGTAGTTCTCGGGAACGTTCAACGGCTTTGACGTCACCTCCAGTGACAGCTTGTCATGCTCGAGGAAGGTGCCGTTGATCTGCAATTCGCCGCTGGGAGGATCAAGCAGAGAACCGTGACTCAGCCGGCTAATGACGATTTTCCCATCCTTAATCACACCTGTGGCCGCGTCTCGCAGCGAGCGTTCGCGCGCACTGCCGCTCGTCACGATCGCAAAGCCGATGGTTACCAGTCCGCCGAGACGGGTGAGCTGTAATTTCCCGTTCAGCTTCATTGATTCACCTTGACCGCTAAGGCCTCCCGAAACGTCGAAGCTGCCGCTGTTTATGCGGTAGAGTTGCGCGTTCGAACGGAAGATCTCATCGGCTGAAAGCTCAACCGAGATCAATCCGTTCGACGCAAATGAGACCAGTTTGTAGGGCGAAGTGATTACCTGCGCGGTCATCGCGCCTTTGGGCGGAGACTTCTCCGCCACGCGCAGATCGCCTCTGGGACCGCGACTGATGGCCACGCTATATCCGGCGGTATTCCGCGTCCCCAGGAATGCCGCGATCACCGTATTCTCATTAAAGAAATCGGCTCCGAGGTGCGGCAGATTGGGCTCGAGCTGGCGCAGCTGGTCATAAGTTTCCCCATCGCGAATAACGGCAATGAACGGATCTTCGATGGCCGAATTGGACCCTTCGGCGAGTGGTCTCAGTTCGTCCGGATCCTTTTTTTGATTTTCCACGGCGGTTTTGCCATTCCGGTTGTTTTGCGCCTGGCAGCCGGGAGAGCTACTCAGCCCGATCGCAGCAGAGCACAGGACCAATAAGGTAAGCGCCTTCAACATGCCCCGTCTCAAATTTCCTCCCCGTCAGATCACAAGCGATACCTTACGTGCTTTCGCAATTCGGCGTCTTCAACGTCGATATTTTGCAGCCGCAGCATCACGTCCGCGTTCAAGTCCCAACCGGCACGCTCGCCCGCTTGCAGTTTCACCGTGCCGGCGGCGGCAATCATCGCCGCGTTGTCGGTTGAAAGGTGCGGCGAGGGGAAATACACCGGCACGCCCAGCTGCTCAGCGCTGCGGCGAGCTGCTTCGCGGAGCGCTCCGTTGCACGCGACGCCGCCGGCCACAATCAGCGTCCGGGGATGATACTCTTTTGCCACTCGCTCCATTGTCGTCACCAGTGAACGAATGACGGTGCTTTGAAAACTCGCGGCCAGATCTTTGATTGCCGCCGAGGGCTCGCCGCCGTTCTGCAGGGGTTGCAAACCTGACTCGCGCACATGTTTCGTCACCGCAGTCTTCAGGCCGCTGAAGCTAAAGTCCGGCCGTTTGTCACCCATCCGCGGCAACGCAAACTTCACCGCGTCCGGATTCCCTTCCCGCGCCAAGCGCTCGATGATGGGACCACCGGGATAACCCAGGCCCAGCATCTTCGCCACCTTGTCGAACGCTTCGCCGGCGGCGTCGTCGCGCGTGCGGCCCACAACTTTGTACTTGCCGGGTGCGGGAACGAAAAACAGGTTGGTATGCCCGCCGGAAACAATCAGAGCCAGCGCGGGATGGGTGACGGGCGGGTTCTCGAAACAAACCGAGTAGATATGACCTTCAATGTGGTTGACGCCCACCAACGGCAGGTTCAGGGCAAAGGCCATGGCTTTTGCGTACGAGACGCCCACCAGTAATGAGCCGACCAGGCCCGGACCAACGGTCACGGCGATGCCTTCGATATCAGTTTTTGTGACCTGGGCGCGCGCGAATGCTTCTTCAACAATCGGGACAATTTTGTCGAGATGTTCACGCGACGCCAGTTCGGGCACCACCCCCCCGAATCTTTCGTGCGTTTTGATCTGTGAAGCAATCACCGATGAGACGATCTCGTGGCCGTCGCGCACTACGGCGGCAGCCGTTTCATCGCAGGAGGTTTCGATTCCGAGTACGAGCATGTCTGGGGAAGATTCTACAGGTATGACGGTACGGTACGCACGCCTCCGGCGTGCTTTCTACGAGCGACATCGCATCCTGACAGAGCACGCCGGAGGCGTGCGTACCGA
>Ga0066903_100006385_pt1 | contig 10469 bp, 5 predicted proteins | sample PanSoiMetaGPlot1_FD_67491 | JGI IMG/M metagenome (GOLD analysis project Ga0066903, IMG submission 67491) | Tropical forest soil microbial communities from Panama analyzed to predict greenhouse gas emissions - Panama Soil - Plot 1 (version 2) | ecosystem: Environmental > Terrestrial > Soil >...
GGCACCGAGGGCGAGATCGCCCGCATCAAGCGCACGCTCTCCAAACGGGTGACGCCGCAAGCTGCCGTTCGCCGCGACCTGAACAAGAACCTGGGAGGACTCTCCGAGTCAGGCTCCTACATCGGGGCCAATGGCTAGGCCGACCTCCGTACTCGCCGACGTTCGGGGCTTCGCTCGCGACCACGACATCTCGAACATGCCGCGCGGCTTCGTCTGGGATCTCGCCGACTACATCCCCGACCGGCGTGGCGCGAAGCTCGAAGTGCGGGGGCCGTGGTCGTACTTCACGACCGCGCTCGTAGGGACGTACATCTGGGGCGGAAAGCACGCGGCGTACCGAGCGGGAACGAAGCTCATCGTCGGGTCGGGCGCGACGATCTACGACGTGGATGTCACGTCGGGGTCAATGGGGATCATCGGGACGAACGGTGGGTTCCTGAACTCGCTGCACAACGGCGTCCTGCTCAGAGATCGCGTCTACTTCGCGGATCAGCTAGGGGCACAGGTGCCGCGAGCTGTCACCTGGAACGGTACGGCGTGGGCTACCCCCTCGATCCATACCTCGGGGCCGAAGGCGACCGTGCTGGCTGCCTACAAGGAGCGCCTGCTCGCGTCAGGAGTCCCGGCCTCGGTCGGCGACCCCTCCATCGTCTACTTCTCGCCGCTGGAGACGCAGGGCACGGCTCCGAACGTGGGGCCGCTGTCGGCCTGGGACGCCAAGTCCGTCATCGGCATGACCCGAGCTGTCACCGGCCTCTTCCCGATGGCCGCGCAGATCCTCGTCTTCCACGACTCGTCCATTGAGCGCATCCGTGGCTCGAAGCCGCCAGCGACCTCGGTGGACACGGACATGTATACGGACATGTTCTCGTCCCAGGTGGGCTGCTCGGATCCGGCGAGCATCGTGCCGTGGCAGGAGAACGTGTGCTTCGCCCACCCGCAGGGCGTGTTCATGTCGGATGGTTCGACCATCCGCTCGCTCACTGACCAGGGCGGCATCTCCGATCTCTGGCGCACGGCCTACTCGCTCAAGCGCACAGGCACGCAAGTCCACTGTTGCGTCTTCCGCGACCTCCTCTTCGTGACGGTGCTGACGAACTGGAATACCTCGACCCCCGACGAACAACGTCCGCTCACTCTCGTCTGCGATCTCGTGGACAGGACGTGGATGCGCTTCCGCAACACGAACGCCACCGCATACATTGACTCCGAGATCGGCGTCGAGGAAGTGTGGTGGGGTGTGGACGCATCGGTGCCGACGAAGGGCGCGAACCGCCTGTGCAAGCTCTCGCCGATCCTCTTCGGCCCGACCGAGTACGACCCGGAGGTCGTGGGGACACCGACCGCTCCCGACGCCTACGACGGGAACGGAGATCCGGTGCTGGGGAAGATCCGCACGGGCTGGACGAAGCTTGGCCCCGAGGGGGTCAAGCGGATGCGGCACATCTACCTGAGCCACTTGACTCAGGCGGTGCCCAGCACGAAGGCCGACGTGTATCAGATCGGCTACCGACTCTCGCCCTTCCCGCATCTCGATCCGATGGGCCTCGCGAACATCCCCGCGAACCCACGCTACAAACGCAACCGTGTTCGCCTCGACCGCCGCTCCTACGGAGTGCAGATCGACGTGACCCAGATCGCCCCGGTATACGTCTCACGGCTGTACGACCTGTCTGTGGACATGTGGCCGCAGGACAGGGGCAAGCTCTGAGATGTCGTCCGGGCAGCAGGCGGGTGGTGGCGGGGAAGGCGCTGCACCCGGCGCTGGACTAGGGAGGCTCTCCGAGAACGAGGCGAAGCTCGTCGCCAAACTTCTCTCGGATCCGACCTTCTTCCCCATCGAGTTCCGCACCTGGCTCAAGCAGTTCATCGAGGGCAGCGGCATCATCATCACCGCTTCCCAGATCCAGGGAGGCTCGGGCACGAACATCGCGACCGGGCTGCCGCCAGGAGTCATCATCCCCGTCGCCGGATCGTCGGCTGTCCCCGTGGACACGCTCGCCTGCGACGGCTCGGCCAAGGTGAGGACGGACTACCCGCTCCTCTTCAACGCCATCGGCGTGACCTGGGGAGCTGGTGACGGTTCGACCACGTTCAACCTCCCCGATCTCAGAGACAGGGCGCTGTACGGATCGGGCGGGATCGTGGGCGTGGGGCAGACGGACGGCGTGGCCTTCGGCTCACGCGGCGGGCCTCGCCACCATCACGACATCAACCAGACCACGAACTCGCAGGGCAGCCACTCGCACTCGATCTCTGGCTCGACCAACAACCCCGGCGACCACACGCACTCTCCTCCGAACGGGATCGCGTTCGCGAACTGCACGGGGCAGACGATGGCGAACCCCGGCACGGGCACGGGGCGCTATGTCGTACAGGACTACGGCTACACGATGGGGTCGGCGGGCGGGCACACGCACTCTGTCTCTGGCTCGACCGACTCCCAGGGCAGCCACAGCCACAACCTGTCGGGGCCAACCTCGGGCGGCTACCTCTCGGACATGGCGAGCTACGCCGGGATCATCTACGTCATCACCATAGGTACAGCCGCATAGGGTTCTAAACTCCGGGCGTGGCTGTTCCTCTGATCCCGCAGCGGCGGACGCCCGCGATCCCGCCTCGGAATCTGCCAGGGCAGACCCCCTTCCGGGTGAACCTGTCGGGGCAGCAGCCCAGGGTTCAGGCTAAGCCGTACAACTGGGCTGGGGCCGCGAACGTCAACTGGTTCCCCGGTCAGACGCAGGAGTCTCTCGCGGCTGCGGGGCGAGCGATCCAGCAGCAGATCGCGGGCATGGGGAGCTACAACCCGAACATCAACGTCGGCGGTGGTGCTGGCGGCTACGCCGGTCTGATCGGTGGCGACTACGGCGTGCAGGAGATGGAGTCGATGATGAACGCCCGCATGGGGCGGGCACGGGGTGACTTCCAGTCGCAGATCCGGCAGGCTCTCATCGACCTCGGCGTTACCGACAAGTCGAAGCTCGGCAACCTCGGGCAATACATAGACGAAGACACGATCTCGAAGGCTGCCGAGAACAAGTATTCCCAGGTCGCTCGCTCGCAGCAGGCTGAGACTCAAGGCAGGGCTGCATCCGAAGCTGACCTCGCCGCCAGAGGGATGCTCTCTTCGGGGCAGCTCACGACGAACGCCGAGAACATCGTCGCCCAGGGCGAGCAGTCACGCTACTCGGCGCTGCGCGACTTCCTCGGAGCAGGGGCGTCCGGCCTCTCGCAGCTCGGCGACCTGAACGACCAGCTTGCGATGCAGCTCGCGCAGGCTCGCGCCGATGCCGCCGACCGCGCGGCCTCCATGTACCAGTACGGGATGACCGATCCTTACGGGTACGGGCCGGACAACCCGATGGGTGGCCCCGACGTGCTGGGCGGGCCGCGCGGCACTCAGGGCTACGCAGGCGAGACGGCGCTCGGTCGTAACGCATGGCTCGCGCGTAATCCGGGGGGCAACTACCAGAACTACCTCAACGCCTGGAGACGGCACGCGGCAACGGGCGGGTACTGATGGCTCGCACATGGGCACCGGCACTCTCTAGGCCCGCGTTCAAGAACATCCGGCCTGGAGGGAACTACCAGAAGTACCTCGCGTACCTCGGCGCTCACCGTCAGGGTTGGGATCCCTCGCGCCCCTACGTCGCGCAGAAGCGCAAGGACTCGACCGGGCCAATCGTCACTGGCCCCTTCTCCTACAACAAGCTCCTCGACATCCTGCGTCCGAGCTTCCAGACGCCGCAGCAGATGGAGGCGTCAGCGAACCGCATGGCGCAGACGCAGCTCGCCGCACAGCAGGCGATCCTGAACCAGACCTACGCCCGCGACCAGGCCGACGCCATGCGGACGATGCAGGCGTTCCAGGCTGCCGGTCGTGCCGCTGCCGCCATGAACTCCTCGCTGATCGGACAGGTCGGCGGGCAGTACCAGGCCGGGGCCGATGCGCTCTCCAACATGGCCTCCGCAGGGGCCGCGCAGATGGCGCAAGCGACTCAGGCGTCCGTTGACGCTGCCAACGCCGCCAGCGCCAACGTCGGGATGCCGGGTGTCACCGTGGGTGGCCCGGTCGGAGCGCCGGGTATCGCAGGCTCGACGCAGGCCGGGGTGGAGTCGTATCGCGGCGGCACCCTCCCGGCGCAGATGCTCCAGAACGCGGGCGGCTACGCCGAGGCGGGGATGGCGGGTCAGATCGGGGCGCAGAACCTCCGCGCCACGCAGGAGGCGCAGGCTGCATACCTGGAAGCCATCGGCAAGGCGCGTGACTCGCGCGACACCGCACTCCAGGCTCTCGTTCAGGGTCGCCCCGACATCGCCCAGAAGTACCTGCTCCAGCTCCAGGACAACCAGCGGCAGGCCATCGCCCTCGCCTCGGGGCTGGTCGGTTCCGGGTTCCAGCAGGGCATGACGAACAAACAGTGGAAGAACACGGTGCAGCAGCAGGGCGTCAAGAACGCACAGTGGGCTGCGACCTTCGCTCAGTCGCAGAAGGAGTTTGCGGCCAAGATGAAGCTCGCTGCCCAGCAGAACGCAATCGACATGGGGCGCATCGACGCCTCCGCGTCTCGGGCCTGGGGCTACCTCGTGGACAAGGCGGGGCGTCCGATCAAGGGCAAGAACGGGCAGCCCATCCCGGTCGCGAGCAGCGGCGGCAGGGGTGGCGGGGGACTGACCCCGTACCAAGTCTCGCGGCTCATGCCGAAGGCGCAGGATCTCGCCGAGGGCGCGTACTACGGCTACGGCTTCGATGCACGCGGGCACCGTGTCCCGGTGAACCAGCTCCCCGGCTTCGATCCGGCCACGAGCAAGGTCGGCCAGGGGACGCTCAACTACGGGCCTGCTCGCAGCAGGATGCTACGGATGGGACTTCCTCCCGCCGCAGCCAACCAGATCCTCAACGAGCTGTACGGTCGAGGCGAGGCTGGCAGGCCGCTCGTCTCCCCGCAGGAGGAGAAGTTCATCAAGCAGCACGGGGCCAAGAACTACCAAAGGTGGATGGCCGTCCTCAAGAGGGCGCAGGCCCAGCTCGGGCCGCAGGAGATGGACGCTCTCGTCCAGGAGGCGATGGCGGGCAACACGCCCCCGACTCTTCCCAGCCGCGCTCCCACCCAGACGGAGAAGCGTGGCGGCGGACGCCCGTGGTGGAGTCGGGCCTGGAACACCGTGACCTCTGCCCCCGGAAGCGGGAGCTTCGGCCAGATAGGGCGCTGAGATGCCAGGGTTCCGTGACCGCACGGACTCGGGCGGCTCAAGCGCAGGAGGATTCCGGCGCTCGTCGGGAGGCGGGGGGTTCCGCTCTCGCCCGACGACCTCAACCAAGAAGAAGGGCGGCGGCAACGACTGGATGGCGATGCTCTCGCCGCCTCTCTACCTGCTGGAGAAGTCAGGTATCGGAGGTCGCTGGGGTCGGGGGATCGCCCACGCAGGAGAGGCGATCAACGCGCTGCCGCTCTCGGTCTACTTCATGGCGAAGCACCCGAAGCGGACGCTCAACGAAACGGAGCAGACGATCCTCGGCATGGGCGAGCTGCCCTACGGCCTCTACAAGATGCACCACAAGGGAATGTCCTGGACGGACATCGGCCACATGATGTTGAAGTCCACGGTCAACGACTACAAGCGTCGGTACGGGGCGAACTGGCAGCAGGCCGCAGACGAAGACCCGCTCTCCAACTTCTTCGATCTCCTCTCTGTCCTCGGCCTCGGCGCTCGTGGGGCAGCGACGGCGGGAGCGATGGGCCGTCTCGCCGAGGCGGGGATCAAGGAGCCGGGGCTGGTCAAGATCTGGAAGGAGGCGAACCGACCAGGGATCATCTCCAAGGGGGAGGCGATCCCACGCGAGCTTCGCTTCCACCCCGAGACGGGGAAGGGGATCTTCTCGACGCAGGAGTGGTCGCGCTCCCCGCTACGCCGCGCCACGCAGGAGATCATCGACACCCTGTCGGAGAAGTACGGCGAGGCTCCGGTGTTCGGAGCGCGTGCCCGCATCGGGCGGGCGAACGCGAACCAGCTCCGTCGCTTCATCGACCGGGCGCTCGGAGGGATCGAGAACGTCGGGGCGCTGAACTCGCTCTCGGATGCCGAGCGCAGCCGCCTCTTCTGGGGCGCTCAGATGGGCGACCACTCGGCGCAGGCGCTTCGCACGGTGAAGGCCGTCCTTGCTGACGAGTACCACAACCACGTTCCCGAGGCCGAGGCGGGGTTCAACGACTTCCTGCACTCGGCGAAGCAGGCTGGCTTCGGGGACGCGCTCCTGAAGCGGGTGCAGGCGGCGATTGACGTGGCCGAGAAGGATGACTTCCACATGCCCGCCCCGGACACGAAGTACGGCAAGGCGCTGAAGGCGATGCAGGACGCGACCAAGCTCTCGGAAGACGTGATCCGGGACTCGGACGGGTTCACGACCATGCGGAACGATCTCCGCAGGGCCGAGGATCAGTGGGCGCGGCTGGAGGACAAGTCCACCGACCAGGCCCAGGCGCTCGAAGAGGAGATCCACCAGCTCCACCAGGCGCTTACCGAGAAGAGCGCGAACCTCGACGCCATGTTTTCCGACCGGCGTGCGCGTCCCCGCGACTGGATCCTGTCGCGGGCGGCAGCGAACTCCCCGATCCGCAAGGCGTGGGAGGAGGACTGGACGAACCGACTCGGGCCGCAACAGGCAGCGGACGCCCTCGACATCCACGACCGCATCTCGTTCAACTACCAGCACGGCCCGGTTCAGTGGTGGGAGGACAGGATGGGGAAGCCGGGGCAGGAGACGCCCGAGGATCTTGCGGGGCGCGAGGCCGCTGCCCAGTACCAGGACTTCGGCCCCTACGGGACGACGCCCCTGATCGAGGGCGATGCGATGGATCCGGCTGCGACGAGCGCCTTCTACGCACCGCTCCAGCGGGAGATCGCGGACAACTGGCCTCCGTCCGGGAAGCCCATCCCCCCGGTCGAGCTGCGGGGCAAGCTCCGCAACGCCGTCCCCGAGGAACAGTGGGCGAACTCCGGGCTGGACATGTTCTTCGAGGACTACATCAACCAGCACGGCAACGCTCCCGTCCACCAGGAGGACTTGCAGCGGTGGCTGGGGACGCCCATGAACAACTACAACCTCCGCGAGCATCACCTGTCGAACTCGGCTGAGGCCAAGGCTGCGGGGTACGGGGCGATCTACGACGACCGGCAGCTTCTCTCCCGCGATCCCGCCGAGGGCGAGTACCACGAGCTGATCTACGAAGTGCCGAATCCGCGCACGACCTACCGGGGCGAGGGCTGGGAACACTGGGGCGAGGGCCGTCACGACTGGGGGTCGAGCGAGAACATCGCCTTCCACATGCGCCTCCAGGACTTCGAGGAGGGGGGCGTCCGCAAGCTCGTGAAGGAGGAGCTTCAGTCAGACCACGCCGACGAGTACCGCAAGTCGCAGACCGAAGAGGCGAAGGCTGCCCACGAGGAGTTCCTGAAGGAGTACGAGGGCCGGATCCAGAACCTCAGCGACGAGGAGAAGAACCGCTACCTCGACATGGAGGCCCAGCAGGAGAACCTCATTGACGAGCAGATGGATCTCGGCGAGACGCTCCAGGCACTCGAAGAGGACGAGGGCTACGACCTTCGGAACACGCCCATCGAGACGCTGCCCGACGACGTTCGCACGAAGCTCCTGCGCTACGACTCGATCACGCAGCAGCTCGATGACATCGAGGGCGAGATGGGCAGGCTGCTGCCGAGCATGTTGGCCGCTGGCCCGACGCCCTCGCCGTGGGGGGCCAACCGCTACATCCGCACCGCCGCCCGTCGTCTCATTCGCTACGCGAAGGAGAACGGGACGGACGAGATCATCCTCGTAGACCCGACCGTCCAGCACCTTCGCAACTCGCCGTACATGAAGGAGCTGACGCTGGACGCGCTCGGCAAGTCCACGAACGAAGAGACTCGGGCGATCCTCGACACGCTGACCAAGCCCGTGTGGAAGAACCTGTACGCCAAGAAGTTCAAGCAGATCCTCGATGAGGAGCTAGGGGTCGAGGGCATCGTCAAGGACGACGCCTACCAGGGGCGCTACACGGGGCAGATGTACGGCGACTCGGAGAGCATCGTGGGGCCGATGCGGGCGACCGTGTGGAAGGTCACGGACGACGTGCTGGCGAAGGGCGAGAGGTCGCAGTCCCTCTACCAGCGCCAGCCGGACTGGAAGGTGTTGCCGAGGGGCGTGAAGGAGCTGAAGAAGGGGGCGACCGAGAAGCTGGCGGACGGGCGTACTCGCGTGCATCTCTTCAAGGGGGCCGACATCTCGACCGTGCTGCACGAGCTGGCCCACGTCGCCCTCGGCGATCTCTCCGAGGAGCAGCTTGCCACGCTGGGGGGCCACTACGCGGGCGGCAAGCACTACCTGGAGTGGCTGGACTCCGAACACGAGAACTTCGCCCGCGACTTCGAGACGTACTGGCACGAGGGCGTGGCCCCGAAGCCCGAGCTGGAGCCGATCTTCAAGCGCATCGCCGAGTGGATGAAGGAGGTCTTCAAGACCGAGCGGCGGACGAACCCCGACGCCCTGAGTAGCGATGTCGGCCAGGTCTTCGACCAGATGCTCGGTCGCCACGAGCCGGACGTGTTCATCCCGCACCGCCCCGGCAGCCCCAACCTCACGGGCGCACGCACGTCACGCGGGATCCCGCGAGCGCAGCGCGAGATCGGGGACTTCGCGTACTCGCGTATCCCGATGTTCAAGCACAACACGCTCGCCTTGATGAAGTCGGGGATGATCTCGGACGACCCGCGCCAGCTCATCGAGCATGTGAACCGGGGCGTCATGCTCGCCCGCGCCAACCAGCTCCGCGAGGCCGTGATCGAGATGGCCGAGCCGCTGGAGCCGGGGACGATGCCGAACTTCGCCACGCAGTACGTCGTGAAGAAGGCAGGCCGGGGCGTGGACAGGCCGCTGTACGACGCGCTGGAGAACGCGGACTCCCCGGAGGAGATGGGGCAGACGCTCAAGGACTACATCGACAAGAACCTCGGGGGCCGGGATCTGTGGGAGGAGTGGAACGGCAAGACCCAGCTCTACGTCGTGGACAAGAAGGTCGTAGACAACCTGTTCAAGAACGTCACCGGCAAGACGCCGGGGGCGACGACCAAGCCCATCACCACGGCGGGGAAGGTTGGCGATGCCGTCCTCGACGGGATCCGTGGCCTGCTCCTGTACGCGAACCCCGGCTTCTACGTCGCGAACATGGTGGGCAACGGGATGATGACTGCGCTCAACGACCCGCGAGCGTTCAAGGATCTGGCGTGGTCGATGAAGGAGGCGTCGAAGGCTGCCTACCACGAGGAGGACGCCTCGCATCTCTGGCACCGGATCACGGTGGAGATGGGGCGCGGCCCGACCTCCGGTGGCCTCTCCTTCAAGCCCTCGGTGCTGGGCAGGGAGGGCGGCTACGGGGCCGAGCGGTTCTCGCACTCGCTGGGGAACTGGGGACGGCGCTCGGGCCGAGTGATTGACGACTCGTGGCGGGTCATGGCGTGGAAGGCAGCGGCTCGCAAGCGTGGGTACAAGACCGACGCCGAGATCCGCAAGCTCCTGGACGACGCCGACTCCTCCCGGAAGTCCATGACCCAGGCCAACTCGAAGTCCAAGCGCGACCTCAACTCGATCCGTGACGAGGCCGAACAGCTCATGCTCGACTTCGACTCGATGACGCCGTTCGAGCGGACGTACCTCACGCGCATCGTCTTCCTGTACCCGTTCCTGAAGGCGAGCGCGAAGTACCCGCTCATGTTCGCGGGCGAGCGCCCGATCACGGCGGGTGCGCTCGGGCAGGCAGGGCTGATCGGAGAGCAGCTCGCGACTTCGCCCGAGGCTCTCGGCCCGCGCGACCCGAACCTCCCGACCTGGATGCAGATGGCCTCGCGTGGCCCCGGTGGGTACTGGAACATCGGCTCGGTCGCCCCGTATGCGGCGGGGCTGAACATGGTGGAGTCGCTGCTCGGTGTAGGGCAGGCTCCCGAGGTCGGGATCCAGCGCCCCTTCGACTACCTGAACCCGCTCTACCAGATGGCGATTGACATGTCGCAGGGGCGGACGAAGTTCGGGCAGGCCCAGCCCTGGTACGAGATCATGCGCCAGGAGTTCCCGGCCCCAGGCTACATCCGCTACGCCTGGAAGCGCCCGTCCAACATCTACGCGGAGCGCGACTGGTGGAACACGCTGCTCCGCTCGGCGCGAGGCCCGTTCACCGTGAACCAGCAAGCGGCTCTGGAACAGGCAACTCGTGGCCGGTAGCCTCGGGGACTTCGCGAGCGACCTGATCCTCTCGCTAGGTGGACGGCCCACGGGCAGGGCGACCAAGTTCTTCAACGCATGGCAGCGACGAGAGGGTGGCTGGTCGGCGAACAGCGCCCGCTTCAACCCGCTCAACCTGACCGCTCCCGGCTCGGGCTTCCCCACGATCAACTCGGTCGGCGTGGTCGCCATGCCG
>Ga0066903_100006386_pt1 | contig 10469 bp, 8 predicted proteins | sample PanSoiMetaGPlot1_FD_67491 | JGI IMG/M metagenome (GOLD analysis project Ga0066903, IMG submission 67491) | Tropical forest soil microbial communities from Panama analyzed to predict greenhouse gas emissions - Panama Soil - Plot 1 (version 2) | ecosystem: Environmental > Terrestrial > Soil >...
AGGGATCGTATTTACAACGCGCCAGTCTTCGGATACTCGCGGATCGGAGACACCGCGTTCACAAGCCAGGTATATTCAACGTTTGGGGTGTCTGCCGGCGCAACGTTCTCTGGAAGCAACACGACTTCCACCACGGCAGCGGGAGCGAGAACAAACGCAAATTCGATGAGCAATCCATCGCCACTTGCCGAGGGTCCGAGCGCGACCGCAGCACCGGGCGTCTCAGCCGCTCCGAGTGCCTCGGCAACGGCAAGCGCTTCACCGAAATCAGCAACACGAGGCGGACACGGATACGCGAGCCCGTCTCCCGCTTCTTCGCGTCCGAAAAGCGACGAAATGACGGAGGGAACGAGTGGACAATCGACCTCGGAAGGAACCAGCAGCACTTCGGGTAAAAAGAGCAGCCGCAAGGCCAGGACCTCCGAAGAATCAACTACTGGCAAATCAACTGGGGAAGAATCGAGTGCTGAGGGGGCGACGAGTCCTTCAGGCAAAAAGAGTTCTCACAAAAAAGGCGGCACTGAACAACCTACCGCGAGCGCATCGCCAGGGGGAGAACAAGAATAACTTCAAATCGGCGGCGTGAATTCGCCGCTAACGAAGACCGCGGGAATGTGATGAACGTTCCCGCGGTTTCTTTTTGAACGACCTCAAACTTGCGCGCGTTCGATTTTCATCGTGTCGCGCGCCAGATATTTTGCTCCCCAGAACCAAAAAATGCCTGCGAGTAAAATGGTAATCGAAACCACAAAAAACGCGACGTTCATGCTTGAGCGATCGCGAATCGCGCCTATGAGCGGCGGCGAAGCCATGTCACCGAACAAATGGATGACAAAAATGTTCACCGCGAACGCCGTCGCCCTGACTCTGGGTGAAGTAACGTTGGCGAGAGCCGTATTCGTCGGGCCGGTATTAAAAAATAAAAAGAACACCGCGAAAAAGATGCAAACCCATGCTCCAGGAAAGCGGATATAAAGCATTCCAATTATCGCCGGAAACGCGAACAAGACCGCAACCGCTGAAATCAGAAAATAGGAGTTAGCGAAGCGCTTTCGCAGGCAGTCTCCTGTCCAACCGCCGAGAAGCGTCGCAAAAAATCCGGCTACAGCTGTAATCGCACCGAAAGTGAGGTTGATATTGCCGAGCAAATTATCGCTCTGAGCAAATTCGCGGCCGCGATCGGAATAAATGTAATCTGGAACCCAAGCGGATATTCCCCCGATCGCGAACGTCAATGCTGTCATTGCTGCGCTGTTGATCAAATAGGATGGCGTGCGCAGAAGCGTGAGATAATCCCCAACAGTCGCTCGCTCCCTCATAGGTCGTTCGCTGGATTCGGACCGGGTGCGCGGATCGCGCATCAGCAAGCAGAGCGCGGCAAGCACTAATCCCGGCGGTACCACCAAATAAAAGGCCCAGCGCCAACCCAACAAATCGGAAATTTTACCGCCAAACGCGTAGCCGAGCGCGCCGCCCACCGGCATCGCGAGATAAAAATATGCCAGCGTACGTCCACGCCGCTCAATTGGATAAAGATCCGAAAGAATCGTGGGCGCGGCCGGGCCATAACCAGCTTCTCCGATTCCAACAAAGGCGCGAGTGCAAAGCAGTACCGCGAATGCGGTTGCGACACCGGACCAACCGCTCGCGAGACTCCAAAGCGCTACGCTGATAGCAATGAGCCGCCAACGCGATACGCGATCGGCTAACCAGCCGAAAATCGGAGCGGCGCACATATAGCTGATGAGAAACGCTGGAAACAGCCAGCCGGCCTTTTGAAACTGATTCGGATCGCCAGCGAGAAAATCGTGCCGGATCCGCGGAAGCGCCGCCGCCAGAATGTAGCGGTCGATGTAATTGAAAAGGTTGATCGTCAGTAAGAGAGTTAGGGCTGCCCTGGCGCCGGGGGAACGACTTTTTTCCATTCGTTAGTTGTCGATTGCAGACGAGCGCAGCCTGATTGTAAATCATAAACAATGCCTTCCATGTCCGCGGCTGAACGAAGTCTCTATTTCTTTGGCAGTCTGCTAATGCGATTGTTTTATCGCGTCAACGCGCTCGGGCTGGAATATCTGCCCAAAGGCGGCTTCCTTCTTCTCCCCAATCACATCACCTGGGTCGATGCGATCATTCTCCAGCTCGCCTGTCCGCGTCCGGTCCGCTACATCATCGACCGGGAATTTTATCACAAGCCGTTCCTGAAACCGTTCCTGCGGCTTGTACGCTGCATTCCGATCGATACGAAACATGCACGCTCCGCAATTCGCGCTGCCACTGAACAAATCGCCGCGGGCGAGATCGTTTGCCTTTTTCCCGAGGGTCAACTCACACGTTCAGGAACATTGTTGCGTCTCAGACGCGGTTACGAATTAATCGCGCAACACGCGAATGCCAAAGTTGTTCCCGTCTGGCTCGATCGTCTCTGGGGCTCCATCTTTTCGTTCCAAGGCGGGAAATTCTTCACCAAGCTGCCGAAGGAAATTCCGTATCGCGTCACGGTTGCTTTCGGCAAGCCGCTTGAACCTGCCGCCGCCGACATCGCAACTGTGCGCGAGGAATTACTCAAGCTTGGCGAATTTTGCTACAGCGGCCGGCCATTGTTGGATCGACATCTTGCCGAAGCATGTGTTCGCGGCCTGAAACGCAATCGCTTCCGCACCGCGGTCATCGACGGAATGGATCATAGTGAGTTGGGCCGCGCGAAATTGCTCGCCGCCGCCGCCGCATTAAGCCGTTTTCTCCGAAAAGAATTTTCTGATCCGCGAATAGCGATTGTGCTGCCGGCAAGCAAGGGTTCGATGGTGGCCAATCTCGCAGTTACGCTCGCAGGCAAAGTTCCGGTCGATCTCAATTTCAGCATGGGCCGCGCAGCCAATGAATTTTGCTGCAAACGCGCGGAACTCGGCGTCGTCATTTCGGCCGGCGCATTCATGGAACGCCTCAAAGATTTTCCGTGGCCGGAACGCGTTTTGAAACTGGAAGAACTAATGCCGCGACTCAAATCGCGAATTCTCTTCTGGTGGATGATGTCGATCTTTTGTCCGACACCGATCCTGCTGCGTCTTTTGCAGGTTCCAAAAAAAGGCGGACACGGCGAGGCGAGTCTGCTTTTCACCAGCGGCAGCACTGGCGATCCCAAAGGTGCGGTGCTCAGTCATCGCAATATCGTGGGCAACGTCTCTCAGTTTACGGAATTGCTCGACGCGAAGAAGGAAGACGCGATTCTCGCTTCGCTGCCGTTCTTTCACAGCTTCGGCGCGACTGTGACGCTTTGGTATCCGTTGATCGAAGGCGTGCGCATTGTCACCTACCCGACGCCGCTTGAGGTCGCAAAAAATGCGGCCCTGATCGAAAAATACAAACTGACCCTGTTGCTCGCGACGCCGACATTCTTGCGCGGCTATCTCCGCAAAGCAGAACCAGAGCAGCTCCGTAGCTTGCGGCTCGTCATCACCGGCGCCGAAAAACTGCCGCTGGATCTCGCGAAAGCTTTCGAGGAACGATTCCAACAGCACGTCTTTGAAGGTTACGGGCTGACCGAAACGTCGCCGGTAGTGAGCGTGAATTTGCCCGAGCCAAAACCGAAGCGCGGCGAACAAGTTCAGCCGTCGAGCCGGCTCGGCTCAGTCGGAAAGATGGCGCCGGGCATTTCCGCCGAAATTCGCCAGCCTGAAACGGATCAAAAACTCCCGCTCCACGAAACTGGAATGGTTTGGTTTCGAGGCGTGAACATTTTCGAAGGCTACCTTCACGACGAAAAACGCACCGCCGACGTTTTGCATGATCGCTGGTTAAAAACGGGCGACATGGGCCGCTTCGACGAAGATGGATTTCTCTACATCGAAGGCCGGCTCTCGCGATTCTCGAAAATCGGCGGCGAAATGGTTCCGCACGAATCGGTCGAGCAAAAGATTGTTGATCTGTTGGATCTTTCCGGAAAAGACGAACGCGTGATCGCGATCATGGGAGTCCAAGACGAAGCCAAAGGCGAAGCACTTGTCCTCCTTAGCTCTGTTGATGTCGATCTTACCCAGTTGCGCGATAAACTCCGCGACGCCGGCGTTCCAAACTTGTGGATCCCGAAAAAAATCTCTCGCGTTGATGCGATTCCTGTCCTCGCTTCCGGCAAACTCGACCTACGGAAATGCCAGGAATTAGTGCAGCCGGGCGAGTAGTGGGCATGCTGATTGTCGACTCCTTGCCGACCTTCCAGGCGCGGGTTTTTTCCAATTCCAAGAAATTCGACGCTCGGTAGAATCGCATCAAAGCCGGCCTCGGCCAAAACCTTGTGCCCTTCCTCTGACGGATGCCACGCATCCACTGGATGGATCAACTCCAAGCGACTAAGATCCACCTTTGTTAATCCATCGGAATATTGCAGCCGAACAGTTGCGGAATCTTGCAACTGCCGATTCAACTCGCCAACCATCGCCTCTAGTTCAACGTTCAGCATCGAAGCCAGTCGGCCATGTTTTGCCGATAGGGCGGCTTCAAAGACTCGAAAGTCCGTTCACCATTTTCAATGTGAGGATAGAGTTTCGGATTCTGATTGTGCAGGCTTTCGGCCTGCCGCCTTGCCTTCAAGTACGCTTCGATATTCGCCAGTCCAAACACGACGATGGCCACCTTGTGATTCTCCGTTTTTGCGCGGTCAATCAGCGTTTGCAACGTTTCGGTGTAGTTCTTACGAAAGCGCGCAGCGATTTCCTGCAGCCGTTTTTCCGGTTGAGCGCGCTCTTCCGCGGAAAGATCGTGCGCCCAGTCGAGATTGTTGTGTCCGATCCAAATCATAATTAGATCCGGAAATCTGGTTCGCCGCAGGACTTGCTGACTTTGTCCAGGAAGATTACGGGCGCGGACAAGTTTCTTGCGCAAATCCTCTTCCGACCGGCTCGGCGCAACCAACGCCCCTGCTCCATTATATTCTGCCGCCACCAGCGGGGTGAGGCGTTCCAGCCGCTCGTAAACGCTGAAAACACTTTCCGGGTCCGGATCTGTATCGAGGAACCAGTTCTGCGCCATGCCGTTCTTGCCCGCCAAAACGCGCTCGGCAGCGCCGAGGCATAAAAATGCTGGGTGAGACTGTCACCGAGCATTGCCACGTGTGGCACCCGGTTCACGAGCTCGATCTTGTCGATCTTGTGTTGCCGATATTCCAGGTAATCCTGATAGAGCGGAGAGGACGGTTTTGAAATCCGTTCCAAGTAATTTCGCGTCGTTGCTCTCGGCGGCTTGCTCACCGCGCGATCAAACAAGAAAATCAGATTTACCAAATCGGCCGTGATATTTTCGCCAACTTCCTGTGGCAACGGTGGCGGTGAACCCGTAGTTTCGTCGGCGCCGTCCGCGGGTAGAATAACCAAGAATACAACAATGGCGGCAACGAAAATGGGTCGGCTCATCGAGACTGTGGCAACGCAAATAGCTGAAAGGGTTCATAATATATTCGCAGCTCGATTGCGCGACGGTCGGCGACAAACTCAGGGTCTGATCGATCGGTAACGTCTGTGGTCGAAGCAATTAATTCTATGCGCTCAGGTCTTCATGCGGCCGCCAACCGGACCGCGGCGCTGTTCATGAAACTGCTGTTCGGTTATTCGTCGCGCGTTTACGTGGTCGGACGTGAGAATGCCGAACGCCGCGGCGCATTTCTGCTCGCCTCAAATCACGTCAGTCATTTCGACCCGTTTATCATCTCGTCAGTTGTCCGCCGCAAAATCGATTGGATGGCGATGGCGGAATTTTTTCCGATGCCGATCGTTGGATTGTTTTTGCGCGCGGTGGACGCTTTTCCTGCCGGGCGCGACCGCGCTGATCGAAAAACGATCCGAACGGCGATCGGGCGATTGAATAACGGCGGAATCGTCGGCGTTTTTCCTGAAGGTGGCATCCGCGACGGCGCACACTCATTGCTACAAGGCGCGCCGGTTCGCCCTGGTGCGTCCACGCTTGCGCATATGGCGCAGGTTTCGATCGTGCCGTGCGTCATCTTGGGAAGCGATCGACTTTATGCGAAACGAAGTTGGTTGCCGTTTCGCCGAACGCCGATCTGGATTGGCTTTGGCAAAGCGATCTCGAATTTTCCCGAACTGGAAAAATCCGCGGCGCGCGCACGCATTGAGGGTGAACTGACCGCTGCATTTCAAAACATTTACGCCGCGTTGCGCGAGAGATTTCAGTTAACAGCGGACGATCTGCCTCATCCGCCACGAGAACGGATGAAACAAGGTCTGCACCACGAAGGTCATGAAGCACACGACGGAAAATCAAGTCAGAACAATTCTACACCTCTTCGTGGTGAGATATTTCGGCGAGCTGCAGCCAAAACCGTCGATTTCGGAATGTGCGCCGCGATGAACTTGCTCCAATCGCGTCATCGACTGAACGGCAATAGCGCGGAAGCAATGGAGCGTTATGTCGCTGATTGCGAGAAACTGACGGCGCACGAGTATTACGCCGCACCGCCTGATGTCGATCTTGCGGGCGCAATCGAGGCCGCAAACGGCGCGACGGTCACGTGGCGCAGCCCAATTCAAACAACGTTTCCTCGAAATAACATTTCCCGCGCCGAATTTTTTCCGAGCCCGCATCTGCGGACTACGCCGACGGTGTTCATGCTCCACGCGCTTATGTCCGCGACACACATCGGTTACCGCCGTTGGGCCGCGCGATTCAACGAACTGGGATGGAACGCGTGCTTCGTGCATTTGCCCTATCATTATTCGCGCGTTCCGCGGGGTTATTGGAACGGCGAGCTCGCAATCACGGCTGATTTGATTCGCAACGCCGAAGGTTTGCGTCAGGGCGTGATGGAAGTGCGCCAGCTCATGTCTGCGTTACGCGAATGCGGTTGCACCGAGTTCGGAATTCTCGGGACGAGTTACGGCGGATGGATCGGCGCGCTGCTAGCAATGGTCGAGCGCGATCTTCGATTCGTCGCTTTGATGTGCCCGATCGTGAATGTTGAGCACGCGATTTGGGAAAACCCTGGAACTGCCTTCATGCGTCGCGAATTGCGCCGGGCAAAGATCGCGCCTGAGTTAGTGGCGCGACATTTTCATCTCAGCTCGCCGTCACATAACGAACCGGTCTGCGATCCGGAGCGCGTTCTCTTTGCGTCCGGAGATTTTGATTTGATCGCGCGACCGGCCGACATTCACGCGATTCAAGAAAAATGGCGCGGCTCGGAATTGCTCCGCGTTCCGCAAGGGCATTTCGGTTATCGGATGATGCGCGAGACCGTCGTGCGGCTCCAAGAGCGCGGATTGTAGATCAATTAAGCCCGAGAAACTCCAAACTCGAGCCCAGGTCGGCGAACGCGGCTTCGGCCAAAACGTTGTGGCCTGCGACCGAGGCGTGCCAGCCATCGACGCCATGAAGTAGTTCGGCGCGGCTGAGATCAGCCGTCGCGAGCGCGTCGGAATATCGCAGCTGAATGTTTTCGTTCACCACGCGCTCGCGATTGAGGTCATCGATCATCATCCGAAGTTCGTCATTTACCATCTGGGCAAGACGAATCACGTTTCCGCGCAGAGCCGGACGAAACGAGGTCAGATATTTGTAAGTTGTCTCGAGATGTGGATACAAAGTTGAATCTTCCGTTCGCCGGCGCTCCGCTTCCTCGCGACCCTTGAAATAGGCTCCAAAGTTCACCAGCCCGAACACGACAATGGAAATGCGCTGAGGTTTCTCGCGCGCGCAAATGACGAGTTCCCGTAATTGTCGCTCAAACATTTCTCGAAACGATTTGCTCATCCGCTGTAAACGGGCCTGGGGTCGCTCAAGTTCGTCCGCTGGACTTCGCCATGCCCAATCGACGTTGTTGTGTCCAATCGAAATTAGAATTAAATCAGGAAATCGGTTCGCAGTCACTAGTTGATTGATCTGGCCGGACAAATTTCGCGTTCCGAGAACGAGCCGCGAGAACCACAGACGGTCACTCTCAGCATCGACCATTGCGCCAATACCGGCGTGATGACTTGCTACGAGCGGCGTCAATTTCTCCAACCGATTCGAGACGCTTTCAATCTCCGTCGCCGGATCGACATTCAGAAACCAATCTCGCCCGCGACAGCGGCGCGCGCGCCGAAACGTTTTCCACGGCGTCGAAATGTGAATCCCGGTGCAAACGCTGTCGCCGATCATCACAACGTGCGGCAGCCGCGCAATCAGCTCCGCTTTCGTGAGTTCGCCGCGCTTGTAGGCCAAGTAATCAGGATGAAAACGCGACGACGGTTCACTTAGTCGTTCAAGAAAATTTTCCGGAACTAGCCAGACGTGTTTCATGACTCATGATCGCGATTGTCGATCTTGCTAATCGAGCCACGCTTTGGCGGCGAGCAACTGGCGCAATTGCTCGTTGTCAGCCGACAATGCAGGCAGCCATTCGCCGATCGGCTCCCGTTTCCACCATCCTTTTTCGCCGAGCGGCGCAAACTCATAGCGATATAAGCGCGCACGAATGTATTTCGGCGGCGCGTTAGGGAACGGATTGTTGGCGAGCAGCGACAGCGTGTTCGGGTCGTTGTGCAAGAGTTTCCAGACGAAATGAAACGTCCACGGGTACTCCGCCGGATTCGACATCGCGGCGAACCAAATTTGCCAGTCGATCCGCGGTTGATACGGCGCGATCAACGCCGGACGCCGGTTCGGATCGCCCGGCTTCGCTTTGAATTCGTATTCCTTCCACTTGGTGTCGCCGGTGATGACCGCGTCATCAGTTCCTTCGAAAATAATTTCGTCGCGCTCGCGACCGACCGTGCCAAACGCGCCGTAGGTATTTACCAAGTCGAGCGGATCGAACGAATAATTCATCAACTGTCGTCCGCCGACGACGAGATTCGTCACCGTCGGAATACTTAACCAGCAAACCAAAAGCGCGAGAGCAACAGTGACGCCGTTGCGGATGCGGGAAGGTTGTGATTGCGCCGCTGCGTCCTCGGCGCGTTTCACGAGCGATTTCGGCAAGACACGCCGCAGCAGCGTGTCGTCAAAGCACGCCAAGAACGGAATGATGGTGAGATAATTTAGAAACGAAAGATTGCCGCTGACGATGAGAATCACCTGAAAAAGAACGAGGAGAACGCCTGCGATGTGACGCGCGGTTCGCGGACCGAATGAAAACCACGGCAGGATCAGCTCCACGAAGTGGTTCCAAAGCACTTCAAGATTATGAAACCAATGCGGCAGAAAATGAAAATATCGGCTGATCGGATTCGGAATCGGCTGCGTTTCGTAGTGGTAATACATGCAGGTCAGATCGCGCCAGCAATCGTCGCCCCGCAGCTTGATCAAGCCCGCGCCGACCATGATTCGGAAACCGAGCCAGCGAAAAAGCCAGAAGATCAGAATCGGCGGACGCGATTTCGGAAACGGCCGGCCGTCGAACAGCGGGCAGAGAAAGATCGACAAGAAGCCGGTTTCGAGCAGCTGAATTTCCCAACCGTAACCGTACCAAATGTTGCCGATGTGAACGATCGACATGTAAATGATCCAAATCAGCGTAAGCAAAATCGCGTTGGCGTAGCCGCAAAGCACCAGCACCGAAAGCGCGAAACCGACCCAGGCGAAGATCGTCAATCCCAAATCGGAAACGCCGAACCAAAACAACGTCGGCATGCGGAGCATTCCTTCAGTCCGCGAACCAAAGTGGGTGTGTACCCGCGACAGATAATCGTGAGCCGGGGTTAAACCGCTATCGCCAATCAGCGGCACCAGTTGGTTGATCGCGACCAAGAATGCGATTGTGTAAACGAACCCGAGCAGCCGCAGAATGACGAATCGCGTCAGCCAATAATCATTTCCGCGCGCGAAAAATTTCTCGATCTCGTCATTCATCGCGGTCGAATTGGAAACGAATGCCAGGGGAGAGAATGGACCCGGCGGCAGTCGAGCGACATGGACGACGCCCGAAGGGTTCGCGAGCGGGAGCGAGCGAATCAATCGAACTCCAATAACGAATATCCATGATGCAACGTTCGCCAACTCGCCGTGAAAACATGAGCGATTCCAACATGCCGAAGACGTCGAACGTTCAACGCCCAACGCTGAACGTCCAACAAAACAAATGCCAGGGGGGAGAATCGAACTCCCGACCAAGGGCTTATGAGTCCCCTGCTCTACCGCTGAGCTACCCTGGCGTTTAAGCGGCGACAAAGTTCAATTGCGCGTGAGCGCTGTCAACGCATCCTGATTAGCTAGCGGCGGTTCACCGAACCGCCATGGCAATTGAGGTCAATCGCCTCGACCTATTTCTTCGACACGTATGGCGCGAGATCTTTTTCGCTGCCGCGCAACGCAGCCATGAAACAAACGCCGCCCTGTTCTTTCACCGCGCCAGTCCAGCGTTCCTGATTCACATAACGCCAACCCGAAAATTCTTTCACCTTTCCCGTTTTCGGATCGCGTTCCGCCGGAAAAAGGAAAAACTGCATCTTCTTCTCCACCACCCAGACTTGCGCGATACGCTG
>Ga0066903_100006387_pt1 | contig 10468 bp, 6 predicted proteins | sample PanSoiMetaGPlot1_FD_67491 | JGI IMG/M metagenome (GOLD analysis project Ga0066903, IMG submission 67491) | Tropical forest soil microbial communities from Panama analyzed to predict greenhouse gas emissions - Panama Soil - Plot 1 (version 2) | ecosystem: Environmental > Terrestrial > Soil >...
GCGTTGAACACTTCGGCGATACCCTGCACCTGCATGCCGCCGATCCTCACGGTTTTGGTCGCGCGCAGATCGACCTTGTGGAGCGGGTCGCCCCTCAGCGCGTTGCGCGGCACGCGGTCACCGGGGTACAGGATCGCCGGTCCTTCGTAGCGGTCGCCCGCGTACGTCGTCGGGATGACGAACGGGACTGTGCCGATGTAGAGGCGGTTGGTCAAGCCGAGCGCGGCGCGGCTCTTCGCGTACGGATTGCCGCTGACCGACGTGCTGTAGTAGTTGCCGGACCCGTATTGATAAGCCCCGGCGAAGGTCAATCCCCAGCCAGGCGACCAGATGCCGTTCATGCGCAGCGTGGTGCGCTGGAATTCCTGTGAACGCGCCCATTCGGTCGCGTCGTCGACATTCAGCGGGTTGTCAGCGTTCGGGCCGAACGAGTTCGTGGGCTGATTGTCGTTTGCGTAGAACATCAGCGTGTAGGTCAACCCGGCCTGGAAATGATTCGCGAACCGCCGCGTCAGGGCGTTGGCGAGCGCCAGGTAGTCCGCTCTGCCGTGTGATTCCAGCCAGAGAATCGGTCCCCATGCCGGGTCGGCCACCACGCCCTGAGCCGGATAGCCGGTGGCGGGATTCAGCACAAGGTTGATGTCCTCGGCGCGCGATCGGTTGTATTCCTTCCAGTGCGTCAGGTCCATTTCGAGTCCGAGCGTGCTCGTAATCTGCTTCTGGAATCCGATCGAGCTCTGCCAGTCTTTTGGGAACTGAAAGTCGTGGGCGATCACGCGCGGCGCCTGCGGCACGGCGCCGCCCTGAATCTGCGCCGGCGTGTAGTTCCGCGTCGGGTTGTCGAACCACCCGGGGCGGCCGTCGTTCGCGAAGCTGTTGACGATGATGCGATTACCGAACGACTGCTGACTGAAAGTGATGTTCGAGATAATTGTCCCGTAGTAGAGGCCGGTGCCGCCGCGGATCACGAGGTCGTTGCCGCCGCCGACGTTCCACGCAAAACCGGCCCGCGGCGCGATGTTGTTGTTGTCGTGGACGTGGGCATCGAACAGCGGACCGTTGAACGGCTTGAACACCCTCGTATTTGTCACGTCGGGCGGCGCGGTGGCGCCCCGGTCGAGGTCGTAGCGGATTCCCAGGTTGAGTGTCAGCGAACTGTTCACGCGCCAGTTGTCGCCGATCCACACTCCAAAAGTCGGACGAGGAATGTCGACGTTCCAGTTGCCGGTGTTCTGAAGAAACGACGAGGAATACGCGTCGAGGCCGCTCGTGTCCCACGCGGCGGGGTTGTCCACCGCGCTGGCGGGGAACCGCCGCTCGAGGTCCGGCGGGTTCGATGTGAACACGTAAACGCCGCGCTCCGCGAGATGCCACTCACCCGTGTCCTTCCAGCCGAGGAGCTCGCCGCCGATCTTCAGCTCGTGGTTGGAGCGCGTGAGCGTCACATCGTAGCGCGCCGTGCCCATGTGCTGATCGAATCGCTGTGGGAAGTTCTGCGGAGCGCCGATCGTCCCATTGATGAAGTTGTAAGTCGGCTTGGCGACCGACGATGCAAGGCCCAGCCCGTTGGTCCACCCGAAAGAGTTGTAGCCGACGCGCAGTTCCTCGGTCGCGCGACTGCTCCGCACGCGAGACCAGCTGACCAGGATGTTGTCCGCGTGCCGCGTGCGGGCCGCTGACTGCGTAGGGTGCTCGGTCTGTTTATCAAACGGCCGATCGAAGTTCCAGATCGAATAGCGGTACGACAGGTGACTCTTCTCGCTGAGGTTCTGATCGGCGCGGAGGAGCACGCTGTGGTTGATCTGTTTGTCCTCGTATTGGAACGACTGGCTCGGGAGGTTCACCGGCTTGAAAAAAACGGTGGCCGGCTCACGCTCGTATTCGTACGATCCGAAGTAGTGCAACTTGCCCTTGACAATCGGCCCGCCGAGCGAGCCGCCCAATTGTTGATTCTCGTACGGGAGGACGGTCCCTGCCACGAAATCGGCGCTGTTCATCTTGTTGTCGCGAAAGTACCCGTACGCCGAGCCTGACATCTTGTTGGTCCCGGACTTCGAGATCGCTTGCACCTGAACGCCCGTGGATCGCCCCTGAGTGATGTCGAAGAGGTTGGTCACGATCTGGAATTCGGCGATGGCTTCGCGGCTGAACTTCGGCTGCCCAAAGCCCGATGAAGCCACCTTGTTCGTGATCTGCTGGCCGTCCAGGTTCAGCTGGAACGCGCTGTCGTCCCCGACACCCGGACGCTGATCGACGTTGTTCGCCGTGATGCCTTTGATCTGCAGCGACAGCTCCATCCAGTTCCGGCCGGCGAGCGGCAGTTCCTCCATCTGCCGGCGATCCACGTTCCCCGCCACCTGCGAGGAGCGCAAATCGACCAGCGGAGACTCCGTGGTCACCGTGATCGACTCCTGGACCGTCGCGACCGAGAGCTGCAACGGCATCGTGGCGTGCTGCCCGACGAGCAGCTCGATCTGGGGGATCTTCACCGTCCCGAATCCCGAGAGCTCGGCGGACAGGGCGTACTTCCCGGGCAGCATGTTTGCCAACTGGTACTCGCCGCGCTCGTTCGACACCGCCGTCTGCACGCGGCCGGTCGCCAGGTCGGTGGCCGTGACCGTCACCCCGGGCAACACCGCCTTCGACTGATCCGTCACGGTGCCCGTCACTGTCGCATTCTGCTGCGCGAGGGCTGCAACGGACCACGCCGACACCAAAACCGCCACGCCGAGAGGCCACATAAGGCGGCGTACCATAATCCCCTCCATTGGCCGGCAGGCAAGCTGCTCACGGAGTACGAGTTGGTCTCGTGTTGTGGTGAATTATGTCCCGGATCTCATTTGTCGACGGATTTTTGAGCGAGACCGAACACCTCCTTCGGAAAGAATCCAATTGCCCCGGACTCCGCGGGGTTTTAGCGCCGGTCGGCCGCCGGTTCAGACTCACGCAGGCGTTGACGGTAGATCGATCGCGCCTCCTCGAACTGCGCGAACACATGGGCCTGTTCTGTTGCCGACCGCCAGCCGGGCCACTGCCGCGCCATGGCTTCGAGCGCGTCAATCCACTTGATCGAATACTCGGCTGCCGCCTTGCTCCGAACCGGGCTGCCGCCAACAGAGACCCAAACAGGGTTTGTGAATGCTTGAGCGTAGCGGGTGTCCAGCGGATATCGATCGGCCGGCACACCCTCTGCGCGCAGGTGATACCAGCCGCTGCGCCTCACGGCTATCTTCTTGGTGAAGTCCGCGGATCGGCGATCGCCCGCGAGCGGAATCTTCTCCAGGATCTCGCCGTTGAACACGAGCACGACCTGGTCCAGCGGCACGATGGATCGCACCCACGCAGCGACGTCCACATCGCCACCGCCCGCCGGCAACTTCAGCTCGTCGCCGGGGATCATGCCGTTGACCGTCAGCAGTACCAGCGGACCGGTCGTCACGATCGCGCGGCCCTCGCGCAGTCCCTGGAACCAGGCGCGCATGTCCAACCCGCGTGCCCCGGTGTAGACGTAGGTTCTGACCGATCCGACCAGTTTGCTCTGGTGCATGCTGCTGATCGAGTCCTCGCCGCCTGTAGCCGTGACGCGGAAGCCGTTGTTCAGCACGGCGTACCACGGCGCAAAGAGCCCGCGTCCGGCATCGGACCATTCCAGCGCGTCAGTGGTCCCGAGCGCCGCATCGACCATGAAGCCCTTGGCGCCGCCGAGACCCGCACCGATCGGATCGGCGTCTCCGAAATGTCCGTGGACGTAACCGACCGTCGCGCCCTGTGCCTTCGCCTTTCGGAACATGTCGGTGTTGCTTGGATAGAGGCTCTCGATCGCCGTGCCCTCGTACCCCGTCGTGAACGGCGAAATCAGGTGGTCTCGCATGCCGAACATGAACACGTGTCCGTAGAACGGCGGCCGATACTCCTGTCCGACGACGAGCAGACGATTCGGTTTCGAGAGCGGATGCGGCCCGCCGCCGGGCACGAAGTACTGAAGGTCGAGGATCCGATTGTCCTTATTCGCGATCTGCTCGTTGACGATGTCCTGATCCTCGGCGTCGGACATCATCATGAGGTTCTCGAGTGAGTTGTGCAGGTTGCCGGCGTAGTTCATGTGCACGTGCGTCGATCCACCGTACCATCCCAGATCGGCGAGCTCGACGATCGACGGGAGCCGGGCCGTAGCGACAGTAATGTTGCCTGCCCTGACGTCGATCTCCACGTGCGCCGGCATGCGCTCGAATCCCCTCACGATGTCAAGCGCGACCTTGCCCGGCGGGACGTCGACGCGAAAGTCGCCGGTCGAATGGAAAATGCGGTCCTTCGCCCCAGACACGCGAGCGTACGCGTCGGACGGCACGTACGCCTTTCCATCAGATGCTTTCAGATGGACGCGCGCCGCCATCGGCGATCCCGTGGTTCCGTCGAAGACCCTCACACGCAAAACTCCCATCGGCCGCTTCCAGCGGCGATCGGTGATGTGGATCGTCCGCTGCTCTCCGCCGTACGTTTCCAGGAGCTCCAGCTGCGGCAGTCCGCTTCGGTTGGAGATGTACGCGATCCACTCTCCGTCAGGTGACCAGCGCGGATGAAAAGCGTCGAACTGGAAGAACGTCAGCTTGTACGGCTCGCCGCCGTCGGTCGGCTGGACGTACAGGTTGTTGAATTGATCGGCTGAACCTGACGTCGAGGAGTACACGAACCGTTTGCCGTCGACCGACACGTCCGGCCGCGCGCGATACAGCGTCTGCTCGGCGCGCACGACCTTCCCCTGGTCGAGGCCGCGTGCGCGGGCGGGAATCCGGTAGATGTTGCCCGAGCCAAGCGCCACGTCCTTGTTCGAGACGATCAGCAATTCCGTCCCATTAGGGAACCACGCGGGCGAGATGTGGAGGTCATACTCGCCGAAGTAGAGCCGGTCGCGTCCGAACGAATGGTCTGTGGTTATCGCCTCGGCCGGCCCTGCCCATTGCCCGTTCTTGATCGGCCGGATGTAGACGTTGAAATAACCTCGAGGCGCCGTCGAGACGTAGGCAAGGCGGCTGCCGTCGGGGGAGAAGACCGGGTCGGTGTAGATGTGTTCGTCGTCGGTCAGGGTGTGAGTCGTGCCTGTTTCGAAGTCCAGAATCTCGAGTTGAATCCGCGCGAGATCGTCCTCCGCGGTGTACACGATCCATTTGCCGTCGGGTGACCAGTTCGGCGACGAGTGATACCGCCGGTTGTACGTCAGTTCGAAGGCGACGCCCGTCGCAGGATCCACCTTCCAGATCGAGCCTTCCATGCTGAGGGCAATCCATTTGCCGTCCGGCGACCAGGATGGCCACCACGGCGTCGCCGAGAGTCCGGGCGGAAAGTAGTAGTTGTGCATGTAGTTGCCGCCCGTCTTCGCCGCCGGAAACGGCAGGCTGGCTTCAATGCCCGTGCCCTGCAGCGGGATGGCAGGCGGCTGCTCAGGAGCTGCCGGCGGCGTCCGTGTTACGAGCGCCAGCGCGGTCGCCGCGCTCAGCACACCAGCCCAGCCACGTGATTGGCGCATCGGCGGACTCCTTTGTTGCACGGACTGACGGGTTGGAAAACGACGCGATCGTAGGATTTGTGCACCCTTCACGCCCCGATCCTCTCGAGGGGCGGATTGCGGATTGGAGCGCAAAGCCTTCAGGCGAGCGTTCTGCTAGCGTAGGCGGCGCGAGCGTGTCGGGCAAGGTCGCTGGTTACTGGGACGGGCCTTGCGTTCGCTTACTCAATCCGGACGAGCTTCCGTTGCGCCCCGTGCCCGCTGGCGATGGTCACGGCGCTTGGCGGCATGGCCGAAATGGTCCGCCAGCACCACGATCAGCGCTTCGTTCGCTCGGCCCTTCTCCGGAACCGCCGCGAGTTTGACTTTCAATGTGCCGTCCGCCATCTGACCCGCAATCTCCGACTTCGCGCTGCGGGGGATCACTTTCACGCGGATCATTCTGGCTGCCATGAGGTCACTCGGAGCGTAACAATACAGGGATATCGTACGGGGTTTCCCTGCCGCACCTCCACCATTGATGCGCTCGGTCTGCGCATGTTTCGAGCTGGGACCGGGCTCATTTTGTGAACATCATATCGGATGTGATATCGTATAGGATATCTTAAGTGCTGCGAGCCGTGCTCGACACGTCAGTGGTCGTTGCGGCGCTGCGCAGCCGCACCGGCGCCAGCAACCGAGTTCTGGAGCTTGTCGCCCGTGGCAAGGTGCGGCCCTTGGCGAGTACCGCCTTGTTTCTCGAGTACGAAGAAGTTCTTCGGCGTCCGGAGAACCGGCTGGCGACTGGCATGAGCGAAGAGGATGTCGAAGAATTCCTCGCCGCGCTCGCCAGCGCGGCAGAACCCGTCGAGATCAACTTTCGCTGGCGACCGCAGTTGAAAGACCCGCAGGACGAATTGGTTTTGGAGACCGCCGTCAATGGACGAGCGGAGGCGTTGGTCACACACAACGTTCGCGACTTCGAACCGGCCGCCAGACTCTTCGGCTTGCGGATTCTACTGCCTCGCGGTGTTTTGAAGGAGCTGGAACAATGAGCAAGAGCGCCTACCCGTTGAAGCTGCCGACGTCGGTCAAGAATGCAGCGGCGCGGCTGGCGAAAGCCGATGGCGTATCGCTCAATCAGTTCATCGCCGTGGCGGTCGCGGAAAAAGTGGGCGTGATGGAAACGGCTCGAGAATTCCTGCAGCGGCGGGCCGGGAGGGCGACGCCAAAAGATCTGCTCAAGTTCCTGCGCAAAGCTGGGCGAGAGCAGCCGGGCGAGACGGACCGCCGCTGACTGAACGATTCCGCCTACGCTGGCCGAGCCATGGCGAGCGCCTGCTCTTTCGAGAAACACATGCCATGCGTCGTCTACGCGACCTGCCGCAAGCTGTTTCGCGACGAGCTCGGCGCCGAGCCCTCGGAAAAGACCGCCAACGTGTTTCTCGGAATACTCCGCAGTGGATCCTGATGAAAAGCCCACGAGCGCCCGAGCGATCTGAGGTATAAGAGGGCCCGATCCACCTGCGAGGTGGCCCGGCGATTGGAGGGTGCGATGAAGTTCGCGGTGCCCGCGACTCTGCTTCTCTTCTTGTGGTACGGAACCGCCTCGGCCCAGACCACAGCCGAGGGGACGATTCGAGGCGTGATTCATGATGACCAGGGCGGTGTGCTGCCGGGCGTCACTGTCGTCGCCACCAGCCCGACCGTGGCCGGGACTTTCACAAGCGTCAGCGACGCTGTTGGAGCGTACCGGCTGTTGAACCTGAGCCCGGGCGAATACTCCGTCACTGCGGAGCTGCAAGGCTTCTCGAAATACGTCAGACCCGGCATCGTCGTGCGGGCCGGCCTGAACATCGCCGTCGATATCGAAATGAAGGTCGGCGCCGTGTCCGAGACGGTCCAGGTGACGGCTGACTCGCCAATGCTCGAGGTGCAGAAGCCGGTTCAAGCTGTGAACATCAGCGGCGCCATGCAGCGAGCGCTGCCGCTCGGCACGCGCAAGGATTTTTCTGAATTCCTGGAAGTGACCCCGGGCGTGACCGCCCGCACGTTCGATCAGGGTACGGGCGGTCAGGTGTATATGCTTCGCGGGAGCGAGATCGAGAACCATGTTGTCCAGGTGGACGGCGCCGACATGGGATCGTTCCGCCAGGGCTGGGCGGGTCTGTACGTCGGTCTCAGCACCGACTCGATCGAAGATACGCAGGTCAAGACCGGCGGTGTCGACGCCTCGGCGCCGCTCGGCGTCGGCGTCATCATCAACATCGCCACGCCGTCAGGCACCAACGCGTTCAAGGGCGCGGCGTCCACCATCTATCAGTCGAAGAGCTGGAACGGCAACAACGCGGCTCCAGGCGGGCAGAGCGTCTACAACAGAGTATTCCAGCCCGATGCTTCACTGGGTGGACCGATTCTCAGAGACCGGCTCTTTTTCTTCGGCGCTTTTCGATACTCCGACAAGGAGACCGGCATTTTCCGGAGCGCCAATCAACTGAAAGCAAGCGCCGCGGTTGACCCGACGTTCACACCGTTCGCGAACGGCGGGAAGAACAAATATTACTTCGTCAAGGCCACCGCCCAGCTCAACCCGCAACATCAGCTCTACGTGTTCTATCAGCGCGATTTCAACCCCGAAGTCGCCGCATTTCCGACCGACACCAAGACGTTCAACATCACCGCGTTCGGCGGCAATGGGTTCGGCGCACGGCTCTCATCGGTCTGGGGCTCCTCGGTCACGACCAGAGTCCTGGCCGCGTACAACGACAAGTCGATCAACGGCACGTTCGATGCTTTTTCGGGCCACTTCTTCAACAACCCGGAGCAGGACTTCTTTAGTTCCTCATTTGTCTCAGGGGCTCGGCGTCAAGGTAGTGGCCTTCTCGCGACGACGAACAACATGTTCTACCAGGCCTCGCCCACATCGAAGCTGACGTTTCAGGCCGACCTGACCTACTTCAAACAGGGCTGGATGGGGTCGCACGAAATCCAGACCGGCCTCTTGGCACAGCCTCGTTTGTCCAACGAGAACGACAACATTTATGTCAACGGCGGTTCATCGTTCGAGGAGCTGGCGCTCGTCGATCCGGCTAATGTCAACGGCGGCAGCTATCTTTTTCACCGTCGCGTCTACGACGCCACGTCGGTCGTGGCGAGCTCGCGGCTCGCGCAGGACTACGCGTTCTACATCCAGGACGGATGGAAGCCGTCGTCTCGGCTCACAGTGACTGCGGGTGTGAGGGCCGACAATGTGCGCGTGAGAGATCGCGTGTACAACGTCGACGTCCAGAACAGTTGGTCGATAGGCCCGCGGGTCGGCGCGACGTACGTCCTGACGGCGGATGAGAAGAACGTCGTACGCGCGAACTACGGACGCGTCGCCGACCTCGCCCAGACCGCATACCTCCCGACTGCCGGTGGCACGCCGATCGGATGGATCGACTTCTACTTCAATCCGGATGGCACGCTGCTGGGAGCGCCGCTGCCCACGCCCGCTCCGACGCTTCAGAACAGTAACCAGATCGTGGATCCCAATCGGCACCAGCCGTTCATCGATGAATGGATCCTCGGCTATCGGCGACAGTTTCGAGGCCAGCTCAGCATCGACGCCAGCTTCATTCGACGGTACTACGAGGATCGGCCAGCCAACGTTGAAACCAATGGCATCTACACGGGCGGTGTGTTCAGCGGCTTCAAGAACGTCAACCAGAACCAGATTTATCTGGTGACCAACAACACGTGGAACACGATGGTGTACTCCGGGTTCGAAGTGTCCGCGGCGAAGCGCACGAGCCGGGTCAACCTGCTCGCCGGCTACACGCGCGGATTCCAGCACCTGGACGGCACCTGGATTCCAAACGATCCGGCCTCGTTCATCCAGCCGAGCGCGTTCCCGAACGACATGGGCATCGGCTCAATCCGCGGGAACGAGCAGAGCGGGACCAACAACTCCGGCAGTCTGTCGGGCACTGCTGATACGCGCAGCCCATCGTGGCAGAAGCACGCGTTCCGCGGCGGGGCCGCCTACAACGCTCCGTGGGACCTGACGCTCGCGACCAATCTGGTGTTCCTGTCTGGGCCCTACACCGGTCCGATCGTCACCAAAATCGACGCAGCCGATCCACAGTTCGGACCGCCGACGGTCACGCTCTCGAACGGCCGCACGGTCGCGAATCCGCTATCCACGACGATCCGGTTCGCGTACGCGACGCGCGGCGACGGGCAGGTCAAGACGCCAAATCTCATCATCTGGAACGCGCGTGTCGGGCGCACCTTCAAGGTGGGCGCCGATCGTCTGAATCTCGCCCTCGATGTCATCAACGTGCTGAACCACGATGCGGACCAGCAGTTCCTGAATGGAGGCAACCAGCTCTACAGCCCGAACTACGCCATCGCGCCGGATGGAAGTTTTCGCGGCCAGACGCGCCAGCCGCCTCGAGCCGCACAGATCTCGATCCGATTCGATTTCTGAGTGACGGAATTCGCGCTTTGTTTCTTGCGTGTTGCAGGAGGGGACCATGATTCTCAACCGCTTACGAGCGTTCGTGACGTTCGTTGCTTCCCTGCTCGTGTTCTCGCTCACGACGACGGCGCCTGCGCAGAGTCGCCGCCGGCTCACGTTCGTCGATCTGCTGAACGTGACGCGGCTGAGCAGCGCGCAGTTGTCACCAGATGGGCGGCAGCTGGTTTACGAGCTGGCCGAAGCCGACTGGAAGGCAGACAAGCGGGTGAGCCACGTCTGGCGGATCGATGCCGATGGGAAGAACCTCGTCCGGATGACCGGCGGTCTCGGCGAGCAGGGCGCCCGTTGGTCGCCTGACGGACGCGCGATCGCCTTCTACACGAAGCGCACCAACGACGAGGAGGCGCAGGTCTATGTGATCTCGAACAGCGGCGGTGAAGCCCGGGTGGTGACGCACCATCCGACGTCCGTGTCGCGCCTTTCGTGGTCCCCCGACGGAAAGAGGATCTACTTCGTCGCGCCCG
>Ga0066903_100006388_pt1 | contig 10467 bp, 7 predicted proteins | sample PanSoiMetaGPlot1_FD_67491 | JGI IMG/M metagenome (GOLD analysis project Ga0066903, IMG submission 67491) | Tropical forest soil microbial communities from Panama analyzed to predict greenhouse gas emissions - Panama Soil - Plot 1 (version 2) | ecosystem: Environmental > Terrestrial > Soil >...
GAGATGATCGGCCGCTCGTGCAGCGCCAATCCGAGCCCGTGGCCGAACTGCAAACCGAACGCCGCCATCTCGTCGGGGAAGCCGAAATCCTGCGCCTTCGGCCACACGCTGCAGACCTTGTCCGTGGTCACGCCTGGCTTGATCAATTCGATCGCTTTGTCGAGCCACTCGCGCGCTTTCTTGTAGGCATCGTGCTGGACCGGCGTCGCGCGTCCGACATTGAACGTTCGATAGTAGCAAGTGCGATAGCCCATGAACGCTTGCAGAATATCGAAGAACGCCTGATCGCCCGGGCGCAGCATGCGATCGGTGAAATTGTGCGGGTGCGGATTGCAGCGCTCGCCGGAAATGGCGTTGATCGCTTCGACGTCGTCCGATCCGTTCTCGTAGAGAAATTTGTTCACCAGCGCGACGATGTCGTTCTCGCGCACGCCGGGCTTCAGGTGCTCGTGGATCAAATGATAGGCGCCGTCGACCATGGCGGCGGCGCGATTGAGTAGCGCGATCTCGTCGGCGGATTTGATCTCGCGCGCCTCCAGCATCACCTGCTGGCCGTCCTGGATATTGAGTCCGGCCTTCTGCAACTCGAACATCATGGGCGGCTCGACGATGTCGACGCCGACGGGCATATCGGCGACCCCGGCCTCCCGAATGAGTGAGGCGATCTCTTCAGCGTGACGCTTCATCAGGCCGAAGGCGGGATTGACCGTGCCGCGCAGGCCGATGAGGCCTGCCTTGCAGTTCTCCGGCTTGAGCCACGGCGTGTAGAGCTTGTGATGCACGGCGGCAGAGCCGAAGTCCCACAGGATCGGCTCGCCCGTCCGCGTCAGCAGCGCCCAGCGCGACAGCTTGTCGCGTTCCCATTCGCCGATCTTGGTCGAGGTAACGTAGCGGATGTTGTTGACGTCGAAGACGAGCAGGGCGCCGAGGTCGGAATTGGCGAGCGCCTGCTGCACGCGGCCCAGCCGATAGCGGTGCAGCCGCCGATAGTCGACTCGTTCCTCGAAATCGACCCCCATGGTGCCGAGTGCCGGCAGCGCGCGACCCCAGTTGTGGCGCGGATTGATGTCCTCGGCGCTGATCTTGCGGAGGGGTTGGTCCATGGCGGGTCTCCTTGCGGGCGTTCTCGTTGGTCGGAGGGTGCTGGCGTTGCCGGCACTATAGAGGGTCTCGCGCCATTCGGCACGTCCGATGGACGGCGGGAGGCCGCATACGCGCCCACTTGGACGTTATGACACTCTCCGCATCACCGGCTTGGCACGCGCGTCGAAGACGAACTTGGCCGAGGTCCGCCGGGTGTCACTGGCGCTGGCGCGAAGGACGAAACGCCGCGCCTTGCTGGCGATGCCGGTGGTCGTGTCAAAGTCGTCGGGTAGCCCGAGAACCTCCACGAAGGCCGTAGTATTCGGGTCGATACGCGCGATGCGTTGCTTCCGGCCGTTCCAGGCGGGCTCGATCATCGATTTAAAGAACGTATTCCGGCGCGCGGAGACGATGATGTCGTGCAGGATGCGGTCACTTGTCGTGTTGTGGAGGCCGATGGTGAAACGCGTCACCGGCTTGAGCCCGCCGTTCGGGTACTCGCGGTGCACGAAGCGGTGGTCGTTCGGGTCATACACGAATTCGAGCGGTCGTTTTTTCGTTCGCGGTTTGCGGGGGCGCAGGGCGTAGGCATCAACCTGCATGCCGATGGTCAAGCCGGTGGCAAAGAGCAGGGTTGGCCAGAAGACCGGAAACAGCTCGACGAGCGACAGGGGGTTCCAGTCCTCGTTTACGCCTTCCAGCGCGCTGCTTTCGGCGAAGCGATCGAGAAGGTAACCCGCGAACAGGGCGACAAAAACCGCGCCCACCACGAATGTGACAAAGGCGCGAAAAACGCGATACACAACACCCATGCGGTCCCTCTCCGGCCCGCAAATGTAGCGCGTCGGCAGGTCCCGAAGAACGGGCTACCGGCATAAATCTCGCTGAAGTCTGGCTCTTCCACAGCCAGCTTGTGCCGCTCCTTCGCATGCGAGGCTTGGAATTCCCCGATCCGTGGCCGGGGGCGGCAAAAGCTCGCTCACGCCGCGACTTCAACGCGCTATGGCGGAAGCGGTGCGAAACCCGCAGGGGTCCCCGGATCATGCGGCGCAGGCGCCACTCCATCCAGGTTACAGGCTACGCCGCGCTCTTGCCCCAGAGCCTCGTGGACGCGAGATCGGCGCCCTCGCGGATCGATTTTAGCTTGAGCCAGACCACCGGCTCGACCACCCATTCACGGTTGGTGAAGGTGCCGAAGCCGCAGTCCGTCGAAGCGATGACGCGCTCGCGGTCGCCGATCGCGGCCACCGCTTCCTCGATGCGGCGCGCGACGACTTCCGGGTGCTCGACGAAATTGCTCGTGGTCTCCACCACGCCGGGAATAAGGATCATGTCCTTGGGGAACGGCACGCGCTTGAGCGCGTCATATTCGTGCGCGTGGCGCGGATTGGAGAACTCGATCGACAGCGCGCCGACTTTGGCCTGATAGAGCGCCGGCAGGATCTTCGCGAGCGCGATGTCGTGGATGTGCGGGCCTTCCCAGTTGCCGTAGCAGACGTGCAGCCGCACACGGTCGTGCGGAATGCCCTCGATGCCTTTGTTGATCATCGCGACGTGCAGCTCGCACGCCTTGACGAAATCCGCGTCGGAGAGATCGCGGTAGAAGATCGTGCGATCCATCGCCAAATCGGGCGCGTCGATTTGCAGGATCAGACCGGCCTTGTGGATCGCCAGATATTCCTTGCTCATCTCGCGTGCGATGGCGGCGAGATAGGCTTCGTTCGAGCCGTAATAGGCGTTGAGCATCGTACTGGCGATGATGCCGGGCGATGGTGCGGTCATGAATGCCTCGGAGAATTTTGCGTTTTCCGCTGCAATCCTCTTGAAGCGCGCGAGCTCGCTCTCGATCGGGGCGAGGTCGAGATATTTGATCTCGCTTTGTGCCTCCGGAGCGTTCTGCTGCTTGCTGGTGTGGGGGAAGCGCCGCACCAGCGTCGCCACCAGCTCGGGAAATTCCTCGAACTCCCGCCCCCGCCGCCGCTTCGAGACGCCGGCGAACCCCGACATGCGTTGCGGCACGTAGGTCTGGAAGCCGACGCGCTGCTGCTCGCCGTCATTGCCGATATCGATGCCGGCCGCGACCTGCTTGTCGACGACGTGGCGCACCGCTTTGTCCATCTCGGTCGCGAATTCCGTCGCGTCGAGCTTTTCTCCTGCCTCACGTCGAACCAGGAGGTCGGAGAGCTTTTCGTTGCGCGGCAGGCTGCCGACATGGGTGGTGAGGATGCGATCCCGGCTGACGATCATGAGCTAACTCCCGTCAACTTCTGCGTCCGATTGCCTTGGCACCATAGCCCCATTCGAAACGGCTTACAGCCGCTCCACCGATGGGCGGCGTTCCACTCATCATTGCCTCATGATTGCCTGTTGCGCACAGCATTTCTGGGGTCCGATCGGCGTCCTGCCCACGGTTACGTCTTAAGAACGGACGTCATCGGGAACGCGGAGACGCGCGTATAAGGTTGATGGGACGACTTTGTCAGGGCGCAACGGACGTACGTTGCGGAAATCGGATCCTCGCCGGTGCCGCAATTCCGCCGCGGAAAATCGTTTACCAGCACGCAAAGTCCAACTTGACGTTAGGATTCAGGAAAGCCGGCCCGCCCCAATGTGCGCGCCGACATCAATTCCGTATGTAACGAGCGCAGCCATGAGCAATGACCTTGAGGACTTCGCCGCCAGGATCGAGGCCAAAGCCCGGATCACCTTCGGCGATGTGCGCCGGCTCCAGCGCGACCACCTGCCGGGCGGCCTCTCGAGCTTCGAGGAAGCAAGGATCTTGCTCCAGCTCGATGCGAGCGTGGCGCGGACCGACCGCGCCTGGCTCGGATGGCTTGTGGCGACGATTGTCGATTTCGCCGTTCCGAGCGAGGGCACGCGTGCCGTCGACGATGCACTGGAGGCACATTTGGCGTTGGAGAACGCGTCAGCCCGCGCACGGCGGCGCATTGCCCGGGAGATCCGCGAGGCCCGGCGACGTCAGCCGGGGTCCACGCTCGCTCCGGCTTTGGAAGAAATTAACGACGGGCGCGGCGTGCTGGAAGAAAGCAGCGTCTCCGAAGAGACCAGCGTATTTGTCGGGAACCTGGTCGAGAGCTCTGACGTCGTCGACAATGGCGCAGCTGTGTTGCATTTGGCTGCGTAGAAGGCGTCCTGCGCGGCGCCGTTCCTTACGAATCCGCACGGTGGATCAGATTGGCTCGCGAGCTTCTCTTGTGGTGGGCCGCCGCCGGCACTTGTGCGACAGCCGGGCAATGTCCGTGCGCCTTGCGGCTGAACCGGCACAGCGTCGCCAGGCGCAATCGCGTCCGTGATCTTGCGCTGATCCGGCTCTCACCGGGCCCCCAGGCAAACGACTGTAGGTCAGCGGCTGTGATGTCTTGCCCCACGCCTGGTGGGCAGGGAGTGCTGGGATCGAGATCTCGAGCGGTAGCGTTGAAGACGTAGTGCCGATCGCAGACGGCAATGCTGGGCGGGCGGGCCGCCTCAACGAACGCATCGCTTCCCGCCTTGAGCATTTTCCAAAAGGCTACATTCGGATTGTCGGCGTGGAGGGTGAGGTTGTACGCCGTCATCCGGAAGGGGAAGGCCTGCAGCTGGATCTTGTCCTGACCACCTTTGAAGGCTTCGTCGGCAAGGCCGTAGATTTCCGCCATTTCATAGTGCGTCATCGCGTAGCATCCGGTGGATGCGCAGCCTCCGTGCACCATCAGCACGCTGCCGGTGCGTTTGAGCGAGCGATCGAAGACATTGGGGAACCCGATATTGAACGCGAGATATTCCCGCGACAGCGGGTTCATCTGTCTGCGTGTGATCTCGTAGAATCCTTCCGGCGCCTGCCGATCGCCTTCCGCGATCTTCGGCCCGAGCGTTCCCGAGAATTTGCAGATCGGGAATGCCTTGAGCAACGCAAACTCACCCGCTCGATTCTGCTTCCAGACCTCGAGGGTGCGCTCCTCCTTGTAGATGCGGATAAGGATCGGCGCAGCGCGATCCATAGCGGAATTCTCCATGGTCTGGAGCGTTGCAGCGCGCACCGTGCCTGTTCTGGGCAAATATCCAATGTCGTCGAGCGCGCAACTTGCGACGTTGAGGGCCGCGGTCGCGACGAGACAGATTTTCATAAAAATCGATGCGATGGGGCTCGAACGCAATGCGCAGCCCTCCGGTGGCGAATGCCGCCCACCTAATACCATCGTGTTCCTTTTGTTCCTTTTATGACGTACCTGGCAGGGTGACGTCAGGGCACCGCGTTTCGGACCCACGGTCCCTCGTTGGAATTGCTGACTCCCGCGACGCGAACCCCCCGGAGATGCGCCTATGCTATTAAGCCGCCACAGTATGGTTGCGGAGGGGAGGGAACCATGAAGTCTGCACGGCGGGCCAAGACGAAGAAGTCGACGAGCCGTGAATCAAAGAAAAAAGCGTCAAAGAAGGCCGTGGCAAAAGGAAAGACCACCGAAAAAACGGTATCGCTCAAGGCGCGCCGGTCGGGATCCAACACGAAGTCGGCTGGAAAGGCTGCGCGAACGAAGGCTCCGCCCCGCGACACCGGCGCGAGATTGGCGGACGTGGCGGCGCCGGGAGCCGCGCTCGACCCGCGGAACATGACCTGCACGAACGGTTGGCAAGTCACGGGGTACTACACTCCGGTGGAATCGGATTTCAGTGGATCGCCCGAAACGATCAGGGTCCTGGGTCAGGGCAGCCTGACGTTTCCTTCTGACTTCCTGAAGGCGGTCAGGATGGAAGGGTGGGGCCGCACCCGGTCCACCTGGTTCCTTGGCTTTGACAGAGGGCAATATGTTTCAGCGAATTCGGCCGAGAGTGCTCTTTGTCAGCCTTTGGGGATCGGGAGCCTAGCGGTTGACAAACGTGAGATTCCCTTCGGCACGGCGGTGCGCATCCCTGGCTTGCCCGCGCCGTGGGACACCCAGGCCTTCGTTGCCGATGACGTTGGCTCGATGATCAACAGCAAGCACGTCGACGTCTATTGCGGCGAGGGCGCAAGCGCGCACGCGGAGACTCTGCGGATCACTGCCGACAGCCTGCGCCTTTGCCAAAGCGTCGCGAACTCATCATCGAAGAGTGGGCCAACTCGGTAGCCCTGGTGAGCTGCCCCTACGTGCGACGACGCCCAGATCTCGATGCCGCGATACGCGTTTCCCTTATTAGTGTCCCGCACGCGAGAGCAATCACCTCAAGGTTGAGGTCGAGAAATTTCTCACCACCATCCGCGCAGCGTAATGAGACGCGGTGGCACCCGACCTCACTCGGGGCACGCGCCGAGCGGCCGGTTCTTCAGCGACTGGCGGTCGATCTTTCCGGTGCCGGTCTTCGGTAAGGTGGACAGGTACTCGATGAGACGCGGGTATTTGTAGGGCACAAGCTTGGCCTTGACGAAGGCCTGCAGCGTTGCCGTCGTCGCCTCATCCGCCGCTGCTCCGCCGGCGAGGGTAACGAACGCCTTCAGCGTCATGCGCCGGTCCGGCAATTCGAGGCCGAGCACGGCGCATTCCTTCACCAGCGGATGATCGGCGAGGCAGAGCTCGACCTCCAGCGGATAGACCCATTGCCCGGACACCTTGATGAGGTCGTCGGCGCGGCCGCGGAAATAAAAAAAACCGTCGGCATCGCGGTTGAAGCGATCGCCGGTCCAGATCCATTCGTCGCGCATTGTGTCCGCGGTCTTGTCCGGGCGGTTCCAGTAGCAGGGCGCCGACGACGAGCCGCGCACCATGAGCACGCCGTCGCTGTCCGTTTCGGCCGAGCCGTCGAGGGTTACGAGCTTGATCTCGTAGCCGGGAACGGGGCGGCCGGCCGAGCCGAGGCGCTTATCGGATTCCGTGTTGGACAAATAGATATGCAGCACTTCAGTCGACCCGAGGCCCTCGACGATCTCTTGGCCGAAGCGCGTGCGCCAGGCGTGAAACACTTCGGCCGCCAACACCTCGGCCGCCGAGATGCACAAGCGCACCGATCCGAAGTCGGCGGCCGCCTGAGCAGGATCCTTGATCAGCGCGGTATAGAGCGTCGGCAGCCCAAAGAACACGGTCGGCTTGTAGCGCGACACCGTGTCGTACACGGCGCCGGGTTCGGGACGGCCCGGCAGCAGCACCGATGACGCGCCGACCGCAAACGGAAAGGTACAGGAATTGCCGAACCCATAGGCGAAGAAGATCTTCGGCACCGAAAAGCAAATATCATCCGCCCCGAGCTTGAGGATGTGGCGCGCGTAGCTCTCGGCCGTGTAGGCGATGTCGTGATGGAGATGGACGACACCTTTCGGATTGCCGGTCGACCCGGAGGAGTACATCCAGAACGCCATCTCGTCGCGGTGGGTGTCGGCGGCCGCGATCGTCGCGGGTTGCCCGTGCCGGAAGGCGTCATAGGACACGACCGGTATAGGCGCCTTCGCGCTCGTAGCGGTCTCGCCGACGACAACGATCATCGTGATGCCGGCATCTGCGAAGACATCAGCTCCGAGCTTTGCGAAGAGGTCGCTTTCGACGAAGGCGATGTGGGCGCCGGAGTCCTGCACGTAGAACCGCACGAGATCGGGCGGCGTCAGGATGTTGAGCAGCACCGGCACGAAGCCCGCTCGTATCGCGCCGAAGATCGTAGCGGGGTAGGCCGGCGTATCGTCGAGGAGGCATATCACCCGGTCGCCGCGCGTCGCGTCGAAATTCACGAGGCCGTTGCCGACTTGCGCCGCCTCGGCGCAAAGCTCTGCATAGGTTCGCCTACCGGCGGGGCCGGTCACGGCGACTCGCGCGCCCTGGCTGCGGGCGAGATTGTCGAAAAGGATCGCGCTCGCATTGTACTGCTGCGGCACGTCGAAGCCGATCGCGCGGGCGCCCGGTGTGTCCATCGGCACGGGATCATGCATTGGGGCGGACCTGTTCGCGTGTTTCATGCCACGACTCGCCTCATATCCGGCGACAAAGTGTGGTGCGACCGCACGCAGCTTCTCCGCGTCGATGCGGCCGGAGCGCTGGATGTAGCTCCACGCCAACTCCCACGGCGGAAACCGCATATGCTGGGGGAAGCCCTCATACCATGTCGCGCTCGCACGCGCCGCCGTGACCAGCTTTTCAACGATCGGACGCCGGCGCGCCTCGTAGGCGGGCAGAGCCCGCGCCACATCGAAACGGTTCTCCGTGAGTGCGGCGACGAGAGCGATCACATCCTCGAGCGCCAGCCGCGTGCCCGACCCGATCGAGAAATGCGCCGTGCGCAGCGCGTCGCCAACGAGAACGATATTGCGGTGATGCCAATGATCATTCCAGATATTGGGAAAATTGCGCCACAATGACCTATTGCCGACGAGGCGGTGGCCATCCAGGGTCGACGCGAAGATCGTCTCACAAGCCCTGAGGCTTTCCGCCTCGCTCATTGCCGCAAAGCCTGCGCGCTGCCATGTATCGGCGTCGCATTCGACCAGAAACGTGCTCATGTCCGGCGCGTAGCGATAATGGTGCGCGTTGAAAGTACCTTCTTTGTTGCGCAGGAACGTCTGCGTCAGCGTTGCGAACAGCTTGCTCGTGCCATACCAGACGAACTTGTTGGCGAGGGTGGTTATTGTCGTGCCGAATGCGGGATAGGCGGTGCGGATGACCGAGTTGACGCCGTCGGCGGCAATGATGAGGTCACAATCCTCGGGATCGGGCGCCTCTCGCATCGGCGTCTCGTAGGCTGGCGTGACGTCCACGCTTGCAAGCCGCTGCTGCAGCAGATTGAGCAGCTTGAGCCGGCCAATCGCGGCAAAGCCGATGCCGTCGATACGGATCGTCTCGCCGCCGTGGTTGATGGTGAGGTCGGTCCAGGTCTCCATCGCCGGGGTGATGAGCGCGTGGGTCTCGGGATCATCGTCGCGCAGGAAATCGAGCGCGCGGTCGGAAAAAACCACGCCGAACCCGAAGGTGGCGCCGGCCGGGTTCTGCTCGACCAAGGTAATGGTGGCGTCGGGCCGCGCCTTCTTGATGAGGTAGGCGGCGTAAAGTCCTGCCGGCCCGCCGCCGGCGATGAACACCTTCATGGCGCTCCGTTCCCGAGGCAATTTCCGTAGGGTGGGTTATAGCGCTGCAGGCGCGTAACCCACCAGCCGCGGTGCCGGTCAACCCGCCCTACGAGCGAAAAATCGGTCGCTCAGCGCTTCCACAGCTTGCGGCTCGCGAGGTCAGCGCCCGCGCGCATCGCCTTGAACTTCTCCCACACTACGGTGTGATGCACTTCGGTCCTGTAGAGGGCTTGCGAGGAGAAGCCGCAATCGGCGGCGGCGATCACGTTCTCGCGGCCAACGAGTTTCGCGTAGCGCAGGATGCGTTCGCAGATCAGCTCGGGATGCTCGACTATGTTGCTTGCGTGCGTGATCACGCCCGGACAAAGCACCTTGCCGTCGGGAATCTTCACTGTCTCGAACAGATGATATTCGTGTTCGTGGCGAGGATTGGCGGCCTCGAAGCTGTAGGAGCCGGCATTGATCTTGAGTACGTACGCGATGATCTCCGGCAGGCTCGCCTCATAGAGCCGCGGGCCCTCGTTGATGCCGTAGCAGGTGTGGAAGCGCACGCGCTCGGTGGGAATGCCTTTGAGCGCAATGTTGGTCGCCTCGACGTAGACCTCGGCACGGCGGCGCTTGCCGGCATCGTCGAGATCCGGCTCGACGAAGATGTCGGCAAGGAACGGATCGTCGACCTGCACCAGCAGGCCCGCGTCGGTGATCGCCTTGTATTCCTTGTTCATCTCGACGGCGAGGGCGTGAAAATACTCTTCCTCGCTCTTGTAATATTCGTTGATGCCGACACCAGACGGAGCAGTCGCGGGCAGGAAGACGCGATGGAGCGGCACGCTGGCTGCAGCCGCAGCGGCCTTCGCGTTGTCGATGTCGCGCGCAACCGCAGCCTCGCCGCGATATTTCACGGGCGCGACACAGATGACCGGCGCGAGTGATACGATCGCGCCGCCCATCATCGCCTGCTTGAAATAGTCGGCGTAGTACTCGGGAAATGCGGCGACCTCTTTCTGGAACAGCAACATCTTCTGGCTCGGTCGCGCTTCGTATCCCGCCAGCCGCTCCTGGATGTAGGTGAAGAAGCCCGGCTTGGAAAATTCGCCATCGGTCACGATGTCGATCCCGCAGTCGACTTGGCGACGCACGATGTCGACGACGGCTTGGCGAAGCGCGGCATCAAAAGCCTTCTGGTCGAACGCCTGGCCGGAAAATTTCGCTTTGAGCTGGTCGAGGAGATGATGCGGCCGCGGCAGACTGCCGATGTGAGTCGTCTGAATGCGGGCAGTATTCTGCTGAATTGTCATGGGCCTCCTCCTAGGCCCGTCATTCCGGCGCGGGCCCTTTCGCCAGCAGCCTAATGCAAGACCAAA
>Ga0066903_100006389_pt1 | contig 10467 bp, 7 predicted proteins | sample PanSoiMetaGPlot1_FD_67491 | JGI IMG/M metagenome (GOLD analysis project Ga0066903, IMG submission 67491) | Tropical forest soil microbial communities from Panama analyzed to predict greenhouse gas emissions - Panama Soil - Plot 1 (version 2) | ecosystem: Environmental > Terrestrial > Soil >...
GCAGATAGTCCGCATAGGCCGCTCGCACGACGCCGATCAGGAGCTTGTCGCGCACCGCCCGGCCGTTGACGAAGAGATATTGCCCAAGCGCGTTGGCGCGCGTGAGCGTCGGCAGGCCAGCAAAACCCTCGACCGCTACGCCGTTGCGCTCGCCCATGACCTCGACCGCGTTGGCGCGGAAATCCATGCCGAGAATGTCGGCGAGCCGCGCCAGGCGGCCGGGCGCGCCAGGCAGTGCCGCCGCCCAGGTGACCGGGGCGCGCTCCTCGCCCGCGAGCGTGAAGGCGACATCGGGCCGGCTCATGGCGAGGCGCCGCACCATATCGCGAATGGCTTCCGCCTCGGTGCGCTCACTCTTGAGAAACTTGAGCCGCGCCGGCGTCGCATAGAACAGGTCGCGCACTTCGACGCGAGTGCCTTCGCCGAGCGCGGCGGGCTTCACCTCCGCCTTTACGCCGCCGTCGACCGCGATCGCCCAGGCGTGCGGTTCGTCCTTGTGACGCGTGGTGATGGTGAGGTGCGCGACCGCGCCGATCGAGGGCAGCGCCTCGCCGCGAAAACCGAGCGTGCGAATGTCGAGCAGGTCATCGTCGGCGAGTTTCGAGGTGGCGTGGCGATCAACCGCGAGCGCGAGGTCGGCGCGCGTCATGCCGGCGCCGTCGTCGGTGACGCGGATCAGGCGCCGCCCGCCGCCGTCGGTCAGCACATCGATGCGGGTTGCGCCGGCATCGAGCGCGTTCTCGACGAGTTCTTTGACGGCACTCGCAGGCCGCTCCACCACCTCGCCAGCGGCGATGCGGTTGACGACGGCCTCGGAGAGCTGACGCACGGGCATGGCGAATCGGGCTCCTCGAACGCCAATTTAGCATTTCGCCGAGCCCATCCGGGCGATCATTTTTTTGCGGCGTGGCGAGCGACGCTCTCCGAGTGTACCACCACTATTGCGCCACCGCCTTCGCGCGCTCGATGACGGCTTTTGGCGTGGCATAAACGTGCTCGATCTGTTTCTGCACCTCGTCGCCAGCAACGTATTGAATCTCGAGCCCCGCCTTGTCAGCATCGTCGAGGAACGTCCGATCCTTGAGTGTCCGCTCGAATGCCTGGCGCAGCGCTGCGAGCCGCGCAGGGGGGACATCGGGGGGCGCGAAGAATGCGCGTCCGAACTCCTGCGGCGTGAACAGAAATTCGAAGACCTGGCGATCCTCCGGAGTCTTGGCGAGATCGGGGATGAAAGGCACGTCCGGAATCTCCGGATGCTTCTTCAGCGCCATCTGGAACAGCACGTTGATCTTCTTGTCGCGCAGCCAGTCGCCCTTGCGCAGCTTCACAAAGGTCCAGCCGATCGCGCAGAATCCCTCGGCCTCGCCGCGTTCCATGGCGAGCAGGATCTCGGTCGACCCTGGATAGCCAAGCACCACCTTGATCTTGGTGCCGAGCAGCTTGTTGACGGCTTTCGGGAAGATCACCGCGGTGGCTTCTGCGCCGGTTCCCGCGACGACCAGTTCGTGCGTGAAGGCATCCGCCAGTGTTTTGACTCGCGCGGTGTGCCAAGCGATGCAGGTCGTGTATTCGACATTGGCGTTGCCGATCCAACCGAACCTGCGGGCATCAAATTTCGCGTTGGGATTGCCGAGCAGCGGCTCGAGCGGCACGGCGCGATCGGTGATTGTGAAGACGGTGCCGTCGCGCGGCGCACTGTTGGCGCTGTTGTTGGTGACGAGGAGACCGCCCGCGCCGGGCATGTGCTGAACGACGAAATTCGGATTGCCGGGCATGTGCCGGCCCATGTGACGGGCCAGCACCTGGGAATAGAGGCTGGCGCTGCCGCCGGAGGCAAAACCCACTGTGATGGCGACCTGCTTGCCCTTGTAGAAGTCGGCGACCGCGTCCTGCGCGGCGGCCGGAAATGACAGGACGTGCGCGAGTGCGCATGCAATGGCGCAGCTCGCAGTCATGCGCATGGCGTCCTCCCGGCGACGATTGTTGCGCCAGTCTAGCACGCGATGCGCGTTAGTCCTGCGGCGGCTTGGCGCGGCGCAGGCCCTTGATGGTGCCGCGGCGCTTCTTCGATTCGATACGTCGCTCCTTGGAGGCGCGTGTCGGGCGCGTCGGGCGGCGCGGCACCGGCGGTGTTGCGGCCTCGCGAATGAGTTCGCATAGGCGCTCGCGCGCGTCGGCGCGATTGCGCTCCTGGGTGCGATGGCGTTGCGCCGTGATGACAAGCACACCCTCGCGTGTGAGGCGCTTGCCGGCAAGCCGCTCGAGCCGCATGCGCACGCTGTCGGGCAGCGACGGCGAATGGCGTACGTCGAAGCGCAGCTGCACCGCGCTCGAGAGCTTGTTGACGTTCTGCCCGCCCGGCCCGGAGGCGCGGATGAACGCTTCCTCCAGTTCGCCCTCGTCGATGCTGATGCGGTCGGTGACGCGGATCATGGTCAGTGGTTCTCGAACGTGGCGACCGTAGCCCGGATTGAGCGGCAGCGAAATCCGGGAGATGCAACCAAAGCCGAGCTCGGATATCGCTGCGCTCCATCCGGGAGATGCAACCGAAGCCGATCCCGGATGTCGCTGCGCTCCATCCGGGCTACGGGCGCTATAAAGACGTGGATGCCCGGCACAAGGCCGGGCATGACAACGGATAGTCAAAGCGCCTTGGCATAAGTCATCCGCCACCCGCCAGATACGTCTTCGCCAGCACCTTGCCTTCCTCGACGGCCGGCTGGTCGAACGCATCGACGCCGAGCAGGTGGGCCGCGATGATCGTCTCCAGCATGAAGTGCATGAGCAGTTCGCCGAGGCTCGCCTCGTCGAGCGTGTCGATGTGAATACTGCGTACCGGGCAGCCGTTTTTCACCAGCGTCTCGATGGTGGCGCGGCCCTGTGCGGCGACAAGATCGCCGATGGTCTTGCCGGCAAAGTCGGGCTCGCCGGCGAGCCGCGCGAGATCATCTGCAATGCGCGGGCCGCGTCCGGCGGTGCCGACTGTGACAACGGTGAACAGCTTGTCGCGCGGGCCGGCGAGATAGAGCTGCAGCTGGCTGTGCTGGTCGACCGGCCCGAGCGCCGCGATCGGCGTGGTGCCCTTGCCGTCCTTGCCGAGGCTCTCGGCCCATAGCTGCACGTACCAGCGCGTGAAGCGCTCGAGCCGGTCCGCATAAGCGAGCATCACCGACATCGGCCTGCTGGCGCCGAGGGCGATCGTGAGCGCTGCGCCAACCGCGGCCGGCACTTCGGCGGGCGGACGACTGGCGAGCACCGGCGCGAGCGCGACGCTCGCGCCGCCGCGGATCGCGGTGATGTCGAGCCCGACGGCGGCGGCGGGCAGCAGGCCCACATTGGTGAGCACCGAATAGCGCCCGCCCACGCCGGTGTCGTGCTCGATCATGGGGATGTGATGCTCATCGAAGAGAACGCGCAGCCCGCTGCGCTTGCCGCCCTTGGCGGGCTCCGTAATGCCCAGGAACAGGTCTGGAATGCGCACCGCAAGCCCTGCAGCCTTCATGGCCGCGAGCGCGGCGCAGGTCTGCATCAGAGTCTCGCCGGTGCCGCCCGATTTCGAGATCGCCACAAAATGCGTGGTCGCGAGCGGCAGCGTTTTCAGCAGTGTCGCATAGGTGCCGGGATCGAGATTGTCCATGAAATGCAGGCGTGGTCCCGAGCGCAGCAGGCCGGCACCCGGCACCGCGTAATCGTCCAGCTGCGCCAGTGTCTGGCCGCCGAGGCTCGATCCGCCGACACCCAGGATCACAATGTCAGTTGCGCCGGTCGCGGTGAGGCGGCGCGCCGCCTCCTTGATCGCCATCAGGTCATCGTGCTTGGCGGGAAGCCGCAACAGCGGCAAGCCGCCATCAGTATGGCGCGCGCGCAGCCACGCAAGCGCGGGCTCGGTGCGCTTGAGTGCGTCGGCGAGCGCCCCGGGCGCTACGCCGTTTGGTCCTATACAGTCGGCGCATGCAGAATCGATCGAATGCCTGAGGCGCATGGCGCCGACTTTTGCTTACTTCTGCTAGTTCGAGACGACGCCCTTTGGCCGGCCCACGACCGTGATGAGCATGCCGCCCTCAAGCAGGCGTTTGGCCATGCGCTTGGTATCGTCGAGCGTGACCGCATCGATCAAGGCTGACCGTTTGTCGATGTAGTCGATGCCGAGATTGTCGAGCTGCATGCTCACCAACTGGTTCGAGATCTTGGTCGAGGTATCGAGGCCAAGCGCGAACGAACCTTTGAGATAGGTCTTGGCCTTCTCGAGCTCGTCGGCGGTCGGGCCGTCCTTGGCCATCTGCGCAACCTCGTTCTCGATCACCTGGATCGTGTCCTTAGTCGCGTCGTTGCGAGTGGCGGTGCCGCCGACATGGATCGCCGCGTGATAGAGCCAGAGCAGATTGTCGGAGACCCCATAGGCGAGGCCGCGCTTTTCGCGCACTTCGCGATAGAGCCGCGAGGAGAACGCGCCGCCGCCGAGCACATGATCCATCAGGTAGGCCGCCATGAAATCAGGATCGCTGCGCTTGACGCCCGGGCCACCGAACTGCACCACGGTCTGCGGCACGTCGAGATCAATGACCGTGCGCTTGCCGATGCCCTGCATGGCCACGTCTGGGATGGGCGTCAGGTTGCCCTTGGCCGGCAGAGTGGCGAAGGCGCGGTCAATCAGCCGCCCGGCGGTGGCCGGGTCGATGTCGCCGACGACGCCGATCTTGAGCGTGTCGCGCGTGAGCACACGCTTGAGCAGTGCGCGCATATCGTCTGCGGTGACCTTGGCCACGCTCTCGACCGTGCCATTGCTGGGGCGGCCGTAGGGATGGCCCGGAAAGGCCGTCCCCCACCACGCATTGGTGGCGATCTCGTTGGGGCTGGTTGACTGCCGCTGCAGGCGCGAGACGATCTGCGCGCGGATGCGCTCGACGGCGTCGGGCGCAAATCGCGGCTCGTTTATCGCCAGCCGCAACAGCTCGAAGGCTTCGTCCTGGTTTTCCTTGAGCGTGCGCAGCGAGCCGCGGAAGGTGTCGCGGCCTGCCGTGAAGCTCAGCTCGATTGCGCCGCGCTCGAGCCGCTCCTGGAAGGCCTTGGCGTCGACTTCGCCGGCGCCTTCGTCGAGCAGGCTTCCCATCATGTTCATGGCGCCGCCCTTGTCCGCCGGTTCCTGGGCGCTACCGCCGCGGAAACCGAAGTTGATCGCGATGAGCGGAACGGTGGGGTCGCGCACCAGCCAGAACTCGATGCCGGCGGGGCTCTTGATGCTCTCGATCTTGGTTGCGGACGCGAGCTGCGGAGCAAATGCAACAACGACCAGGGCGAGCAGGCCGCAGAGCGATGCGCGCCCACGCGGCCAGGTCACGGTCGACAGCGACCTCATGATGAGGGACGTCATGGGCGCTTCTCCACTGTCTGGGAATCCTTGACCAGATAGCCGGTCACCGACCGGCGCTTGTCGAGCCATCGCTTGGCGGCGTCGCGAACCTGGTCGGCCGTCACCGCCTTCAGGCGATCGGTCCAACTCTGGACCTGCTCGATGTTGCCGCCGGTCGTGAGCGTGGCGCCGTACCAGCGCGCCAGTGTGGCCTGACTATCATTGGCATAGACGGCGTCAGCGATCAGCCGGATCTTGGCGCGGGAGAGTTCGTCGGCGGTGACGCCGTTCTGAACCAGTTCCGCGATCACGCCGTCGATGGCGTCCTCAAGCTGTGCGAGCGTCGTACCCGGCTTCGGCGTGCCGGAGACGAAGAGGCGGGTGTCATCGAGCGCACTGCCCGAGTAGCCGGCGCCGGCATTGACCGCGACGCCCTTCTCGACCACGAGCGTGTCATACATGCGGCTGCTCGAGCCGCGCCCGAGAATGTGCGCCAGAACCTCCAGCGCCTCGCTCTCGCCCGGCTTGGCGGTGGTGTAGGACGGGACCAGGTAATAGCGCTGCACACTCGGCTGCGTTACGCGCGCGTCGGCGAGCGTGACCGTGCGTGAAGCCACTTGTAGGGGCTCCTGCGGACGATGGCGCGGCGCCACCTCGGTGATGCGAGCGACCTTGCCGTAGGTTGCCTCGGCGAGGGTCTTGACTTCCTCGGCGGTCACGTCGCCGGCGACGATCAGAATCGCGTTGTTGGGCGTATAGAAGCGCTTGTAGAACGCGAGTGCATCATCGCGCGTCAGCTTCTCGATCTCCTGCCGCCAGCCGATGATCGGCCGCTGGTAGGGATGATTGAGAAAGAGGGCCGCTTCCATCTGTTCCGCAAGGCGGGCGCCCGGATTGTTGGCCACCCGCATGTTCTGCTCTTCGAGCACGACCTGCAGCTCGGGCTTGACGACGTCATCGGTGAGCACCAGGCCGGTCATACGATCGGCTTCGAACTCCATCAGCATCTTGAGATGCTCGCGCGACGTGCGCTGGAAGTAGCCGGTGTAATCCGACGACGTGAATGCGTTCTCCTGGCCGCCGATGTTGGACACCGTCTGCGAGAACAGCCCCTGCGGGTTCTTCTCGGTGCCCTTGAACATCAGGTGCTCAAGGAAGTGCGCAAGCCCGGTCTTGCCCGGAGTCTCGTCGGCGGCGCCGACGCGGTACCAGAGCATGTGCGTCACGACGGGCGTGCGGTGATCGGGAATGACGACGACCTCGAGCCCATTAGCGAGCGTGAAATGCGAAACGTTCGGGGCGGCGTCAGAGCGGAGTGTGCCGGCGAGCGTCACCGTCATGACGGCGAGCGCCGCGGCAAGAGCGTGTTTCATGGGGTGTGACATGGTGGGCCTAATTTAGGGGGTTCGCGGCCGGTCAGCCAGCCAAGCCGCGAGGATTTCGCAGGACGTGCCTAAAATCTTGTCGCTTTGCGACGGTTAGTTGTTTCCAACTGCCCTATCAGTTTCCGACCGCCTTGTCATAGGGCGTGACGGTGAGCTTCGGGTCTTTCTTAGTGATGCCGTAGGGTTGAGCCGCCGACGGCGTCTGGTAGCCCGACGGCGGCGCGGTCAGGTTGGTCCGTGGCGGCTCGCGATCGAACGTCGCAAACTCGTCCTTGTTGCTGCTGCCGAAGCTGCTGAACAATCCGCCGAAATAGCCGAGCGCAGAAGGCTGCATTGGGTTGCCGCCGCCTTCGTCGCCTATGCTGCCAGGGGTGCCGGGACGGCCCGCGCTGCGGCTAACGCCGGGCGGATTGAGCTCGCTCGGTGTCAGGTTGCGCTCTTCATAGTCTGGGTCATACCCCTTGCGGTCCTTGCGCTTGGCGGCAGCCTCCTTCTTGCGCTTGACGTCGGGATCGACCGGCCAAGCCGGGTCACGTCCAGCACCGGCTTGCTCCGGTGGAGGCAGATTCTTGCTCGGTGGGATCACCAGCGGGGAGCGCTCGCGGTATTCGATCTGGCTCTCGTTGCCGTTGCGCAAACCGAGATTGCGCATCAGGTCGTTCAGGAGCTTCTTGTCGAGGTTCCACCCGCTCTTCTTGTCGTCCTCGTCGTCGTCCTGCGCCAGCGCGCGGGTCGGGTGGAATGCCGCCAGCACTGCAAGGCCGAGCGCGCCCGCGAACGCGATGCGGCGGGCGTGCCTCGTCCAACCAGAGTTCGCCAAGACCGATTTCGTCAAGACGGGCATTGTCGAGACTGACATGGCCGACCTCTTCTCTATGCCAGAGTGTCAAAAGCCAAGAGCGTTCCGTCCGAGTGTGACGGCCGTTCATAGCCCGTGATCCGCATGCCCCCGATGCAAGCCCCCGATTATGTTGGGGATCGGGGCACTTTTGCGGCGCGGTCCCCCAGGGCTGATTCATACAAGAGTCCGGCTACGCCGGCAACGATGGCGGCATCCGCCATGTTAAAAACATACCAGTTAAAATGGATAGTTGCGGTCGAGATGTGGAACAGGATGAAATCCGCGACCGCATCGTGAACCAGGCGATCGATGGCGTTACCGGCGGCCCCGCCGATGATCAGACCAAGGGATACCGCGGTCAGCCGGGAGCCCGCCCGCGCCAGCCACACCATGAGCAACGCGACCGCCACAACCTTGATGGCCAGCAGCACCCATTGGCCGAACGGACCCTCCTGCTGGAACAGGCCGTAGCTGATGCCCTTGTTCCAGGTCATGACCAGGTCGAGGAAGGGTGTGAGCCGCACCGGCGCCCGCGCCGGCAGATTGAAGACGTAGAGCAGCCAGAGCTTGGAGGCCTGGTCGATGGCGGCGCTGATCGCCGCCACCACGAGGCCCAGACGTGTCAGCGGTCCCCACAGCATCGCGCGCGATCCTCCTCATTCACCGCTTCCCGGAAGCTCGGTGCTTGCTGCCGTGCCCTTCTCCCCAAAGCCCGCGAAGACGGGCGTAAACGCCCTTTTTCTGGGAGAGGGCTGCGCCTGGATTCCAACAAGCACGGGTTGGGTGAGGGGTTGCAGCCTCACCCCTCACCCGATCCGTCATGTTGAACCTCGGAGTCGCCCTCTCCCGCAAGGGGCGAGGGCACAATAACAATCGCCCAGCTCGCGGCCGTGCTGCAAAGTGTGCTCCAACTCTTCTCCAAACTAGGCACTGGCGCCGCTATGCGCGGCATCCCATTCGCGCAGCGCCTTGGCGTCGCGCGGCGTGACGTCCGGAAAGCCAGGCTCCGAGCCGACGCTGGGCAGGATCTTCCATGAGCGCGCACAGCGCTTGCCCTCCGCTCGCCGGACCTCGACCGCGACTCCTGCCACGTCTTCGAGCCTGAAGGCGTCTGCCGGCCCTTCTGCCTCGACCAGGGTGGCAGCCGATGTGATCGAGATCTCGGCAAGATCGATATCAACCACCGCTTCGAACAGCTGCGGGTTGCTGACGTAGACCATCGGGGCGGCCTCAAGCGAAGAACCGATACGCTTGGCGGCGCGCTCGATCTCGAGCGCGCCGGTGACGACGCGGCGCACCGTGCGCACCTTGCGCCATTTCTCGGCCAGCGCGTCGTTGCGCCAGGAAGAGGGGATCTCCGGGAACTGCTCGAGGTGCACCGATCCGTCGGCCGACGGATAGCGCGCGAGCCAGGCTTCTTCGCTCGTGAACGGCAGCATCGGAGCGAGCCACGTCACCGTGGCACGGAACAGGTGCTCGATCACGGTCAGCGCTGACTTGCGCGTGACCGAGGAGATCGGATCGCAATAGAGCGCGTCTTTGCGGATATCGAAGTAGAACGCCGAGAGATCCGAGGTCATGAAGGTGTTGAGCGCAGCGAAGATGCGCTTGTAGTCGAACTCCGCATAGGCGCGGCGCACCAGCACATCGAGCTCGCTCAGGCGATGCAGCATCAGTCGCTCGAGCTCAGGCATCCGCCCATAGCGGGTGACATCCTCGGGATGGAAATGCGCGAGCGAGCCGAGCATCCAGCGGATGGTGTTGCGCAGCTTGCGATAGGTCTCGACCGTGGTCTTGAGGATCTCCTGGCCGATGCGCAGGTCGTCGGCATAGTCGGAGGCGCACGCCCACATGCGCAGGATGTCGGCGCCCGACTGGCTGATCACCTGCTGCGGCGCGGTCACGTTGCCGAGCGATTTCGACATCTTGCGCCCGTTCTCGTCGAGCACAAAGCCATGGGTGAGCACGACGTCATAGGGTGCAACGCCGCGCGTGCCGCAGCTTTCGAGCAGCGAGGACTGGAACCAGCCGCGATGCTGGTCGGAGCCTTCGAGATACATCACGGTATCGTCGCCGCCATCCTGCTTGCGCTTGATGCCGGCGAGGCTCGGAAAATTCTTCGGGTCCTCCAGCACGAAGGCGTGCGTCGAGCCCGAATCGAACCAGACGTCGAGAACGTCGTCGACCTTCTCCCACGGCTCGTTGGCGAGTTCGCCCAGGAAGCGCTCGCGCGCGCGCGGCGCATACCAGGCGTCGGCGCCTTCCTTCTCAAATGCGTCAGCGATGCGGGCGTTGACGCGCGCGTCGTCGAGAATGTCGACCTCGCCGTCGCCCTTCTCGCGCACGAACACCGTGATTGGTACGCCCCAGGCGCGCTGGCGCGAGATCACCCAGTCGGGCTTGCTCGCGACCATGCCGTTGATGCGGTTCTCGCCGGACGCCGGCACCCAGCGCGTGGCCTCGATCGCGGCGTGCGCGCGATTGCGCAGCGTATCGGCCGCGCCGGCGCCTCCGGCGATCGGCTTGTCCATTGCGATAAACCACTGCGGGGTGTTGCGGAAGATCACCGGCTTCTTGGACCGCCAGGAATGTGGGTACTGGTGTTTGAGCCGTCCGCGCGCGATGATGTTTCCGGCTTCGACCAAGGCCTTGATCACGGCCTCGTTGGCGTCACCCTTGTCGCCCTTCTCTGTGAGCACGCGCTTGCCGGTGAAGCCGGGCGCTTGCTCGGTCAGCCGGCCGTCGGCATCAACCGTATAGGGAATAGTTGTATTGATGCCGCGCGCTGCGAGCGCGCGCGCATTCGCGGTCCACACATCGAAGTCCTCACGGCCATGGCCGGGCGCGGTGTGCACAAAGCCGGTGCCGGTGTCGTCGCTGACGTGGTCGCC
>Ga0066903_100006390_pt1 | contig 10467 bp, 2 predicted proteins | sample PanSoiMetaGPlot1_FD_67491 | JGI IMG/M metagenome (GOLD analysis project Ga0066903, IMG submission 67491) | Tropical forest soil microbial communities from Panama analyzed to predict greenhouse gas emissions - Panama Soil - Plot 1 (version 2) | ecosystem: Environmental > Terrestrial > Soil >...
GGGAGGACCCGGCGGGCCGGGAGGGCCAGGCTCACCCCTGGGGCCGGTCGCCACGTTGATCGTCGTCGTCACCGTCGCCTGGGACGCGCCACTCAGGGCCTGGCTGGCGGCGAAGCCGGAGCCTGCGGCGAGGAGCAGGCTCGTCAGGGCGATCAACGTGGTCTTCACCGATCTCGACCCCCTCCTTCAGCGCAGCAATACGCTTCTCGCACTCCTCGTCGGAGCGCTTCCTCTCGGAGCGCCGGTACCACATCATCGTGATCGCCGAGCCGACGGCCGAGCCGAAGGCAGCGATGGCGGCTGCCTGGTCCGTGCTCATTCATGCCGCGAGCACGAGGTGGACGTGGTCGGTGTGGCCGCCGATCTTCCCCTTCACCACCTGCCCGTTCTTCACGTAACGCCCGGCGGGGTCGTAGAAGGCCTCGGTGAACAGCCACGGGTGGGCCAGCGCGTAGTGGTAGATCTTCATCGCGTCGGCGTTAGGGGCCACGTCGATGGCCTCTCCCCGCATGTGGTAGCTGTGCTCGGCCCCTCCCACCGCGGCGTTTTGCGCCGGGGAGCGGTAGCCGGAGGTGATCGTCAGTCCCCACTTCTTGGCGAGCGCCGTGAGCCGGGAGTCGAGGTGGCCCGCCTTCTGCCCGCTCGGCTCGCCGCCGTAGTGGCCCTGCTCGGAGACGGGAACGGAAGACGGAGCAGGGGAAGGGGTGGCGGCTGCGGCGGCCTTCAGCGGGGCCGTGGGCGTGTTGCGGAGGGTCGTGACGAGCTGGGAGAAGTCCCCGAAGCTCTTGGTCGGCGTCTCCCCCCGCACGATGTTCTGCAGGCTGCTGATCGCCGCGCTGTGAATCTGGGCGAGCAAGGGGATACCCGGCCCGCCCGGCCCCATGCGGGGAGCCTCGGTGCTGACGGCGGCATCCACGGCGTCGGGCACGTCGAAGCTGCCGCCGTGGGCGGCGGAGCCGAGGATCTTGCGGGCGTAGCTCAGCCCCTGCGAGGAGGCGGGCTGGCCGCTGACCCAGGTGGAGAGGGCGGCAGTGGCCCCGGAGCCGACGCCCTTCCCCGCGCGCAGCTCGTTGACCAGGCCGGAGTAGTTGGACATGCCGAGCAGGGTCTTGGCGAACGCCTGCGCCCCCTGGGCCAGCGAGCCGTAGCTCTGTACCCCCACCGAGTTGATCGAGCGTGACCCGGGCATGCGCTGGGTCGTGTTGAAGTAGTTGAAGCGGGCGCTGTTGTTCGTTGCGCCGCCCTCCCACGGCTGCCACTTGGCGAGGAAGGCGAGGTTGGCCTTGGTGGGCGGGGCGCGCAGCGCACGCAGGTAGACGACGCGCCAGTCAGCCAACGGGCTGCTTCTTCTTCCACTTGTCGATCTCGTGCTGGAGCTTGCGCAGGCCCACCGGGTCGAAGCCTCCGGCCACCATCGTGTCGTGCTCGATCTTGCGGATCTGGTAGTCCAGCTCGGCCTGAGACTGCGGGTCGTTCAGACCCCCCGGGTAGGCGTGCCCCACGTACTTGTCGTAGAGCTTCAGAACCTCCTCGCGGGTCTTCAGCGTCTGGTCGCCCTGCTTGTTCAGGTTCGACGACTTCGCCTTGGAGAAGTCGGCCTGCATGTCGAGCGTCTTCACGACCTTCGGCGAGGGCGGCGGTTGCCCGGCCTGCTCCGCTTCCTTCGTGATCCGCCGCTTGCGCGCCTCCGAGGGCGGCTTCGGCCCGTAGCTCTGGATGCCGAAACCCCACATCCCGACCCCGTAGCCCGCGGCGGCTGCGGCGATCCCGTTCTTGCCGCCGTCGTTCTCGTTGTACAGGTCCTTGGCGTCCTGCCACATCATCGGCACGAGATGGGACTTCGCCTCTCCCTTGGCCGTGACCGGCTGCCCCTCGAACGTCTGCCCGTACGCCCAGTCGGCGATGGCCGAAGGGGTGGGGCCGAGCTTGCTGCGCAGGAAGCGCAGAGCGATGTCGGCGCGCGTCATCTTCCCGTACTGGCCGGTGGTCAGCGACATCGGCCGCCCCGTGGTGGAGGAGATCAGCGTGCCGGAGGCGATCTGCGCGGCAGCCCTGATCGGCTGCAGGAAGCCGCCGAGGATGTCGATCCGCGTATTGCCGATGCGGATCTTCCCGAAGTTCGCGTTGCGCGGGTCGTAGCCGACGGTGACGCCGGGAGCGAGCGAGGCGAGACCGAGCAGCGTCCCCGCCGCCCCGGTCAGCCGGTAGATCGAGCGCCAGTACTGCCGCCGGATGAAGGGACTCATCTCCGTGTACGTGGAAGGCCTCCCCATCACCCCCAGCATGTGCAACCGAGAGGCGAGCAGGCGCGGGGAGAACAGGAAGGCGTTCAGCGTGTTCGCCGCAGGCTCCATCTTGCCCAGGGGGCCGCGCCCGGTGGCCGAGTTGATGAACGTGCCGAGCGCCTGCAGGAACTTCGGGTCGGTCACATCGATCTCCTCCTGCTCGGCCACCCGGATCAGATGGTCGAAGGAGTCGGCGCGCAGCTTGTTGAGGTAGCCGGTATACGCCCGGCTGGAGGCCTTCACCGGGTTGAACCGGCCCTTCTCCGCCCAGTTGGAGGCGAAGCGCTCCTCGCGCTGGTCGAGGGGGGCCTTGATGTCGGTGAACTGCAGCTTCGCCCGCTCGTAGAGGCTCCAGTTGGGCCGCGCCACGATGTCCTGCAGGGTTTCGTCGTACAGCTTCTGGGAGCCGAACATCCTCACCATGCGCGGGATGTTCCCGAAGAACGCCTTGGGCTGGGTGACGCTCATCACGAGGCCCTGGCGGAAGGGGGCCGACAGGTCGAACGCCGACTGGATCGCCCGCGGGATGTTCCACAGCTCCCAGAACCGGTTGATCCACTTCGACGTGTCCTTCAGGGAGCGGGCGGTCTTCTCCCCGAACGCCTTGCCCAGCAGGTTGATCTCGTTCATCTGCAGCACGCGGCCGTTGAAGGCGTCCACGATGGCCCGCTGCGCCCGCGGCTTCTCGAAGGGACGCAGCTTCGGGTTGTCCCCGATGGAGTCGAACAGGTGGATCATCGAGTGCGGGTCGAGATCCTTGAAGCCCTCGTAGTCGATCTTCGGCAGCTCGCCCTTCAGCGCGTCCCGCATCGCGATGTAGCGGTCGATCCCGTGATGGCGGGCGGCGGCGATCTCGATCTGCTCTGCCTTGGCGCGCAACGCCTCGGAGTACCCGGCCTTCTGCTTGCCGGTGAGGACGCGCAGCCCCGGCAGCTTGGACAGCACGAACTCCTCCGGGGTCATCCCCTCCGGCAGACCGGCGGGCGGGGGCAGATCTTCGGGAGGCGTGCCCGGCGGAGCCGGTGGCCTTCCGCCGCCCGGCGGCCCGCCCCAGATGTCGCCCTCCGCCTCGCCGCTTGAGACGTAGCGCTCCCACTCGGCGTGCTGCTCGTCGGGGGTGGGCCAGTGCTCCTCACGCGCGGACTCCTGGGCGAACCACAGGCGGGCAGCCTGACGCATCGGGGACTCTCCGGCCATCGCGTGGCGGATGAAGAAGTGGTCGAAGGCGAGGCCGATCTCCTTGTTCAGCTTGGAGCCGGGGACGCCGCCCTGCTCCTTGTAGATTTGGCCCATCCGGGCGGAGACGTAGTCGAGGGTCTCGCGCAGCTTCTTGCTGTGGACGGCGGCCCCCGTGTTGTGCAGGAAGTACGCCTCCCAGGTACGGGCGAAGGCCTCCGGGTCGGAGATCCCCAGCTCGCCCAGCAGCTTGGAGTCGATCCGCCCCTGGATCGCGTGCGCCATCTCGTGAATCAGCGTGGACAGGTTGGCCGTCTGGAACAGGCGCAGCACGTTGCCTTCCTCGGTGGGGGTGAGCGCGCCCTGGATCACCGGCAACCGGGCCTTCACACCGGGCATCCCGTACGGGGCGAGGCCCTCTCCGCCCTCGGCGGCCTGGTACAGGTTCTGCCCCCGCTCCACGGCCGCCTTCACCTCCGGCGTGATTTCCACGACGTGCAGCGGCTCCCCGTGCCCCTCCAGCTCGATGACGTCGCCCTCCTCCGGGTTGTGCTTGAGCAGGGAGGCCATGTTCTTCGCGGCCTGCTCGGAGCGTTGCGAGGCGACAAGCCGGGAGTGGCCGTCCGGCCACGTTGCCCTGATCTCCCACCAGTCGGGGTGCGTGTGCTCGATGGTGAACTCGGCGTCCCGGTACGTGTGCTCGGGGCGATCCACGTGCTCGACCTTGCCGAGCCGCGGTTTCACTCCGGCGCTCTTCAGCGGCGGATGCTTGGCGGCGTAGTTGCGCAGGGTGGTGTCGTAGAACTCGCTGGTGCCGTAAGCCTTCTTCGCCCGCGGCCCTATCGCCATGTTCCCTTCGTGGAAGCTCGTCTCCCCGGCGCGGATCCTGTCGGCCATCGGCTTGGTGACGTGCTGGTCAAGCTCGTAGTCGCCGAACACGTCGTGCCGCACATCGGGAAAGCGCTCCCCCTCGTTGCCCCGCCTCCACGCTTGCAGGTTCCACCCGTTGTCCTCCTCGCGCCGAGCGATCCACTCGTGCCTGAAGTCCCGCTCGAAGCCCTCGGTGGGGCCGATGACCATCGAGGGGTCTTCCAGCCCCAGGTCATGCACGACGTGCTGCTCCCACGCGTCTCGCAGAGCGGAGCGGTACCCCAGGCTGTTCACCTCCGGCATGTTGCTCGGCTTAGGCGTGACCTCCAGCTTCCCGAAGAAGCGGCCGAAGCTGTTGCGCCGGGCCTGCACGTCGCCGGTCGTCCACGCGAGCTGCTCGTATCCGTGCTCGACCGCGTAGGCGAGCGCCCGCTTGAAGCCCAGCTCGTGCCATGTCTCGGCGAACGGCCCCTTGGGGATGCCGCGGTTGAGCCGCCCCTCCAGCCGCCCCAGCTCGAAGCGGGCATCCGACAGCTCCCCGCCCGCATGGGCCAGCGCCTCCAGGCCCGACCCCAGGTCGCGCAGATCGGCCTCCCGCATCGAGACCAGCTTGTTCATCGAGGCGGCTTCGCGTACGACCTTCTCCTTGTTGAAGGTGCCGTGCGAGGTGAAGAGCGCCCAGTACTCCGGGATCGCACCCTGATCCTCTTCCGGCATCTTGCTGCGCACCCACCACAGGCCGCCGGAGTCCTTCCACGGCTCGTAGACGGCCCCGCGGTTGCGCAGTGCATCCTTCACCCTGTCCCGGATCGCCCCGAAGCCCCGGGTCAGATCGAAGCCGTGGTCAGCTTCCAAACCAGGGTAGTCGCGGCGCAGCCTGTTCGTGATCGCCTCCTCGTCACCTTCAAGCTGGTTGACCCGGTGGGTCAGCCGCTGGTGCTCGGGATCGTCCTCCGGCCGGGTCGTGCGATAGCCGAACTTCTGGGCCTCCTGGTGCCAATCCGACTGGATCTCCTCGATCACCAGCGTGCGCTTGCCGTCCACGACGCGCTCCGACATGCGGATATGGACGACGACGTTGGGGATGCCGGGGAAGTGGACGCCCATCGCCTGGTTCGTGTACGCATAGCCCAGCTCCCGCTCCGGGACGTGAATCGCGATCTCCACGTAGTGCGGGGAGTCCTGGACGCCGGGCAGGTTGTAGTCGTCGTCCTGCCAGCGCACGACGGAGCCGTGGGCCTCGTCCCCGGTCTCGTGGAAGCCGTACGGTGCGCCGCGGGGGACGGTGCGGACGTTCTCGTCCAGCGTCGTATAGCTCGACTCCAACTGGTCGAGGAACTGCTTCTTCAGCTCCTGCGGGGTGCCCGACTTCACGCCCTCGTTGAAGCGCAGGTAGTCCGCGAACTGGGGGATCCCCAGCGTGTTCAGCTCCTCGCCGGTCACGCGGGCGAAGCCCTTGACCTTGTTCATGAACTGCTGCAGCGAGATCTTCTGGTCGCTGTCGGGGATCGAGTTGATCGCGTCCTCGACTGCCGAGCGGAAGGGGTAGTCGCGCGTCGGTTTGCGCGGGTAGCTGCCGTAGCCACCGCGCCCCCCGTACAGGCGCTGGGTCTGGTAGTGGGTCTCGCCGGGAGGCCCGCGTGCCGGGGTTACGCCTCCGGGGGCTGCTCCGCCGGGGCCTCCGGGGGCTGCTCCGCCGGGGGCTGCTCCGGGTTCTCCGCCGAGGAACTGGGCGTCGATCTCGTCACTGCGCTGCCGAAGGCGAACAAGGTTCTGTTGAAAATCGGGTGATCCGGCCCAGGGTCCAGCCAAATGGTTTCCATAGTCAGCCGCCTCCACGTAGTTGCCGTCAGAGAAGTACCTCCACATCTTAGCCGGGCCTGTTACAGAATCGAAACTGATGGACTTGATCGCATCGTCCACCAGCCCGGCGAATGCCTCGTTGGAGAGGCCGGGCTGCATCTGCCCGACTCCCCCTGCGATCCGCGCTCCAGCCTCCGCCACCCCTTCCTTGGGGATGACCTCGCCCCGCAGGAAGGTGTAGTTGGGATCGAGGTTCTGAACGTGCAGCCCCTCCGGCGCGTGGATGAAGGCGAAGGCCCCCTTGTCCTCCAGCGCGTTCTGGATCAGCCGCACCTCGTCCTCGGTCATCGTGCGCCCGATGTCGATCAGCACGCCCTTCGCGAAGTACGGCTTGATGTTCCCCCGCAGCGCCACGAAGGTCGGCTTGAACCACGCCGTGGCGTCCTGGTGGAAGGCCTCCCCGATGGCGACGGCGACGGAGTTGACGATCTCCCGGCTGGCCTCGCTCAGGTTGGCCGTGAACGGGTGCGTTTCCTTCAGCCCGGTCAGGCTGGTGGTCTCCCTCGTCGCGCTGACGCTCAGCGAGAAGCCGGGATTGGTCTCGGTGCCGTACACCCCGATGCCGAAGTTCTCGTGCGCGCCGAGCACACCCAGGTCGCGTAGAAACTGCTCCGCGGCCCCGGCCTTGGCGTACATGTAGGCCCACTTCTGCTCGGAGGAGAGGTCGGCGTAGGCGGCCGCCAGCTCCGGGGCCGTTACCGCGCCGGGGGCAGCCTCGACGGGAAGCGTGGCCGCCTCCTGCTGCAGCCCGTGCCCGAAGTGCCGTCCGGCCAGGTCGAGCACGTCCTGCTGGCGTGCCGGGTCGGTGATCTCCGCCGCGGTCAGCCCACTCCATCCCTTCCCCTTCGCGATGAGCTGGTCGGCCTTGAAGGGCACCCACAGCGCAGCCTGCACCTGCTTTCCCTTCCACCCGTCGCCGAGCTGCGCCGCGATGTTCCTGAAGATCTCCGCCGCAGGCTCGTACTCGCCGGGGCGCACGGCCACGTCCCCGATGCCGAGGATGCGCGCCATGTGCCGGTCAACGGTGACCCCGCCGTTGGGGAACATCTCGGCGTACTTGGCGGCGAGCCGCTCGTCGTAGCGGGCGAACTCCTCCAGCATGTTCCCGTAGAAGCTGTTGGTCTTCAGCCCCCGCCAGCCCTCGCCGCGCATGATCGAGTTGGCGTCACGGGCCTGGGCGGCGCTGCCCTCGGTGATCTCCCTGCCCAGCTTCCACTGGTTGAAGGCGCGCACGGCGAACGTGGTGTTGTGCAGCACGGGGTCGCGCCCCGCCGAGTACAGCGCGAGGAGCTGGGACAGCTTGTCGGCATCCTGCACGTTGCCGCCGGTGTAGTTGAGCACCCAGCGGGCGCTGTTCTCGTACCAGTAGCGCCATTTCGTGCCCCGTGCGAGCAGGCTCGCCCACATTTCGGGATCGACATTGATCTGCTTGAACAGCGACGGGTCGAGGGTCTGCACCGCCCGCTGTACGGCACCGGTCGCCTGCTCCAGCGGCACGTCTGCGCCGAACTGGTCGCCCTCCAGCACCTGGGGAAGCCCCTCGGCCACCGTCGGGGAGCGAGGCTCAAAGCGCACCTCCGAGTAGATCTTCCTCCACGCCTCATCCAGGGAGATCCCCTCCTCCTTGGCGATGGTGATCGCGTGCCAGTCGTGCAGGAACAGGCCGTGGTTCACGTCCTGCCCGGTCATTCCGGGGACGAGCCGGGCCTGGTCGATGAACTGCTGGCGGACGCGGATCGCGGCCAGCTCGTCCTGGCTGTTGTAGTAGGTCTGCTCGATCTCCCTCGCCCGGCGCAGCGCCTCTTTCGGCAGGTCGTCGCGCCTGCCCTGGGCGATGGCGTCGATGATCTTGGCGTCGAGCCGAGCCTGCTTCGCGGCATGGGTCTCCTCGATCCGCGTGCGGGCGGCGCGTGCGCCCCTGGTGATCGCTCCCGGACCCTCCGGCCGGAACCGCGCAGTCGCGCGGGCGATGCGGCGGCCCGCCCGCACGGCCTCCTGCGCCGTGTCGTACAGGCCGATGCGCTGCCCCTTCGCACCGAACAGGGCGAACTTGCCCTCCGATCCGCGAATCGTCAGCGGGGCCTCCGACCAGTGCGCCCCCTTCGCCGCCCCGATCCCGATCCCGAAGCGCTCGCCCCTGGCCGCGGTGGTGATCGTGTCGGGGATGAAGCGGGCTGCCTCCAGGGCACGGATGTCGCGCGCCGCCGTGCCTGCCACTCGTGCGCCGACGCCGAGACCGGCAGCCACCCCCACCACGGTCTCCGGGTTCAGGAAGGCAGTGGCCGCCCCCACGTCGTGGACGAGCGCCCCCAGCGAGACCCCCTTGGTGATCATGTCGGTGGGGGACAGATGCCGGGCGATCTCGGCGGCGATGTTCTCCTGCATCTCCCCCGGCGGCCGGTAGCGCAGCTCCTCCCGCGCCCGGTACTCCCACTCCCCCAGCGGCAGGTTCCAGTCGGGATGCTGCTGCTTGAGGAAGTTGATCTCGCTGTCGATCCGCTGCTTGTAGTCGAGCACCTGCGCCCTGGTGTACGGCCCCGCGATCTGCGCCCTGTGGATCGCCCGCTGCAACGCTTCCTGGGGCGTGACGTTGGGCAGGTCGCCGGTGGCATAGAGCGGCGGGACCTTGAGCAGGGTCTCAAGCGGGGCGCGGCCCTGCCCCCCGGCCTCCAGGCTCGGAGCGCGCCGAGCTGCCTCAAGCCTCTTCACCTCGGCCTGATAGCGCGTCTCCGCCGGGGAGAGCTGACCCGGCCGGTAACGGCCCTGCTCGCTGGTGACCTGGCTCGCCACCCGGTTCGTGTAGTCGGCCGCGTAGGCCTGGCCCAGCTCGTGCGCGTAGTCCATGTACGCGGCACGGGTCTGCGGCCCCCACTGGCCGTCGATGGCGATGTCGTACCCGGCGTCGCGCAGCGTGTGCTGAAGATGCTCGATGCGACCGTGCTGGGACAGCTTCTGCGGGGTCGAGTAGTTGTCGATGAAGAACTGGGTCTGATAGCGGCCGGGGCCACCGCGCAGCTCCGCCCCGCGCACGTAGTTGCGGCCCACGGTGCCGGTGCCGCGGACGGCGAGCCTCCCTGGGACGAATCCAGGCCTCTGTGGCGTCGTCGGAGTGCGTTCCGACATGGGGGCCGTCGCCATGCGCCGCAGGCGCTCCTGGGCCTGTCTCTGTGCGTAGGCGCGGGCGTCACGCTCGATCTGGGCGTTGATCTGCGCCTGGTTCACCCGTCCCTGCCCTCCGCCGTGCTCGCCCACGGGGGCGCGCGGGGGAGCCGAGGGCGGAGGGCTGTAGGGACGACTGGGCGCAGGTGCCGCCCGCGGCGGGGGAGTGGCCGGGCGGACGGTCGTCCTGCGCGGAGGCGCGGCGGTGCGCGGCTTGACGGCGGGCGGGCTGACCTTCACCCACATGCCGCCGCGGTTGACGTAGTACGGCTTCGCCGGGCCGCGGTAAGGCCGCGGGGTGCCTGATGCCCCCTGCTTCTCGCCCCCGTACACCTAGCCCCTCGGCTTGTTGGGGGCCGTGTTCGGGCCGGACGGCCACCCGGCGCGAGCCATCTGCCGCACGATGTAACCCTCCACCTGGCGGCGAGACAGGCCGAAGTGGGCCATGAGCTGGTCGCCCGGGATGGCCGCCCAGATCTTCCCGAAGGCGTCCCCGTAGCTGTCGGCCCGGCCCTCGCGCATCGCCAGCTTCGGATTGTTCGTGGTGCCGTCGCCCAGGCCGTGCCCCTTGAACTTCGGGTTCAGCACGTAGATCCCGTTGTGGAACTCGCCGCTGGCCTTGATCGGCTTGCCGAGCAGCTTGACCGCCTGCGTGTAGGCGTCCTTGTTGGCCTGGGTCACCGCCTTGCCGCGGGCCGCCAGCGCCTTCGTGTGCGCCGCACCGCTCGACCCCGCCCCGCCCGGGCCGCGGAATTTCTGCACGGGGATCGAGGGGTCTTCGGAGCCGTCCTTGTACACGACGTGGCCGAGCGCTCTCGATGCCTGCACGTCGATCTGCTTGCCCGCCAGCTTCGCCTTGTCGGCGGCCTGCTGTGTCTTGAAGTTGAGCTGGGCGTACTTGTACTTCCATTCCTTCACGTCCTGCCCGTGCTGGTACTTCAGCTCGGCGGCCTTGGTGCTGGCAGTGACCCCGGCGGCGACCTCCTGCGCCAGCTCGGCGCGGAGCTGGAGCGCGTAGTTGCGGTTGTTCTGGCGCACGGCCTCGCGGTAGTTCGCCTTGTCGATCTCGTACTTGTTGAGCGCGTCGAGGGCCTGCGCCTTCAAGCCGGGGAAC
>Ga0066903_100006391_pt1 | contig 10466 bp, 6 predicted proteins | sample PanSoiMetaGPlot1_FD_67491 | JGI IMG/M metagenome (GOLD analysis project Ga0066903, IMG submission 67491) | Tropical forest soil microbial communities from Panama analyzed to predict greenhouse gas emissions - Panama Soil - Plot 1 (version 2) | ecosystem: Environmental > Terrestrial > Soil >...
TATCGCATCGTGCTCGAGCTCTACAAGGGCACGACGTTCGACGACCGCGTCGCGCTGTACGAGACGCCGACGTTCCGCGGTTAGTTTTTCGTCCGTGACCGTGGTCTGTCCCCGTTGCGGTGAGGAGAACCCCGACCGGGCGCGCTTCTGCATGTTCTGTAGCGCGCCGCTCGAGCCGGTCGCGCGTGCGCGTGAGGAGCGCAAGGTCGTGTCGGTGCTCTTCGTAGACCTCGTCGGCTTCACCGCGGCGTCGGAGTCCGCCGATCCCGAGGACGTCCGCGAGCGGCTGCAGGCGTACCACGCGCGCGCGAAGGCGGAGGTCGAGCGCTACGGCGGCACGCTCGAGAAGTTCGTCGGCGACGCGGTGATGGCCGTCTTCGGCGCTCCCGTCGCGCGCGAGGACGACGCGGAACGCGCGGTTCGCGCCGGGCTCGCGATCCTCGATCGCGTCGCGGAGCTCGAGCTCGAAGCGCGCGCCGCGGTGAACGGCGGCGAAGCGATCGTCGAGCTCGCCGCGCGGCCGGAGCTCGGGGAGAGCTTCGTCACCGGCGACGTCGTCAACACGGCTTCGCGCCTCCAGTCCGCCGCCCCGGCCGGAGGCCTCGTCGTCGGCGAGCAGACGTACTGGGCCACGCGCCACGCCATCGACTACGAAACGCTCGAGCCCGTCGCGGCGAAGGGGAAGGCGGAGCCCGTGCCGCTCTGGCGCGCGCGCGAGGCACGCAGCCGGATCGGCGTCGACCTCGGGCCTTCGCGGGCGACGCCGTTCGTGGGCCGGGACGACGAGCTCGAGGTGCTGCGCCAGGTCTACGCGCGCACGCTCCGCGAGTCGGCGTGTCATCTCGTCACGCTCGTCGGCGAGCCGGGCATCGGCAAGAGCCGGCTCGTCGCGGAGCTGCGCGACCACGTCGACGCGCAGCCGGAGCTCGTCCACTGGCGCCAGGGACGCTGCCTTCCGTACGGGGAGGGCGCCCTGTGGTCGCTCGGCGAGATCGTGAAGGCGCATGCGGGGATCCTCGAGTCCGACGATCCCGAGACCGCACGCGAGAAGCTCGCCGCCGCCGTCGAGCCGATGTTCGCGAGCGCCGGCGAGCGGGCGTGGATCGAAGGCGAGCTCGCGCGGCTGGTCGGCGCCGCCGACGGCGACGGCGCCACGGACCGCGACGAGTCCTTCGCTGCGTGGCGCACATTCCTCGAAGGAGTCGCAGCACAGAGACCGCTTGTGCTCGTGATCGAGGACTTGCAGTGGGCCGACGCGACGCTGCTCGAGTTCGTCGACCACCTGGTCTCGTGGGCGACCACGGTGCCGCTCGTCGTCGTCTGCACCGCGCGCCCGGAGCTCCACGAGCTGCATCCGGCGTGGAGCGGCGGCACGCGGAACGCGACGACCATCTCGCTCTCGCCGCTCTCGAACGACGACACGGCGCGGCTGATCGCGGCTCTGCTCGAACGATCGGTGCTCTCTGCGACCACGCAGCGCCGGCTGCTCGAGCGCGCCGGCGGCAACCCGCTGTACGCGGAGCAGTTCGTGCAGATGCTGCGCGAGCGGCCGGGCGACGACGTGCCGGTTCCGGAGACGATCCAGGCGATCATCGCCGCGCGGCTGGACACGCTCGCACCGCAGCGCAAGGCGTTGCTGCAGGATGCGGCGGTCGTCGGCAAGGTGTTCTGGTCCGGCGCCCTCGCGGCGGTCGGCGGGCTGGACGACCGGGCGGTGCGCGACGGCCTGCACGAGCTCGTGCTGCGGGATCTCGTCCGGCCTTCGCGGCTGTCGTCGGTCGAGGGGCAGGAGGAGTTCTCGTTCGGCCACGGGCTCGTCCGCGACGTCGCGTACGCCCAGATCCCGCGTGCGGTGCGCGCCGACAAGCACGCGGCCGCCGCGGCCTGGATCGAGGAGATCGCCGGCGACCGCGTCGCCGACCACGCAGAGCTCCTCGCCTATCACTTCGGCGAGGCGCTGAAGCTCGCTCGTGCCTCCGGCACCGAGACGACTGCGGTCGAGACCGGAGCACGGCGCTATCTCATGATCGCCGGCGAGCGCGCGAGTTCCGTCGACGTCGCCCGTGCTCGCGCGCTGCTCGAACAGGCGCTCGAGCTGACGCCGCCCGGCCACTCGCAGCGAGGCAGGCTGCTCACCACGCTTGTCGAGGTAGCGGAGCCGACGCTCTCGGTTGCAGAGCAGAACGCGCTGCTCGACGAGGCGCTCCTGGAATTGCGCGTGAGCGACGACGAGATCGGCATCGGTAAAGCGCTCCTCCTGCAGTCGAGCCAGGCCTGGTTCACCGGAGACATGCCGCGCGCGCAACGCCTCCAGACCGAGACGATCGAACTCCTCGCGCGCCATGAGCCCGGGCCGGAGCTGGCGCACGCGTACGCGACGCAGGCGGGCCGCCTCGCGATCGCCGGGGACTCCCGGGCGGCACTCGTCTGGGCCGAGAAGTCCATGCAGCTCGCGGCGCAGCTCGGCCTCGACAGCATTGCAGGCCGGGCGATGGGGTTCCGCGGCATCGCCCGCTGCGACCTCGGTGACTTCGGCGGGCTCGACGATCTGAGGGACGCCGTCCGCACGGCCGTCGATCGCGGTCTCGGACGCGAGGCCGGCATCAGGTTCAACAACTACGGCTCGATGGTGCTCCTGATCTCCGGCGCCGACGAGGCGATGCCGATCTATCACGAGGGCATCGAGTTCGCTCTGCGGCGCGGCGCGGGAAGGGTCGCGATGTGGACGATGGCGGAGAGCACGTGGCCGCTGTTCGACCTCGGACGCTGGGACGAGTTGCTCGACGCAGTCGAGTCGATCGAGCAGGATGCCGCGGTGCGGGGGCGGGGCCAGTCGCTCCTGATCGCGCTCACGTCCAAGGCGCGCGTTCTCTTCTACCGCGGCGACGTCGACGGTGCCGCGGCGATCTCGGCCGAGATCCTGCCGCGGGCGCGGGAGGTGCGCGATCCGCAGATCCTGGTGCCCGCGCTCTCGCTGGCGGTGCTGCTCGAGGAGAACCCGGAGACGGCAACGGCCCTCGTGGAGGAGGCGCTCGCCGTAGACGACGCGCTCTACCCCGACGTCGCGCGCGTCTGCATCCGCAACGGCGCGTACGAGGTCGCGCAGCGGATGGTGGACGTCGACCCGCTCTCGTTGACGAGAACGCACCACATCGCCGCGACAGCACGAGCGATGCTCGCGGAGGCGAACGGCGAGCGCGACAAGGCCGGGCGGCTGTACGCCGAGGCAGTCCGTCGCTGGACCGAGTATCCGTTCGCGCTCGAGCGCGGCCTCTGTCTCCTCGGCGTCGCGCGGGCGACGGGCGTCGCAGCGTCGGCGCGGGAAGCCGCGGCGATCTTCAGGTCGCTCGGAGCGCACGCGCTCGCGACCGAGGCCGCGGCCTAGACCGAACGCGTCAGGCCGGCTGAGGCGGAGCGACCTCGTTCCGCTCGGCGAGAAAGTCGAGGATCAGGCGTGCGACCTCGTGCGGGCGCTCCATCGTCGGCAGGTGCGCGGCGCCCACGATCACCCTCTGGCTCGCGTCGCGGAACCGGTGCGCTGCCTGCGCGACCTCCGGCCAGTCGAGCTCGCCGCGGATGTAGAGCATCGGGGCGCGCACGTCGTCCAGCTCGAGCTCGCCGGCCCTGGGCTCCTCGAGCTCGTAGGCGCGCCGCTGCATGTCGAAGACGCGCCGGCGCAGCTCCTCCGGAACGTCCGCTTCCTCTCGCCGAGCTCCCACGAGCCATGCGCGAACCATCAACGCGGCCGCCTCGTCGAGCCGCCCGGCGTCGTAGTGCGCCTCCTCGTCCCGTCCGACCTCGCGCACGGCGTCGGACCAGCCGAACGGATTCGTCCCGATCAGGACGAGCGCCTCGACGCGCTCGGGCGCGGCCGCCGCGGCCTCGAGAGCCGCGCGTCCGCCGAACGACGTTCCCACGAGCGCGGCGCGTTCGCCGGGGATGGCGTCGAGGGCGATGTCGACGAGCGGGCGCGCCTGCCAGAGCTCCGGGACGACGACGCGATGCTGCGCCGCCTCGAGCAGCGGCCGCACGTCGTCCCACTCGCCGGGGCCGGTAACGCCGGAGTGAAGAAGTACGACGTCGATGACGACATCATCTCCGGTTGCGGGTACGCTGACCGCGGGTCGTGCGTCGAAGTCTTTGGATCTTCCTGCTCCTGGCGCTTTTCTGCGCGCCTCGCGCGCTGGCGCAGAGCGCGCAGACGACCGTGCTCATGCCCGGCGTCACGTTCACGAAGCGCGTCCAGTTCACGCCCGACGGCCCGGTCGTGCTCAACGTCGTCACCGCGCCCAAGCCCGGCGGGCTGTACTCGCTGTCGCCTGTGCTGTCGAACGAGACGATCGTCGGCCGCGAGAAGCTGACGGACATGGAGAAGCGGCTCGGCACGGCCGAGACGGCCGTCGGCGTCAACGCCGATCTCTTCGACGTCAGCGACGGCCATCCGAGCGGCGTGCTGATCCGCGGCGGCGTGCTCGAGCATCGGCCCGAGCCCGATCGCACTAGCATCGGGATCGGCGCCGACGGGACCATCCACACCGACCGCGTGACCATGCTCGGCTTCTGGCGCGCGACCGGGCAGCGGCTGCGCGTCGGACTGAACGACCCACCCGGCGAGAACGGCTATGCGCTCTTCACGCGTGCTTACGGCGCTGTGACACCGGCCTCGGACAACGCGTCGGAGGTCGTCTTCCAGCAGTTCCCGACGACCGCGCCGAACAAGGACCTGACCGGCGTCGTGACGAGCATCGTGACCACGAGCACGGGCAAGACGCCGATCCCTGCGCAGGGCGCCGTACTCCAGGCGACGGGGGCGAACGCGTTCGGCCTGCCCGCCGACGCGCCGGTCGGAGCGGCGGTGACCGTTCGCTTCACGCTCAACCCCGCGTGGGACGGGATCGTGAGCGCGGTGGGCGGCGGGCCGCTCATCGTCTCGGGCGGCAGGGCAGTGTTCCGCGCCGACGAGGCTTTCACGTCCGCGCAGCTCTCGCCGCACGGACCGCGCACCGCGATCGGGCAGCGCGCCGACGGCAAGATCCTGCTCGTCACGGTCGACGGCGGCCAGCCGGGATACAGCGTCGGCATGACGAACCTCCAGCTCGCGCTCGCGCTGCAGCAACTCGGAGCCGTCACCGCGTCGGCGCTCGACTCGGGCGCGTCCACGGCGATGGCCTTCAACGGGCAACTGCTGAACCGCCCTTCGACCGGCCGCGAGCTCGCGATCAGCGACGCGCTCGTCGTCGGGTACACCGGCGTGTACGTGCCGCCTCCGGCGGAGCCCGTGATCTCGCCCAACGGCGACGGCGTCTCCGAGGTCGAGACGCTCTCGTACCGGCTCGTTCGCCAGGCGACCGTGCAGGCGTCGCTGACCGGCCCGGACGGCACCGTGATTCCGATCGACTCCGGCCCACGGGCCCCCGGCACCTATCGCTTCACGTGGTCGGGCGCCACGCCGACGCTGACACCTGCGACCGAGGGGCTCTGGCACTTCGCGGTCACGGCCACGGACGACCTGAGCCAGGTCTCGCAGGCGGACCGCGCGTTCAACCTCGACGACACGCTCGGCGGGCTCGCCGTCCGGCCGGCGGGACTGATGCTGACGAAGAAACGCACGCGTCTCGTCGCCTCGTTCACGCTCGTGCACCCGGCCCAGGTCACGGCGACGGTGGAGACGGCGCGCGGCGTCGTCGTCCGTGTGCTCGCGCGCACGTCGTTCTCGTCCGGGCGGCGGAGCGTGACTTGGAACGGCTACACGGCCGCGGGCACGCTTGCGTACGGCGGTTCGTACCGGCTCCACGTCTCCGCGGTGAACGACCTCGGGCGCGTCGACCTGAGCGCGCCGTTCAGAGCACACCGGTAGTCTCGCTGCCGTTGCTTCTCGCGAGCGTCACTAGCACGCTGACGTCGAACGTCCGCGACCACGGTCTGCTCGCGGTCTTCGTGCTGATGGCGATCGACGCGGTCTTTCCCGCGGCGAGCGAGCTCGTCATGGTCGTCGGCGGCGCGATCGCCGCGGGTGCGTTCGGCGCGTCGTTGTCGCTCTTCGGCGCCGACCTGTCGCACGGGTTCACGTCGTACCTCGCCGTCGCGCTGGCGGGAACGCTCGGCTACCTCGTCGGCGCGATCGCCGGCTGGTGGATCGGGCTGCACGGCGGGCGTCCGTTGCTCGAGCGGCACGGCCGCTGGTTCCACCTCAGTGAGGAGCAGCTCGGGCGCGCCGAGCGCTGGTTCGACAGGTACGAGGACTGGGCGGTGCTTGTCGGCCGCGTTACGCCCGTCGTTCGCTCGTTCGTCTCGATCCCGGCCGGGGTCTTCCGCGTGCCGTTCGGCCGCTACGTCGTGCTGACGGCGATCGGCTCGGCGATCTGGTGCTTCGTGCTTGCAGGCATCGGCTGGGCGCTGGGCTCGAGCTACGAGCGCTTCCACCACGACTTCGGCTTCGTGGAAATCGCGGTCGTTGCAGGAGTTCTCGTGCTCATCGCCTACTTGGTCCTGCGTCGAATTCGGGCCAATAGACTGGAGCGCGGTGCCTCGGATCCCACTCGTTGACGTCAAGGCGCAGTACGCGCCGCTCGTACCGGAGCTGAAGCGCGCGTTCGCCGACGTCCTCGACTCCGGTGCGTTCATCCTCGGGCCGAACGTGAAGGCGTTCGAGCACGAGGCTGCCGAGTACCTCGGCGTCACCGAGACGATCGGCGTGGCGAACGGCACCGACGCGATCGTGCTCGTGCTCGACGCGCTCGGCATCGGGCCCGGCGACGAGGTGATCTGCCCTGCATTCACGTTCTATGCGACCGCGGAGTCGATCGCGCGGCGCGGTGCGACGCCGGTCTTCGCGGACATCGATCCCGCGACGTACAACCTCGATCCCGACGACGTCGCGGCGCGCGTCACCCCGCGGACGCGGGCGATCATGCCCGTGCACCTCTTCGGCCGTCCCGCCCCGCTCACGGAGCTCGCCGAGCTGGGCGTGCCGCTGATCGAGGACGCGGCGCAGGCATTCGGCGCGCCCGGGATCGCGCTGACGGGAGTCGCGTCGACGTTCAGCTTCTACCCGACGAAGAACCTCTTCGCGCTCGGCGACGGCGGCCTGGTCGCGGTGAACGACGACGGGCTCGGCGAGCGCATTCGCCTCCTGCGCTTCCACGGCTCGAAGGCGAAGGTCCGCTTCGAGCTGGTCGGCTACAACTCGCGCCTCGACGAGATCCACGCGGCGGCGCTGCGCATCTTCCTGCCGCGCCTCGACGAGTGGACCGCTCTCCGCCGCGAGGCCGCCGAGCGGTATCGGGAGCTCGGCATGGGTGACGTCGTGACCGTGCCCGACGACGAGCCCGGTCACGTCTACCACCTCTTCGTCAGCCGCTCGTCCGAGCGCGACCGTATCGTCGAGGCCTTGCGCGAGGCGGAGATCGGCTGTGCCACGTACTACCTGCCGCCGCTGCACCTGCAACCGGCGCTCAGCTATCTCGGCTACGCGGAAGGCTCCCTGCCGGAGACCGAGAAGCTCGCGCGCGAGAACTTCTCTGTACCGCTGTGGGCGGGCATCGCCGCCGAGCAGCAGGAGCGCGTGATCGACGTGGTGCGCAGCGCGGTCGGAGTTGCAGCATGACGCTGCCGATCTCCAGGCACCGCATCCTCAACCTGCTCGCCGATGCTGTTCTGATCGTCGTCGCGTGGCGGCTGACGTTCTGGATCCGCTTCGACCAGACGATCCCGGTCTTCTACAAGCACCTGCTCGACTGGCAGGTGACGCTGCTCGTGCTCGGGATCCAGCTCGCGGTGTTCGTCGTCTTCGGCTTCTACAACCGCTGGTGGCGCTACGTCTCGACGCGCGACATGTGGGGCGCCGCGCGCGGTGTCGTCGTCGCTTGTCTGCTCGTCGACCTCGTCCTCTACGCGTTCCCGCCGGAGCACACAGCACGGCTGCCCCGCGGGATCGCGCTGATCAACCTCCTGCTCCTGCTCGCGTTCGTCGCGGGGTCACGGCTGCTCGCGCGTTCGCTGATCGAGCGCCCGGCTCCCGGCGGGTTCATGGCTCGCGGGCGCGAGGTCGTGATCGTCGGCGCCGGTGATGCCGGCCAGCTGATCCTGCGCGAGCTCCAGCGCTCGCCGCAGCTCGGCTACACGCCGATCGGCCTGCTCGACGACGATCCGCGCAAGAAGAACCTTCGCGTCCACGGCGTGCGCGTGCTCGGGCCGACCTCGGAGCTGCGCCGCGTGCTCCGCGACGGCGAGCCCGACGAGGTGCTGCTCGCGATGCCGTCCGCCTCGGGCGAGCTGCGGCAGCGCATCGTCGAGGTCGCGCAGGAGGAGGGCGTGCCGGTGAAGACGCTGCCGGGCCTGAACGAGCTGATCTCCGGCGACGTGAATCTCGCGGGCCAGCTGCGTCCGGTCCAGGTCGAGGACGTGCTCGGCCGCGAGCCGATCGAGGTCGATCTCGCCGAGGTCGCGGGCTACCTCGCGCGCAAGACGGTGCTCGTGACGGGCGCCGGTGGCTCGATCGGCGCAGAGCTCTGCCGCCAGATCGCGCGCGTCGGCGCGGGCAGGATCGTGCTCGTCGACCACGCCGAGCCGGCGCTCTTCGAGATCGAGCGCGAGCTCGTCGGCGAGCGGTCGTTCCCCGCGGCGCTGCCGGTGCTCGCTGACGTCGGCAACCGGACGAAGGTGCGGCAGATCTTCGAGAAGTACCGGCCGGACGTCGTCTTCCACGCGGCCGCGTACAAGCATGTGCCGCTGCTCGAGGCGAACCCGCTCGAGGCGGTGCGCAACAACGTGCTCGCGACGAGGACGCTCGCCGAGGTCGCCGTCGAGTTCGACACCAAGCGCTTCGTCCTCGTGTCGACGGACAAGGCCGCGCAGGCGAAGAACCTGCTCGGACAGTCGAAGGCGCTGGGCGAGTGGATCGTCCAGGCCTACGGCTCGCGCGCCGACATCCCGACGCGCTTCGTCGCCGTGCGGTTCGGGAACGTGCTCGGCTCCTCGGGCAGCGTGATCCCGATCTTCCGTCGCCAGATCGAGCGCGGCGGACCGGTCACCGTCACGCACCGCGACATGACGCGGTACTTCATGACGATCCCCGAGGCCGTGTCACTGATCGTGCAGGCGGGAGCGATCGGCATGGGCGGCAGCGTCTACGTACTCGACATGGGAGAGCCCGTGTCGATCTACGAGCTCGCGGAGAACATGATCCGCCTCTCGGGGAAGGTGCCCGAGCAGGACATCCCGATCAGGGTCACCGGCGTCCGGGCCGGCGAGAAGCTGCACGAGGTGCTCTGGAACGACGGCGAGGCGGCCGAGCCGACCGCACATCCGAAGATCCTCGCCGCGTCGCAGGCGCCGATCGATCCCTCGTGGCTCGAGGTGGAGCTGCAGGAGTTGGAGCGCCTCGTCGACGACGGCGAGACGCTCGAGCTGGTCGCCCGGATGAACGCGCTGTCGCGCGCACCGATGCGCGTCGGCCGGCGCGAGCTCGAAGACACGCTGCACTGATCGCGTTCCGGCGCAGTCCGGTCACGGTCCCGTCCGATCCCGGACCCTAGGCTGGGCGGATGGAGCTCAACGCCGAGCAGCGGCGTGCCGTCGACGCCGTCCGCGGGCCCGTGTGCATCCTCGCCGGAGCGGGCACCGGCAAGACGACGACGCTTGCGCATCGCATCGCGAACCAGGTCGCGACAGGCGCCTTTCGTGCGGACGAGATTCTCGCCGTGACGTTCACGGACAAGGCGGCGGGCGAGCTGCGCTCGCGGGTCGAGCGCCTCGGCGCGCCCGGTGTGACGGTGCGCACCTTCCACGCCGCGGCGCTCGGACAGCTGCACCAGTTCGTGCCCGAGCGCGTCGGCAAGATCGTGCCCTCCAAGGTGCTGCCGCTGCGCCGGATCGCGAACTCGTTGCCGGGCGCGTACAAGTTCCGTCCCGCAGCCGATCTCGCGACCGAGATCGAGTGGGCCAAGAACCGGCGCATCGGCCCGGAGCGCTACCTGGCGGAACTCGGCGACCACGAGCCCCCGATCCCGCCCGACCTGATGCGCCGCGTGTACCGCCAGTACGAGCAGCGCAAGGCGGCTGCGGGCTACGTCGACTTCGAGGATTTGCTCGAGCTGGCGATCGGCGTCCTCTCTGCCGACGAGGTTGCCGTCGGTCTTGTTCGCGAGCGCTTCCGCGCGTTCACCGTCGACGAGTACCAGGACGTGAACCTGCTCCAGCAGACGCTGCTCGACCTCTGGCTCGGTGGGCGCGACGAGCTCTGCGTCGTCGGCGACGACTACCAGTCGATCTACTCGTTCACCGGCGCGTCGCCGGAGCACCTGCTCGCAATGCCCGGGCGCTTCCCGCGCGCGACGGTGATCCGGCTCGAGGAAAACTACCGCTCCTCGCCGCAGGTGCTCGCGCTCGCGAACCGGCTCGTTCCGGAGCTCGGCGGCGCGGAGAAGACGCTGCGCGCGACGCGCGACGACGGTCCCGAGCCGGAG
>Ga0066903_100006392_pt1 | contig 10465 bp, 12 predicted proteins | sample PanSoiMetaGPlot1_FD_67491 | JGI IMG/M metagenome (GOLD analysis project Ga0066903, IMG submission 67491) | Tropical forest soil microbial communities from Panama analyzed to predict greenhouse gas emissions - Panama Soil - Plot 1 (version 2) | ecosystem: Environmental > Terrestrial > Soil >...
CCTGCCCCCCCTTGCCCTGGCCAGCTCACAGGCGCCCCAGCAGGCCGCGGCTGAGGCGGAGCACCTGCTCGGCCCGTGCCGCCAGCTCCATGTTGTGGGTCACGACGACCAGCGTGCAGCCGCGCTGCGACCGGAGCCGCTCCAGAAGCTCCATCACCCGGCAGGCGGAGTCCTCGTCCAGGTTGCCGGTCGGCTCGTCGGCGAGCAGGACCGCGGGCCGGTTGGCCAGCGCCCTGGCGATCGCGACCCGCTGCAGCTCGCCGCCGCTCAGCTTCGGCGGCCGGTGGGCGGCGCGCGCGGCGAGGCCGACCTCGGTCAGCAGCGCCATCGCCCGCGTCCTCCGCTCGGCGCGCGGGACGCCCGCCAGGGTCAGGGCCATCTCCACGTTCTCGCGCGCGGTCAGCATCGTCAGCAGGCCGAAGTCCTGGAAGACGAACCCGATGCGCTCGCGCCGGAAGCGGGCCAGATCGGCGCCCCGGAGCGCCGCCACGTCGGCCTCGCCGACCACCACGCTGCCGTGCTGCACCGCCTCCAGGCCGCCCAGGATCGACAGCAGGGTGCTCTTGCCCGCGCCGGACACGCCGGTCACCGCGGCGTACCCGCCGGCCTGGACCTCCATGTCCACGCCGCAGAGGACCGTCACTGCCGCGGGGCCCTCCCCGTACCGGTGCGTCAGGCCCCCGACCCGGACCACGGACCGACCTTACACCGCCATCATGAGAGTTCGATGACAGATGCAGAGGAGTCCCGACCGGCGGTCCTGTTCGACCTCGACGGCACGCTCATGGACTCCGTCTACCAGCACGTCCTGGCCTGGCGGGAGGCGCTGGCCGAGCACGACATCGACCTCTCCGTGTGGCGCATCCACCGCCGCATCGGCATGAGCGCCGGCCTCCTGGTCAACGCCCTGCTGCGGGAGACCGGCCGGGAGCTGGATCCGGGGGAGGTGGGCCGGCTGCAGGACGCCCATGCCCGCGCGTTCGAGCGCCTGCTGCCCCAGGTCCGGCCGCTGCCGGGCGCCGCCCAACTGCTGCACCGCCTGACCGAGACCGGCATCCCGTGGGCGATCGCGACCAGCGGCGGCCGCGCCTCGGCCGTGCCGACGCTGGACGTGCTGGGGGTGACGCCCGCGGTCGTGGTCACCCGCGAGGAGGTGCCGTACGCCAAGCCGGACCCCCACCTCTTCCTGACCGCGGCGCGCCGGCTGCGCGTGGCCATCGAGGAGTCGATCGTCGTCGGCGACAGCGTGTGGGACATGCTGGCCGCGCAGCGGGCGCGGGCGCTGGGGGTCGGCCTGCTCACCGGCGGCTACGGGCGCGAGGAGCTGGAGCGGGCGGGCGCGTTCCGCGTCTACGACGACCCCGCCGACCTGGACCGCCACCTGGACGAGCTGGGGATCCGGCCCGTCCACTGAGCTCAGTGGCCCCTCCCCCCTCGCGAGGGAGGAGGCCCGAGGCCGGAGGGCGGCCTGGGGACCAGGCGGGGGGTTCGGGCGCTGTACGCCTCGTACTCGGCGCCGAAGGCGTCCCGCATCGCCGCTTCCTCCACGCGGATGCGGTAGGCCAGGCCGATGGCCCAGGTCGCGACCAGGACCACGATGCTGGTCCAGTGGCCGAGCGCCACGCCGAAGCCGAGCGCGGCCAGCAGCGCGCCGCTGTAGGAGGGATGGCGCAGGTACCTGTAGGGCCCCGTCGTGACCAGCCGGTGGTTCGGCTTGAGCACGACCATGGCGCTGAACTGGCCGCGCATGTGCAGGATCGACCACGTCCGCAGCCCCAGCCCAGCCCACATGACGACCAGGCCGATGCCCAGCAGCGCCTGCGGCGGCCCGGGCAGCGCCCCGACGTCCAGCCTGGCCAGCCGCGTGGCCACGATGAACCCCACCGCCACGCAGCCCAGCAGCACGGCGACGCTGCCGGCGTCGCGGGCCTGGCCCCGGCCGCGGACGCGGTCGATCACCGTGGGCAGCAGCACCGCCACCAGCTCCAGCCAGATCCACGCCGCCCACGTGATCGTGAGCAGGAGGCGGAGCGCGCTCATGGTCATTCAACGTACTCCGGACGGCGTGCATCGCCGCCGATGCCGAACAATGGAGGCGTGGCCACCTCGGGTCCCTGGTTCGTGGCCGGTTACGTGGTCGGTTCGGTGCCCGTCGGTCTGCTCGTGGGTTGGCTGGCGGGGGTGGACATCCGCCGGTATGGCACCGGCAACATCGGCGCCTCGAACGTGCTGCGCAACGTCGGCCTGCTCCCAGCCGCCGTGGTCGGCGTCGCCACGTTCGTCCAGGGGGCGGGCCCGGCCTTCGCGGCGGCCGCGTTCAACGGCTCCGACGAGGCCGTCGGCGCGGCCGCGGTCGGATCGGTGGTCGGCTACGGCTGGAGCTTCCTGCTCGCGTTCCGGGGCGGCAGCGCCGTCGGCACGGCCACCGGGGCGCTGGCGGCGCTCTCACCGGCCGGGCTGGTCCCGCTGCTGAGCCTCTACGCGCTCGGCGGCCTGCTCCGCCAGCCGGCGCCGTGCGTGCTCATCGGCCTGCTCGCGTGCCTGGGATATCTGGCGCTGTGGCCGCACCCCACTGCGCTGGTGATCTCGGGCGCGCTGATCGTGGCTGCCGTGATCGTCAAGCGGTTCTCCGGGGTCCGGGACGACCTGCGGACGGGATCCCTGCGCCTGGGTGACGTGCTGTTCGACCGCCTGGTCTTCGATCGCCGTCCTGGCCAGCGGCTGGTTGGTCGCAATGACGAGGCGTGACGGACGGGTTCGCGTCGTGGTCGCCTCCAGCACCTGCCTGACGCCCGAGCAGGCGCGGCAGGCCGGCATCACACTGGTGCCGCTCCGCGTCAGCGTCAACGGGCACGACTACCGGGACATGGTCGACGTCGGCCCCGCCGAGCTGTACCGGCTGCTGCGCGAGGGGGTCGTGCCGCGCACCGCGGCGCCGACGATCGGCGACTACGCGGCGGCGTTCGACGCCGAGCCGGGCCCGGTGGTGTGCCTGACCGTCGGCAGGCGCATCTCGGCCATGGACGACGCGGCCAGGCTGGCGGCCGAGGCGGTCGGGAACGACGGGGTGGATGTGATCGAGACCGGCACGGCGGCCGGTGGCCTGCGCCTGGTCGCGCTGGCTGCCGCGCGCCTGGCGGCCGAGGGCCTCGACCTGGAGGCCGCCGGCCGCCGGGTCCGAGACATCTGCGCCAGGGTCGAGATGGCCGGCATGCTGGAGACCGTCGAGTACCTGGCCCGCGGCGGCCGGGTGCCCGAGATCGCGCACTGGGGGAGCTCGGTGCTCAAGGTCAGGCCGGTCGTCCGCTTCGAGACCGGCAGCGGACGGCTGGTCACGCTGGTCCGCAGCCCACTCAAGGGCCTGGAGGAGATGCGGAAGCTGGTGCGCGAGGGCGCCCGCCAGCAGGGCGCCGGGCCCGGAGGGGAGGGGCTGGCCTGCACGGTGTTCCACGGCGACTCGCTCGCGCTCGCCATGGATCTCCACGACCGGTTGTGCGAGGATCTGCCGGCCGCGGACCTGTCCATCTCGGAGATGACGGCCGCGATGGCCGTCCACGTCGGGCCGGGGGTGGTCGGCGAAGCGTTCTACGTCGACCCCGACCTCACCGACTGACACTGATAGGAGAATCGAGTCCCATGACCAAGCCCATTCCCGAAGGCTTCCACAGCCTGACCCCGGCCCTCGTGGTCAACGACGCCGCCGCGGCCATCGAGTTCTACAGGCGGGCGTTCGGCGCCGTCGAGCTGTCGCGCGCGATCGCTCCCGACGGCGTGAAGGTCTGGCACGCCGACCTGCGGATCGGCGACTCGCGTCTGATGCTCAACGACGCGTTCCCCGAGCAGGGCAGCCACGGACCCGACCCGGAGAAGGGCGCCGTCGGCTTCTCGATCTGGCTCTACGTCGAGGACGTGGACGCGGTGTTCCAGCGGGCTGTCGACGCCGGCGCGACGGTCCAGATGCCGGTGAGCGACCAGTTCTGGGGCGACCGCTTCGGCGGCCTGCGGGACCCGTTCGGCCACAGCTGGGCGATCGCCACCCGCGTCGAGGACGTCTCCGCGGAGGAATCGCGACGCCGCGCCGAGCAGTTCAGCGCCTCGACCGGAGGGTGAGCTCGTAGAGGCGGAGCTGATCCGCCAGCTTCTCGGTGGTCGCGAAGCCCTGGTTGGCCGCGACCACCGAGCCATCGGGGTCCAGCACGACGGTCGCCGGCACCGTCATCACGCCGAACGTGCCGGCCGCGTCCGGCCGCTCCGCGGCGTCCACGTGCACGATCCGCACCAGGCCCCGGGCGCGCTCCGCCAGCGCTGCCAGCGCCGGGCGCTGGGCCGAATGGCAGGCGGCGCAGCCGGGGGTCGAGAACGCGACGACCGCGGGGCGCCCGTCCGGCTCGATGCCGAGCGCGGCCCACAGCGCGCGCGGGCGGATCGCCCGCAGTCCGCGCAGGCGGCGCCGGGCCAGCAGTCGGCCGACGAGCACGAGCCCGCCCACGGTGAGGGCGACCGCCGCCAGGATCAGGCCCCGTTCCACGCGCGACTCAGCGATGGGCCCTGGCGACCACGAAGCAGAGGACGCAGAAGTCGGCGGCGGCGTCCAGCGCCACCATGACGGCGATCGCGAACGCGATCACCCACGCTCCCGCAGGCGCGCCGGCCGCGAGCAGCGCGGCGGCGGCCAGCCAGGCCGCGCCGCCGAGCACGCGCGCCACGCGGCGCGTGTCGTGATCCTCGTGCACGTCGTGCCGCCGCAGCAGCCCCGCCGGCTCCAGCACGCGCCAGGTGAGCTGGCGGAACAGGTCGGCGGGCCACCAGAAGCGGCCGACCAGCATGACCAGGCCCGCCAGCGCCAGCAGCGCGACGGCGACCGGGCCCTCGACCAGGAACGCGATCGCCACCAGGGCGACCATCGACCACTGGTGGACCTTGCGGGCGGTGACGTCGAAGAGAGGGAGGTCGACAGCCGAATCGCTCACCCCCGAGAAAACCGGTACCGGAGGCTCGCCTATTTCGCTTCACGTGCGGGGGGGACTTGGTCGCCCCCTTCCGGAACCCTTCCTAGCCGCGGGCCAGGCGCGGGTCGATCACGACCTTGCCCAGCCCGGACGGGTGGAGCAGCGCCTGGAACGTGGCCGGCACCTCGTCGAGCGGGATGCGGGCCGTCACGATCCCTCCGACCTCGGGCCTCGCCGAGAGCAGGCCCAGCGCCTCCTCGAAGTCCTCGACCCGCGAGTTGATGCTGCCGGCGACGGTGACCTCGCGGGTGATCCAGAAGACCGGGATCACCGTCACCTCGGCCACCGCGATCCCCAGCAGCGCGACGCGGCCGCCGGGGCTGGCCAGGTCGATCGCCTGCTGGATCGCCTCCGGCCGGCCCGAGCACTCGAGCACCAGCGGGGCGCCGTCCACCTCAGCCCGCAGCTCGCGGGCGCCGGCGGCCACGGCCTCGGCGCCGAGGTCGGCGGCCAGCGTCCGGCGGACCTCCACCGGATCGGCGCCGTAGACGCGCCCGGCGCCAAGCCAGCGCAGGGCCGCGGTCGCCAGCAGCCCGATCGAGCCCAGGCCGAGCACGATCGCGTCCTCTCCGTCGCGCGGGCCGCCCACCCTCCGGATGCCGTGGATCGCGACGGACAGCGGCTCGGCGAGGCAGGCCACCTCCGGCGCCAGCCCGGCCGGGAGCGCGCGCAGCCGGTCGGCGCGCGCGGCCATCAGCTCCGCGTAGCCGCCGGGGCGCGTGGTCCCGCTTCCCGTCAGCGACTCGATGCAGCGGTGGTAGCCGCCGGCCCGGCACTCGTCGCACGACCCGCAGCCAGCGGACGGCTGGAGCACGGCAGCGTCCCCGGGACGCCAGCCCTCGACCCCCTCGCCGACGGCCTCCACCACGCCGGCCACCTCGTGCCCCGGCACCCCGATGAAGAGGCCCCGCTTGAACGAGGTCAGGTCGGAGCCGCAGATGCCGCACGCGGAGACGCGCAGCAGCAGCTCGCCCGCCCCCGCCTCGGGTGCGGGCACGTCCACCAGCTCGAGGCGCTCCGCCTCGACCAGGCTGACCGCTCTCATCAACTCCCTCCCCCCCGGCGGGGGAGGGTTGGGGTGGGGGGGATCGTCTTCCTCACATCAACCCCATCTCGGCGACGATCCGCAGGAGCGCGCACTGCACGCCCGGGTCGGTCTCCACGTTGATCACCGCCGGGCCGCCGCTGTCGTAGGCGCGCCGCAGCGCGGGGCGCAGCTCGTCGAGCCGGGTCACGTGCTCCCCGTGGGCGCCCAGGCCCTGAGCGAGCCGGTCGTACCGCGTGAACCCGAGCTCCGCCGCCACCCGCGGGCCCTCGTAGCCGCGCTCGCCCTCGAACTCGTGGCGGACGTCGCCCCAGCCCGCGTTGTTGGAGACGACCACGATGACCGGCAGGCCGTGCCGGACGGCGGTGTCCAGCTCCATGGCGGACAGGCCGAACGAGCCGTCGCCCGCGAACAGGAAGACCGGCTCGTCCGGCCTCGCCGCCCTGGCGGCGAGCGAGAACGGGAGGCCGACGCCGAGCGTGCCCAGCGCGGTCGTCGTGGACAGGAAGCGGCCGGGCGCCTCGGCCGGGAAGTAGGCGAGGGCCCAGGCCAGCGCGTCGCCGCCGTCCGCCACCAGCGTGCACCTGCCGCCAGCGACCTCGTCCGCGAACCGGGCCACCTCGCGGGCCGCCGCGCCCGCGTGGATCATGGCGCCCTCGTGCTCGTCCACCTGCTGGTCCCAGCCCGTCCGCGACGTGGCCGCGTACCGCTTCGCCTCGGCCAGCCAGCCCTCCCTGGCCGCGGCCGCGCCCGGCGCCCAGCCCTCGGCCAGGTCGGCGGCCACGCAGGCGACGTCGCCGACCAGGCCCAGGTCGGGGCGGCGGTTGCCGCCCAGGCCGTCGGCCGTCAGGTCGACCTGGATGACGCGCTGGTTCGCGTTGAACAGCGGCGGCCGACCGTATCCCAGGTTCGCGTTGAACGCGCTGCCCAGGACGAGCACCGCGTCGGCCATCACCAGCGCGATGCCGCCGTGGACCAGCGAGCCCAGGCACCAGGGGTGGCCGTCAGGAACCAGGCCGCGAGCCGAGCTGGTCGTGGTCACCGGGATGCCGGCGGTCTCGGCGAGGCGCGCGATCGCGTCCCCGGCGCCCGACCAGAACGCGCCGCCGCCGGCCACGATCACCGGCCGCTCCGCGCCGCGCAGCAGATCGCGGGCCCGGTCCAAGTCGGCGGCCGGGGCCGTCGAGCGCGGGACCTCGGCGGGGAAGCCCTCCGCCGAGCCGTCCGGTCCCGGCGCCTCGCCGGCCAGCGCGTCCTGCGGCACCTCCAGGTAGACGGCGCCGGGCCGGCCGGCGCGCGCCCGGTAGAGCGCCTCGGCCACGTAGCGGGGGATGCGCACGGTCTGCGGGCAGGTGGCCGCCCACTTGACGCCCGGCGCCGCGATGGCGCGCTGGTCGAGATCGGCGACCGCGCCCTGGCCCGCCATCCGGAGGCCCGTGCGGCCGCCCAGCAGCACCATCGGCACGTTCCAGAGGCCGGCGTCGAACAGGCCGCTCAGGGCATTGGTGAAGCCGGGCCCCGCGGTCGCGACGGCGACCCCGGTCCGGCCGGTGGCCAGCGCCCAGCCCTCGGCTGCGAACGCGGCCGCGCCCTCGTGCCGGGTGTCGATGACGCGGACGCCGGCGGGGACGCAGGCGTCCAGCGCCCGCATGACGTGGCCGCCGGCGAGGGTGAAGATCGTGTCGACGCCGCCGGCGCGCAGCGCCTCGGCGAGGAGCCGGCCGCCGCCGGTGGGCCCGGACGCGCCGGCAGGCGCCGGCTGGCGAGAGAAGTCCGAGATCGTCATCCCAGCAGACCTTACCTACTGCGCCGGCCGGCGACTACGGCAGGAGGTGCTCCACGTCACCGCGACGAATCGATTCGAGGATCTCGCGAACCTCGCTCGCGGACAGCGGGCGGCAGCGGCTCCGCAGCCTCCACCATCAGGTGTCGGCCGCGGCGGACGAGCCGCATCTGCCCCTCACAGGTTCGGCCTGCTCAGCGCCCGCCACGTGCGGCCGCCGTCCTCCGTCACGATCAGCGTCCACGGCGATCCCGGGGCCGTGCCCGTCGTCGACTGGCCCACCGCCACGGTGCCGTCCACCGTGGCCAGCACGCCGAACGACCTGCCCGAGGGCAGGCGGTCGCGGCGGTCCCACGACCGGCCGGAGTTGGACGTCGTCCACACCGCGCCCCCGGCGGTCAGCCAGCCCTCGGCACCGTCGACGAACGCCGGGTCGCTCAGGCGCGGGTCGGCGCCGGCCGGCGCGGGGACCGGGTCCGTCCACGTCTCGCCGCCGTCGGTCGTGCGGTAGACGACGACCGGCGCCTGCACGCGCGGCTCGGGCAGCCGGTTGCTCGGCGGGGGCACGAGGTGGGTCTCGTCCGTGAGCAGCAGGGCGCCTGTGCCGCTGTCGGCGACGCGCGGCGCCTCCAGCACGAGCTGGTCGCCGGGGCTCCAGCCGGCCGGAGGTTCGGGCAGGGGCATGCGGCGCCACTGCTCGCCCCCGTCGTGGGTGACGGCCAGCGACACCGAGCCGTCGCCCTCCAGGCTCCCGAGCCAGCCATCGAGCGGCGTCCGGAACCACAGCCAGCGCTTCAGGCCCTGCTCCGTGAGCCCGTGGCTGGTGAAGCTGACGGGGTCGACGGTCAGCACCGACGTCCAGTCCAGCCCGCCGTTCTCGGTCCGGTACAGCTCGACGTCCTCGAGGTCGGTGCCGCGGGCGGTTCGCGCCAGCACCCAGCCGTGGTCGAGGTCCAGGAAGAACGGCACGACGGACCGCGGGCCGATCGCGAACGGCAGCGGGATGGGACCCCAGTGGTCGCCGCCGTCGTCGCTCCGCAGCAGCGTCGGGCTGCCGCCCGCGAACGACGCCGGCTCCGTCAGCAGCCCGTGCCTGGGGTCGAGGAACTGCACCGAGATGGCGCTCCCGACCGTCGCGAACTGCCGCTCCCAGTGGCGCCCGCCGTCCTCCGTGTGGAACAGCACCGACCGCGCCTGGCGGTCGGAGAGGACGACCCAGCCGACCGTGGGCGACAGCCAGTCCAGGCTGGTCAGCGCGGGCGCCGGCGGGGTCGGGGGAGCGCTGGCGGTGGCGCGCAGGTAGACGCCCGCGGCGACGGCGAGCGCGACGGCTGCGACGCCCATCAGCGCAAACGCGCGCAGGGCACGCGGATCAAGGGGTCCGGCCAGACCCCTCCCGGCCCCGGGATCGTCCATGGTCGGACGGAGCCTAGCAGCGGCCCGGTCGGCCGTCACGGTGCGAAGTGTCCGGCCGCCCGCGCTGCGCGTTGACCACCCAGATCAGCGGGTGCTATACCGTCAATGGATCAGGGGCTCGCCCGGTCGTTTTCGTCTCTGCTATGGAGGTGGCCATGGTTCCGGCCGCGTTCGAATATCGCGCTCCCAGCTCTCTGGCGGAGGCGCTGGACCTCTTGCGGGAACACGGCGATGACGCCAAGGTGATGGCCGGCGGCCAGAGCCTCATCCCGCTGCTCAAGCTCCGCTTCGCCGCGCCCTCGATCCTGGTCGACATCGGCCGGGTCCCGGGCTTGACGGGCATGGTCAGCGAGAGCGGGGGCCTGCGCATCGGCGCCAGGACCCGCCACGTCGACGTCGAGCGGGACGCCGGCCTCGACGGGGCCTGGCCCATCCTGCGCGAGACCGCGCCGCAGATCGCCGACCCGCTGGTGCGCAACCGCGGCACGGTGGGCGGCTCCCTCTGCCACGCCGACCCCCAGGGCGACTGGGGCGCGGTGATGCTGGCGCTGGACGCCGAGCTGGTCGCGGTCTCCGCCGGCGGCGAGCGCGTCATCCCCGCCGTGGAGTTCTTCCAGGGCCCGTTCACCACCGTGCTCCGGCCCGACGAGGTGCTGACCGAGGTCCGGATCCCCGCCACCCCCGCCGGACGGCGCGCCGGCGGCACCTACCTGAAGCTGGAGCGCAAGGTCGGCGACTTCGCCACCGTCGGCGTCGCCGTGCAGGTCCGGCTCGATGGCGACCGGATCGAGAGGGCGGGCATCGGGCTGACCGCGGTCGGCCCCAACAACCTGAAGGCGGTGGACGCGGAGCGGTCCCTGGCCGGGCGCGAGCCGACGCCGGAGGCGATCGCCGAGGCCGCCCGGATGGCGGCCGACGCGGCCGAGCCGAAGGACGACATCAGGGGCAGCGCCGCCTACAAGAAGGACGTCGTGCGCGTGTTCGTACAGCGCGGCCTGCGCACCGCGGTCGACCGGGCAAGGGAGAACGGCTGATGCAGATCACCGTCACGATCAACGGCCAGCAGCGCGCCGCGGACGTCGAGGCCCGCCTGCTGCTGGTGGACTTCATCCGCTCGGAGCTGCGCCTGACCGGGACCCACATCGGCTGCGACACCAGCAGCTGCGGCGCCTGCACGGTGCTGCTCGACGGCGAGCCGGTGAAGTCGTGCAC
>Ga0066903_100006394_pt1 | contig 10464 bp, 9 predicted proteins | sample PanSoiMetaGPlot1_FD_67491 | JGI IMG/M metagenome (GOLD analysis project Ga0066903, IMG submission 67491) | Tropical forest soil microbial communities from Panama analyzed to predict greenhouse gas emissions - Panama Soil - Plot 1 (version 2) | ecosystem: Environmental > Terrestrial > Soil >...
TCCGCGCTGGTCGCTCGCGCGCGCGTTTCACGGCGTCGCGCTCGCCGGGATGTATCGCCTCGACGAGGCGCGCGTGGAAGCGGCCGCGGCGATCGAGCTCGATCCGCTGTCGCCGTTCATTTACGGCGCGGCCGGCATGGCGTACTTCGCCGGAGGCGACGTGGCGGCGGCGGAGAAGGCCGCGCGCCGCGCGCACGAGCTCCAGCCCGACTTCCTCATGGGCGTCTGGCTGCTGGCGATCGCGCTCGACGACAGGGGACAGCTCGCCGAGGCCGCCTCGCTGATGGAGCAGACGACGGCGCTGTCGCGTGCGCCGATCTTCGTCTCGATGCTCGGAAAGATCTACGCGCTGCAGGGAAAGCCCGACGCGTGCGCGCGCATCGAAGCCGAGCTCGACGAGCGCCGCGCGCGTGGCGAGTACATTCCGCGCGCATGCGACGTGATGATCGCCGTCGGCCGCCGCGACGTCGCCGCGCTCCGCGCCGCTTTGCGCGCGTGCGTCGAGGAAAAGACGTGCTGGCTGACGGTGCGGATGGGGCCGGGCCCGCTGCTCGAAACGTTCAGGTCCGACGCCGAGGTCAACGCGCTGCTCGATCGCATCTACGATCGCACCGACCTCAAGCGATAACGCCCCCCGCCGGGCACTCGTCTTGCCTTCTTCACATGGGAATGGCTGTGAAGGAGGCATTGCATGCCCAACATGACCGGTTCGACGTTGATTTTGGTGGCGGTCGTGGTCGTAATAGCCGCGCTCGCCATCGCGCTCGCGTGGTCGTCCCGCCTGCGGCGCCGTCGAGTCGAGCTGCAAGAACGGTTCGGTCCGGAATACGACCGCACGGTGCAGGCGCTCGGCACGACGGGACGCGCCGACGCGGCGCTCGAGGAGCGCGCGTCGCGTGTCGCCAAGTACCGCATTCGCGAGCTGAACGGCGACGAATCGCGGCGGTTCCGCTCGGAGTGGAACCGGATCCAGGCGACGTTCGTCGACGATCCGTCCGCCGCGGTGACGGAGGCCGACGCACTCGTGACCGAAGCGATGACGGCTCGCGGCTACCCGATGGCCGACTGGGATCGCCGCGTCGAGGATCTGACGGTCGATCACGCCAACGTGGTGCACCACTACCGGGCCGCGCGCGACATCGCCGCCCGCCACGAGCGTCATGAGGCGAGCACGGAGGAACTGCGCCAGGCGCTCGTTCACTATCGTGAGCTCTTCGCGGATCTGCTGGGGCCCGTCGACACCGGAAGGAGGACCGCATGAAGGACGAACGCCAGGCCATTCCGTTGCCACCAGCCGCGCACGCCGACGAAGACACGCGCGCGCCGCTCTTTCACGACGACGAGCTCGCGGGGTATCGCTCGCGATGGAGCGGCATCCAGACCGGGTTCGTGGACGAGCCGCGCCTGGCGGTCTCGGAGGCCGACACCCTCGTGTCCGAGTTGGCCACGCGCCTGACGCAGAGTTTCTCGGACGAGCGGCGCCAGCTCGAGCAGCGCTGGGACAAGGCCGAGAACATTTCGACCGAGGATCTGCGGCAGGCGATGCGCCGCTATCGGTCGTTCTTCGAGCGGCTGCTCGCGATCTGAGGAGACCGCCGCCTTACACGCGGGCCGGGATCGCCGTTCGGGCGGGTCGTGTCGCGAACATGAAGCCGGCCGCCGCGACGCCCAGCGCAAGGCCGAGCGCGATCCACGATGCGGCGGCATACACCGACGCGCTGTCGAACGTCATCGGCATCCGTGTGAGGAGCGCCGCGGTGCACGACATGACGGCGACGCCGAAGATCCCGATGCGCAGCATCACGAGCAGGATGAGCAGCGAGACGGCGCCGGCTTGCGTCGCGTTGATCGCGCGATCGAGTCCGGCGCCGTTGCCGAACGCCGCGATGCTTCCCATGACCAGGACCACGCACGCGAGGAAGACGTAGTCGGACGCCGCAGCGCTCATCCGGATGGTCCCCGCGATGGTCCGCCGCGACTTGCCGATGGGCGTCCGCGTGATCAGCTCGAACATCACCCTGAACGACGAATTGACGAACACGTTGACGAGCGTGTTCTGCATGCCGATGTTCACCGCCAGCGCGAGCGCGGCTACGATGCCCCGCAAGCCCAGGAGCGGACCGAGATCGGGCTGCGCCGGCGCCGGGAGCGGCTTGCCGGTCAGCGTCACGGCGAGGAATGGCACCAGGCCGAGCAGCGCAAGCGCCGCCCCGGCCGCGACGCCGAGCAGCGCGTCGCGGCCGACGAGCGGATCGCGCAGCCGCCCGCTCAGGACGCGCGTCCACGTGACGAGCATCGACGGCCACAAGCGCCGCACGAACGGCTCGAGGCCGAGATACAGGACGTACATCACGAAGGCGACGAAGAGCGCGAGGCCCGCGCGCGCGAAGAACCGCTGCTGCTCGTCGGCGCCCGACGCGACGTGGCGGCCGACGAGCCAGCTCACCATCAGCACGGCGAACATGAATGCCGCGATGCGGAAGCCGCCCCGCCGGTCCGCGCGTCCGCCGCGCAGGTTGACGACGGCCCAGAATCCGGCGACGACGAGCATCACCGAGATGAAGATCCAGTTGCCCGCGGGCCCGGGCTTCTGCGGTTCGCGCGTCGCCGGGGTCCAGGGAAAGACGATGTGGAACATGACGGGACGGCCGCGATAGCTCGCCGCCTCGATCGTGACGGGGATGTCGCTGCCCGGAAGCGATCCTTTCCACGCCCTGCGGTCGTCGGCGAACGACCCGGGCGTGCGCGCGGGTTCGGCCGGCGCGAACGTCGCTTGATCGAGTCCCGCGCCAGCGAATAGCTTGTCCCAGTCGACCGGCGCAGCGGGCGCGGCCGCCGACGCGCGCTCGATCTGCGCCGGCGCGGCCTCGAACGAGAGAAGGCGCGCGCTGGTGTCGAGCTGAACCCGCACCATGCCGTTGACGACGCTCGGCGGATCGTTGACCGAGACGCCGCCGAGCGGATTGAACGGGATGAGCGCCACGGGACTCGTGCGATACCAGAACGTCACGGCTGCGGGCCGTCCCGCCGCGAGCTCGGTCCATCCCGCCGTGTCGCGTCCGTGCTGCGCGGCCCACGCGAGATACGCGCTGTCGTAGCCGAACCCGAGCGCGTCGTCGGCCGGAGGCTCTGTGTAGCCGGCAGCCGCCCGGATCGTGTCGGCGCGATCGGCCAGCACGGCGGCCGGCCTGGGCTGCGGCACGCGTGTCACGATCGAGTAGCGCGCCGCGACGACCGCCGTCGCGATGACGGCAATGCTGGCGATCGTGAGCCAGAGCACGCCGGCCGGGACGCTCAACGCGGCCCCCTCGCCGCCGGCCGCCGCGACCATTTCCGGCGACGGCGTTTCGCCCGCTGCGAGCGCCGCTGCGAGCGGGTCGCCGCCCGGCAGCGCCGCCGACACCGCGATTGCCGACGAGGGCCGCCGTACCGGCACGGGATCGAGACAGCGCAGGATTGCGGCTTCGATCGACGCGTCGAGCGACTTGACCAGCGTTGTCGGCGCCGCGATCGCGCCGGCGCGATGCTGTTCGACCAACTCCGCCAGGTTCTTCGCCTCGAACGCGCGGCGTCCCGTGAAGATCTCGTAGAGCACGAGGCCGAGCGCGTAGATGTCGCTGCGGATCGTGACTTCCTGTCCTGCGAGCTGCTCGGGCGCCATGTAGGCGGGCGTGCCGGCGCGGACGTCCGCTACGTCGCCGATCGACGCGAGGCTGAAGTCCATGATGCGCGCGCGCCCCGAGCCGTCGAGCATCACGTTGGCCGGCTTGAGATCGCGGTGCAGCACGCCGCGTTCGTGCGCGGCGGCGAGCCCCGCGCAGATCTGCCGCGCGATGTCGATGCCCTTGTCTTCCGGCACCCGTCCGATGCGCCGCAGCAGGACCGAGAGATCCTCGCCGTCGACGTATTCCATCGTGATGAACAGCTGTCCGTCGATCTCGCCGATGTCGTAGACGCGGCAGACGTTGGGATGCGACACCTGCCGCGCCGTGCGCACTTCGTTGTGGAACTGCGCGAGCCGCGCGGGATCGCCCGAGAGCGACGCCGGCAGGAACTTGAGCGCGACCTGCTGCCCGAGGCGCAGATCGTCGGCGCGGTACACCTCGCCCATGCCGCCGCGCCCGAGCAGGCCGAGTATGCGATACCGCCCGTCGAGCACGACGCCGGGGTCGAAGCGGCCGTGGTCGACCGATCCCGTGCCGGTGGCCCACGACGTGTGCATCGTGCGCGGCGCACCCGGCGTCGGCGTCGCCAGCGCGGTCACCTCGTTCGACGACGTCATCGTGAGGACGCCGCCGGCGTCAGTGGCGGTGCCGCAGCGCGGACAGAAGCGGCTGCCCGGCGGAACCGTCGCGTGGCACTGAATGCAGGGCACGATGCCGCAGATTACCGCAGGTGGAACGCTCCATGGGAGCGCCATATATAATGTGCGTCTCCACATGAACTACACGTCCGACTGGCGCGAGGATGGCCCGGGCGTTGTCGTCATCACGCCGGGCGGGATCGGCGCGATGCGCCTTCTCGGCCTGCTGTTCGGCGCGCCGGGCGCATGGCTGCTGTATCAGTTCGTCGACGGCGTGCTGCATCCCGACACGATGACGATCTTCGGGTGGGTGATGCTGCCGGTGATGGCGGCAGTCTTCGTGGTCCCCGGCTGGATCATCCTGTTCGGCCGCAAGCGCACGCGCATCGACATCACCAGGCGCGAAGCGACCGAGGAACTCGACGTCCTGGTGTATACGCGGCGGAAGGTGACGGCGATTCCGCGCGACGCGCACGTGATGCTGCGCTACGAGCAGGCCGGGAAGAGCACGATCTATCCCGTGCACGTCTATCTCGAAGCCGGCGGCACGTTGATCCTGCTGACGATGTTCGGATCGAAAGAGAAGGCCGCCGCGCTCGAGTTCGCGCAGAAGGCCGCGCGCCTGCTCGGCGTCAACGTGCAGGATCGATGCGTCGAGCGCGGCGAGGTCAGCGCCGCCGGTGTCGTCGTCGACCGGCTGGGCTCGGAAGACGCCGACTAGTCCATATCGCGCACGTGTAATTCCTGCCAGATTTGTGGTCCGGGCGGTGTCGGCCGGCGGCTGAGCCGCTGTGCAACCGTCATCGAGCGAAGTACTTACATATCGGGTCCTGGCGGGTATGCCGCTTGCTATGAGTCCTCCGGCCGCATCCTGCGAAGCGGGAGGAATCATGAAGCGAACAGCGCTCGCGTCGGTCGTCGCCGTGCTCGCGCTTGCGGCGCCAGTGGCCGCGCAACATGGCGGCGGATCGGCAAAGCCTCCGAAGCCGGCGCCGGCAGCGAAGGTCCAGGCGCCGAAACCGGTGAAGACGCAGAGTGCTCCGAAGTCGACGACCGCCGGACCGAAGGTCCAGACGGTGAAAGCCACCGGCGCGCCGAAGACGACGAAGCCCGTCACAGCCGCGTCGTCGACGAGACCGACGAAGACGTCAGGCGCGAAAACCACGTCGACGTCGGGGACCTCGGTGCCGCCGCCCACGACGACGCTCACGCCGGTGCAGCTGAAGCTGCAGCGGAACACGAACCTCGCCAGCAAACTGCAGTCGCGTCTGCCGACGGGGACGAACCTGCAACTCGCGGCCGGTGGGTTCCGGAATCTGGGCCAGTTCGTCGCGGCGGTGAACGTCTCGAACAATCTCGGAATTCCGTTCGCGGAGCTGAAGACGCGCATGGTCGGCCAGGGCATGAGCCTCGGCCAGGCGATCCAGGACGCGCGCCCGAAGACAACCAACACGACGACCGTCGTGACCCGTGCCGAGCGCGACGCCGACGATCTCATTCGCGAGACGGACACGGAGGCCACGAAGACTACGAAGGTTACGAAGACCACGAAGCCTGTGCGGACGACGTCCGGCGGCGGAAAATGACGCGCGCCGCGCTGGTGCCCACGCTGCTGCTGTGCGCCGCCGTCCCCGCGGCGGCGCAGGGCAACGGGCACGGCAATGCGTACGGCCACTATAACGGGCCGGTGACCGCGCCGGTGCACGGAGCGCCGAGCGCGTCCGTGTCGGGAACCGGCGTGCGCAACTTCGGATCGTGGCTCGACGATGCGACGGTGCAGGATCCGGGGAACGGCTTCGTCACGTTCGGATTCGGGTTCTATAAGACGCCCGTTTTCCGCGAGATCGACTTTCCGTCGCTCGACAGCGGGTTCGGCGTCACGAAGACGCTGCAGCTCGGCATGAGCCTGCCGTACGCGCACGCGAGCGTGCCGGGCGCGGCGACATCACACGGTCTCGGCGACGTGTACTTGAACGCCAAGTATCAGCTTCGCGCGCCGTCGACCGCTCACACGGGGCTCGCCGTGATTCCGATGCTCGAGGTGCTGAGTGTCGCGCCGCCGGCGGGCGGCAGCCGCCTGCAGTGGGCGTTGCCGGTGAGCCTCGAGCGCCAGTTCGATCACTGGCGCGCGATGGGAACGGGGGGCTATTTCTCGCGAGGTGCGGTCTTCGGCGCCGGCGCGATCGAAGCGGAGCTCTCGAATCGGGCGTGGCTGACCGGATCGCTCGGCTGGTCGTACTCGACCCGCCATGACGACCTCAGCACGGCGCTCGGATACCATCGCGGGCGAGTCGACGCCGGAGGCGGCGTCACGTATGCCGTCGGGTCGCGCATGGCGGTGTATGGCAGCGTCGGCCGCACGCTGTCCGCGCACGACGCCAACAGCGCGTCGTTCATCTTCACGACGGGCGTGTCGTTCGGGCTCGAACATCCGATCCACTGAACCGTGCGGGGATCGCGTGAGGTCAGCGCCGCGGCCGTTTCGGCTCGAGCGCGACGATGCGCGTGTCGTGATCGTCGAGGCGCTTCGTGAATGTCCTGTGTGCGGCGACCAGGGCTGGACGGCGCTAGACTCTGCACGATGCTGTACGCACTCGTGTCGGCGCTGGCGCTCGCCGCGGTCATGACGTTCGGCGACTGGCTGTGGGCCGCGATGCACATCCGTCACCGCATGTCGGCCGGCATATCGCACGGCGCGCTGATGTGCCTCTGCATCGGCCTCGCGATCGGCTTCCGGTCGCGCAAAGTGCTGCCGGCGGCGATCGCCGGACCCGTCATCGGCGCCGCCGCGGCCGGCACGTTCTACGTTCTGGCGCCGACGCTGCGGTGGGGCGCGATGTTCCCCGCGTGGATGCTGCTCTGGCTCCTCTTCGCGTTCCTGCAACACCTGCTCGTCGGCGGCGACACCATCGGGACCACAGTGAAACGGGGCATCCTCGCGGCGCTGCTCTCGGGACTCGCGTTCTACCTGATTTCCGACATCTGGATTCACGAGGCCGCCCACCCCGGCCTTGCCGTCCACTTCGGCGCCTGGGTGTTCGCATTCCTACCCGGATTTGCCGCGCTGTTCGCACGATTGCCGTCCAAGGCGGAGAATTCGTCGCCAGGCGGGTAGGAGAACCACAGAATTGTGCGCGTTGTACGATTCTGTAACCAATTCTCGGGTAGCTGACCTCTGTCTCCGGGTGCTGTGCCCACGTCATGACGCGGAACGATTCATGCTCTGGCGCGGCGTCATCATGCATCTGCCCGCCATGTTTTCTACCGACCTCGCCATCGATCTCGGCACCGCCAACACATGCGTCTTCGTGCAGGGGCGGGGCATCGTCCTCAATGAGCCCTCGATCGTCGCCTTCAACACGGTCCGGGGCCAGGTCGAGGCGGTCGGTCAGGAGGCGCACGAGATGCTCGGGCGGACGCCTCCCAACATCCGGCCGGTGCGGCCCCTGCGTGACGGCGTGATCGCCGACTTCGACGCCACCGAGAAGATGCTGGTCCACTTCGTCCGGAAAGCGATGGGGCGGGCGGCCTGGAAGCGGCCGCGCCTGGTCATCGGGGTGCCGTCCGAGATTACGGAGGTGGAGCGCCGCGCGGTGCGCGACAGCGGGTTCCGGGTGAAGGCGAGCGAAGTCCACCTGGTCGACGAGCCGATGGCGGCGGCGATCGGCGCGGGGCTGCCCGTCACCGAAGCGGCCGGCAACATGGTGATCGACATCGGCGGCGGCACGACCGACATCGCCGTGATTTCGATGGCCGGCACGGTGTACGGCCGCTCATTGCGCGTCGCCGGCGACGCGATGGACGACGCGATCATGACCTACATGCGCAAAACGTTCAGCCTCCATATCGGCGAGCGGACGGCGCAGCAAATCAAGTTCGAGATCGGCTCCGCGATGCCGCTCGACGAGCCGATGCAGATGGACGTCAAGGGACGCCACGTCGCGGAAGGCGTTCCGCGCATCGTCACCGTGAACGACTGCGACATCCGGGCCGCGCTCGCCGAGCCGCTGCGCCAGATCGTCCAGGCCGTGCGCGAGTCGCTCGAGCGCGTCCCGCCGGAACTGTCCGCCGACATCTACGATCGCGGCGTGGTGCTCACGGGCGGCGGCGCGTTGCTCCGTAATCTCGATCGCCGGCTGCACGACGAGACCGGTCTGCCCGTTCTCGTCGCCGAGAATCCGCTGACGTCGGTGGTGCTCGGCGCCGGGATGATGCTGACGGATTTCGCGCTGCTGCGGAAGGTCTCGGCGAACTAGGCGCGTCCGAAGTCCGATAAGATCGCCCGCATGCGCATCCCCCTTCGCGCGGCGGCGCTCATCGTTCTTCTGCTCGGGGGGGCGGCTGCGTCCGCGCAGCCGCTCCCGCCGATCCGCTACACGATCCGCTTTCCCGCACCCCAGACCAACTATCTCGACGTCGACGCGATCGTGCCGACCGACGGACGCGCGTCGGTCGACATGCTGATGGCCGTCTGGACGCCGGGCTCGTATCTCGTCCGCGAGTACGAGCGGAACGTGGAAGCGGTGAAGGCCTTCGACGGGACGAAGGCGCTGACCGTCGAGAAACCGTCGAAGAACCGCTGGCGGATCGCCGCGGGCGGCGCGAAGGAGGTGCGGCTGACGTACCGCGTCTACGCCCACGAGATGACGGTGCGCAACAACTGGGTCGAAGCCGACTTCGCGATGATCAACGGCGCGCCGACGTTCATGACGATCGCGTCCGACGTCGCGCAGCCGCGCGAAGGCGGCCAGGCCGCCAGACGGGTGCACGACATCACGCTCGAGCTGCCCGCCGCGTGGAAGAGGTCCATCACCGGCATGCCCGGCGCGCCCGACGGCCGGCCGCACCACTACATCGCGCCCGACTTCGACACGCTCGTCGATTCGCCGCTCGTCGCGGGCAACCCCGTGGTTCACGAGTTCAGCGTCGCCGGGAAGCCGCATTTCCTCGTGGACGTCGCCACAGGCCCCGGAGACGCGGTGTTCGACGGCGTCCGCGCCGCGCGCGATCTCCAGCGGATCGTCGAGACCGACCTCGCGTTCTGGGGCGCGCTGCCGTACGACAAGTACGTGTTCTTCAACGTCCTGACCGGCGCGGGCGGACTCGAGCACAAGAACTCGGTGATGATGATGGCGAGCCAGTGGTCGACCGGAACGCGCGAGAAGTACGTCGACTGGCTGAGCCTCGCGTCGCACGAGTACTTCCACCTCTGGAACGTGAAGCGGCTGCGTCCGATCGAGCTGGGCCCGTTCGACTACGAGCGGGAGAATTACCCCCGCAGCCTCTGGATTTCGGAGGGGCTCACCGACTACTACGGCGACGTCGTCCTGGCGCGCGCGGGCCTGATCACGCGAGACGAATACCTGTCAGCGCTCTCCACGGCGATCCGGACCTTGCAGTCGACGCCGGGGCGGTTCGTGCAGCCGGTGGAAACGGCGTCGTTCGACGCATGGATCAAGCAGTACCGGCCCGACGAGAATTCGATCAACACGTCGATCAGCTACTACACGAAGGGCGCCGTCGTGGGATTCGTCCTCGACGCGCGGATCCGCGGCGCGTCGAACGGCGGCAAGAGCCTGGACGACGTGATGAAACTGGCGTTCGCGCGGTTCTCGGGGGCGAGAGGATTCACCCCGGAGGATTTCCGGACGACCGCGAGCGACGTGGCGGGGACAGACCTGTCCGGCTGGTTCAGAACCGCGCTCGAGACGACCGCGGAGCTCGACTACGGTCCGGCGCTCTCCTGGTTCGGTCTCGCGTTCGGGGCGTCCGCGGTGAAAGACGATGACCAGGCCCGCGCGCGGCTGGGCGCGACGACCGAGGAGACGAATGGCCGGCTGATCGTCACGAACGTGCCGCGCGGGACGCCGGCGTTCGACGCCGGCGTGAACGCCGGGGACGAGATTCTCGCGATCGACAACTTCCGTGTGACGCCGGACAAGTACGTGGCGCGCCTCGACGCGTTGACCCCTGGCAGAAGCGTGGCGCTGCTCGTCGCGCGCCGCGACACGCTGAAGACGCTGACGGTCGTCGTCGCCGACGCGCCGATTCCGATGTGGGACCTGCACGGCGCCACAGGCGCGACACCGGATCAGCAGGCGCATCTCCGCCGCTGGCTGTCACGAGACTAAGGTGTCGCGTAGACTTGAGGGATGGGACGT
>Ga0066903_100006395_pt1 | contig 10463 bp, 4 predicted proteins | sample PanSoiMetaGPlot1_FD_67491 | JGI IMG/M metagenome (GOLD analysis project Ga0066903, IMG submission 67491) | Tropical forest soil microbial communities from Panama analyzed to predict greenhouse gas emissions - Panama Soil - Plot 1 (version 2) | ecosystem: Environmental > Terrestrial > Soil >...
TCCCATCGGCCGTTCAGCCGGCGCACGAGGCCGCCGCCGGCGGTGACACCCCAGAGCGCATCCGAATGCTCGTCAGTCGACGATGCGAGCAGGCGGACATCGGGTCGCGCGAGATCGTTCGGGGCGAAGGGGCGCACGGTCGACCAGAGGCCCGTATCGGGATCGTACGAATGAAAGACGCCGCCCTGCTGTGACACGACCAGCTGCCCATCGGGCGCGTGGAAAATTGCGTCGAGAAACGGTTCCGTGTCGAGCTGGCGGCGGACGTTCTCGAGCAGCCGCGAATCGGGCAGCGAACGGGCGCTCCAGTGGGCCGTGTCGATCCAACCGAAGAGCAGCACGAGCGTCGCCGTCGCGACGCAGTACACGATCGCCGCCGCCGTGAGGCCGCCGAGCAGCACAGGGTCGACGCGCCGTCTGAGCGGCAGGGGGCGGTGGCGGATCCAGTGCTGTAAGCGACTGCGTCCGCTTGTTCGCTGCGCGCTTGGGCGGGACACTTCCGAAGAGGGCGGGGCGAAGTCGGAACCGGAAGCGTCGTACAGGCCGTCGATCAGGATTCGCTCGTAGCTCGCGGCTTCGTCGAGCACGGCGCGGCCGACGCTCGGCGCGGTTGCGCTTCGACCGGGCTCAGGGCGAGCGCGCCGCGCCCGGCGGCGCTCGGCGATGTCGGCAGCGAGTCGATAGTGATCGCGCTCGGGCGCCTCCGCTGTCAGCGCCCGCGCGACGCGACTCCCCTCGCGTCCCGCGACGCCGAGATAAGCCACGAAGGCGAGCGCCTCGAATGCCTGGAGGTGAGACGCCGCGAGGTGCACGTCGTCTGCCCGCGATGCTGCATGCAGGCCGATGCTCGAGACGAGGAGGCCTTGCGCCTCGATCACGCCGTCGGGGGCTTTGGCCGTCAACGTCGGCGCGCCCTCGTCGTTGGTCACACGCTCCGCGAGGCTCCCGCGCTCGGCAAGCGCCCACAGCTCGTCGAGCCTCTCGAGGACGGAGCCCACGAAGGATCGCTCGGCCCAGCCGAAGGCCGGTCCCGCCGAAGCGCGCAGCGTAAAGGCGGACGCGTACTCGACGAGCCAGTGGAGGTCGCGGCGCAGCCCGCTCGACAACGCGTCGCCTTCCACGTCATCGACCTCGTCGAGACGATCGAGCAGCGATCGGCCGGTTGCGGCAAGCGCCAGGAAGAGCGCCGCGACCGCCTCCGCGCGCGGAGCAGTTCCGGCGCGGCGATCGATCCACATCAGCGCCTGGTGCCAGATGGCGAGCGATCTCCAGCGCTCACGCGCCGACGCGCCGGCGTGGCTCGTGAGCTTCGCCAGGAGATCGGTCAACCGCACGAGGCGCCAGGCCGCGCGCTCGTCGAGCGCCTGGCCGCCGCCGACGATCGCCGTCAGCGCATCGGTCTGCTCGAGGCGCACGACGTCTTTGAGGAGCTCGGCGCCGAGCGTCCGCGCGGCCAGCCAGTCCACCCACGCCGTGAGCCGTGCGACGTGCCGTGGCGAACGGCTCGAGTGCGCCACGAAATGAACGACGACGACGCGGCAGAGGCGCGCGTGAAGTCCGCGCACCGCGGATCGCCGGGTGAGGAACGTCACCAGCCAGATCACGAGCGCGATCCCGGCCAGGCTCCACCACGTGATGCTGTAGGGAGCAAAGAGGGTCCAGGTGTAGCCCCAGATCGGCAGGGCCGCGTAGTCGTGCAGGACGTAGAGCGCGTCCAGCGCCGGCGGAGGCAACAGACCGGCACGCGTGAGCAGGACGAGCGCGGCCACGAGCGCGGCGATGCCGGCGATCGCGGCGCGGCGGCGGCGAAGAATGCCGGGCGTCTCCGGATCACGCCAGTCGCCAACCGCCCGCAGGAGCGGCGATCGAATCCGGACGAAGCGTTCGCTCGGGGTCGTCATGGAGGGACTCGGCCTACGGTCGCGGTCCTCGTCCGATACTGCGCACGCCCAGCTTCAACGACAGCCACCAGCACTCGAGGCGCAGCCGAAGTACGGTCGGGTGCAACCGCAGACCCGACGTCCACCGTCTGAAGCGATCGGCCGCGATCGCCGGCTGTTCACCTGGCTGCCGGTGCTGACGTTTCACGATCGCGTGCCTCCACGCGCCGAGCGTGCGGCCGTGCCGTCGCCACCAGGCGTCATGCTCGGACGCTGCCTTCGCGTATCCGGCAATCGCGCGGCGGGCCGCCTCGATCCTGGAGATCGTCCGCTCCAGCCGACGTTCGCGGTTTCGGTATCGAATTGACATAGTTCGCGTTGCAGGCCCCATGCCCCGCTCCGTTCGCGTGGCTCGCTCGCGATGCTCGCTCGCGACCGATTCAACTCCCGCTGCGCAGCCGCTCGCGCAGGTCGGCCCGCCTGGTCTCGAGCGACTGGATGAACGCCATCTTTCTCATCCGGGGGACTTCATCCCCCGGACCCCCTTACACGCTCTCTCGCGGGGGCCCCATACCCCGCTCCGTTCGCGTGGGTCGCTCGCGATGCTCGCTCGCGACCGATTCAACTCCCGCTGCGCAGCCGCTCGCGCAGGTCGGCACGCCTGGTCTCGAGCGACTGGATGAACGCCTCGACTCGGCGCTGCTCGTCTTCCGATTCGGCCTCGGCCTGTCGCAGCGCCTCGCCGACTTCGCGCTCGAGCGCGCTCACGCGATCCGTCAGCGCCGTTGTCAGGCCGTCGATGCCGTTCAACAAATCGCTCACCGACGCAATGCCTTTCGAGCGCTCGCGGATGTCCGCGAGACTGTCCATGTCGTGGTCGAGGCGCTTCATCCCGTCGATCGCGAGATGCGCGCGCTGCAGCACGTCGAAGGTGCAGCGGTTGACCGAGCTGATGACGGCGTCGAGGTCCTTCATGAAGCGCTCGCGCGTGCGAGCCGCGTCGCGCAGGAAGTCGCGGCGGACCGCCGACGCGGCGTCGACGGCGTCGGTCGCCAGGAGATCCGCTCGCGCGGTGGCCGCGGTGTCGCGCAGGACGTGCGCGACGTCGAGACGATCGGCCACGATGATGTTGTCGTTGAGCCAGTTGACCGAGGCGTCGATGGGCGTGAAGGCGTCGCGCTCGAATACCGTCAGCTCGAGCGCGCCGGTGTCGCCGGGCTCGCGATCGAGCACGTAGACGCAGCTGCCGTCCGCCTTCGCGGCTGCGCCGCCTCGGCGTGACAGGTCTCGCCCGAAGACGCGCCGCAGGTGCTCGTCCATGTCGCCGGGGATCCACGTGTGGAGCGGCGGCGCGAGCGCGGTGTGCTCGGGCACGAACACGCAGCCGGCCGCGCCCCCTTCGTCGTGATAATGGCGGCCCCACGTCGGGTCGAGCCAGAAGCGCATCGGCGGCGAGCGTTCGTAGAGCGGCAGGGGATCCGGAGTGCGCCTGACGGCCTCGGGATCGACCCAGAGATAGTGCAGACCGGCCGGCTCCTGCGAAGTCGCACGAAACGCGTAGCGTACGTGCGGCCGCGTCCTGAAGAGCGAATCGGGAGCAAAGCTGTAGATCGTGTGCGCGAGCGCCGCGAGCTGTCGAGCGTTGAAGCGCAGCAGGCGCGGCCGCGGGCGGTGGAGGCTCTCGGCATATGCGACGCGCTGCGCCAGGTACGCCTGCTGGCTCCGCAGCCGGTCGAGATCGCGTCCGGCTTCCTCGATCGCGCGCGTGCTCTCGAGCGTCAGGCGGTAGCCTCTCGACGGCGCCTGCTCGCGCAGCTGCTGCACCAGATTCGGCGGCTCGACGCCGTGAAACAGGGTGGACACGCGCACGCAGGCGTCGAGCGCGAAGCCGACCTCGATCGAGTCGACGAAGGCGTGAGGCGGCAGTACGATCCGCTCGAATTCATCCAAGGGGCTTCGCCCCTCGGACTCCCCTACACGCTCGCGCACTGCGCGCGCTCGCTCTGTGCCGGTCAGGATGTAGAAGCGCTCGTCACGCGGACCCTGCGGAGCGAGCGTGAGGAACGCGGCGGCGTTGTCGTTCGACAGGAGGCGCCACAGCGGCGAGAGCAGCTCGTGCGGCAGTGACACGCCGGAGGTCAGAAACAGCCGGCATCCCTCCGATTCGTATGCGCTCAGCGAGTGCCACGACTCGAAGAGTCCGAGCGCCTCCAGCCCGGCGAAGCCCGAGTGCCGCGCACGATCGACGAGGACGTGGAGCAGCCAGACCTCGTCTGCCTCGGATCGCAGCCTCGCCACGCGCGCCGGGGTGGCGAAGCGCTCGAGGCGACGGAGCGTCGCGACGAGGGCGTCCTCAGAGACGCGCGACGTGATGAACAGCCGCTCGTCCGATGGCGCCGCCGCGCGACGCAGCTTGCCCGCCGTAGCCTCAGGCGAAGGCGGGGCGGCGGCCGTCGTGGAATTGACGAGCAGCCGTGCGAGCCCTTCGTCGAGGCCGACCGCCGATGCCGGCGGTTGCGACTGTCCCACGACATCGGGAACCCACAGAGTGATCCGCCGGTGGACGCTCGAATCGAAATCGATCCGCACGCGCGACAGACGATCCTGTCCGAGGTCGGCCTCAGACGCGAGACGCTCGAGCGCTTCACGCTCGGTGCACGCATGCGGGCGATAGACGTCAGCCATGCCAAATGTCCTTGGTGAGACGATCGAGCCACGACGACTGCAAGGCACGCGCGAGTGCCGCGCCCTCGTCAGACGGCATCGGCGTCAGCGGGCGATACGGATCCGAATCCGAGCCGAAGTGCCAGGGCCGCGTGTCGCGATCGAGATTGCCCGGCACGTAGGTGACACTCGCGTGACGCCGGCGGCGGTAGCCGAGCCGGAGACCCGCGCGAAGCCGTCCGAGCCGTCGCGCACCCTCGGCCGCCGCGCTGCGCTCCTCGTCAATCGGCGGATGAAACACCATCACGTGCACGAACGAGAAGCTGTCGATCGATTGATCGACGTGCGCGGCCCATGCGGCGACCGCCCACTCGTCGGCGCTTGCGATCGTGTTCGCGTCCGCCCGGAGCGGGCGGAATCCGGCCCGCGTCTCGAAGTAGTCAGGCACCCAGCGTGAGAGCGTCATGAATGCGTCGCGGAAGGCGGCGTGTCGGCCGGCTGCCAGGTCGGCCGGGACGTTTCTGAGCGGACCGAGTGGAAACGACGCGCTTCGCGCCCGACCGGCGGCGTCTCCCTCGATCCAGCGAAACTCGCTGTCGTGGAGGCGCGCCGATACCAGGCGGTGCGCCAGCCGCGCCATGCAGTCCACCCAGCAGGCCTTGGCGAACGCGCCCTGGCGCGTCTCGCGCACGGCGTGCGGCATCAGGCCGACGACGAGGACGTCACGCAGCTTCGCGCGTCGCGGCCGTCGCTCGTGCACCAGATAGCCGGAATTGAGCAGCCGATCGACCAGCACCAGCGGAGGGTTCAGGAACTCGCTCAACACCATCGATCCGAGCTGGCCTTCGCCGCGTCCCTGACGAAGACCCTCGACGCGTCCGCCCTGGCCTCCTGCTGCCGGACGTCTCTTGGGCACATAGCTCGGTGTCGGGGTCGAGCGCGACGCGCGTTCCGGGAAAACGGCCTCGGCGTCGAGACCGAGGAGCAGCGCCAGGCTGTCGCGATCGATCTCCGGCACGAGCGTCCGCGATCGGCCGTACGGCGACGGCTCGGAGAGCGCCGCAATGACGTTGGCGTGTTCGGCCGCGAAGAGCGGCCGCGCGGCGAACTGCGCGGCGATGCGCGACGCGATCCGCTCGAGGCCGGCGCCGTACGCCGCGTACTCGTCGGCGGTGACGCCTCCCTCGATGTCGACGTTCTCGACGTTCTCGACGTTCTCAGCATGGCAGAGGAGACAGGTGTAGCCGAGCTCGGCGCACGCCTCGCGCACGATCGGCTTGACGAGGTGCTGCACGACGTAGACGGGTGCGCTGCCGGCAACGAGTCCCGATCGCTCGGTGTGCGGCAGCTGCTCCTGCAGCCGCCGAAAGAGCTTCGGCCAGACGCCCGGCTCCACGGGGCCCTTCCGCGCGAACAACCGGCCGAGCTCGTGAGCGAGCTTCGGCGTGATGCCGACGTGCGCGTCCTGCAGCGTCCACAGCGCGGCATGCGCGAGACGGGCCGGGTCGGTCCACGGATCGCTCGTGCTCCCGGGCCCGGCGTACCGCGCGACTTCGGGCTCCCAGACCGACGGAGGAACCAGACGGACATCGATCATGTGGGGGATCATGCGAGTATCGCGCGCTGGGCGTGCCAGTCGACGATGGCGGCGTGGAGCTGGCGCACACCTTCTTCGTGACTCTCCTGGTCGAGGAAGTACTTCGGCAGGAGGCGAAGCTCCTCGGCCCGGAGCGCGATCGCCGGCGCGCTCGCGTCTCCGGCGCGCACGCAGTCGTACACGCGGTGCACGAGCATCACGTACATGAACTTGACCATGCGACGGTTCGAGACGCGCGACAGGCCGTGGGTGCGCGCGAGCTCGACCAGCTGGGTCACGATGCCGAGCGTATCGGGCTCGGGCTCGAACAATCCCGTGGCGCCTCGAATCGTCTCGCGCATCGCCTGCAGCTCCTCCAGCAGGCCGGGCGCCGAGGCCGCCCGCGAGTCCGTCCGACTTCGCGCCTCCGGCGCTTCGTCGAGAGAGGCGCCGAAGGTGAGCGGCCACGCCTTGGTCAGCATGTCCTGGATGCGGTCGCGATCCGCGTCGACGTTGTCGACGCGGCAGCGCAGCGTGAAGCGGTCCCAGATGGCCTGCAGCTCGTCGGAGTCGGGCAGCTCGTTGGTCGCGGCATACAGACACTGCAGCGGCACGCTGTGCCGCCGGCCGCGATCGTAGAAGGCCCGTTCGTTCATGAACGAGAGCAGCGCGTTCAGGATCGCGCTCGATCCCTTGAACACTTCATCCAGGAAGACGACGTGCGCGCTCTGCATCATCGAGTCGGCGTGGATGCGCTCGAGCCTCCCCTCCCTGGTCAACTTGCTGGGATCGTAGAAGCCGAAGAGCTCGCCCGGCTCGGTGAAGGGCGTGAGCAGGTACTCGAAGTAGCGCGAGGCACTGCCTTCGCGGTCGACGCCCACGAGCTCGCAGAATGTTTTGATCAGCAACGATTTCGCCGTACCGGGCGGACCGATGAGGAGGAGCGGCTCGCCGCTCGCCGCCGACAGGATGAGCGCGAGCGTCGCATCCTCGAGGCCGGAGAATCGCCGGTCGAGCTCGCGATGCACGCGCTGCAGATCCTGGAGCGTCCGGTAGTGAGCGTTGACGATGTCAAGAACGCGGGTCGAGTCGAACACGCGCCACTCTCCTGTCTTGTCTTCATCCGGGGGCCTCGCCCCCGGACCCCCTACGCCCCCGCTCGCGGGGGCCCCATGCCCCGCTCCGCCCCGGCGGGCGCTCGCGTCGCTCGCGCTGCTGACTCGCCGAGCTCGCAGGCGTCGTGGCGGCCTGGCGTGTCACCATGGGATACCACGCCGCGTACGCCGCGGCCAGCGCTTCGGGCGTCGTCCATGCGTGCGACGGATCGATCGGATCGCCGCGCCGTCGGATTGAGGGTTCGCCAGGGCGATCGGCCGCGCTCAATCGCGAGTGCCACTCGGGCGGCAGCTTCGACCGCTGGCCGTAGCGGCGCTCCACGTGCCACGCGATCCAGTGCGACCAGAAGTCGTCCGGCAGGGCGGTTTCGTCGAGCATCCCGTGCGCGAAGCGCTGCAGACGCGCGAGCGCGCGCCGCTCGGCGCGGTGCGCGAGCCCGAGCCGCACCAGCGTCGGCGGCGTCACCCGCGCCGTCGCGACGATCATCCAGACGAGCCCCGGGACGATGCGCGGCGCCGCAAGCTGGTCGGCCGGCGCGATGAGCCGCGACCGGAAGTGATCCAGCACGAGCGTGGACGCCTGCATTCGGAAGGTGGCGGACTCCCATGCCGCGCGGGCAACGAGACCGAGCAGGCGATCGGGAATCAGGAGCGCGTCGACGCCGTGAGCGTCGAGCGCCAGCCGTGCGCGAACCGCACCGCCGGACCACCGCAGCCGGTTCGACGGCGAGCGCGCCCATCGCTTCCGATCGGTGAGCGTCTCACTGAGGAAGGGCGCGGCGCGCGCGACGAGACGCCGCCATCCGAGCCGCGCGATCGGCATGCGATCCAGCACGCGCGCGTCGGGCGATTCGAACCATCGCTCGGGCGTGAGACCGGGACCGCCGCCGAACAGCTCCTCGAAGAGCGCGAGCGCGAGCCGCTGCAGCGCCCCGGTCGCGGCCATCAGGTCGTCGGGGCGGACGTCGAGCACCTTTATCAGCGCTCGCGGGGCCCCACCCCCGCTCGCTCTCGCTCGGCGACGTCGCGCCTCGCTCGGGCCGGTCGTAGCGCTCATGGATCCACCCGCCGCGCGAGGATCGCCGCGAGATAGCCGAGGCAGCCGAGCGCCGCCGCGAGCGGCCAGAGGTCGATGCGGCCGCCGGCAACGACAGTGCGATCGCCCGGCATGCGCTCGACCGCATCGTAGCTGCCGCTGCCCGCCGTCGCCATTGCGCGCAGCAGCGGGGCATTGATGCCAAAAGAGAACGACTCGGCAACACGGCGACCCGTCAGCGGCTGCCGCGGCGGCACGAGCATCGGGATGCGCTGCGGTCGGACGAGCGCACCCGGACCTGACTCCTTCAGCACGAGCGTCGCGTCGGTCGCGCGGCCGGACGCCGGGAGTGTGAACCTCGCCCGAAAGGTCGCCGGCGCCTCCTCATCCCGCCGAACGGAGACCTCGAGCGCCGGCGCGTCCGGCATCTCGACCGACGCGTCGATCCGCTCCACCTGCGGCAGCCGATTGCCTTCGGGCGCGAGCGCGATGTCGATCTCGAGATCGTCGCCCTGCTCGGTGAGCTGGAACGTATAGCGGCGGCTGCTCACGGACGGCAGCACGGCCTCGATCCACTGACGGATGGCGGCGCGGCCGTCGGCGCGGCCAACCCAGGCCGGCGGAAGCGCCGTGGTCAGCTCGCCGACATTCGCCGTTCCGCTCTCGCGGTACGCGAGCACCGGATCGGTCAGCTTCGGCCGCACCGCCACCGGCACGACGTCGTCTTTCGGCGAGGTCGTGGCCGTTCCCTCGAGCGGAATCTCCGGCACGTCCATCGCGAAGCCGCTCGGCAGGACGTGCTTCATCGAGAGCGGCGTATAGCCGCCGGGCTCGAAGAAATGGTTCTTTGCGTCCTGATCGAAGTACGGGATTCTGATCCGCTGGGGATCGAATCCCGCATCGACGTGAATGGGATCGGCGAGCGCGCTCATCGGTTCGTTCGCCGAGAACGGCTCGGGCCTGATGCCGAAGACCGTCGTGCGGCAATCGGGACGGTACTGCGAGAGCTGCTGCAGCGGACCGAAGCCGCCGTCGGAAAAGAAGAGGAGCCCGCAGTTCTTCAACCGTCGCGCGGCGAGCTGCTTCAGCGCCTCCGTCGGATCCGTGCCGCCATCGCAGCTCATGCGGCGGATCTCGTCCGACGCGCGCGTCCTGCCCTGCGGCGTCATCGGTTCGTCTGTGAGGCGCGCCGACGCCGACGTGGTGAACGCCATCAAGTCCAGCAGATCGTGCGGCCGCAGGTATCGATCGACGATCGAGATGGCGATCTGCTGGGCGGTGGTCAGCGGTGCGCCGCACATCGACCCCGACGTGTCGATCAGCATCACGAGGTGTCGCGGCGGTGGGCCTCCCTGGCGGGCGCGCGCTTCGCTGATGAGCGGCAGCAGAGACTCGAGCGGCGTATCGTCGTACGACATCAGGGTCGTCGCCGAAAGCGGGGACCCCTCGTGATGGCCGTTGGCGAGAAAGAGACCGGTCTTGCGCGACGACACCGCGCCCGCGATCCGCGCGAGCGCGCCCGGCGCGAACGCCCCAGCCGCGACCCCATCGATCACGACGGCGTCGAAATCGTCGATCGACTCGGATGGTCCGAGCGCCGAAGACTCCTTGCGCACCGCCTCGATCGCGCCAGCCGGGAACGCGGCCGTCCACCGATCGTCGCCAATCGTCAGGACGCGCGGCGCGCGCTCGACGTGCGTGAACAGCCGGCGGCGCTGGTCGTTCATCGCGACGTCCACGAACTGAAGACCCGGTTGGGCGAACACCACCGGCGTCCGGAACTGCGCCCACTGGCGTCCGGCCACCTCGATCGCCCGCCGCGTTTCGAACACGTCGCCGCTTGGCCGTCCGTTCGACACCGCATGCGCCGAGAGCGCGAGGTTCGCGGCCCGCGTGACGCCGGCCGCGTTGCCGAGTACGCCGCGAACGTACGTTTCGCTGCCGGCATCGACGTATGCCGGGAGGTTGGCCGAGAGGATGCCGAGCGCCGGCGAACCCGCGGCGATCGGCAGGACGTGGATCGCGATGCCGCGAGCGGCGAGATCCGCAGCCGCCGCCAGGCCGTCGCCGTCGGTCTCGTTGCCGTCGCTCACCAGGACCACCGCTCCCCTGCCGCCGGCGCGCTCGATCGCGTCGCCCGCGCTGACCAGACCGCTCGCGATGTTGGTGCCTGGCCCCACCGCGAATGCGCT
>Ga0066903_100006396_pt1 | contig 10462 bp, 4 predicted proteins | sample PanSoiMetaGPlot1_FD_67491 | JGI IMG/M metagenome (GOLD analysis project Ga0066903, IMG submission 67491) | Tropical forest soil microbial communities from Panama analyzed to predict greenhouse gas emissions - Panama Soil - Plot 1 (version 2) | ecosystem: Environmental > Terrestrial > Soil >...
ACGATGAGATTCGGCAGGACATGGCCTCTATCGGAGCGCTTTTGCGGATCGATGTTGCCAAAGAAAAATGAAGATATGTTTATGCGAAGGCTTTTGATTGTCAGTTTGATTGCGACGCCAGCTTGCTTTGCCGCTCAGCCGAGCTGGAACCCGGCCGAAGCAGCGAAGGACGCGGAGAAGGACATCGCCGCGAAGCATGTTCAATTTTATTGGTCGGGCAGCATCGCGGTCTTTCCGGTCGGCTTGCCGATCGAGTTTGCCAAGCAGTATCCGCGCGCTGACGCCGGCGTCGGCTGCGTGACCAACGACATTCCGCTCCGGGAAAAACAGGAGAAATACGCGCGCCTCTACAACGAGAAGATGTACGACTTCGTTTCGAAAAACCCAGAAGTCGGAAAGTTGAAACCTAAGTGAGGTGTTAAGGCGGAAATAACGCCTTGGAAATCAAAACAATTCCAACTGCTTCGCCGGGCCTCGCGAGCCGGGCGCTGGAAGATCGACATCGGGTTTGATGTTTGCGGTCAATTCATTGGCCGGCAGCTTCTCGAGTCGCTCCCATTCGCGTACGAGTTCGGAGATTTCGTAACGAACGAGCGCGCCGGCCGCGGTAGAGTAAATGGCCGCCGTCACATCCATCTTCGTCATCTCGCTAACCGCTTTCCAATACGCCGCGAGCTGCGGCAGATAGCGGTCGTGCAGTGTTTTCGTGCTGTCCGGCGGAACACGATCGGTCTTCCAATCCAGGATGAGGCATTTGCCTTTCGCTTGGTCGAAAAACGCGAGGTCGATCACACCTTCGAGGCAGCGGCCTCCATTGCGCTCGTCGATTTTCCAAAAGAGAGGCATCTCCGAATGCGCAAATCCTGAGCAGACGCGCCGAAAATCGTCCGCACTCGACAGATGGCTTACTAGAAGTTTCCATTCGCGTTTGGAACGCGCCTGCTCGGGTGAGGTCGCTTCGTGACGTTCGAACACGCGATTCCAATCGTTGGCATCGGAATTCCATTCCAACTTCTGCGCGAAGCGGTGCCACCAAAGTCCGTAACGCAAAGCCGGCGAAGTCGAGCGCGGCAAATCGGGCGCCGTTTGTCTGCTTTCTAAGGCAGCGAGCGTTTGTTCCGCGGGTAAGCCACTCGGAGTAAGCGCGCGAACGAAAATCGATGCGCGCCGAATCGCAGCGTTCTTGTCGATCCGACCGTCGGGCAGTTCGATGTCGATCTTCTGAGCGCTCGCTTGCGTTTTTAAGCGCTGACGCTCGGTCGTGTCCGGGCATGCCGCCGGCTGAATCGCCATTGCTGCGAATGCGGCCTGGTTCAGTTCATTCTTGTCGGCCTTCAGCCATTTCGATTCCGAATGGCTGTGGATCTCGCCATTCGGCTTCGCGAACAATTGTTCATCAAACGCGAGAACGAGTGTGTGCCGCGCGCGAGTGAGCGCGACGTAAAGCAAGCGTTCCATTTCCTGCCGTTGCTCACGTTCCAAGGCCTCGTCGATTTCGTCGGTCACGTCCGACGGCTCAAGAAGCACAATCGTGTTGCCGGTCGCGCGATCTTTGAGCAGCCGCGGATATCGAGGAGACGGTGTCCTAATGTCGCGTGTCAGGAATGGGACGATCACGGCGCGCCATTCGGAGCCTTTTGCTTTTTGGGATGTGATCAATTGAATCGAATCGGCACGGGATGGACGGACCTCGCGGACGTCCGCGTAATGCGTGCGCAAAACATCGGCGAACTCAGCGAGACTCAACCCTTCAGCTTCAGACGCAGCCGCAAGCGCAAGCAGCGCGTCCAAGTCACCGCCGAGATCTTCGAAATCCGAGTCCGGCAAAGTTTCCAAGCGTTCTCGCAACTGCGTGCGAGTCACGGCTTCGTTGACCCCGTCAAACAACGGCAGCGGCAAGATCGACAATCGCGTTTGTGCGAGCAGGCGGAGGGTTTTGGAAACAACGTCGGCGCCGTTGGTGAAAGTTTCGATCTGAAAACGGTCGCCGAATCCATTGGCAAAGACGGCAAGCTCGTGGTCGGAGATGCCGAAAAGCTCGCGAAGCAGGCCGGCGATCTCATAACCGCAGCGCGGCTGCGACAGTACTATTAAGAGGGAGGTCAGCCAGGCGTAGGCGGGGTCATCGCCCTTCAACTCCTTTTCGGATTGAATCTGCACTTCGAGCCCCGCCGCGCGCAGGCCTCGCCGCAAAGTTTGGAGCCATTCCTTACGCGGGCAAAGAATCGCAACTTCGCGCCAACTTTGTGCGCGCAATTTTTCAGGCCCGGTCTTTTGTAACCACTCGCCAAACTGACGCGCTTCTTCCGCCGCGCGGCGCCGATCCGAAACTTTGCCGGTGGAATCGGGACGAAGATTCGCCGGCTGAAGATCTAATCGGACGACCTGTCCCGGCAACACTTGCGGGCGCGGATTGAGCTCGACGAATGCAACCTGGTTGTCCTGATTGTTGAGAATTTGGCGAAACGTTTCGTTAACGAGATCGACTTGCGCGTGGTCGAGACGAAACGTGACAGAAAACTTGAGCGCACCCGCCGCCCCGGTTTCGACGAGCGTGTTGTGAATCCGACGGTATTGCGAAAGATCGGCGCGATCGCGATAAATCGACTGTTGGAAATCGCCGACCATGCAGAAGTGGCCGGGCCGCGGAGGATCAACTTTCGTCTCGAGCCAGTCGCCTTTGGCGTTCGCCGGACGAGCTAATTCCAGCAACAACCAAAACTGCCGCGGATCGGTGTCTTGCGCTTCATCGAGAATGACACGAAACGACTTTTCTCGAATTTCGCGGCCGATCTCAGGCTGCTTTAATAGTTCGAGCGCGAGCGCGACCTGATCGTCATACGTCAACAATCCGCGCTCGATCCGAAACGCGCGGTAGTCGCCTCGCACTTCGGCGGCGACGCAAAGCGACGCTTGATCGATCCACCGGCGCAGCGGCGTGAACGCTTCGCGTTTTTTCCCGACAAAATCCTTCGCCTTGGACCAGCAAACCGGCCAGCGCACATGATCAGTCGTCGTGCGCCAACGGTGCTCCGTGCGTTTCAATTCTTTTTGGTAGGCCGGGATCGTTTGCAACGTCGGGCCTTTGGCGATGTGGCGATAAATCGCACTGAAATCTGCGTCGGGGCATTTCCCCGCCGGACCATCGACAGATTCCAAGTCGCAGCGCCGGCCAAGTTCCATGAGCGTACGCGCCTGAACGTGGCGCAACAATTCACGCCGATTTTCTTCCGACAACGAACGACCGATCGTCAGCTGCTGTTGAACGAAATCGTTCCAGACCTCGTCGTCATCGGTAATTACTTCGAACGCCGGCGGCAAACCGAGATGATGACCGTAGCGTTCCAACAAACGGACGCAGAAGCTGTGAATCGTTCCGAAGAACGCGCGGTTTAGCGACGACAGAACTTCAATCGGCACCTTCGCTTTCAAGACTTCAGCGCGGGCGCGCTGCTGCATTTCGTCCGCTGCACGGTTGGTAAATGCGACGACAACGAGCTGCGGCAAGAGTTCGCGCGGGCTCGCGCTCTTCGCGATCTGCCCGATCCGGTCGGTGATCGCCCGCGTTTTGCCGGAGCCGGCCGCGGCAATAACGGAGAAATTGCGATCGAGCTCGCAAACAAAACGCTGCCGGTCGGCTTGATCGATCGGTTCGTTCACGCGCGGTCGTCCTCCTCGTCAGCGAAGGCGGGATGGGTCAGCACCCACTTCTCGTCCAGAAATTCCTTATCGATCGGCAGAACAGCGAGCGGATAATCCGCGTGGAACGCGAACTCATTTCGAATCGCGCCGCGGAGTCCGAAAATTCCGGTCTCCTGCATTCGGTGAACCTCGCGCCAGAACTCAATCTCCCCGGCGAGATCGTCGAGAACGAGCTGCGGCTTATCGAGATCGGTGCGCAGCGAAAGAATGCTGAGTTGCACATCGGTCGCGCCTTGCTCACGCGCCGCCAATCCGTAAAATCCGAGCTGGATGGCGTCACCGCGAACGAGTTTTTGTCGAAGCCTTGCCAGACGCGCCTCTGGCGTTCGAGCCGAGACGCTCAACGATTTCACATTTCCGGTCTTGTAATCGACGATCCAAAGTGTGTTGTCGGCGAGTAGAGAACCTTTCGTCTGTTTTTGGGCGAGGATCAGATCGATGCGGCCGCGGACGCGAAGGTTTTCTCCGGTTGCGAGCGTGACTTCTCGCGAGTCGAGCTTCCATTCGGCGGAAAGCTGCGGCCAGCTTTGGACTTCAGCGAGTTTGCTCGCGAGAAAATCCGCCAGAGCGAGCGCGTTGCTCCATCCTGAACTCCACCAATCAGGCAGCGACCGATTCGCTGCCGCGCAAAGATCGACAATCGATTCTCTGAAGTCGCGCGCGGCCTTTGTCATTCGAGAGTGAATCTGGTCCTGGCTCGGAAACGGGACGAAAGCGTTTCCGTTTTTCGGATTGGCGATGTTGGCGAGCCAATCGTGCATCCACGATCCAGTGGTGGCGCTCCATTGATTCAAATCCGGCTCGTCGTTTTCGACGCCAAGATAAGTCTTTAGCCAAACGAGCGCGGGCGTTTTCACAGCCCGTTGCCACTCGGTGACGCGTAATGTGATCGTGCGATTGAGCGGCCGCCGCAGCGCGAACTCGTATTCGCCGAATGGCACGTCAGCGCGCCGGCGCGCTGCATAAGCGACGCGGGTTTGCTCAACGTCGCCGTTTGGAACTGTTTCGCGCTGGAACAGCGACTGGTCCGTCAACCAGTCGGACGTTTTTTCGCGCAAGATCGACATCGTCTCCTGAGAAAGAGGTGTTCGAGACGTCGCGAAATAAATCTGATTGAGTAGCTCGCTGGGATTCCAGATCCGTTCTGGCGCGGAGTCCTGGAGCAGACTCGCTGTCACGGCGAGACCGTGTTCGGCAGATTCAACTGCCGCTGCAAATTGTCGGAGCGCAATCTGTCTTTGATCGCGTGAGCTGAGCAAAAATGTTTTTCCGGAGGCGAGCGCGACGTGACCTTCACCCTGCGCGCCGGGGCGGGTCGCGCGATTGTTCAATCGCGCGATCTGCTCGTCGGGCAGAAAACCACTTTCGCGCTCCGCCGGAGGCCATTCTCCGTGATTCAATCCGGCGAGAATGAGATGCGGCCACTCTTGTGATTCCGATTCAGGATAAGTCAGCAAATGAACGCGACTATAGGGATGGTTGGCAGCCGCGGCGCGCGATATTGAAAACGAGTCGAGCACTTCTTTCAGCCAGCGCAGATAAATGGCGCGCGGGAATTCCAGCGGAAGCCTTTCGGTCCATTCCCGCGCCCGTTCCTTGAGAGCGGACCATCGATCCTCCCACTGCAACGCAGCGAAGATCTGTTTCGTTTCAGCAAGATAATCGCGAAGCGTCGCCTTCGCCGGCAAGAATTTGATCGAACCAAGGATTTTCACCGTTTCATCGAAACCGGCGCGCTCCTGATGTCGCGCGCAGTACTCGCGCAAAACGCTGATATCATCGAGCAGGAGCTCACGGTGGGCGGAACGAAGCGCGGTGCGAACGTTGTCGATTGTGACCTCGCCTGACGACCGCGGATGCGTCTCCAGGAAACGAAGCAGGGGCTCAAGCCGGCGGTTCTCCTGCAAATGAATCCAATTGCTCCAGGCGGCGTCGTCTGTTTCGCCGGGGGCCAAGTGTCCGATTCCGTCGTAATGCGCGATGCCGGAGCGCGTCAGGAGCTCCGAGACTAAACGCGGCAACCCGCCCGGCCGCGCGAACAAGATTCCGAGCCGTGTGCATGACTGCTCCGCCAGAAATTTCAACGCCGCAGCACTGATGGCCTGCGCTTGCTCAGTTGTGTTCAAGCCAACGAGAAAGCACGGGAGCGCCATCGGTTTTCGCGCGGCTTCGGTTTGGATCAGCTCAGCGAATGGCTTTCTTCGCTCACTCTGATCGGCAACGGGCTGTGCGGACCCGAAGATTTGTTCCCACGTGCCGATCCAACTTTCGTCGGCCGCGCGAGTTTGTTCGCGCGGATAATCAAGAACGATGGTGGCGCGACGCGCGGAAAGGATAGCAGCATGCAGCAACGAAAATAGCCCCCAATGCGCAGCGGTGAAGCCTGTCACGAGCAAGGCGCCGAAGCTTTTCGGTCGCGTTGCCGCCGATTGCAATACGGTACGATCAGCTTCGTGCAAGAATTGGAAGTCGCACCGGCGAACGAGCTGGAAAAACTCGCCAGCAATCTCGCGCACCGCCGGTGTCCCGATTTCCTCCAAATTCCAACCGGCGGCGCTGAGTTGATCGACGACGCCCAAAAGATTGTCGGGCGAGCGCGCGATCGATTTTGCGATTGCCTGAAAGCCTGGATCTTCCGAATGCTGCCCGAGTGTCGACTCGGCAGCGATCGCGAGTAAGAGCCGCAAATGTTCGCGCATTGGAATCGCTGCCGCGTCGCCGACCAGTATTTCCCGCAGGACCGGCGGTGTGACGAACTTCGCGCCTAGCAGGTCAACGTCGTGCTCGAGAAGCTTTGAGCGCAAAAATGCGGCAGCGCTTGGATGTGGCGTGACGATGGCGACCGGCTCGGCCGACTCAATCGCGCTCAGCGCAATCGTTTGAAACCACGGCAGGACGACTTCGTCCCAAGCGCTGATGAAAGACGGAGCGATGTGCAATGAAACGGAGTGCGATTGCGCGTCGGCTTTTCTGCGGGGCATCTGTTTGACAGTAGCAGATTTTACGAACGCGCAACGGATGCCGGACTCGATTCGCGTAATCTGCGCACATCTCCGATGCGCTGGGTGACGCCGATCCGGTCAAGGTATTCAAGAATTGGAATGATGACCCGCCGCGAAGTGCCGACGGTTTCGCGGAGCTGACTCGCCGTCGCGGAGCCGTTTGCACGAATGAAATCTGAAACGGTCGCGCTGATCTGATCGACCGACTCGCGAAGCAAAACAATCTCCGAGCTGATTTCGGTGATCTCGCGCTGATGGATCAAAAACCGCAGCGCCTGTCGTTCATGTGGATCTTTTGCGAGCTCTTTGCGCCCAGGCGGATCGAACGGTTTTTCAGCCAGTGCCGCGCGAAGCCTGTTTGCCGCAGGTTTTAAGTCCGGTGGCAGGCTGGCAGAGTGCGATCGTTTGGCAATCGTCGACCCGGCGCGCATGAATTGGCCCTGGCAAAGATCGTCAATTAGTGTTTCGAAGACTGTCGGCGAAGTAGATGTGAACTCTGCGCGCAATTCGCTTAGTTCGAGTCCACGACGTTCGGGATGTGTTTGATGAGCCGTGTCGATAAGTTTGGCGGCGCGCTCGCGAAAATCACGCCAAACGAGCATTTTTGCGCCGACATTCTGGCGGAGAAAAATTTCACTATGCTTGGATAATCGATGCAACGCCCTCGCAATCTCCGCTGCGCTGAAGCGCGACCTCTCGAGCAACTGTGAAGGATCAAAAAAACTAGCGCGTGAGACTTCCGTCCACACCGCAAGATCGACATCGTCCGGAGCGACCGCGCGGGACGCGACAAGCGCGCGTTCCTGATTCGATTGAAAATCTCCAACGTTGAAAACGACGCCGCCCGCGATTGTGTGTTGTTCGGACGTGTCCCGCACTATCAATCGATCACCAACGAATGCGAGTAGCGGTGCGTTCAACCTGAGCTGTGCGACCGCGCTCTCGCTGGCCGCGAGCGAATCAGTTTCGGCAAGAATGACCTTTGCAAGCGTGCGCGTTGTCCCGTGATGAACGTAGGCCGAGGCGCCCGACTTGATCGGCACAGCGCGTCGCAATCGCGCCGATCGGGTGAGCAGAACGTCCAATGTGGGACTGCGCTCAAACCGCCGACAGGTGATGACATCGCCGCGCTGTGTTCCAGCCGGTCCAACCGAAACTTCGGGAAGATTGATCGCCGTTCGCATCCCCGGTTGTGCCGTTTCCAAATCGCGGCCATGACTTTGGACTGATCGAATGCGCGCGGCAACGTTCCGCGGATGGATCACAACATTTTGGCCGCGCTGAAGTCGACCGCCGGTGAGCGTGCCGGTCACAACCGTCCCAATTCCGCGAAGCGTGAATGCGCGGTCAACAAACAACCTCGGTTTTCCGATGTCGCGCGGCGGCGACAACTTGGCGAATTCAGAAGCGAGGGTCAGCTTCAGCTTCTCGATTCCTTCGCCGTTGCGGATGGATGTTGGAACAATCGGCGCGTTCGCGAATGGTGTGCCGTTTAGTTTTTCGCGAACTTGCGCGGCGGCGTTAGCAATGTTTGCCAGATCGCTCTTGGTGAGCGCGACGATGATTTGCTTCACCCCAAGAAAAAGCAGGATTTGGAAATGTTCTTCGGTTTGCGGCATCCAGCCGTCGTCGGCGGCGACAGCGAGAAGCGCAAGGTCAATCGAACCGACGCCGGCGACCATGTTTCTAACGAAGTCCTCGTGGCCCGGAACATCAACGATGCCGACGTGGAGTTTCTCGTGCCCGGGTCCGACCAGATTCAGTTCTGCAAAACCCAAGTCTATCGTAATGCCGCGAGCTTTTTCTTCGGGCAAACGGTCGGGGTCGGTCCCTGTCAGCGCTTTGACCAGCGCACTCTTGCCATGATCGACATGACCCGCCGTAGCGAGAATAAAATGCTTTTCTGTCATCCAGCTGTTGCTGCGGTGCGAATGGCGTCGACGACCAGATCATCCTGATGCGAAAAGATGGTACGCAGATCAAGCCTGAAGCGGCCGTCGCCGATGTAGCCGATAACAGGCGGAGCAGAGTCGCGCAGCGCGCGCGCAAAATCTCCCAGCGAGCCGTTCTCTGGCAAGAAATCAAGCGTGATCGAGGGGATGATGGATTTCGGCAATGTGCCGCCGCCGGCCTTCGCCGTCCCGCTGCCTATGGTGACTATCAAAGGCAATCCTTGTAATCGAGTCACAATGGCGGCAGCCCTCGCGCGCAATTCGTCTTTCGGAATTTGCAGGAGCGCGAGTGACGGAAGTTCGCTTGTTACCTGATTAAGATGAAGATCGACCGTGGTTTGCAGCGCGGCAAAAGTTAATTTGTCGCAACGCAACGCGCGGAAAAGCGGTTCACGTTTTAGTGCATCGACTAGACGCTTTTTCCCGACAATGATTCCGGCTTGCGGACCGCTGAACAATTTATCGCCGCTGAAACAAACGAGATCGGCGCCGGCTTTGAGTGATTCAACTGGAGTCGGCTCGTGATGATGCAAACCGATCTGTTCGGTTGCGATCATTGCGCCGCTTCCCAAGTCTTCGACAAATGGGACGCGCCTTTTATGGGCGAGCGCTGCCAGCTGCGCGGTTGTCGGTGATTCGACGAAACCGGTCATGAAAAAATTGCTGCGATGAACTTTCAAAATCAGCGCGGTCCATTTTCCGATTGCGCGCGCGTAATCGGACAGCGTTGTCTTGTTGGTGGCTCCGACTTCGCGCAGCTTCGCGCAGCTCGCCTCGAGAATTTCGCCTATCCGAAAACCGCCGCCGATCTGGACCAGTTCGCCGCGCGAAATAATCACCTCCGGCTTCGCGCGAACGAAGTGATGGACAATGAGCACGATCGCGGCGGCGCAGTTGTTTACGAGTGTGGCGGCTTCCGATTGGCAAAGCACAGCGAGGCCGCGCTCGAGGTAGGCGCCGCGATGGCCGCGCTCCCCGGTCGCGAGATCGAGCTCTATATTATTATAGGCTGAAGCCACGTTTCGAAGGACCTCACCGGCACCCTGCGGGAGCGGCGAGCGGCCGAGGTTGGTGTGGACAATTATGCCTGTGCCATTAATGACCGGTTGAGCTCGAGTCGCGCGGAAATTCTCAAGCGCGTCACGGACAAGATCGACAATCGCATTGAAGTCCGGGATCGCCTTTCGCCGGCGGATTTGTGCCAACTCCTGCCGGACAAGATCGACAATCAGAGCGCGCGGCAGATCGGTCCGAGCCGGACTGGCATTTTCATCCAGGGAATGGAGAATTTTGCTCACGGCCGGGATGTCTCGCCGCGAGCGCGATTTTACTTTGTCGTGCATATCAAGTGTTTCTGCCGGCGGATGATTCGACCAATCACGGTAGCGCAAGGCGAGTGGGCTTTTCCGAGAATCCTAAGCACTTTTGGGAGCCGTGATTCAGAAACGCAAAGCAGCAGGCCTCCGCTTGTCTGCGCGTCCGCGAGGAAAGTGTGTTCAACCGCTGATATCGCCTTCAAATCCGTGGTTTGACTCGCCGCTTTCATGTTGTCACGGGTGCCGCCGGGAATAGAGTCCGGCCGTTGCCGGATTAGCTCGAAGATCTCCTTGTTGATCGGGGGAACGCGATCCGGAAAGATTTCTGCGCTGACGTTGCTCGCTCGGCACAGGTTGGCGAGGTGACCGAGCAAGCCGAAGCCGGTGACGTCGGTCGCGGCGCGAACGAGTTTTTTCTCAGCGAGCTCCGCCCCGACCAAATTTGTTTGGGACATCATGGCGATCACTTTTTTCTCGAGCGCGCGCGAAG
>Ga0066903_100006397_pt1 | contig 10461 bp, 9 predicted proteins | sample PanSoiMetaGPlot1_FD_67491 | JGI IMG/M metagenome (GOLD analysis project Ga0066903, IMG submission 67491) | Tropical forest soil microbial communities from Panama analyzed to predict greenhouse gas emissions - Panama Soil - Plot 1 (version 2) | ecosystem: Environmental > Terrestrial > Soil >...
CGTGCGGAGTTACCTGCAGCGTGACCTGATCTTCCGCAACGGTAACAACCGGGAGATCGGGAATCTTCTCTTCCTTTGCAGAGACGCCCTTGAGTGGTGCCGTGAAGACGAACTTACGGTCGTCAAAGCCTGGCGTGACCTCTGCCGGGTCAGAGGGATCGGGCATTCCGGCGAAGGAAAATTGCGTATTCCACCATGAGAATTTGCGATAGCAGAGACGCGCATGCAGCGTGATCTTGTCGCCGGAGTTCTCGGGAACATGCATGCGGAAATGAACTGTGTCGGCGGCTCCCGGAGGAATCAGGCGCACGTACACCACTGAACGGGTGGACCAGGCGTTGCGCTTGTTGATGCGGTTCCCGTGCTCGTCCACTTGCAACGACCTATAGAAGTGCGCACCTTTTTCCACCGGTCCCTTCCCGTCATCCTCGACCATGCCGCTCCAGAAGACCGTCTGCCCCTTGTCATCCGTGCCTTTGAGTTCAAGCCATGTGTCATAGGCATCGACAGTGCCACCGGGGAAGAAGTGGCCGACCTTCTTGGTTCTGACAACAACATCCAGACGAACCGTGTCTCCACGCCGAACCGACGGGCTCACACGGTTCAAAGGAGCTGTCACCGGAGCGACCTGTTCGGGGCCTTTTGCCGAAATTTTCGACTCCGCTTCTTCGCCGACAGCAAATGTCGTGGCCAGTTCGTTCTGGCTTGCGGCACTTGTCTTCAACTCAGCACCCGCCGGGGACATCGCAAAGATGTCGACCGTCAAATTCTTATCTTTTAAGAAATCTTCCGTGATCTTGAGCTGCTCTGCGTCCTGGTTGGCGACTGGAATGGCAGTGTTCGCACCCGGGAAGCGATGGGAGTGTACGAATCCGCCGATATTGCCCATGTCTGCGGACTTGACCAAAGGCATGTGACAGTCGGCGCACTGCGCGGGCTTTTGCGGATAGTAGAACGAACGAGCACCCTGGCCGGAGACGCCACTCGCCTGCCAATTGTCGTACTCGTTGAAGCCGCGGATCCAGCGGTAATGATTTACTGGAACGTCGAGGTGCACCTTGTGGCACGTCGAGCAGAATTCTGCAGTCTGCGTCTTCATGAAGGGTTTCAAGAAGACACGGCGATGAGGCTCGGGATTCAACCTGATCACAAAGTCATGAAACGCAAGCGCCACGGGATTTTTGGTCGCCGCCAACTCATGGAGTTTGGGATATTCCAGATAGAAATCACCCTGTCCCATCGTGCTCTTCACGTCGGCGATCGAGTGGCACATCATGCAGCCCAAACCCGCCTGGGCCTCGGGACGGTGAACGATCTCCTTGATCGGTGTATCCATTAACCCGCTGTAGAGGACAGCGGGATCGTGACACCCGCCACACCACTTCGAGGGCTTGGTGCCAATGGTGTCCTGCATGTACTCGATCGACTTGCGATACCACTGGTTGTTGAACGAAGAAAAGTGGTGCACAGAACTGAACCACTGGTTGTAGATATCTTCGTGGCAGCGCTTGCAGGAGTCGGACTCCATGAAGTACTTGCTGGGAATCTTCTGTCCGCCGTACACCTGCGCGGAACTGGGAAAGAACGGCCCCTGTGGGCCGTCGCCCTCTTCGTTCATGTTGGCAGGCGGCAGTGAGGGGTTCTGAATCCTCGACCGAGTATGCCAAGTGTTGCGAAGATACCAGGAACCCGCGCTGAGCCCAGCCAAAACGCCCAAGCAGACAACCACTCGAACCGCAGCCGAGACAACACCCCGTCCTAGCCATTCTTTCCTGCCTAAGGCATCCGCTAACAAAAGGCCCAAACCCGCCACGCACAATTCAATGTGCAAGTAGAGCCAGTTCCACTCCACACGCGCGGTACCGATCTTGATGAGAACCGCGCCTAGAACACCGCCCGCCAGAAGCACTAGCCATCCAAGTCGACCGACGATGCTGGATTCGCGAAACAATCGAACCAGCCAAAGAAGGATCCAGATCGTGGTAACTACACCGGCTACCGCGTGCGCTAGGACCACGCCGGCATAAATCAAGTTGGGTTGCGGAAAACTAAAAAGGTAGGCAGCGCTCACTGCTAAAAAAGCGAGCAGCGCCAGAAAGACGCGCTTGCCCCGGGAAATCGGCAATGAAATCGGCATCAGAACCAGGTCGTCAGACGGACCCACACTCCGGCAGACGTAGGAAAATCGCGGATCACCACGTTATCGAGTATGAGCAGAAAGACGAAATAGTATAAAAGAATTACCGACGCAGCCTAGATGGGCGGTTGACGCCACGTCTCTCGTACCCGCTCGATAGAACTCGCAACCTCAAGCGCTAATTCCTCCATCCATGGTTTCGCAACTACCTGCACGCCAATCGGCAACCCCTCATCGCTTTGACTGACAGGTACGACAACTCCCGGCATGCCGAGGAGGTTGAACCACTCGGTATAGCTCCAGGCGTCCAGATAACTGACTGTCTTGCCTTCGACCTTCCAACTACGCTCCCCGTGGCGGAAGGCCGGAACCGCAGCGACTGGGCAAAGCAAGATCGGGTACCGCTGCATTTGTCTGAATATCTGCATGCGTACAACGTCTCGCTGCAGCCAGGTATCCAGTAACGATTGCGCCGTATGCGCCGGATCCGCGGCAGCCCAGGAGGTGAACTCGCGCAAGATGGGCGAGAGATCAGACTCACACCCACAAGTCATTGGCGCCAGCAACATTCGCCCGGCAGTCCCGAAGATTTTCCACCAAAGATCACGCGCGGCCTCGAGTCCCTCGGGCCGGAATTCTTCGACGGCAAACCCAGCCGCTCTCAACGTATTGACAGCTTTACGTACTGCGTCGCGAGTTTCCCTCGTGACTGGAGTTCGTCCATCGTCCTCGAAGTAACCGACGCGTAATTTCCTGACCTCTTCATTTGCCGGCCAGCGCACCGGCACGGGTGCTGCAGATGGATCTCCATCATCCGGCCCCTGCATCACCTCGAAAAGCACTTTCAAGTCCGCCATGGTTCGCGACATCGGTCCGACTACACCTATCAAGGCAAATGGACCGACGGACTCGGGACAATGGCCAGTGGCTGGAATCCGGCCCGGCGTAGCTTTCAATCCGCAGATTCCGCTGAAGTGCGCAGGCACACGAATCGATCCGCCACCATCACTTCCTACGCCGCCGGCAGAACAGCCACTCGAAATTGCCGCCGCTTCCCCGCCGCTTGAACCGCCAGGAGTTCGATCAGGATCCCAAGCACTATTGGTGCGGCCGTAGAGTAGGTTGTCGGTCTCCCATGCCATGAGGAGTTCGGGAGTGTTGGTAACTCCGAGAATGATGGCGCCCGCATCGCGCAATCGCGTTACCAGCGGAGCGTCCTGCTCGGCAATGCATCCTTCGCGCAATTTGGTTCCCGCCTCGAATGGAAATCCCGCCACCTCGATAGAACTCTTGATGCTGATGGGGACGCCGTGAAGTGGCCCCAACTGCTCTCCTCGCATGACTGCTGCTTCGGCGACGCGCGCCTGTTTCCGCGCAGCATCAGGATTCACCTTCACGAAGGCGTTAAGTTGCCCATTCACGCGCTCAATGCGGGAAAGGTGAGCATCTACCAATTCAACTGGAGAAAGTCTTCGCGCACGAATCAATTCCGCCATGGTTACGGCGGGCAGGTAATTAAGCTCATTCATGAAGAGGGGAGTCTAGCACGTCACCGATAGATGTCTTCCAGGAGGTCTCAGTTGGAAGCGGTGGCGGCACGAGCCTTGGTAGCACGTTCGCGAGGACGACTGCCCTCGTGTGTACCGCGCATTGTGCCGTGCTTTGCGATCCATTCTTTCAAGTGTCGTCTTGAGGCAGCGTTAATTCCGGTAAACAACATTCCTACCCGACCGTTATCATCGGCCCAGATAACATCGCCCTCTCCGTCCACCATGTCCGAGGTACCGGGAAGAACGAAACGAAACGGAATATCAGAGCTAACAGGAAGCGGCTCGCCAGTTTGCATCGCAAGGCCCTTCTCGGTGATATCTAGAACGATTGCCGGCAGAGCGGCGACGCCGAATTGCAGGTACACGAGAGTTTCGACTTTTTCGCGGCGTGAGTGCCTGCGGTCTGGACGCATGAATCCGCGACCAGCACGCAACGAGCGGAGCAACTGACGACTGTCGAGAGGTTTATATAAAACGAAATTAGCTCCCGACTGAAATGCACTGGCGATCGCAGTGGACGCCCCAATCAGCGCAAAGACTACTGGCCGTTTTTGGGGAGGAAGCAGTCGCGCCAGGCGCGCAACCTGCGCTGCCGCCGGCAAGTCGAAGTCAACCACCAACGCGGAAAATCGCCCCTTTGCCAGGTTTTCAACTGCCTCTGATGCCGACAAGCAAGTCTCTTGCTCTATGTCGAGGCCATCCATGGCAGCCGCCAACAGGCGGAGCGAATGCTGTTCCCGACACATCAGCAACGCAGTGAAGTGCATGACAAACGCAGATTAAGGCTGGCTTTCCCGGGCGTAAAGTGACTGCAGTAATAGAAACAGTCTTACCAACAGGGCATCTCTTTAAGTTGCGTTGAAAGAATGGGCTTTAGGAAGGTACGAAATTGATTAAGGAGGTAACCCTACCTTTGCGACGACGCTCAAGCCCCGACCAGTTTTTCGAGGCCGTCTCTATTGCTGATCAAAAGGGTGGACCCGCGCAGTTGAGCGAGGCGTTTCTCGCGAAATTCGCCGAGCACACGCGTCACCGTCTCGCGAGACGTACCGATGAGTTGGGCTATTTCTTCATGCGTCAATGCCACTTTGATGCGAATGCCTTCTTTGGTTTCTTCTCCACCAGTAGCCCATTCCAAAAGCAGCCGCGCTAGTTTCTCTGAAACTGAATGCGAAAGCCCGAGGGACCTGATCATTTCGTATGCGGTTTCGCAGTTGTGACTCAGGTGCTGAGCGGCATGGAGGCAAGCATCGCCGTGGTTTTGCAAAAAATTGAGGAAGTCATCGCGCTTTACGAAGTCGAGCTGACAAGGTTGCAACGTCTCAGCCGTCAATTCATAAGGCTTCCCGGATACTGTCGCGTGCAGTCCCAATACTTCGCCTGCGTTGGCTATACGAATGATCAGAGTCTTGCCATCACGAGATGTCGTCGAAAGCTTCACACGTCCGCTGCAGATGATGAAAACGCCTCGCGGACTCTGACCTTCAACAAAGAGCATCGCACCTTGTGGATAGGCGCTGGCGTATTTGATGCGCTCCAGAACTTCCAAAGATGGTTTGGGGAGTTCGCAGAAAAATCCCGAATGACGCAACTTGCAGATCAGACAATTCTCAGTGATTTGCAAGCCGTAAGGCGAGCTCATGCGGTTCAATCCTCCCCAATGGCTTGAAATATATCACTTTGCCTAACCTTTCCCCATTCGTGAAAGCGTGCATTTGGGTAACGTTTGTCACGCTTCGCAAATAAAGCGAGGCAACAAGACTTTTGGCTTTGTCCCCGCTCTTCCCGTTTCGGGAATCAGGCTCAGGCAGCCTTCTGTCGCTCTCGTACGGGTCTTGGAATAGCGTCATCATCTCGCCGTTGGCTGCGTACCACAAGTGGTCTCTGACGCCCTTCCGGAATTCAGTGGTCCTGATTGCACTAGTTTCAGCTTTGGGCAAAGTACGTGCATCGGGTAAATGCCCCAATTGTCCATACTTAGCCCGGCATTGGAGGTGACCCTGGATTTGACAGGGCAGGAGTTTGGCCGAGCGCTTTGGTAATCTGCCCCTTGTGCCGGGTGCCTGCCATAGTTGTCGCAACTATGTCCTCGGCAATGCAGAACCAACAGCCCGAGCGCCGGGCCCGGCGGGTCAAACTGGCCGGATCGGTTCTCGTACTCATATGCTTTGAAAATGGCCGCCAGCTTACCGCGAAACTCCATCAACTCTCCGCCACCGGTGGACTCGTCCATGTGACTAAACCCGTTGATGAAGGAATCAAGGTCGAACTGGTTTTTCACATTGGCGCGACGATTCGCACCCGAGCGACAATGCTTTTTCCGATGTGGGCAACACAGGGCTGTCTGCAGCCCTTCCAGTTCTGCGAACTCGATGAATCAGATCGGAAGCAGCTCGAATCGCACTTGCACCAGTTTCTGTCGCCTACCGAGGCAGCCCCCGCATAAACGGCATCGTGCGTAGTACGCACGGACTACTTAGCGTTCCCCACACAGCTCCTCTCTGCTCACGATTCAGCAGCTCACCTCCCTCAACGCGTCGTCTTGATGGACCCGGCCCTAGTGCGAAAGGGAGTAGAATTTTCACAAGCACTCTTATCAGGAGACCTCATGGCACACCAGCACTCCCCTCGATTTCTAAAGCTTGTCGAAGATTCGCGTCGCAAAGTCCGCGAGGTTACGGTCGACGAGGTCAAGCAGAAGTTGGATCGCGGTGAAAAGTTTTTGTTGGTGGACGTCCGTGAGGACAATGAATGGGACAAAGATCATCTCCCCGGTGCAGTCCACATGGGTCGCGGAATCATCGAGCGCGACATCGAAGAGCGGGTTCCCGATCTCAACGCGCCGATGATTTTTTACTGCGGAGGCGGATTCCGTTCTGCGATGGTTGCCGACAACCTGCAAAAGATGGGATACACCAACGTCGTTTCGATGGATGGCGGCGTCCGCGGCTGGCGGGGAAAGGGATATCCATTTACAAAGGGCTAAGCTAATCGCGAGCAACTCTTGATCGACGGGACATCAAGCATGCGTCAAGGGCGGCTTTTTCTTCGGCGGTGAGCTGACGCACCTTACCCTTTCCGAGCGTGCCAAGAACTAACGGGCCGATTCCGATTCTCAACAAACGCAGGACTTCGGCGTTCAGGGCCAAGAGCATGCGCCTGATCTGACGATTCTTTCCTTCGTCGAGGATAATCTCCAGCCATGTATTCTTTTGGCCACCTCGCAGAATACGCGCATTCTTCGCCCGCAGCTCTTCACCGCCATCGACTCCAACTCCGTTCACGAGCGCATCAACAAGAGTTCGATCGGCAATGATTCCTACCTGGACGTGATAAGTCTTCTCGACATGAGATTCAGGAGCAAGCAGTTGTGCCGCCCATTCACTGTCATTCGTAAAAAGCAACAGCCCTTCACTCGCTTTGTCTAGACGTCCGACTGGGGCAAGCCAACGTTGATCGGGGTTCAGGAAGTCGTAAACGGTTCGGCGACCCTTTTCGTCGCTGGTCGTAGTCACTACGCCGCGCGGTTTGTTCAGCATCCAGTACGACTTGGGTCGCGAATCGACACGCGCACCGTCAACTTCGATACGGTCGGTCGCCATATCGACAGGAGTCTCAGGATCGGTACGCACCCGTCCGTTTAATCGAACATGACCCGATTTGATCTTCGAAGTTGCCGACGAGCGGGAGCAGTAACCGAGCTTCGATAATGCTCGTGCGAGTCCAACTCGTCGACATCTTCTGCGGGATTTCACTGCAACATCTTACAGGTACGGGTTTTGCATCACTCTGCCCGATGACCACGGTCAGGCGTAGTGAAGGAATTACCTCATGCAAGAAAAAGTCACCTAGCAGCAACTCACGAAGTCATTGCAATGATTGAAAAACCGGTTTTGGCATCCTGTATGCACACACACTATCCAACAGCTCCACTCAATCCCATCAGGAGGTTCTGTATGACCGAACAACCGAATCGAGGTTGGGAAGAGCTCGCAAGAGCCGCACGTGTAGAACAGGATCCGAAAAAACTGCTGGACTTGGTGGAAGAACTCAACCGCGCGCTGGAAGAGCGAGTTACGCCACCTCCACGTGAAGAAGAAGATAACCGTTCCATGCTGACGCACGCAGAAACATTTCTGCGTTGTTAGCCGTCCTGTCGCTTTCTGAAACGTCGCACTTTCGCTCGATTTCCGCATGCGCTCATTTCGCACCATCGGCGAGTGCCGTTGCGACTTGTGTCAAGAAATAGCCAAGTGCAATTTTCACCTGCACACTGGCGGACTCGGTCAAGCTGCCCGGAAAGCAGCAGATCAGCGGCCGCTTGCGTTATCGCGAAGTATAGCCGGCTGGCCGGATCGCTATGCGCTGACTTCAATTGGTAAGTTCCACTTTCATGCTCGAGTTGAACCACTGCCATCGATCGCTTGAGATGACGGTTGAAGGCTGCGAGCGCACTCTTTCCCTTGCCCGGGACATGAGAAAATAGCTCGAAAATTGCCACGCGCAGATCCTTAAACCTCTCGAGATCGCCATCGTCGGTGTCAGTTTTCTTCACAACTCCAGCCCCACGTCCCCAAGCCAATAAGTCCGCCCATGTTTGTAAGTCATCCTGAGGATCTTCCGCACCCACGCTGTGCACCGTATTCGCGAAATCCAGTGCCAGGTTGCCGCCTACAAATTCATACGTTCTCGGATTTTCCTGCGTAACCATTAAATCTATATTGACAGGTTACCACCAAATCGTCTAGTGTAACCATTAAATAAGATAATAGAGGTTACACATGAAAGTGCGCCGCTTCCACCCGTTGTACTGCGAGTCCTCGGTTGCCGATCTTCGCAACCGTCTCGAGGGTACTCGTTGGCCGGACTCGATTCCCGGTTCAGGGTTCGACTATGGGGCAGAACTGGACTTCATGCGTGAGCTTTGCGCCTATTGGCAAAAGGACTTTGACTGGAGATGTGCCCTCGAGGCGTTCTCTGCCTTTCCGCACTTCCGCTACGAGGCCGAGGCCGGTGGGCTTCACTTCATTCACGAACGTGGCAAGGGTGATCGTCCCCTGCCCATCATAATCACGCATGGCTGGCCCGGATCATTTCTCGAGATGCTAAAGATTATTCCCCTGCTAACGGACCCGGCCACTCATGGGGGTGACGCGGCAGACTCTTTCGATGTGGTAGTCCCCTCATTGCCTGGGTACGGATTCTCTGACCGTCCCACCTCGCCTGGAATGAATACATTTCGCGTAGGCGATATGTGGGCGGATCTCATGGAGGAACTCGGTTACTCCAGATATGCTGCGCAAGGTGGAGACTTCGGGGCGAACGTGTCAACCGTGCTTGCCTTGCTTAACCCAGAGCGCGTGATCGGCCTCCACCTGAATTACATTCCGGGCTCATACCGGCCGCATCTTGAACCTGACGTCAAACTGAATGCCTCAGAAGAACAATTCCTGAAGGACGACGCCTGCTGGTATGAGCGAAGCGGTGGATACTCTCACGTTCAGCGGACTGAGCCACAGACACTCGCCTATGGCTTGAATGATTCTCCGGCAGGGTTAGCCGCGTGGCTGGTCGAGAAGTTTCGACTCTGGGCCGACTGCGATGGGGACCTCTATCGTCGTTTTACACGCGATGAGATTCTCACTCACGTCACGCTCTACTGGATGACGCAAACTTTCCATTCCTCGTGCCGGCTCTATTACGAGAGCCGAAAAGCCCCTCTTCATTTTTCCAAGACAGACCTCGTAACTGTGCCTGCGGGGATTGCGAGATTTCCCAAGGAAGAGCCGTTTCCACCGCGAGCCTGGGTGGAACGCGGATACAACATCCAGCGCTGGACCGAGATGCCACGCGGGGGCCACTTTGCTGCATTGGAAGAACCTCAACTCCTGGTTGAGGACATTCGCGAATTCTTCCGTCCTCTGCGTTCATAGATAAAAAGAAAGGGCCGCTTTAAGCGGCCCAATCCCTTAAGTGGGGTAAAGCTTACTTCAGTGCGCAAACGCCATTGGAGGTAGGCAGCTTTTCTTCAGTCAGCTTCAGGTTCTGCTGGAGCAGGAATGCATGGCCACCGATCTTTACGTTGGCATGCGAACCATTGGCTACCTGGCGGGTCGCGCCGAAGGTCCACGCGCAGCAATCAGCATTCTCGCTGCAGCTGCCGGCCCAAGCCGTGTGCAGGTTGACTTCGGGATCGGTCACCGATTCCGACAGTTCGTGGTAAACGACGCTCAGCAAGCCATCCATACCGAGGTCATTGTTCGGGCTCTTGGTGCCGTCGCCGATAACGGTGTTGCCGATGCAACCTGACGGGCACTGCGTCTGCGCATTGCCTACGAACGAGTACTTGATCGTTTCGCCAGGAATGATCGTGGTGGAAGGTCCGTGATAACCGCAGAACAGGCTGCAGAAGCCGCCGCCAAAAGCGGTCTCGTGAACGTCCGTCGCTGTCAACACGAAGTAAACGCCGTTTGTATCATCGGGCAGGTGACCGCCCTGGATGGCATTCTTCACGATCGTCTGCACGTTGGCATCGGTCAGGTTCTTACCAAGCGAGTAGTTGTCGTTGTACACGTTGGCAACCGGATCGAAATTCACGCCTGCAGGAATGTGAACGAACGAACCATCAAAGTAAGTCGAGTTGATTAGATAAATGGGAGCCGTGCCGATGTTCTGCCCCCAGAAATTCGCAATCTGGCGGTCCTTGTTGGTGAAGTTGCCGTAATAGATGTAGTACATCGAGGTGAGCCCATTGTTCATGATGGGGCCACCGTT
>Ga0066903_100006399_pt1 | contig 10459 bp, 10 predicted proteins | sample PanSoiMetaGPlot1_FD_67491 | JGI IMG/M metagenome (GOLD analysis project Ga0066903, IMG submission 67491) | Tropical forest soil microbial communities from Panama analyzed to predict greenhouse gas emissions - Panama Soil - Plot 1 (version 2) | ecosystem: Environmental > Terrestrial > Soil >...
AAGATCTTTTTCTCGTCCCACTCGGCCGCGAACGGCGTGATCGCGTCCGCCGTGAATTTGCGCGCCATCTCCTGGATCTGGAGCTGGTCGTCGGTCAGCTCAAACTGGTGCATGGCCGGGGGCATTAGGGTGGTCGCCCCCTGTCAGCAAGATGGGGCTAGTCGGCAGGTTCTTCTTGCAGAAGACCCTCAAACCGAAGCACGTGCCGCACGGACGGACGCTGGAGCATTCTCTCGCGGAATGCCTGCAGGTTTTGCCATCGCTCGAGGCCGATCATTTTCTCGGCCCAACCCGCGATGACGAAGAGATAGGGATCCGGCAGCGTCAGCTCGTCACCCATCAGGTAGGTGCTGTTGTCAAGCTGGTCGTCGATATAGTCGAGTTTGCCGTTGAGCCCCTCGACCACGAACGACTTGAAATCGTCGGGCGCGTTTCGATCGAACAGGTAGCTGAACCTCTTGTGCAGCTCGGTCGTGATGAAATTGACTTTCTCGAGTACCCTGTAGCGGCGGAAATTGCCGACTGACGGCAGGAGGTCAGGCGAACCCGCGCGATCGCCGAGATATTGCAGGATCACCGCGTTTTCCGTCAGCACCTCATTGCTTTCGAGCTCCAGTGCGGGAACCGACCCCTTCGGATTGATGCGCAGGTAGGAACTGCCGTCCTCGAGCGTCTTGTTCTTCAGGTCCACGCGCTTGGCATCGTGACTGAAACCGAGCTCATGCAACAGGATGTGCGGCGCCTGCGAGCAGGCGCCTGGCGAATAATAGAGGATCATCACACGTCCTTCCCTTTAGTCGCTGTTGCTCGTCGCCTCATTGACGTCGGGGTTGTCCGCACCGGTGGCGAGCTCATTCGAGGGAGTGCCGCTGCTTTCATCGGGCGGCAGCGTCTCGACGTCGGCGTTGTCAGGTGTGCCGCCGTTCATGACTTCATCTTCCATGGAGATGGTATTCTGGTCCGGAGGAGGTTGCTGCGCCTTTTGGCAGGCGCCCGCAGCTCCAATGAGTGCACCGACGATCAACAATTTGAGTGCGGCACGCATCGCATCCTCCGCATCCATTACCGGAACTCGAACGCTCCGAAAGGCAGCAATATCCCTGTCGGGCGTTTCAACTAATAGCTGTAAGCGGCGAGGCAGGGGACATGGTCGTCCACGCCGTTGGTGAAATTTGCCTTGGCGAAGAACCAGCCGTCGCGCTTGAACCCCTGAAATGCACTGCTGGTCAGGCGCAGCCCAAATCCGGTTTCGTCCGAGACGGTATAGGAAATCTGTCCGTTGTCGCGCTGCTCGGTGACTGCGGTGCCGCCGTAATGGACGACGACGGGCCCGGGCTGTGGCGCGGCGCCTGTCCAGACGTTGACCTCTCGGCTGCCGCCCAGGACCAACCTGGCGCCCTGCGCGCCGCGGCCTTGTGGCAAGATCAGGGCCCGCTCGCCCGGTCCAAGGTGAACGGCATATCCGCCCCCGCAGAAATAGCCCGGGCCCAGATATTCTACAGTGCGCGGGCCGGTCCATTGGGCCAGTGCGGCGGCTACAAATGCGAGCAGGATCATGACTCACCCCCATCGCCGAAACGATGGGGGTGCATTTACAGTGGAATGGGCGGCCGCGCCAAGCCGCGGGTGATCACCCAAAAGTCGGGATGATGAACGCGCTTTCGCCGTGGGCTTCGCCGTCGGGCCAGCGCTGCGTCACGACCTTGTTCTTGGTCCAGAAACGCATGCCTTCCTGGCCGTACTGGCCGATGTCGCCGAAGCCCGAGCGCTTCCAGCCACCGAAGCTGTGATAGGCGACCGGGACCGGGATCGGTACGTTGATGCCCACCATGCCGACCTGAATGCGTGAGGCGAACTCACGCGCAGCGTCGCCGTCGCGCGTGAAAATGGATACGCCGTTGCCGTATTCGTGACCGTGAATGACATCGACCGCGGCATCGAAGTCGGGCACACGCACCACGGACAGCACAGGCCCGAAGATTTCCTCGCGGTAGATGGTCATGTTGGGCTGCACGCCATCGAACAGGCAGCCGCCGAGGAAGAAACCGTTCTCGTAGCCCGGCACTTTGACGCCACGCCCGTCTACGACCAGCTTGGCCCCTTCCTTTACGCCAGCGGCGATGTACCCGTTCACCTTGTCGAAGTGCTGTTTGGTCACGAGCGGCCCCATTTCTGCGTTTTCGTCGGAGCCTGCGTTGATCTTTAGACTGCGGGCCCGCGCCGCCAGCCGCTCCACCAGGGGATCGGCCACCGAGCCTACCGCCACGGCCACCGAGATCGCCATGCAGCGCTCACCGGCGGAACCGTAGGCCGCTCCGGTGAGGGCATCGACAGCCTGCTCGAGATCGGCATCGGGCATGACGACCAGATGATTCTTGGCACCGCCGAGGGCCTGTACACGTTTGCCGGTTGCGGTTCCGTTGCGGTAGATGTATTCGGCGATGGACGTCGAGCCGACGAAGCTGACGGCGGCAATGCGCGGATCGTTGAGCAAAGCATCCACGGCGACTTTGTCGCCCTGCACGACGTTGAACACCCCATCCGGAAGGCCCGCTTCCTTGAGCAGGGCAGCGAGATGCAGGCTCGCGGACGGATCGCGCTCCGAGGGCTTGAGCACAAAGGCATTGCCGCAGGCGATGGCGACGGGGAACATCCACATCGGAACCATTGCGGGGAAGTTGAACGGCGTGATGCCGGCGCACACGCCCAGGGGCTGCCGCATCGAGTAACTGTCGACGCCGGTGCCGACCTGCTCGCTGTAGTCGCCTTTGAGCAGGTGCGGGATGCCGCAGGCGAATTCCACCACTTCCAGCCCGCGCGTGACTTCGCCGCGGGCGTCCGACACGACCTTGCCGTGCTCGCTCGAAATCAAGCGCGCGAGCTTGTCATGATCTCGCTCGACCAGCTCCTTGAACTTGAACATCACGCGCGCGCGCCGCAGCGGCGGCGTCGCGGCCCACGCCGGGAACACCGCTTGCGCGGCGGCGACCGCCTTTGCCACCTCCTCAACGCTGGCAAACGCAACCCGCGCAGACACTTCACCGAGCGCGGGGTTGTAGACGTCGCCGTAGCGTCCGCTGCTGCCGGGGACTTCGCGCCCACCGATGTAATGGTGGACGTCCTTGACCTGCGAGCCAGGCCGTTCAACGGGTTTGTTCATATCTGCCTTCTCCTCAAAAACAGTTCTTCCGTGCTTAACGATGCTCGGCCGCAAACTGCGCATCGAGCGGGTAGATCGGCCGGCGGATCTTCTTGAAGTCGAACAGCGTCCAGTTCGACGACCCCACGCCGAGCGCATCGCAGTACACCATGCCCTTGGCGATCGGCAGGAACACCGGGCGAAAGTACATCCGCGACTTAAGCAGCAGGTAGCGCTTGCGGGCGGGGTCGATCCCGACGCTGGTGAATACACCGCGGTCCCACGGTTCCTGGTTGCGCTCCGTGACCACGATCTCGGCGACGCCGGTGTCCAACACCGCAGTGTGTCCCATGTAGCAGCGCATCCCCTGGAACTGCGGTCCCGTGATCGTGTATTCGCCGTCCGTGATGGCTCGCACCACGCCGCTCAGCTCGAGCGGCTCTCCGCGCGTCTTGATGGCGGGCATGTCCATCCGGCCTCCGAGGCGCAGCGTGACTTTGGCCCCGACCCCGGCACGCACCATTGCCTCGACCGCAGTGGGATCACGCACCGGCCCCACCGCGATGTCGCTCAGGCCCTGGCGCAGCGCCTCTTTCAGCACGTACATGGTGTCCTGCGTTGCGCCCGATGCGCAGTTGTCCGCGTGATCGAGCAAAAGAATCGGTCCACCGCTACTCTCGGCCAGGCCCTTGGCCCGCCCGATTGCCTCTGCCAGCGGCTCGCCGTGGTACACGAACGCCTCCTTGTGACGCCACGCAATATCGAGAATGGATTTGCAGGCTTGCTCTGCTTGGCGTTGATCGCCGTCGGCGACCGTCACCACGCTGAAACCGGCGTCGCGGATGTCTGCCTGCTGAAAGCCGCCAAAGGCGCTGGCGGCGAGCAGCCCATTCCGCTCGGCGGCGCGCGCAGCGTCTACGCAGTCCTTCATCGGACTCTCGTCGGTGTTCTGCTTGAGCGTCTGCGCCAGCAGCGGAACATTGCCCCACGCCATCACGGGCTTCACTTCGCCCTTCAGGTACTTCAGCAGAACGCTGCCGGCGAGCTGTCCCGCCTCGTAGCCGTCGACGTGCGGATATGTTTTATAGCCTGCGATCACATCGCAGTTGCGCACCATCTCATCCGTCACGTTGGCGTGCAGATCCAGCGACACCGCAATGGGTGTGCGAGGCGCGATCTTGCGCAGCTTGCCGAGCAGGGTACCTTCGCCGTCATCGGTGCGCTCGGCTACCACCATCGCGCCGTGCAGGTCGAGGAAGATCGCGTCGCAGCCCCGGCTCACAGCTTCGCCGATGAGATCGCAGAAGCGGTCGTAGGCCTTGCCGTCTACCGGGCCGCTCGGATTGGCCCAGGCCGCGAGCGGGGTAACGATCTCCGCGCCCACGCGCTCCGCCAGATCCAGATAGGCGGCCATCGGCACGCGCGTGCCCTTGGTCGCTTCGTAGGCTGCCTTACCGAGCGTGGGCCCGTCCTTGCCGAACGCTTCCCACGGGGTAGGCACCGGCGAGAACGTGTTGGTCTCGTGCTGCATCTGGGCGATGACGAATTTCACGGCAGGGCCCCTAAGCTAACCTCATTCACCACGAAGGACACGAAGGTACACGAAGAAAAAGAATGCGAACGAGAACACCTGTGAAAGCGCCCAAGTAGATCGGCCTATCCGAGATCGACACGACTCGGAGTCTTTTGTCTTCCTTCGTGTTCCTTCGTGTCCTTCGTGGTAGATGCGTTTGGTCTAAGGAAGTGTCTTGAGCACATCACGCACCGTCTCGAAGAGCTGGTCGATCTGCTTCTTCTCGACGATAAGCGGCGGAGATAGAGCGATGGTGTCGCCTGTGGTACGGATCAGCACGTTCTTTTGATAGGCACGCAGGAACGCCTCGAACGCCCGCGCGGTGGGCTTGCCCGCGATCGGTTCGAGCTCGATGCCGACTATCAGCCCGACGTTGCGGATGTCGATGATGTTGGGCAATCCCTTGAGCGAGTGGGCTGCATCTTCCCAGTAGGGCGCGAGCTCCGCCGCCCGCTCGAACAGGCCTTCCGCCTGGAACAGATCAAGCGTGGCGACAGCCGCTGCTGCGGCCAGCGGATGACCGGAGTAAGTGTAGCCATGGTAGAGCTCGATGGCGTTCTCCGGACCCTGCATCAGCGCGTCGTATATCTCCTTCTTCACGATCACCGCGCCCATCGGCACTGCCGCGTTGGTGAGCGCCTTCGCACAGGTGATCAGGTCCGGAGTGACGCCGAAGGTCTGCGCGGCGAACGCGCTCCCCGTACGGCCGAATCCCGTGATGACCTCGTCGAAGATGAGCAGGATGCCGTGCTTATCGCAGATCTCGCGCAGTCTCTGGAGATAGCCTTTTGGCGGCAGCAAGACACCGGTTGAGCCCGCCACCGGCTCGACGATCACCGCCGCGACATTGGACGCATCGTGCAGTGCGACGAGCCCCTCCAAGGCATCGGCAAAATGCTCACCCCACTGCGGCTGGCCGCGCGAGTAGGCATTTTTTTCCAAGCTGTGCGTGTGCGGCAGATGATCCACACCGGCCAGCAGCTGGCCGTTGAAGGTCTTGCGGTTGCCGCCCATGCCGCCGACCGAAATGCCGCCAAAGCCCACGCCGTGATAGCCGCGCTCGCGCCCGATCAGCACGCGCCGCGTCCCCTGTCCGCGCGCGCGGTGATAGGCCAGCGCGATTTTGAGCGCGGTGTCCACTGCCTCGGAGCCGGAGTTGACGAAGAACACGTGATCCATGCCTTTCGGCGTGATGCGTACCAGGCGCTCGGCGGCGAGAAACGGCACCGGGCTGTGCATTTGGAAGCCGGTCGCGTAGTCCAGGCTCTCCGCCTGTTTCTTGATGGCATCCACGATCGGCTGGCGGCAATGCCCGGCGTTGACCGCCCACAGCCCCGCAATACCGTCCAGGATCTGGCGTCCATCGTGCGATGTGTAGTACATGTCCTTGGCCGCGACCAGCAGGCGCGGAGATGCTTTGAACTGACGGTTGGCGGTGAAGGGCAGCCAAAGCGGCTCGAGATTGAGCTGGGCGAGAAGCTCTTGTTCGCGGGTACCCATGGAACCTCCTGGAGTGGACGGGTGGCGGCAGCAGCGCGGGACAGAACAAATTATAGCCCGTGCTGATGGGCTCGTTGCTTCGGTCGAGCCGTTCCCGTATTCTGCAAAACGCCCCCCGCACGCAGCCTGCGCGCGAGACGCAACTCGTTATCGGCAGGATCGCCCATGGATCTCAACTACACGCCCGAAGAGCAGGCTTTTCGCGCCGAAGTGGGTGCGTTCATCCACTCCAATCTGCCGCCCGACATCGCACGCAAGGTGCTGGAGCATCGCAGGCTCAGCAAGGAAGACTACGTACGCTGGCAGAAGATCCTGTTCGAGCGCGGCTGGATCGCGCCCGGCTGGCCGCCGGAATACGGCGGGACGGGCTGGAACGCGGTGCAGAAGCACCTCTTCGACGAAGCCTGCGCCGAGGCCGGCGCGCCGCCTGTGATCGCGTTCGGCGTGAACATGGTTGGGCCGGTCATCATCGCGTTCGGCAGCACCTGGCAGAAGGAGCATTATCTGCCGCGCATCCTGTCCAGCGAGGACTGGTGGTGCCAAGGCTACTCGGAGCCTGGCGCAGGGTCGGATTTGGCGTCGCTCAAGACACGGGCGGAGCGACGCGGCGAGCACTACATCGTCAACGGGCAGAAGACGTGGAACACGCTGGGTCAATATGCCGACATGATCTTCTGTCTGGTGCGCACTTCGAACACAGGCAAGCGTCAGGAAGGTATTTCGTTCCTTCTGATCGACATGCGCTCGCCTGGTGTGACGGTTCGGCCGATCATCACCTTGGAAGGCGAGCACGAAGTCAACGAGGTGTGGTTCGAGAATGTCGAAGTGCCGGCCGACAATCTGGTGGGCGAAGTAGGTCGCGGTTGGACCTACGCGAAGTTCCTGCTGTCGCACGAGCGCAGCGGTATCGCGGGCGTGTCGCGCTGTAAGCGCGAGCTGCGCTTTCTCAAGCGCATCGCTGCGCAGGAGCAGAAGGACGGCTGCCCCTTGCTCGGGGACCCTCGCTTCCGAGACAAGGTCTCACGCCTGGAGATCGACCTCATGGCGCTCGAGATCACCGATCTGCGCGTTGCATCCGCGGAGCGTGAAGGCCGCGCGCCGGGACCGGAAGCGTCGATCCTGAAGATCAAAGGCACCGAGATCCAGCAGACGTTGACGGAGCTGATGATGGAAGCGGTAGGGCCATATGCGCTACCGTTTCTGCCGGAGTCGTGGAGCGGGGAGTGGCTGGGTGAGCGCGTCGGGCCGGAGTACGCCGGACCACTGGCCGCGCGCTACTTCAACCACAGGAAGGTGACAATCTACGGCGGCTCGAACGAGATCCAGCGCAACATCATCGCGCAGCATATTCTCGGGCTGTAGACAGAGAGGCGGCGGCCATGGACTTCAACTACACGCAAGAGCAGCAGATGCTGCAGGATTCGGTCGAGAAGTTTCTCGACAAGAACTACAGCTTCGAGACGCGGCGCGAGATCATCGCCGCCCGCAAGGGCATCAGTGCTCCCGCATGGGAGGCGTTCGCTGAGCTCGGGTTGCTTGGTCTGCCGATCCCGCCCGAGTACGGCGGCTTCGGCGGCAACGCCGTGGACACGATGGTCGTCATGGAGGCGTTCGGCCGCCACCTCGTGGTCGAGCCGTACCTGCCGACGGTCGTGCTGGGGGCGAGCGCCATCACGCTGGGCGGCACGGAGGCGCAGCGGCGCATCCTGCTGCCGAGCGTCGTTGACGGCTCGATGAAGCTCGCGTTTGCGCACTGGGAGCCGGGTTCGCGCTACTCGCTGAGCGAGGTCGGAACGACGGCGCGTCAGGAAGGCGGTTTCTGGGTGATCAACGGGCGCAAGTCCGTCGTCCTGCACGGGGCCATCGCGGATCTGCTGATCGTTTCGGCGCGCACCAGCGGTCAACCCGGCGACGCGCACGGCATATCGCTGTTCTTCGTCAATCCCACCGAGCCGGGCGTTGCCGGGCGCGATTATCCGACGTACGACGGAATGCGGGCCGTCGACGCCGAGTTCACCGATGTTCACGTGAACGCGGAGTCGCTGATCGGCGTCCTGGATCAGGCCTATCCGTTGATCGAGCTGGTGGTCGATCGCGGCGTCGCCGCGCTGTGCGCAGAGGCGGTGGGCTGCATGGAGGCGCTCAATGCCGCCACGCTGGAATACCTGAAGACACGGCAGCAGTTCGGCGGGCCGATCGGCCGGTTTCAGGCGCTTCAGCACCGCATGGTCGACATGCTGATCCAGTATGAGCAGGCAAAGTCGATGGCCTGTCTGGCTGCGGTCAGGGTGGATTCAGCCGATGCCGGCGAGCGCCGGCGCGCGGTGTCGGCGGCCAAAGAGCTCATCGGGCGGGCCGGCCGGTACGTGGGTCAGCAAGCCATTCAGCTGCACGGAGGAATGGGCATGACCGATGAACTGAACGTGGGGCACTATTTCAAGCGGCTCACGGCGATCGACGCGACGCTCGGTGACGGTGATCACCATCTATCACGCTTCGCAGCCGCGGAAATGACAGCCGAGTCGGTGCCCATGCAACCGAAGTCACGCTGGAAACAGCTGGTCTGAAACCGGACCGTCGGACGCGCGCATCGCGCCCGGCTGAATCTGCGATCACCGCGTGGACACCGCCGGGCGGGTGTTTCTCGGGTGCAGAGCGAAGTTCGGGTGCCGGTTCGCCACCGAGAAGAAGTGCTGCGGATCGTTCTCCAGTAGAAGCTTCTGAGCGAGCATCAGGTCGTACACGGGGAGCCGGCCTTCGGGCATGCCGCAATAGCAATCACCCGTCACCGGCTCCACCACGTTCAGCGAGCGCCAAGGCAAGATCCAGAACCGGCCGCGGCCCGGCGCCTCGACGCTGAAGTAACCGCACAGCTCGAACTCCCTGCGCTGCTTCCCACTGAGCATCCGGAGCAGCAGGTCTCTCGCGCGCCGCTCGGCCACGGCCAGTGGAGGACCGGCTAGCAGGTGCCGCATCGGAGTATCGGACACAGCCCGCTCGGCGCTGCCGGGCGCGACGCGCCGGCGCAGCCCACGGACGAAGCGCGCGCAACCCTGTCTCAACGTCGCCACAACGCCCGAGGCCGGTGCCACTGCGCCGATCACCGCTTCATCCGCCCACCACACGTGGCACCACGATGGTTTCGTTCTCGAGAGCAGCGAAGTTGGTTACTTTCTCGTCCGCTATGCCATTTCCGCGGTTGACCTTGAATGCCGTGGAGCCCCCTGCGAGCAACCGCTCGAACAGCGCCTTGGCCTGTTCGCGGCACTCGGTCGAGGCTGCGGTGTCGTCGAACTCGACGATGCGGTCGCCTGATGAATCTAGAACACGAAGCGTCTTCATCACTGTCTCCTCATGGTCCGCGCCGCGCGTCGCAGCACTCGCCCGTTGTAAATGGCCGGCGTCAGTGCTCATGCCCCAGCCGCTACATAAACAGACCTCAGGATCGAGGAGGGGGTTCCCCCGATGCCCCTTCCATTGCGCCCTTGTTCTCGGGTACTATGCGCGCCGGGTGGCCGGCAAACGAAGCCGCAGTGAAGAACAGCCCGCTCGATGTGGGCCAAGAAGAGCCGTCGCGGTGCCCAGGGAGCACTACAGCTTACGCCCGCCGTCGGCAACGACGGCGGGCGTTTCCTTTCTAGACTGCCCTCGCGTGGGTTAGCATGCCCCGTCGGCCGACCAGCGATCCGGCGAGCGCCTCCTTATGAGCTGGACACGCTGGCAGGGTCGTCCGGGCCTGCGGCTTCCGGCTCAGGCGGGAGGGCCTGCGGCCTAGTGAGGACCGGATTTCGAGCCTGCTGCTCGGCACCATAGTTATCGCCTCGGAGACGTCCAGCGTCCTCAAGATCCCACCGCATGGTAGAGGCGCTGCTTAGGCGTCGTTCCCGCAGCCGCCGATGGCTGACCGCCAGGGTGATGCGCAATGGCGGTGCCTTTTGGCCCGCAAACAAGGAGAGGTTGACGAAATTGCCCAAGTATTACTGGGAAGACTTCAAGCCGGGAGATACCGCGCCGATCGGCGAGCGGGTCGTGGACAAGGGCGAGATGATCAGCTTTGCGCGAGCCTATGATCCGCAGCCATTCCACATCGACGAGGAAGCCGCGAAGGGTTCGATGTATGGCGGGCTCATCGCCAGCGGCTGGCACACGGTGGGAATGGTGATGCGTATGACGGTGGATTCCTATCTCAACGATTCGGCGAGCCTTGGCTCACCAGGCGTGGAGAATGTACGCTGGCTCAAGCCGGT
>Ga0066903_100006400_pt1 | contig 10458 bp, 6 predicted proteins | sample PanSoiMetaGPlot1_FD_67491 | JGI IMG/M metagenome (GOLD analysis project Ga0066903, IMG submission 67491) | Tropical forest soil microbial communities from Panama analyzed to predict greenhouse gas emissions - Panama Soil - Plot 1 (version 2) | ecosystem: Environmental > Terrestrial > Soil >...
TCGTCCCAGGACCACGTCACGCTCGACACCCGCAAGCACTCACTGATGTTCCGCGACGACGGGCCGGCCAGCCTCCAGTCGCACGGCGCGTCGTGGAGCCGCGACGGCGGCGAAGGCAGCGTCGAGTCGGTCGCCGCGCGGTACGTCGAGGAGACGAACCTCTACCGAGCGACCTCTGCGGGCACTCTGTTCTTCCCGCTGGCCTCGCGGACCTGGGAGGTCAATGCGCAATACGCCCGCCCGGCCACGGATGGACCGGGCGTCGCGGTGGCCATGACCTATCGCCATCGTGAGGGAACGGTGGGTCCCTCTGGCATCGGTTCCGACGGAGCGTTCCTGATGTCCGCTCCGGACGCCGACCTCTCGGCGGCGACGCTCGTGAATCTCTCTTCGCGGATGCACGCCGAGGCGGGCGTGGTCGCCCGTTATCTGGGCGGCGGCTACGGCATCGCTCCGGCCGCGACGGTTCGTTACGACGTCGACGGGCACACGACCGTCTTCGTTCGCGGCCTGGTACGCGTCCAGGAATCGGCGACCGGAGCGGGGATGACGCTGCCGCTGGTCGCGTCGGTGGACGCGAATTCGGAAGCGACGTCCCGGAAGGGATTCTCCGCCGGAGTGGAGCGCAAGAATGCCGACGGTTCGACCCTCACGGTCGAAGCGTCGAACCAGCGCGTGAGCGAAGCGGTGCGGGCTTTCTTCGAAGGAGACTTCCTGACGGACTTCGACAGTGTCTATCTCTTCGACGGGAACATGGTGAGGCAATACCGGTTAGTCGGGGCGCGCCGGCTCTCCGACAAGGTCACCGGGAGCATCTCCGGCCGCTATGCGTCGATCGACGGGGAGATCGCGCCGGAGTCGGCCGCGAGCTTCGGCGTAACCGGAAATCCCGGCCACTTCTGGTCCGCGCGCGCCGCCATCGAGGTCGTGCCCACGGGGACCGGCATCGCGCTTCTGGTGCGCGGAGCGAAGCAGCAGCTCGAGACGGCCAGCGTCCCACGCTCCAACGATTCGGCCAAGGTTGCCGTCTCGGTCGCTCAGGACCTATCGGTCGTCGGGATCACTCCGTTCGGTTCGGTTTGGAAGCTCCTGCTCGCCCTCGAGTCGGCCCGCACGACGGCCACGACCGAGCGCGAGGAAGTCGCCACCAAGCGACTCCTGGGCGGCGTCGCGATCTCCTTCTAGCTCTGAGCGATCGGCGCGATACAAACGCTCCAAGAAGTCCGGTTCAATTTCGACCCCACTCCATACGAAAAATTGGATCCGACGTACAATGCGCGATGAAGGCATTGTTCGCAAACACTCTGATATAAGGGGTTATCGTAAATTCCATCCGGCGTTTCCATGGCATTCGGTTTGCTGAATCCCCGCCCGTGGTCACCCTGAAAAAATACTGCTTCGTTGCCGCCATGGTGCTCTTGGCAGGAGCAACGATCGGGCTGGCCGCGCTCTCCTTCACCCGGAAGATCGAAACCTTCGTCCGCTCCGGATTCAGCTCGCAGCGCTCTGGCGGAGCGCTGGTGGTGATCTCGGTCGATCCTCAAAGCACCGCCGCGCTGGCGGGCCTGCAGAGGGGGGACCGCATCATCACCGCCGACGGCGTCGCGGCGGCTTCTCTGCCCCAGCCGGACAAGGCGCTCGCCCGTCCGGAGTATCCGCACGTGCTCGTGGTGCAGCGCGGCGACAACGACATTCGCAGAGTTCTGCTCGGCAAACCCTCCGCCGCCATCGACTGGAAATACCTCTTTCTGACGCTGGTCGGACTTCTCTACCTGCTCATCGGGTTCATCACCCTGTCGCGCGAGCGCACCGCGAGCACGCGGATCTTCTGGGGAATCTGCCTCGCCTCCTTCGCCATCGACGTCCTGACCCCCGCGGGACCACGCGACACCCTCTGGAAGGCCTTCTGGTTGACGGAGGATTTCTACCGCGCGTTGCTTCCGCCGCTCCTGCTCCATTTCTTTTTGATCTTCCCCGCGCCGTCGCCGCGCCGGCGTTGGATTCCGCTCCTCTATGTCCCCGGCTTCGCCTACCTCGCGCTGCAGGAGTCGCCATTCTTCCTGCGGGGACTCGATCCGGCGCGCACCTTCATTTCGGCGCGGCGCCTGTGGGAGATCCTGTTCGCGACGTATGGGGCGATCCTGCTCGTTCGGCTCGTCGCGCTGCTGCGGCAGCGCCGTGGCGACGCGCAGGTGGAGAAGCAGGTGCGCTGGATCGCCCTGGGTGTCGTCGTCGGTCTCTCGCCTTTCCTGGTCTTCTCGGCGCTGCCGGAAGCGCTGGGCGTCGCGGCCCCCTGGCTTTCCAAGGCCTCGGTGCTGCCCCTGGTCGTCATTCCGCTCGCTTTTTCCTACGCCATTCTCCGGTGGCGGTTGTGGGACGTGGAGATCTTCGTGCGCGAGGCCCTGGCCACGACCGCCGCGGTGCTCCTGTGCGGAGCGACGTTCGTCGTCTTGAACGCGCTGCTCGATCGGACGCTCGAAGGAATGGCCGACGCCGGCAAGAACGTCGTCGCGTTCGGCTCCGGACTGGTGCTGGCCTCGCTCCTGGTTCCGATGAAGAAACGAATCACCGATGTCCTGGAGAAGTTCCAGTACCACGAAACGTACCGCGCCCGGCGCGCCCTCCTCGATTTCGCCCGCGATTTTTCGACTCCCCGCCCGCAGAGCGAGGTGGTCGAGGCCATCGTCGCGCGCGTGGAGGAAGGCCTTCACGTCGTGCCCTGCCGCCTCTTCCTGCTGGAAGGCGCGCAAGGCTCGGCCGAGGAGCTGCTCGCGAGCCGGCTTCGCAGCGACGACGTCTGGCGCCTTCGGGGATCCGCGTTTGGAGACGGCGAGCCCGCGGCGGCGGCGAGCCTCCACGAGGCAGGCTTTCGCACGTTCTTCGTCATGCGCTGCGCCGGCAGCCCGGCGGGGGCGCTGGGCGTGGGCCACAAGGACGGCCGCGTGCCGCTCTCCACCGAGGACGAAGCTCTTCTGACCGCGCTGATGGCGCAGGCGAGTCTGGCCTACGAGAACGCGCGGCTCTACGGGGCGCTTGCGGAGCGCCTGGAAGAGATCCGCACGCTGCAGCAGTACCAGGAAAAGGTCATCCTGTCCTCCTCCTCCGGCATCGTCGTCCTCGATGGTTCCGGCCGCATCCAATCGGCGAATCCCGCGTTCGGCACTCTGGTCGCCCGCTCCGAGCACGAGCTGGTTGGTCTTTCGCTGGAGGAAGCCTTACCCGGCGTGGAGCTGCCGCCGGCCGACGCGCTGGACGCAAATGGGGACGAGGAGAGAACGGGCGAGTTCCGCATCGTCAATAGCCGGGGGGAGGATCGCGATCTGCGCGTGTCGGTGTCCGCCTTCCAGGGCGATCCCCATCGCCGGGTCGTGCTGATCGACGACGTGACGGACCGGATCCGTGCCGACCGCGCCCTGGCCGAACGCGAGCGCCTGGCCTCGCTCGGCGTCCTCGCCGCCGGAGTGGCCCACGAAGTCAACACGCCCATCGCCGGCCTCTCCTCCTACGCCCAGATGCTCCTCGCCGACACGCCGCCCGGCGATCCCCGTTACCGCATCCTGAAGAAGATGGAACGGCAGACGTTCCGCGCCGCCCACCTGGTCAGCAACCTTCTCGAATTCGCTCGGCCCCGGCCGGCGGCCAATACGCGCTCGGACCTGAAATCCGTCGTGTCCAATGCCGCCGAGTCGGTCGAGACGACGCTCGGGGCCCGCCAGCTCCACTTCGAGCTGCCGGAGAGCGAAGAGCCGCTCTGGGTGTGCGGGGACGCGCGCGAGCTCGAGCAAGTGTTCATCAATCTCTTCACCAACGCCCGCGACGCTTCGCCCGAGCGCGGCGAGATCGTGTGCCGCCTCGAGCGAAACGGGCAGACCGCGCGCGTGACCATACTGGACCGCGGAGCCGGCATCTCCGAGGAGGTGCGGGGCCGGCTGTTCCAGCCCTTTTTCAGCACCAAGAAATCGGGAGGGACCGGGCTGGGTCTGGCCATTTCCCGTGAGATCGTGCGCCGCCATGGAGGAGACATGGGCCTCGAGCCGCGGCAGGGAGGCGGGGTCGAAGCGTGGGTGACGCTGCCGACCGTCGCGGCGCAAGCCTCGTGAGCCAGACCCTGCGCATCCTGGTCGTCGACGACGAGGAGGTCATCCGCGACGTCCTGGAGACTCTCCTCGCGCGCGAGGGCTTCGAAGTCACCACCACGTCCAACGCCGCCGAGGCTCTCGCCGCGTTCGAATCCGACCCCCAGGACGTCGTGCTGCTGGATCTGATGCTGCCCGACCGGCCGGGGATGGAGGTTCTGCGTGAGATCCGCCGGAGGGATCCGGACGCCGTTGTCGTGATCGTCACCGCCTATTCCTCGATCGAGACGGCCATCGACGCGATGCGGGAAGGGGCCTTCCACTACATCCCCAAGCCGTTCCAGAACGAGGAGGTCCTGCTCACCGTCGAGAAGGGAGCGGAAAAGCGGAGGCTGACCGAAGAGAACCGGCGCCTGAAGCAGGAGCTTTCCAAGCGCTACGGCCTCGGCCGCATCGTGGGCAAGTCCGAATCGATGCGCAAGGTCTTCGACCTCGTGCGCCTGGCCGGCCCCTCCAAGTCCACGATCCTGGTCGAGGGCGAAAGCGGCACCGGCAAGGAGCTCGTCGCCCGCGCAATCCATACGCACTCGCCGCGGTCGGGCGCTCCCTTCGTGACCGTGAACTCGGGATCGATGCCCGCGGATCTTCTGGAGTCCAATCTCTTCGGCCACGTGCGCGGCGCCTTTACCGGCGCGATTGCCAACAAGAAGGGGCTCTTCGAAGTGGCCGACGGCGGCTCGATCTTCTTCGACGAGATCGGAACGGTCAGCCTGGAGACGCAGGCCAAGCTCCTGCGCGTCATCCAGGAGAAGGAGTTCATGCGGGTGGGTTCGGTGGAGACCCAGAAAGCCGACGTGCGGATCATCGCCGCCACCAACGTCGACTTGAAGAAGATGGTCGCCGAAGGACGCTTCCGCGACGACCTGTACTACCGGCTCTGTGTGATCACCATCTCCATCCCGCCGCTGCGCGAGCGGCGCGAGGACATTCCGCTCCTGGCCGAGCACTTCACCCGGCTCTATGCCTCGGAGAACAACAAACAGATCACCGGGCTGCACCCCGACGTGTTGAAGGCTCTCCTCGACTACGACTGGCCGGGCAACGTCCGGGAGCTCGAGAACGCCATCGAGAGGGCGGTGGTCCTCTGTCCCGGCGGCATGATCGGCATGGACCTGCTTCCGGAGACCGTCCTGCAGCCCGACCGCACCGAGCTCCCCGTGCGGCTGCCGGAGAACGGCGCGACCTACAAGGACCTGATCGAAGATTACGAACGCAGGCTGGTGCGGACCGCGCTACGCCGCACGGGCGGAGTTCAGAAGCGCGCCGCGGAGCTGCTGCGGATGAAGCCCACGACCCTCCACGAGATCATCAAGAGGCTGGAGATACGGGAAAGCTAGAAGAGACGAATCCTCACATCCTCGACTTCAACTTCGCGACCGCAGTCTTGATCTCGGCAGGCCGCGGCTTCAATCCCATGACCGTCGGATCGTTGCCGCGGTAGCGCACCACGCCGTCGACGACCGTGGCCACGACATTGGCCGGCCCCATCGAGAAGACGATCGCCGCATAAGGCTCGGGCGACCACTCGTGGGGGATGGACCACGCCGCGTCGGGATCGAGGACGACCAGGTCGGCTCGACCGCCGGGAGCCAAGCCGTTTCCTCCCGGAAGGCCGAGCGCGCTCGCTCCCTCCCAGGTCGCCATGCGGAGCGCGTCGAAGGCGGAGAGCTTTCCAGGAGGATTCGCGGTGCTCGGCAGGACGGCAGCTAGCCGCATCTCGGCAAAGGGATCGAGTCGATCGTTGCAGGCGGCGCCGTCGGAGCCGAGCGCCACGCGCACGCCGGCCGCCTTCAGCGTGGAGACCGGACAAACTCCCGATGCGAGCTTCAGGTTCGAAGAAGGGCAGTGCACGACGGTCGTTCCGGTGGCGGCCAGACGCGGGCCGTCGCCGTTCTCGGGATGCACCACGTGGGCGACGCAGGTCCGCGAGGTGAGAAGACCCAGCCTGTCCAGCAGGGCCAGGTTGCCGATCCCGGTGCGTGCGCGCACGAGGTCGACTTCCGAGCGGTTCTCGCTGGCGTGTGTGTGGATGATCAGCTTGCGGTCGGCGGCGTATTCCGACGCCATCCGAAGGAGCCTCTCGGTGCAGGCCACCGCGAAGCGCGGCTGCACGGCTACGGAAAGGCGCCCGCGATCGCGCCCGTGCCAGTACGAGCGCAGCCGCTCGGTCTCCGCGATGCCGTCCTCGGCGCGGGCGCGCAGGTTGACCGGCGTCGCATCCGCGTCGTCCATGAGCACGTTGCCGCCGGTATAGCGGATGCCGGCCCTGCCCGCCGCGCGGAAGAGCGCGTCGGAGTGGCGCACAGTTCCCATGTCCAGGATCGCAGTGACGCCCGAGGCCAGGCACTCGGCGAGGCCCAGGCGCGCCGAAACATCCAAGGTCTCCGGATCATGGGCCGCCTCGCCGGGCCAGATGTGGTGCTCCAGCCACGGCAGCAGCTCCAGACCCTCCGGGCCGTTGCGCAGGATGGTCTGGCAGAGATGCAGGTGGGCCTGGACGAAGCCGGGAATCACCCAGCGCCCGCGCGCGTCGAGCCTCTCGACCGGCTCCCCCGGGGAAGCCGCCTGAGCCCGGGCCTGCGTCCCCGTGGCGCGGATCGCTCCTCCTTCCGCGTAGAGGTCCGTGTCCGGATGCACGTCGCCGGGCTCGGCGAGCCCGATCAACGTGCCACCCTCGATGAGAAGGCGGCTCATGCAGGAAGGACGTAGGGATTAGGGTGGAGGACGTGGAAGGAACGGCTCTGGAGCGTCACCCTACGTCCTGCCACCTTCCACCTGCGTCCTTCACGCCGGCAGCCGACGCAGCATGAGCAGAGTCCGATCGTCGGCGAAGTGCTCGCCGGCGGCGTGCTTCTCGAGCACCTGGGCCAGCGCGGTGTCCACGTCGGAGAGATCCCGTCCGATCTGAGTGGCCAGGAACTCCTTCAGCCGCTCGAGCCCGAACTCCTCGCCCGCGGCGTTGGCCGCTTCGGTGACTCCGTCGGTGTAAAGGCAGACGAAGTCCTCCGGCTGGAGCTCGATCTTCGAGGAGCCGTACGGTTTCCCGGGAAAGAGCGCGAGCGGCAGACCGTGGGAGGGCAGCTCCTCGATCTTGCCGCCGCGGCGCACCACCAGCCCCTGGTTGTGCCCGGCATTGGTGTACTCGATCTGCCCCGTCGAGGGGTCGAGCAGCACGAGGAAGAACGTGATGAAGCGATCGGGCCCCGTACGGCGAGAGATGGCTTCGGAAAGCCGGCCGGTCATCTCCGCGACCGGCACGAGCTCGTCGGCCCAGGCGTGGAAGGAGGCCTGGAGCGAAGCCATGAGCAGGGCCGGCCCCACGCCCTTGCCGCACACGTCGGCGATCGCGGCGTAGATCTTGTTGTCCGGCCGCGTGCGAAAGTCGAAGTAGTCGCCGGACACCTGCCGGGACGGCACGTTGGAGCCGTACAGCTCGTAGCCCGCGACCTCCGGCGGGTTCTCCGGCAGCAGGCGCTGCTGGATCTCCTGGGCCAGCGCGAACTCGCGGTCCATCTGCCGCTTCTCGGCGGCCTCGGCCATGAGCCGGGCGTTCTGGATCTTCGCCGCGGCGACGTTGGCGAGCGAGGTCAGGAGCCGCAGATCCGCTTCCTCGAACGACCGATGACCCATCCGGCAATCGACATAGATGAGCCCGACGACGTCGCCCTCGTTCTCCAGCGGAGCAGCCAGCACGGACTTGATCCCGGAGAGGCGGATCGACTCGGAGAGCGACACCCCCGAACCGTTCGCGGTGTCCATCAGGAGAAGGCCGTTGCGCTTTTCGACCACGGTCGCCACCAGCGTCTTGGAGAGCCGGATGTCCTCGGCGGAAATGCCCTCGGCCACCCGGACGACCGCCGGCACGAGCTCGCCGCTCGTCGAGGAGCGGAGCAGCACGACGCCCCGGTCCGGCACCAAGGTCTCGAACACCTTGTCCATCAAGAACTTCAGGAGCTCGTCCACCGAGACGTCGCGCAGGAGCTCGATGGTCAGCTCGTTGACGACGCGCAGCGACTCGATCAGTTTGGACAGCTGCTCGGCCGGCAATCGGGGATCCGTCTCCGTGGGTTGCCGCAGCAGCTCCGCAGACGCCTTCAGGATCGTGTTGTCCAGCGCGTGATCGTCGCCGGCGAGCTCGTCGATGCGGACCCGCGTCGTCGACTCGGACTCCACTTTGAGCGTCACCGCCCCGACCGTGATCCGATCTCCCGACTTCAACGGCCGTGTGTTGACCAGGCGCTCACCGTTGACGAACGTGCCGTTGCGCGACCCGAGGTCCTCGATCATCAATCCGCCGTTGCCGTCGCGCAGAATCCGGGCATGTTGGCGGGAAAGCATCTTGTCGGCGATCGGGAGGTCGTTCATCGAGGAGCGCCCGATCGTCGTGATCGGCCGGTCCAGGAGGAACTTCTGCGCCGACATTCCCGGCGCGGTCAGATAAAGGTAAAACACAGCCAAGCCTGCGCGGATTCTAACCTGCCTCCTCAGGGAGGCCAGGTCACTCACTGGCAACGCCTTACGGCTCGACCGGACGCACGGCGGGCGGGGCGCAGTTGCGCTCGCCGGCCCGGCCGGCCTACAATGCGCGGTTCCATGAAACAGAATCTGCACCCCGAATACCACGAGGTCCTGGTCCACTGCGCCTGCGGCGCGACGTGGAAGACACGCTCCACCAAGAAGGAGCTGCGGCTGGAGATCTGCAGCAACTGCCACCCGTTTTTCACCGGAAAGCAGAAGCTCGTCGACTCGGCCGGCCGCGTGGAGCGCTTCCGCAAGCGTTACGAAAAAAAGGCCGGCGCCTCCGCCTAGGCGTGGCTGTGCCTGCTTTCGCGCTCTCCCTTCCGACATTTCCCGCGCTGTAGCTGCGCGCGGGAGCAAGTCCGTCCGCTGACAGCTCAAGGCTGACGGCTGAAAGCTCACGTCCATGCTCGAGAAACTCGAAGAGATTCGCGGAAAATACGAAGAGATCCAGCGGCGCATGGCCGATCCGGAGTTCGTCCAGGATCACCGGGCCGTCCGCGACGCGCAGAAGACGCTGGCCGAGTTCGAGCCGATCGTCGCCAAGATCGACGAGTTCCGGCGGGTCGGCGAAGAGCTTCGGGGCGCGCGCGAGATGACCGAGTCTCTGCCGCCGGGCGACGAGCTCTATCAGATGGCCGCCGCCGAGCGCGCCTCCCTGACGGACAGACTGGCCGGCATCGAGCAGGAGCTCAAGGTCCTCCTCCTGCCCAGGGATCCCAACGACTCGCGCAACGTCTTTCTCGAGATCCGCGCCGGCACCGGCGGCGAGGAGGCCGCGCTCTTCGCCGCGGAGCTTTTCCGCATGTACCAGCGGTACGCCGAGCGGCGCGGCTGGAAGGTCGAGATCGTCGATCGCGACGACACCGGCATCGGAGGGCTCAAGGCCCTGACCGCGCTCGTCGAGGGCAACGGGGCCTACTCGCGCCTGAAGTACGAAGGGGGCGTCCACCGCGTGCAGCGCGTTCCGGCCACCGAGGCTTCCGGCCGGATCCACACCTCGGCGGCCACCGTCGCCGTCCTGCCGGAAGCCGAGGACGTCGACGTCAAGGTCGAGGAGAAGGATCTGCGCGTGGACCGCTTCTGCGCTTCCGGTCCGGGCGGCCAGGGGGTCAACACCACGTATTCCGCCGTGCGGATCACGCATCTGCCGACCGGCCTGGTGGTCCAGTGCCAGGACGAGCGGAGCCAGATCAAGAACAAGGCCAAGGCGCTGCGGGTCCTGAAGGCGCGTCTTCTGGAGATCGAGCGCGAGAAGCACGAGGGCGCCATCGCTGCGGAGCGCAAGAAGATGGTCGGGTCCGGCGACCGCTCGGAGAAGATCCGGACATACAACTTTCCGCAGAGCCGGATCACCGACCACCGCATCGGCTTCACCACCCACAGGATGACCGACGTGCTCGACGGGAACCTCGACGAGTTGATCGAGCCGCTGACCGCCTACTTCCAGGCCGAGCGGCTGAAGGAAGAGCTGGCGAAGGCTTGATGCCGCCGCGAAGGACTTAGGTGGAAAGACGAAGGACGTAGGTCTCCGTGAGCTTCCATCCCGCACGTCCCACCACCTTCGTCCTACGTCCTCAGAGATGATCGCCAAGGACCTCCTCGACTCCGCCCTCTCCCTCGCCCAGAAGACCGGCTCGGACGCTACGGCCTGGGACGCGCGGATCCTGATGGCCCACGTCCTGCGTCAGACCAATCCGCTGGCGCTCGACCCCCGCGGAGACGTCGACGCGGAGGCGACCGCGCGTTTCGGCGAGCTTTGGGCCCGGCGACTGGTAGGCGTTCCGGTTCAGCACCTCGTCGG
>Ga0066903_100006401_pt1 | contig 10458 bp, 11 predicted proteins | sample PanSoiMetaGPlot1_FD_67491 | JGI IMG/M metagenome (GOLD analysis project Ga0066903, IMG submission 67491) | Tropical forest soil microbial communities from Panama analyzed to predict greenhouse gas emissions - Panama Soil - Plot 1 (version 2) | ecosystem: Environmental > Terrestrial > Soil >...
CCCGCGCTCAATCGGCTTGTTCGCAAGTGTCTCGCGAAAGATCCTGAAGCGCGTTGGCAGACGGCTCGTGACCTGCGCGATGAACTCCAGTGGATCGCTGACGGTCGTCAGCAAGCGGGATCGCTCCCACAACAGCAGACCTTCCGGCGGCTCGGCTGGCTGGTCGCGGGGCTGTGCCTGCTCGGGGCGATCGTCGCAAGCAGCGTCGCGTATTTTGCTCGCCCGGCCATCGACACGAACGTCTATCGCAGCACTTTTTCCCCGCCAGAGGCGTTGACCGATTTGCACGCGTTGGCGCTCTCGCCAGACGGACGGCGCCTTGCGCTGACCGCGCCCGATGCGACGGGACACGTGGTGCTCTGGGTGCGCCCGCTTGACGGGTTGTCGCAACAGCCGTTGACGGGTACCGAAGGGGCGTCTGCGCCGTTCTGGTCACCCGATAGCCGCTCTATCGGGTTCTTCGCCGATGGAAAGCTGAAGAGAGTCGACGCCTCCGGAGGCCCTGTGCGTACTCTCACCGACGGGAACGCGACAGGGACATGGAGCAAGGACGACGTGATCCTGTTCACGGTCGGCCCGGAAGGCACGGGGTTTTCGCGGCCAAGTGTCGGGTCGCGCATCGCGCGCATCGCCGCGTCCGGCGGAACGCCCACCGTGATTACGACGTTGGACGGTCACGAGGCACTCCATGGGTATCCGTCATTTCTTCCAGACGGCCGGCACTTCCTCTTCGCAGCGCTCACCGCGGCCGAATTAGGAAGCGTTTATGTCGGTTCTCTCGATTCGCCGTCGCGGATCCCGTTGATCCGCCACCTGACGAACGCGCGGTACGCGCAAGGCGAACTGCTATTCCTGAGCGACACCACTCTGATGGCGCAGCCGTTCGATCTCGAGCGGCTCAGGCTGACCGGCGATGCTGTCTCTGTCGCTGAAGACGTGTGGGGGCCGTCTCTCGGCCAACAGACGGGCGCCTTCACGGTTTCGGATACGGGGGTCCTTGCGTTCCAGCGTGGCGCCAACGCTCGCCTCTCGCGCCTCGTCTGGCTCGATCGCGCGGGCCATGAGATAAGCAAGCTCGGAGCGGGCGAGAACTATGGAAGTTTTGGCAATCCGTCAGCGCACCTCAACCTGTCTCCCGACGGCAGGCGAGCCGCCGTCGTCCTCTCGGCTCACGATGCGCACGCTGATATCTGGGTGGTTGATGTCGCACGCGGGACAAGGACACGCCTGACGTTCGATCCCTCCGCAGCGGGTGCGCCGATATGGTCCCCGGATGGCCGCAGCATTGTGTTCAGGTCGACTCGAGACGGACGCCAGAACCTGTACCAGAAGGCGTCGAGCGGAGCTGGTACAGACACACTGCTGCTTGCGGATGCGTTCAACAAGATCCCGGAGAGCTGGGCGCCGGACGGCCAGCATATCCTCTATTACTCGCACGGCCGTAGTGGCTCGAGTGAATTAATGGTCGTGCCCCTGTTCGGCGATCGGAAGCCGTTCCCCTTCATCGAGTCGCCGTCTACCAAAGTTCTCAGCCAGTTCTCGCCCGATGGGAAATGGGTTGCATATGGGTCAAACGAAACGGGCCGTTACGAGGTGTTCGTCGCGGCGTTTCCGCATCCCAGCGGGAAATGGCAGATCACGACGGGGGGAGGCCGCGAGCCGCGCTGGCGGCAAGACGGATCCGAGCTGTTCTACCTGACGGGCAATACGCTGATGGTTGCCGCCGTGAAAGGGGAGGCAGATCGATTCGAGGTTCGTGATGTCAAGCGGCTGTTCGATCTGCGGCTGCTCCCCGGCGCCAACGCCGTGTACGACGTCGCGCCAAACGGGCAGCGAGTCCTTGCGAACGTGGCCGATGAACAGCCCACCGCGCCGAGCCCAGTGACCGTCGTTGTCAACTGGCGGGGACTGTTGAAGCACTAGGCGTTTAGTCCCACAGTGTGGCGGTGCAATCGCTGAAAGGTGTCATGCGTATTCTCGGCATCGAGACGTCGTGCGACGAGACTTCCGCTGCGGTCGTCGAGGAAACCGGCGACGCCGCGCGCCCCTGGGCCATCCGTTCGAATGTGATCGCCTCGCAGGTGCCGATCCATCGCGAATGGGGTGGTGTGGTGCCGGAGCTTGCGTCGCGTCAGCACATCCGGGACATCTGTGGTGTTGTGGAACGCGCACTCGACGAAGGGGCCACGTCGTGGCGCGACGTCGGGGCCGTTGCCGTCACCCAAGGCCCTGGCCTCGTGGGATCGCTGCTGGTCGGCGTGGCGTTCGCCAAGGCTGCAGCGTCGGCGGCGGGTCTTCCGCTCGTCGCTGTGCACCACCTGGCCGGGCATATCGAATCGCTCGTGCTGCACAACGGAGAGCTGCCGGTGCCGGCGATCGTGCTGGTCGTGTCCGGCGGGCACACGAGCCTCTACCTGGTTGAACGCCCCGGCAGTTATCAACTCCTGAGTCGAACCCGTGACGACGCCGCAGGCGAGGCGTACGACAAGGTCGCGAAGCTCCTGAACCTCGGTTACCCCGGTGGACCCGTCATCGATCGGCTGGCGCGGGACGGCAACGACAGGGCCGTTCGCCTGCCGACGATGCGGCTCACCCACGCCGACCGGAATGCGCCACACCTCAAAGGCGATCTCGATTTCAGCTTCAGCGGGTTGAAGACGGCCGTCCTGCGCTACGTGCGTGACCGCGAGCAGAGCGGCCGCGGGGCACTCGCCGATCAGGAGATCGCCGACTTGTGCGCGAGCTTTCAGCGGATGGTGGTCACGACGCTCGTGGATCGGGTGTTCGACGCAGCCAGGCGTTACCAGGCGAGAAGCATTGGCGTGGCCGGCGGTGTGTCGGCCAACAGCCGCCTGAGAGCCGATCTCGTCGAGCGCGGCGAGCGGCGCGAGATTCCGACATTTCTTCCAAGCCTCGTGCTCTCGACCGACAATGCCGCGATGATTGCCGCGGCCGGGCTGAGGAAATTCCGCGCCGGCGTTCTGGCGGCTCCCGATCTCAACGCGGACGCCGCGCTCGCGTTGTGAGCGGAAGGCCGGCAGCCTGCTGTAGCATGTGCGTCACTTTGGAGGAGACATGAAGAAGCGCCTCGGATCGGTTGGTTCCGTCCTCGTTGTCGTCATCCTGGCTGGCCTCGTGGCCGTGCACTCGGCGCGCGCCGGGCAGGCCGGACAGCCTCCCGCGCCCGCGCGCGGACCGGCCGCCGCTCCGACGCCGCCGTGCGGGCCTGGCGTCGATCTGAAAAACGTGTCGAAAGACTCGCGCTGCTTCGAGCTGCGGACCTACACGGTGCGTCCGGGCGGGGGCAATCTCGATCTCCTGCATTCGCGCTTCCGCGATCACACGAACGCGCTGTTCCGGAAACACGGCATGACCATCGTCGGTTTCTGGCAGCCGGTCGCGAAGCCGGACCAGCTCGTGTACCTGCTCGCGTACAAGGACGGCGCGGCTCGCGATGCTGCCTGGGCCGCATTCGGCGCTGATCCCGAGTGGGTGAAGACGCGGACCGAGATGCAGGTGAACGTGCAGGTCGACAATGTGTTCATGGTGGCAACCGACTATGGTCCGCTGAAATAGGCAAAAGGCACGCGAGCCCTTGATGCTCACGCACACCGAGTACCTGTGGTTCAACACGAAGAAGCGCCAGGAGTTCATTCGCATCACCGACGACGTCGCGGCGATCGTGAACAGGAGCGGCGCCAAAGAGGGCCTGGTGCTCGTGTCGGCGATGCACATCACGGCCGGGGTGTATGTCAACGACTGGGAAGACGGCCTCATCCATGATTTTCAGGAGTGGCTCGAAAAGCTCGCGCCGGGCGGGCGCGACTACCAGCATCACCAGACCGGCGAAGACAACGCCGACGCGCATCTGAAGCGAACCATCATGGGGCATCAGGTGATGTTGCCGATCACAGCCGGGAAGCTCGATCTCGGCCCGTGGGAACAGGTGTTCTACGCCGAGTTCGATGGCCAGCGCCGCAAGCGCGTCGTCGTCAAGGTGATGGGCGCCTGAGCGCGCCATCGGTTGTATGGCGTCGGCAACGCGTCCGGTGGTCGGCGTAGGGGCGATCGTTCTGGACGGGCACAGCGTGCTACTGGTGAAACGGGCTCACGAGCCGCTCAAGGGCCAATGGAGCCTGCCGGGCGGCAAAGTGGAGCTCGGCGAGACGCTCGAGGCCGCGGCGGCGCGGGAAGTGCGCGAGGAAACGGGGCTGGAGATCGAAGTCGGCCCGATCGTCCAAGTGCTCGACCGTATCGACCGCGATCCCGCCGGTGCGGTCCTCCATCACTTCGTGCTCGTCGACTTTGCCGGGCGGCCGCTCGGCGGCACGCTCTGCTGCGCCTCCGACGCCGCTGAAGCCCGCTGGGTGCGCGTCGGCGAACTCGCCGCCTACGCCGTGGCGCCCGTGACGATTCAGGTGATTGAGAAAGCGGTCGCGCGCGGCTTCACTGGCGATCGCCCGCTCGTTTGGTGACCGCGTCGCGCGCTGTCCGTCCGGCCTCCTTCATGCGATCGAGGAGGCGGCGCGCCCACACGAACTCAGCCGCGAGAAGGGCCAGGCCCAGCATGATCACGACGATGCCGGGTCCCGGCAGCACCAGCATCGCCGCGCCCGCGGCGAGCAATGTGAAGCCGACCACTATCTTGATGAGCCGTTTGGCTTGTTGGAGGCTCTCCATGCGAAGTACACCGGCAGTCCGAGCAGCACGATGACGAGGCCGGGCCACGTCGTCGACGTGCGGAACAGGAAAAGAATCGCGAGGATGATGGCGGCGCCGGCGATGTAGAGCGCCGGCACGACAGGGTAGCCGAAGGCCTTGTACGGACGTTCGGCGTCGGGGCGCGTGCGGCGCAGGCGAAACACGCCGGCGATCGTCAGGATGTAGAAGATGAGTGCCGCCGAGATGACGTAATCAAGGAGGTTGCTGTAGAGATTTCCGTACGTGCCGGTCGAAGCGTCGTAGGTCCGCGGCAGAACGAGAAAGGCCGCCCACACACCCTGCAACCCCAGCGCCCACGCCGGCACCTTTGCCGCGTTCAGCTGGCCTGCGCGGCGGAAGAAGAGGCCGTCGCGCGCCATCGCGTAGTACGCACGAGCGCCCGCCAGAATCAGTCCGTTGTTGCAGCCGAAGGTCGACACCATGATCCCGATCGCCATGATGATGGCGCCGGCACCCGGGAAGATGGCGTCGAGCGTGGCGGTCGCAACGCGGTCAGACGGAGCGTGCTGGATGCGATCGAACGGAAGCGTCACGAGGTACGCGACGTTCGCGAGCAGATACAGTCCGATGACGATGGAGGTACCGAGTGCGAGCGAGAGCGGCACGTTGCGCCGCGGATCCTTCACCTCGCCGGCCGTGAAGGTGATGTTGTTCCAGGCATCGGCTGAGAAAAGGGAACCGGTTTGGGAGACGCACAGCGCGACGAACAGCCCGAAGGCGTTCAGCGCCGTCAGGCCGGGCGCAATGGCGGTCGTTCCGCGCGGTGTCCAGAACGCGCCGAAGTTGTCGCCGACCGCCGCACGATTCCAGCCGAGCATGAGGCCGACGATCACGAGCGCCACAACCGCGCCGGTCTTGCTCGTCGTGAAGATGTTCTGGACGATCCGTCCGTATTCGAGACCGCGCGTGTTGGTGAGCGTCAGGAGCGCGATGAGCAGGATGCCCACGAGCTGGGTGGTCGACAGCGACAGCGCGTAGGCCGTGGAGATGTGGAGCGGTGGAATCAGGTAGTGGTCCTCGGCAATCCAGGGCACCAGCGCGCCGAAATACCGGGCGAATCCGACGGCGACGGCGGCGATCGTCCCTGTCTGGATGACGAGAAAGAGCGTCCAGCCGTAGAGGAAGCCCCACAGGGGCGAGAACGCCTCGCGCAGGTACACATACTGGCCGCCGGCGCGCGGCATCATCGCGGCGAGCTCGCCGTAGGACAGCGCCCCCACGACTGTCAGCACGCCCGCAATGACCCATGCCACGAGGAGCCATCCGGCAGCGCCGATGTTGCGCGCCATGTCGGCTGAGACGATGAAGATGCCTGAGCCGATCATCGAGCCGACCACGACCATCGTCGAGTCGTAGAGGCCGAGGCCGCGGGTGAATTCCGTGTCGAGCGCCGTGGCGGCGCGGACCGATGCCGTCGTCGATGGAGTCATCGCGCAGTACGCAGCAGCACTTGCATTAAGATTCAAAGCTTACATGAACCGCCAGGATGCCTGGGAACTCCTGACCGAGTACACGAAGAGCGAGAGCCTGCTCAAGCACGCGCTCGCGGTCGAGGCGGCAGTCCGTGGATACGCGCGCACCTTCGGCGAAGACGAGGAGGGCTGGGGCATCGTCGCCCTGCTGCACGACTTCGACTACGAGCGCTGGCCGAGCGCCGAGGATCATCCGTTTCGCGGGTGCGAGATTCTGAGGGACAAGGGCTATCCGGAGTGGGTGGCGCGCGCCATCCTGTCGCACGCTGAGTACAGCGGCGTGCCGCGCGAAACGCGGCTCGAGAAGACGCTCTGGGCGTGCGACGAGATGGCCGGGTTCATCACGGCGGCGTCACTCGTGCGCCCGAGCAAGAGCGTGCTGGACCTGGCGCCCGCGTCGGTCGTCAAGCGGATGAAGGACAAGGCCTTCGCGCGGGCGGTCAAGCGCGAGGACCTGCGTCGCGGCGCAGAGGAGCTCGGGCTGCCGCTCGAACAGCACATCGGCAACGTGATTGCGTTCATGCGGGAGCAGGCCGACGCGCTCGGGCTGCGCGGCACCCTCTGACGCGCGATCGTGCACGGACCTTTTGCCGCTGCCGCATCGTCTATGAGCATCACACATGACTGACGGCGCCGCGACCGTGACGCTCGAGGGTGTGACGATCGCGTATGGGGCGCAGACCGCGCTTCGCGACGTGACCGCCTCGTTCGCGCGGGGGGCCGTCGGCCTGCTCGGGCCGAACGGCGCGGGCAAGAGCACGATGATCAAGGCGCTGCTCGGGTTCCTCGTGCCGGCGGCGGGGCGCATGCGCGTGCTCGACCTCGACGTCGTCTCGTCGCCGCTCGAAATCCGCGCCAGGGTCGGCTACATGCCGGAAAGCGACGCCCATATTCCGGGAATGAACGCGGTGTCGTTCGTCGCGTACTGCGGCGAGCTTGCCGGCCTGCCCCGTGTCGACGCGATGCAGCGCGCGCACGAGGTGCTGTTCTACGTCGGACTGGGGGAAGCCCGCTATCGCAACGTCGAGACGTACTCGACCGGCATGAAGCAGCGCATCAAGCTCGCGCAGGCGCTCGTGCACGACCCCGACCTGCTGTTCCTCGACGAGCCGACCAACGGCATGGATCCCAAAGGTCGCGAGGAGATGCTCGAGCTCATTCGGGATCTCGCGCACAACAAGGGCGTCAACCTGATCCTGTCGTCCCATGTGCTGCCTGACGTGGAGTTCACCTGCGACGAGGTGATCGTCCTGGACAAGGGGAAGGTCGCGGCGCAGGGCCCAATCCAGACGCTGAAACAGCCGCGCGGTCAGCTCTACGAACTGCGCGTCAAGTCGGCGGGGGAGGCGCGCCAGTTCTTCGAGCACCTGCAGGCCGCAGGTCTCGACTGTCATACGACGGACGAGGACGTCGTGCGGGTGTTCGTGCCAGGCGCCGAAGGGGCGCGGGACATCTTCAGGATGGCCGCGGCCGAGCGTGTGCAGGTGCGGCATCTTCGCCCCAGCGTCCCGTCGCTGGAGGATGTCTTCGCGCACGCGGTCGGCGAAGAATGATCCTCGAACCAGGAATCTGAAACGGTGCCTATCCACGACCAGGGCTATCGGCGCTATGGCGGGGGCAAGCTGCCGCGTGGACGTGCGTGGACCGTCATCGCGGGTGCGGGGCTCCGCGGGCTGATGCGCAAGCGTGCGTTCCTCGCGCTGCTGCTCGTATCGTGGTTTCAGTTCGTCGTGCGCGCCGTGCAGTTGTACGTGGCGGCCAACTTCCCGCAGGCGGCCGTGCTCGCGCCGACGGCCGACACGTTCCGCGACTTTCTCGACCGCCAGGACGTGTTCGTGTTCATTGTCTCGGTGTACGTCGGCGCCGGCCTGATCGCCAACGACCGGCGCGCCAACGCGCTGCAGATCTATCTGTCGAAACCGCTGACGCGCGTCGAATACGTCTGCGGCAAGATGGCGATTCTCGCGGCCCTTCTGTTGCTCATCACCTGGGTTCCGGCCATCGCGCTCCTCGTGCTGCAGGTGCTCTTCGCGGGCAATTTCTCGTTTCTGCAGGCGAACGCCTACCTGTTTCCCGCCATCACCGTCTTTTCGATTCTCGAAGTGGCGATGGTGTCGTCCGCGGTGCTGGCGCTCTCGTCGCTCTCCAGCAGCGGCCGTTTCGTCGGCATCCTGTACGCGGCGCTCATTTTCTTCACCGACGCGCTCTTTGGCGTGCTGACGGTCGTGACCGGCACGACGGGGCCGTCGTGGATCGCGTTCAGCAAGGATCTGGCGCAGGTCGGTGACGCGATCTTCCGCGTGCGCCTGCGCTACGCGACGCCGTGGGCGCTGTCGCTGGCCATGGTCCTGCTGCTCGTGGCCATCTCGTGGATTGTGCTCGAGCGAAGAGTGCGTCCCGTCGAGGTCGTCGCCTGATGGCTGACGGTGCGATCATTTCAGCCGATCACGTCTCGAAGTGGTACGGCCAGGTCATCGGCCTGAACGACGTGACGCTGTCGGTCCCGCGCGGCATCCTGGGCCTGTTGGGGCCGAACGGCGCCGGGAAATCGACTTTCATGAAGCTGATGACGGGTCAGCTGCAACCGAGCAAGGGATCGATTACCGTGCTCGGCGAGCCAATCTGGGGCAACCCCGCGCTGTACGTCCGTATCGGCTTCTGCCCGGAGCAGGATGCATTCTACGAACGCTTGACGGGCCTCGAGTGGGTGTCGGCACTTGTCGGGCTCAACGGCCTGAACGAGACCGACGCGCAGGCGTGCGCGCGCCGCGCGCTCGACGTGGTGGAGCTGACCGACGCCGCGAACAAGAAGATCGCGGCCTACAGCAAAGGCATGCGCCAGCGCGTCAAGCTCGCACAGGCGATCGCGCACGATCCGGAACTCCTGATTCTGGACGAGCCGCTGTCCGGGATGGATCCGCTCATGCGCCGCAAGACCATCCGGTTGATCAAGGACTGGGGCCGCGCGGGCAAGACCGTCATTGTCTCGAGCCACGTGCTGCACGAAATCGAGTCGATGACGTCCACGATTCTCCTCATCAATCAGGGGCGCATCGTGGCCGAGGGCGACGTGCACCAGATCCGCGACCTCATCGACGAGCATCCGCACACCGTGTACATCAGAGCGGAAGACGTGCGCGAGCTGGCCCGGCGCTTCCTCGCGTACGACGATGTGCTCAGCCTCAAGTTCGATCGGGACGCGGTGGTCGTGCAAACCGGAAAGCCTGACGCGTTCTACGCGAGGCTCACCGATCTGGCAGCGTCGGGCGAGCTGGGTGCGATCCGCGAGGTCACGTCTCCCGACGACAACCTCCAGGCTGTCTTCCAGTATCTGGTGAAGCAGTGAATCGACCGCCCTTCGGTGCGTCGGTGGGTCGCATCTTCGATTTGTCGCTCGGCCAGATGCTGTGGTCGCGCCGGTCGATCTTTCTGGGCCTGCTGGTGGGCGGCCCGATCCTGCTCGCCATCGGCATCAGGCTGGTCGCCGCCAGCGGTCATCTGCCGGCCGTCAATGGCGCGCGTCTCGCGGGCCCCACGCTGTTCGGGGTGCTGATCTGGCTGCTCTTCGTGCGATTCATCGTCCCGGTGCTCGGCATTTTCTACGGCACGTCCCTCATCGCTGACGAAGTGGACGACAAGACGATCACCTATCTCTTCACGCGGCCGATTCCGCGCTCGGCGGTTCTGGTCGGCAAGTACGTGGCGTACCTGGGCTGCACCGCGCTGCTCGCGCTGCCCGCGGTCGTCATCATCTATCTGGTGCTGGCGCCCATCGGCGGCAGCATCGGCGCGGCCTTTCCGACCTTGCTCGCCGACCTTGCCATGATTGCGGCGGGCCTCGTCGCCTACGGTGCGGTGTTCGCGCTGGTCGGGGCGCGCGTCAAGCGGCCACTCGTGACCGGGCTCGTGTTCACGTTCGGCTGGGAACCGGCCGTGCTGCTGATTCCTGGGTACCTTAAGCGCGCGACCGTCGCATACTACCTGCAGGCACTCGTGCCTCACGCGATGCCGCAGCAGTCTCCAGTGTCGGCGCTGCTGCAGGCGTTTCAGGAACCGCCGACGCTCATCGTGAGCTTCGTCGGGCTGATAGCCATTACGGCTGTGTCATTGTGGGCAGCGGGGCGCGCGGTTGAACGGCGTGAGTATGTGCTCGAACAATAGATACATGGTGCTCGTATAACTCCTGGGAGCGCTTTATGACAGCCCGGACACGGTACTTCGTGGTTTCTTCGCTGGCCGTGCTTGCGGTCGGCCTCGGCACCGG
>Ga0066903_100006402_pt1 | contig 10458 bp, 6 predicted proteins | sample PanSoiMetaGPlot1_FD_67491 | JGI IMG/M metagenome (GOLD analysis project Ga0066903, IMG submission 67491) | Tropical forest soil microbial communities from Panama analyzed to predict greenhouse gas emissions - Panama Soil - Plot 1 (version 2) | ecosystem: Environmental > Terrestrial > Soil >...
GGCCTCGATCAGATCTCGCGGCAGGCAGGGATCAGCCCGGACGAGGCGTCGCGCGGTCTCTCCGCGCTCCTGCCGGAAGTCGTCGACCGGATGACGCCCGACGGCAAGGTGCCAGACGCCGATGCGCTCGCGAAGAGCGTCGACGACTTCGTGCGGCGCCTCGGCTCTTAGTGAGCGGGGCACCCGACTGCCTTTGGTTCCACGCAACTCACGGGTCCACACCATGAGCGAGGAGGACAGGCATGCATTGGATCGTCACTTTGATCGTGGGCGCCATCATCGGCTGGCTGGCCAGCATCATCATGAAGACGAACGCTCAGATGGGCGCCATCGCCAACATCGCGGTCGGCATCGTCGGCTCAGCCCTGGGCTTCTGGCTGGCCGGCGTACTGGGACTGTCTACCGGCGGGCCGATCGTGGGGTGGATCATCGCGATACTGGGGGCTGCGCTGCTGATCTTCATTTTAAAGACGGTCGGAGTCTTTAGCTAAGCCATAGGAGGCGCGAGGCGGGTCAATGGATCGCGGCCATCCGCGCCTGCTTGCTCCTCCGCCATCTCCGCGAACCGACACAGCGCATTGATCAACCGCATCTGATCGATCGTGCGCGCCCGCGACTCGAGCAGCCGCGGGCTGGCGACGATGCAGGCCAGGCACATCGCGCGCGAGACGGCCACGTTCAACCGGTTGCACGAGAAGAGGAAGCAGCAGAAGGACGTATAGCGCAGGATCGCAGTTGTGCTCCGACCTTGAGGTCCTCGGTGAGAGCAGTTTCGTCACGGGGATGGGTCGCGCCTCACGACACTCGAGGCTATTGGCAAGGAGATTTCGCATCACCTCGTCGGGGCACGTCAGTCGAGCGATGCAGACAGCGCGCGCGCCGCCGCGAGGTCGGGCATCGCAAGGTCCACCGGGAACTGCCGAACCACTGTTTCGAGCCGGCGTCGCGCCTCGGCGCGGTCGCGCGCGGCGACGACCCGGGCCAGCGCGACGGTCGCGCGCACCTCCCACATTCGCGCGTGCTGCGCCCGCGCGACGTCGACGGCGCGGGCTAGATAGGCTTCGGCGTCGGCGGCACAGCCGGGTGCGGTGGCGAGCAGGACGCCGTGCACGCGGTGCACCTCCGGCTCGATCCATCGCTCATTCGACCGCTCGAGATGCGCGAGCGCGTCGCGGATCGCGGCGAGACCGCGGTCGATTTCGCCGACGTCGGCGTACGCCTCGGCGATGACCGCCTCGACGAACGGCCGATAGGCGACGGTGCCAGTCGCCCACCACGCGTCCGCTGCCTCGCGCATGGCCGCGAGCGTGGAGGCCGTGCGCGGCCGGCGGGCCACAGCGAGATAGAGGCGACCGGAGCACTCGAGCACGGTGAGCGACGCGCGCTCGGACAGGGCGATCAGACGCTCCGCGACGTGTGGGAGCGCGTCGAGCTCGCGCGCGGCGATCAGGAAGATGCCGAGGTACGAGAGCGCGAGCCCGATGCTGTGCACGTGCCCGAGCCGCTCGCCGTGGGCGACCGCCCATTCGAGCCGCTTCCGCGCGTCCATCACGTCGCCCAAAATCCACTCAGCGAGTCCGAGGAAGCACGACGTCACCTGCGCATGATCGGTGCCGTAACGAACCGCCAGCGCCGCGTGCTCCTTCACGTCGTACAGCGCGAGCGCGCGTTCGAGGGACGCCCGGCCGTCGGCGAGCTGTCCGGTGTGGAAGCGGACGGCGCCGACGGCGCGGTGCCCGATCATCTCGAACGTCGGATCCTGCCGCCGCTCCGCGAGCGCGAGCAGGCGCGTCGCCGCGTCGCCGGCCGCGGCGTACTCGGCGCGCTGCAGGTGGAACGAGTACACCGCGTTCAGCGTCGGCAGGAGCTGCGGGTCGTCGCCGAGGCGCTGGCAGAGCTCGACGGCGCGTCGGCAGGCGTCGCCGACTTCGGGCGCGGCGAACCCACGGGTCGCGCGCAGCGCGCCTGCGCGCAACAGCGAGAGCTCGAGCTCGCGGCGGTCGCGGTCGGGGCCCGGCCGGAGTGCGCGGAGCAGGTCGAGCGCCGTGTCGAAGTGGACGAGCGTCTCGACGAGCGCGGATCGCGCGCTCGCTTTCTGACCCGCCTGGACGAGATACGGGATCGCGCGCTCGCGCGCGTCGCCCCGTACAGCGTGGTAGGCGAGCAGCTCCACCTGTTCGGCGAGCCGGTCGCTGTGCAGCCGCTCGAGCGCGTCGAGCACGCGGACATGGAGCTCGTGCCGCTCCTCTCGCCCGAGAGTGACGTACGCGGTCTCCTGCACCAGCCCATGCTTGAACGTGTAGCGCGGCTCGATCACGTTGCCCGTGGACGCGTAGACGAAGCCGGCGCGGTCGACGCGGCGAAGGTCCTCGCCGAGTCCCTCGTCGCCGGCGTCGCTGATCGCCTGCAGCAGACGGACGGAGAAGTCGCGCCCGATGACGGCGGCGCGCGCGAGCAGGGCCTGCTGGCGCCCCGACAGCCCGGACAGCCGTGACCCGATCGCCTCTTCGATCGTCGCGGGGATGCGCGCGGGCAAGGACCCGTCGCCTCGCTCGACGGTCGCCAGCGCGAGCTCTTCGATGAAGAGCGGATTGCCTTCCGCACGCGCCTCGATCTGCCGCTCGACGGCATCCGCCCACGGCGCGCCGCCGAGCAGGCGGCGGGTGAGCGTGAGGCTGTCGGCCGATGCGAGCGGCGACAGCGCGACGTGCGTCGCGTGTGAGGCGTTCGCCCAGGGCGGCTGGTAGCCGGGGCGGAACGTCGTCACCACCGCGAGCGATGCACGCGGCAACGACGCCGCGATCGCGTCGAGGCACGATTCGGACGAGGGGTCGATCCAGTGGAGGTCCTCGACGATCACCACGAGCGGCTGCTGCGTCGCGACGGCGGCGAGCAGGCGCTCGACGGCGCCGAACAACCGGCGGCTCAGGGCGCCGGCCGCAACCTCGGCCGGCGTCGTCGTGCTGCTGAGCAGGCACGCCAGGTCGACGGCGGTCACCGCATCGTCCAGCCCGACGGCGTCGAGGATGCGGCCGATCTTCGCTTCGACGAACGCTTCCGGATCGTCTTCCGCGATGCGGCACATCGAGCGGACGATCTGCATGATCGGCGAGAACGGAGTCTGCGTCGTCGCGGGCAGGCATCGGCCTTCGACGAATCGCGCGTCGCTGAACCTAGCGTGCGTCGCGAGATCCGCGAGCAGACGTGACTTTCCGATGCCGGCGTCGCCCGCGAGGCTCACGATGCCGCCGGCGTCGTCGAGCGCGGACCGGATCGCCCGCGCGATCGAGTCGAGCTCGCTGGCGCGGCCGACGAGCGCGCCGCCGTGCGCAGCCATGGCGTCGAGACGCACGAGCCCGTCGAGGCGATAGAGCGCGCTGGCGGGCCCGACCGCGGAGACGGTGAACCGGCGATGGAGGAACGGCGCCGCCGATTTCGTCGCGACGATCTCGTCGACACCGGCGGTCGCCATCGCGGTCTCGAGGGCGATCCACTCCCGCCGGCTGCCCTCGGCGTCGACGTCGGCTTCGATGGCGCCTCGCCCCACCAGCACCTCCGCCACGTGCAAACCGATCGTGGCGTGCAGCGCCGTGTTCCCCGTTTCGCGCCGCAGGTGCCGCGCGCTCTTCTGAATGACCAGCGCGGCGTGGCCGGCGAGTACGGCCGGTTCGTCCGACCGTTCGATGCCGAAGACCGCGAGCACGGTGCCGGGTCCGAGCCCCGTGATCCGCCCGCCGAAACCCTGCAGCTTGTCGGTTGCGACTTCGAACAGGCGGGTCGGCCTGCCGTTTTGTACGCCGTCGACCGTTGGCACCTGCAGCCGCAAGAACGTCACACGTTTGCGTTCCCAATACACGGCGGGCGCCGCCTCGGCGCGAATCGGTGTCGGACCAGACGCAACCTTCGGGCCCGACCTGCGCGTCGCCGCCGGGCGCGGCTCGCGAAGTCCGAGTCGCGCCATGCGGCTCTTCATCGTGTTGCGGGTGATGCCGAGCACGGCGGCCGCACGCGTGATGTTCCATCGTGTGCCGGTCAGGACGCGCTCGAGGTGCTCGCGCGTGGTCGTCGCGCCGGTCGGAACGGGCATCGCCGGCTCGGCGACCGGCGCCGGCGGTCTACGCATCGGGCCGCGCGGCAGGTCGAGATGCGCCGCGGTGAGCGTCTGCGAGTCCGCGAGGACGACCGCGCGTTCGATGACGTTGCTGAGCTCCCGGACGTTGCCGGGCCACTGGTACGCGGTCAGCACGGCTTCGGCGTCGCCGGTAATCGTGACCGGAGGGAGCCCGTAGTCGTCGCGGGCGCGCTCCGCGAAGTGCTTCGCGAGCAGGAGGATGTCGCCCTTGCGCTCGCGCAGCGGCGGCAGCACGAGAGTGACGACGCCAATGCGGTGATAGAGGTCCGCGCGGAAGCGGCGCTCGCTCACGGCGACGGCGAGGTCCTCGTTCGTCGCGCAGATCACCCACGCGTCCGCCGGCTCGGCGCGCGTCGCGCCCAGACGGCGGACGCTCTTGTCCTCCAGTGCTTTCAGCAGCTTCGCCTGAAAGCGGGACGACAAGAGCCCGATTTCGTCGAGGAAGATCGTGCCGCGATGCGCGACCTGGAACAGGCCGGGCTTCGCGTGTCGCGCATCGGTGAACGCGCCACGCTCGAAGCCGAACATCTCGGCTTCAAGGAGGTGCTCGGGAATCGCGGCGCAGTTCACGTCGACGAACGCGGCCGACGCGCGCGCGCTCGCGCGATGCATCACCCTCGCGAGCAGTCCTTTGCCCGTGCCGGTTTCCCCCTGGATCAGGACCGGCGGGAGCCGACGCCCTTCGAGAGGTCCGCTGAGCAGCCGCGCGACGCCCTTCCGAAGCGCGACAATCGTCTGGCTGACTCCCAGGACCTCGGACAGGGCGTCCATTAGAGTAGAGGCATCTTACTCCAGGTCACTGGTCAGCCTGATCGGCAACCCTGACCACTTTGCTGGTCAAACGTGGTGGACAAAACGGTCACGGCGCAGTCCAAAGTTATCGGCCAACGCGACCGGGGCCTATATCCGAAAGACTGTGGGCATCCGTCACCTTGAGCTCGCGACGGCGATGCCCAGAGGCGAATCTGGGCGCCGACGCTCTGAGCTTGCTAAGTTGACCTGCCTCCTTGTCGCGTTCGTCCGGCGCCGCTTGCCGCGGCATGCTTCGCGCCAGACTGGCCGGCCGCGTAGTCGGTCGATTCAGCGGTCATACACTCCGCCCGCGATTTCGCGCGGGCATCGCCAACGGCCGAAGGCCCGAAAGGCCTCGGGCGCTTCGCCCGAACCGCGACGTGGCGCCGTCGCTCCGCCCGAGCCAAACCCCGCATTTCAGGGAATCGGGAGCGGGACACAGACTTGGAGCCGTGCTTGCACAAGCGCTCGACAGCCGAGAAGGTTGAGCTGGGAGGTGCCTCGATGTTGTCGGCGCGTACCCGGATCTCGGAGTCGAATTTCCTGCTGGCCGCTCTGATAGCCGCAGTAGTCGTGGCCACTCCGCGACTCGCCCAGGGCGTCAACGAGTTCCCGGATCCCGCCCCGAAGAGGCCCAGCACTGCGCAGACCAGCCCGACCAACTCGGTGCAGATCAACCAGACGCAGAGAATGTACGTGCCGGACGTTCGAGCACTGCGCGCTCCCGATCTGGTCGGCACGGACGTCAGGTCGGCGCGAGCCGGTCTGCAGAACATCGGGCTCCGCACCGGCCGCGAGATCGCGAGGCAGACGACGGACAATCGTCCGGGCACGGTGCTCGCGCAGGATCCAAAGCCCGGCACGCCCGTGAAGCCCGGTGACGCGATCACGCTGTGGATCGCCGCCGTCCCGCCGGGAACACAGGACGGACCATCGACGTCGGATGGTCGCGTGCCGCCGCCGCGGCAGAGCGTCATTGTGCAACCCCCGGCCATCGCTGTGCCTCCGAAGTTGCCGCGCCCGGCCGTGGTTCCCGATCTCATCACCCAGCGCGCTCAGCAAGTTCCGGCGCTGCTACAGACTGCAAATCTCGTCCTCGGAGAGACGCAGCTCGCAGAGTCGGAGGCGCCGGCCGGAACAGTGACGAGTCAGGTGCCGGCGCCCGGCACTCGTGTTCTACCCGGCGCGAAGGTCAACATCACCGTGGCCAAGCCCGTTCTGGTCGCCGTGCCGGACGTGACCGGGCGATCGTCCCAGGATGCGGGCGGTCTCCTCGCCCGCTCCAAGCTGGCGCTGGGCGACCGGCGCACTCAACCGTCCGAGGCACAGGCGGGCACGATCCTCAGCCAGTTCCCATCCGCGGGAACGCGCGTCGCGCTCGGAACGAGGGTGAACGTGGTGATCGCCGTCACCGATCTGGTGCTGGTGCCGAACGTCATCGGCGGGACGTGGGAAGACGCTCGGCGTGCCCTGGCAGAATCGCGCCTCGGCGTGGGCGAGCGACGGCGTCGCGAATCCGAGGCGCGAGCGGGCACGGTGCTCGGGCAGGCTCCGGCGGCGGGCACGCGGGTTCGCCCCGGAACGCCGGTCGACCCGGTGCTCGCCGTCGCGGCGCCGGCCCGGCCGCCGTCCGTGTCGGTGACGCCGCCTGCTCAGCCGCCAGCCACGCCGCCGCCGGCGCCGGCCCCTGGCCCTGTGGCGCAGCCGCGCCGATCACGCCGACGCCACCGGTGCTTGGACCCGTGACGCCGTCGCCGGTCACGCCGCGGCCCGACCCTCGACCCGTGGCACGGCCTCCAATCACGCCGACACCGCCGCCGCCTGCTGTCGCGGCGCCGCCACCATCCAGGCCCGCGCTACCGTGGTCGCCGAATTACCTCCACTATGGCGTCGCGTCGGCCTTGTTGCTCGGTGCCGCCGCGAGCGTCATGTACTACCGCGCTCGCTCGACGCGCGGCGTGCGCCGGCAGCCGGTCACATCTCTCAAGCTGAACTTCGTTCCACGCTGGGACGCGGGACGCCAACAGATCGGGCCAGCTGGGCCGCTCCGCAGCGGTTCCGGCCTCCGCCTGATCTCTCGGCTCGAGACGTCGACGGCGAGTCTCGAAGCCGATCACCTCGTGAGCGCCACTCACGACGATGGAGGATTCCGGCGATGAGCACAACCGGCACTGGCACGCTGACCTTGGGCGACGTTCTTCTCGCGGGCGCCGCGACGTTCACCGACCGGCTGGGAGCCGGCCTCGACGCCGACGCCGAGAGCAAGGAGATCAAGGACGCGCTCGCCAGCGCGGCGCCCGGGCTTCCTCTCGGTGCCGTCGTCGACGGCGTGGCCCACGCGGTGCGCGAGCTGCTCGACGTCCCCGTCACCGACGTCTTCGTCGGGGCCTGGGAGCGCGCGCGTGATCTGAAGGCAGCCATTCAGAAGACGCGCGAGTTGGCCGACGCGAGCGAGCTCGTCCCGCTCCTGGGTCACACCATCACGTCGGAGCATCGGCCGTACGTCGAGATCGTGAAGGACGACGTGGCGATCGCCCGTCTCGTCTTTCCGCTGACGTTGGAGTTCCGCCTCGAGGGCGTGGTGCTGCGGGTCCGGAAGGGCCGCGTCAGCGAGATCCTCGCCGGCACGGTCAAGGTGAAGGCTACGATGAAGTTCGGCGACTTCGTTATCTTCGAGAAGGCGCTGACGCCGATCCCCATCCCCGGCGCGCTGAGCCTATCGCGCGCCGAGACGCACGCCGTAGCCGCCTGACGCCTGGAACGCCACCCCGCGGCCTCACGAAGCGGACGTCGCCTTCGAATGCGCGCCGCATCAGACGGGATCAGCCGGGCGTTGCCCGCGCGCTCGATGCAGAGCCTCGCGCGGAGCTGGTGCGCCGCGGGGCAGCGCCTCCGTGCTCAGGTCCTCATCTACATCCGGCCAGTGAATGCCAAATCCGCCACCGGCAGTGCGCCAGTTCGCTCGTTGTTCAGGAGTCGCCGACCGCAGGCGCGGGTACCATACTAGCGGCACCGAGATGGTGCGGCCATCCAGCGGATCGACGACTGCCGCGAATCATACGTGTGATCCCGTGCTTCCGATCCTTGGCTCAGATCACCGACATCCCGGTTCGGACCAGGTAATCGAACGTCGGATCATAGTAGTCGGGGCGCCTCGTCGGGTCCGCATTATCGCCCTGCGGCACCACTACAACCATGCCTTGCCGGGCGCGCGTCAACAAAACTCGATAGGCGTTCTTTAGGTAGCGCCGCCGTTCCAGGGACCGGATGCGCTCCCAGCGATTGCCACGAAATGCACCAATATTCCCATCCTTCAGAGCTAAAGCGGAAATCGGTATCCCATACGACGCAGACCCAGTCCAGTTCTAGGCCCTGGACGTGGAATTCCGTGGCAACGTCCTCCAGGTAGTAGGAGGACCGCACGTCGTCCCTGGCGTCGAGAAACCAGTGCACTGGATCAACCGGCGTTCTCACGTCGACTGCATGGGTTTGAGGCGTTCGGCCTGCGACGACACGACGATGCCGTATCGTTCCGACCCTCGCGCCCGGTTACGGAGCCACTTTTTGGCGGTAGGTAAATTACGCGTTAGGACGATCGGGTATCTCTCCTGTACCTGTTGCAGTGTCTTCTGCGCCGCTTCGATTTCAAGGTCCAGAAGCTCCTTCACAAGCCCCGACACCCGCTCGCTGCGGAACGAGCGGACCGCCGTAGCCAAGTGGAGCTCGGCTTTGAACGTTACGCGGCGACGAGCATCGACACCGACGATCATATGGCCTGCCCCATACTCGCTGTGTATGAGTCGGTCTGACACGTAGATCTGCCACGCCGGAAATGAGCGGTAGAGCGCATCAAACCATTCACTGATTCCGGCTTCACCGGTGTTGATCTCCTGGCCGCCGCCAACGAGACAGATGATGACTGCCCAGTCGCGGTGTCGGTCCAGGCACGAAATGAGGAACTCCGGCTCGGAGACATTGAAGTCTGGCCGGCGTTTCTTGCGTCTCATAAAGTCAACGGTCTGCTTCAGATTCCACGCGCGCTGTGCTTCATCGAAGATCGCAACGTGCTCAATCGGGGGCCGCTCAGCATCGACGAGGCATTCGTCTCGGAAGTGATGGACATTCTGGATGAACGCTCGGACTTCGCTGAGAGCTATACCTTTTCGCACCGTCATGCCGAGACGTCGTGATTGCCGAACCTTGTCGCGCGCTAACGCCTCCTGCAGGATGGCCACAAGCGGTCCATTGCCGGACAGAAACACGCTATACAGCTCATCCTTTCGGTCGATGTGCTTCGTCGCCGCATCAAGACCGACCAGTGTCTTTCCCGCGCCGGGCACTCCGGTGACGAAGCAGATCGCCTTCTCGTGGCCCGCCTTCGTAGTCTGAATAATATCCGCAACGGTTCTCGACGTGACACTTAGGTTTGTGGCCCCCGCATCTGTGCGCGAGATCTCAGTGACCGAATGCCCCCGGTATAACGCCAGCGTGGCTTCAATAATGGTCGGTGTGGGCTTGTAGCGACTGGACGCCCATTTACTGATGTGGATTGCCGGTCCCGAGGCGAGATTCAGTATTTGCTTGATCGCTGGCGCCAAGCTATTCGCATTGGTCCTTACGACGTCGAACATCCGGTCGCGAGGTAGTGCATCGGGAATTCGTTCTTGATGCTCGTCAGCCTCAGTGCAAATCAGGACGGGCGCAATATATGCGTTGTGACTGCCTTCATGGAAATTCTGAAGATCCAGTGCGTAGTCAACGACCTGATCCATGTCCTGCATGCGGAAGTCCCGTTCACCCACCTTGAACTCGAGCACAAAAATGACAGCGCCGATGATGACGACGGCGTCAATACGACGGCCCATCCGCGGAATGATGAACTCCAGGTAGATCGCTCCATCATGGCGCGACAGCCACTCCCTGAAGGATGGTAGCCTGTTCCAGCCAAGCCTCGCGCTGGCTCGGCGTGAGGTCGAAGTCGTTCTGACGCGCCATGCGACCGAAGATCGCGTCGCAATCGGCTGTGCAGAACTCGCGCAGGGTGCCTGAGTAGTACGCCCGCTGAGCTGCGGCGTCGGGAGATCCGGTCACAAAGTACCTTGCGGCAACTACTGAAACATCACTGGAATCGACCCCCCACTAGCGTCAATCGCCACGCCGGTGATGTTAGCCGCCTTCGTCGAAGCCAAAAACGCCACCACCTGCGCAATCTCCCGAGCGTCCACAATCCGCCGAATCGCGTTCGAAGACCCCCGCCGCTCACCCTCCGCATCCGTTCTCTCGGTCCGCGTAAGCCCCGGATGCACCAAGTTGACGGTAATCCCCGAAGCGCCTAGCTGGTCGGCAAGCGTCTTCGTCAAATGCACAATGGCAGCATTCCGCAGTCCGCTAATGTTCCCCGCCCGGCGCCCGGACAACCCACCAATGTTGACGATCCTCCCCCACCCCGCTCGCTGCATGTGCGGCGCCGCCTCCTTCGCGCACCGCATGTAGCCCACGACCTTGGTATTGATGTCCTCCAGCAAGAGCGCGTC
>Ga0066903_100006403_pt1 | contig 10457 bp, 6 predicted proteins | sample PanSoiMetaGPlot1_FD_67491 | JGI IMG/M metagenome (GOLD analysis project Ga0066903, IMG submission 67491) | Tropical forest soil microbial communities from Panama analyzed to predict greenhouse gas emissions - Panama Soil - Plot 1 (version 2) | ecosystem: Environmental > Terrestrial > Soil >...
CGAAAGCGGAGAGGGCAAAGCCCCCTAAAACTACCGTAAGCTGATGTTGCGATAAATCAGATTCAGCGGCGAACCGCATGCATCGAGGGTGTAGGTTCCCTCATCGTCGAGCTTGACCTGCGGGGCTCGCGGATCGCCGTCACGATCGCCTCGGGCAGATGGCCGGCGGACGACGCGACCGCATCAGATCGTCGATGGCGGAAAAGACGCCGGACTGGTCACGCGCATCACCGCCAGACCTCGATGGCCAGAGGATTGTTTCGCCGCGGGCCGGCGCAATGCGCTGCGCTTATTGCGCCCTACGCGTTTCGTTGTCGCCTGTGACCGATATGCGCCACAAAAGTCCGATCCCGGATAAAGCCCGGGATCGGACGCCGGGAAACCAGAAATCGTCAGCCGCTGTCGCGTCGGCAACAGGGTCGTTGCAATGACCGTTACTTCATCGCCTCCGTCTCGGTGCGCGGTTGCGCGACGATCTTGCCGAACAGGCCGTTCTGCTGCTGGTTCGGCCCAGCGGTGAAATAAAGGGTATCTGCATCGGAATTGAGGAACGTGCCGAACACGATCGACCACAGCCCGTCAATGGCGATCGGTTTGCCGTTGGCGTCCCGCAGCGAGCCCAGGAAATCATTGTCGTTGCCGCCGCTGAATGCGTTGATCCAGCCAGCGAAATCGCCCTGCTCGCCGAAATTGCCGATCAGAATGCTGCTGCTGAATTGGCCGAAATTCTGCGTTGCCCGCGCCACACCCCAAGGCGCATTGAGCCTGCCGCGTGAGGCGAAGCGCTTGATCAGAACCCCGTCGGTCGTGAAGACGTTGACGAAGCCGAGTCCCGCGCCCGGAATGACATCGTTCTTCTGCGCATTCTGCTTGGCGTAGGTGACATAGAGATTGTTGTCGATGTTGGCGATGCCGAATGGGGCGAATCCCGCAGGAATGTCCGGATCGCTGAAGTTTCCGTCGAGCGTCTTGGCCGCAAACTTGTTGTCGTAGACCTCGACGATGCCGGCGGCAAAATTCGTCGCGAACAGGAAATTGCCGTGCTTGTTGGTGCCGAAGGCGAGGCCTTTGTAGACGGCGCCTTTATTGGAATTGTCGACGACGCGGGTTGCGGTCGACCGTCCTTTGACGATGGGATCGACGGTGGGGTTCCACGCCGCGATTGTACCGTCCTCAGTATCGAAGATGAAGATCGCCGGCGCCGTGGCCGTCCCCACCGTTATTGGGAAGCCGCCGGTCGGATTCCAAACCATCCCGGTCGGGGTTGCCGTGGGGGGCGTCGACTGGCCCGCAGGCAGCGGGATCGTCACTGTCAAACCCTGCTTCACCCCGTTGCCGTCATAGAGCGTGGAAAGACCGTCGTTGTTGTCAGAAACCCAGAGTGGGCCGCCTGGCGCATTCGCGACGCCCCACGCGTTCTGCAGATCCGGATCCTTCGGCTGGACGAGGTTCTGTAGATTCGAAACGAGGTCGGTGCGGACATACGCGGTACGGTCGTCCTCATCCGCCGCGAGCGCTGATCCGGCGGCAAGCACCAGTCCGGTCGTTGCGGCAAGGAACATATGTCGGGGGAACTCAATCATGTTGCCATATCCTCTCTTTTGACGGCGGCCCGAGGCCCGGCGTGGCCGATGCATCAAACAGGGCGGGCACCCCTTGTAGCGACCCGGAGTATTCGTACGCGACTGAGAAACCGGATGGCGTCCCGGTCCCATTCTCTGTTGGAGGTTCACCACCCAGAAGCGAGTGGCAGCCGAACGCTGGCTTCGGAAGGGAAGCCAAGGCGTGAAGGAAACGTCGGCGAGGTTTTTTGACAATCAAACTGAAGCTGATCAAATCACGAATATGTCAGTTTCTGATAAATAACTCAGTCACGCGTTCGTCATACTCAAACAAACCTCAAAATTGTCGTACTAATACCACCACACCCTTGCAGGGCCGGAGGTAAATCCGGGGATGACATCGGACCAGCCTTGTTGTCGAAAAAGTCCGCGGCATCCTGCTGACACACAACAATCGAATCATTGGGGTCGACTTTTTGAATCGAACTTGCGCTTTCGACGCTCATTTTGATCAATGTTGCTCAGAGATCCCCAAAATCAGGCGTTCGACCGCTTTAAGGTCGGCCAATGCGATATTTGCGGCTACTGCCAATCGGCTGCTGAAGATGGCGGTCGACGCCGCAGTCCTATGCCAGCCAGCCTGAGTGGCCGACCTCCGAGGGAACACGTCATGGTCAACAAGCGGCCTACCGTTTTTCGTAGACTGCGGCGAACTCGGCGATCATGCGCTTCATGTCGTCCTGGCGCCCCGCCTTTTCGGCGTCGATAAACGCCGCAACACGGCTACGAAACGGGTTGGCCTCGGCCTTCTTTTCCAATTCGTCGAGCTTGGCGAGTTGGGCTTGGATGACCGCAATCTCCTTTGCCTTTTGATCGTCGGTGAGCTTGGCGTCACCCTTGACCTTAAGCAGGTCCTTGTTGGCTTCAAGCTTGCGGGTCGAAAGCAGCTGGTCGTCGGAAGAGGGATGAAACGGCGACCAGATGAGGTTTGCGAGCATGTCCCGGGCGGCTTTGATTTCCGCGTCGGTGCCGATATGGCCATAGCTGATCAGGGCGGCGTAGAGCTTCCCCTTGACGGACGGATCGAGGTCCTTGCGCCACATCAGGGGATCGAGCGGAATGAGGGGCGACGTCCAGATTATTTTGATCTTTTCCCTGGCATCCGGCGCTGTCGCGACGATGCGCTGCAAATTTTCGCTATTGTTGGTCGCCGCGTTGACCTGGCGGTTCGCGACCGCCATGGCATTCGCCTCATGATTGGCGTTGCGCACGGCCTTGAAGCAGGATTTCGGGTCGATATTGCGAGCAGCGAAAATGTAGGCTGTCGGCACCAGGAAGCCCGAGGTCGAATTGGGATCGCCGATGCCGAAGTCCAGCGATTTGTCGCACTTGAGAATGTCGTCGAGCTTCGAAAAAGGACTGTCGCGGTGGACGATGACATGGGAGTAGTACCCAATGTCGCCATCGCGGGAGACGACTTGGGCGAACACCTCCCCGCCGGCTCGATCGGCGGCCTCGATGCCGGATTTATTCCCGAACCAGGCTACTTGTACCTTTTTAAAGCGCATGGCCTCGATGACGCCGGCGTAGTCGGTTGCATAGAATCCGTTAATCTTGAAGCCCGTCGTTTTCGCAATCGCTTGCAGAAATGGCTCCCAGTTTTTCTTCTGGTTCACCGATGCCTCGGTCGAGATGACCCCGAAATTGATCTCGACCGGCGCCTGCGCCCCCGCGCTAGCAACCAATGCGATCAGCAACAGAAGGGCGATCTTAGAGAGGAATAGATTTCGTAACATGCGTCGGGTCCTTTTTGTCTATTGAAGACCGCTGCGGGGTGCACCGCGCATCGCTCTAGGCCGTTCCGCGTCCCGCGGCCGATGCGGCATCGGGAGTTAGCCTAAACGCAGGCCCGGCCTCGTCGCGAGGTGGTTGGCATCTGCATGACGCCCGCCGGCTCGATAGAGCGCACAACCAAGTCTTGATCGTCTGCGCCGTAGATCGGCGTCAGCAGCGCGGGCTATCGGCGGGGCGCTTTCACGTCCCGCCGAGCACCTGCTACAGACCTCCGGGAAGCATCCCGGATCAGTCGTTGTCCGCCCGATTGAGGCTGTTATTAGCCATCTTCGGATAAGGCTTGTTTCCCATCAGGCCCTTCCAAAGCACCTTGTTGTACTTGGCGGGCGGAACACGATCCGCATCCGAGAAGTCGAAACCGCGCGTGACCCGCTCCCAGTACGCCGCGCTATGCTTCGGCTTGATGACCGGCCCTTGCGCAAACTTCACGCTCTCCTTGCCTTGCGCAAGCTTCAGCGACGTCGACAAGAGAATCGTGGACGCTGTCGCGTTATAGCTCCAGGCGCCGATCGAATGGATGTCGAACACCTTTGACATCGGCCGCTGGAAGGCCGTGTTCAGGTTGATGTGCTGCGTACCGAGCACGTCTTCGATGGTACGGAGCGCGTTGACCTGGGAGTAGCGGGCGCTGACCACCGCACCCTGCTTCACGTACGCGCCGACCACATAGGCCGTGGCGCGGTGCGAATCGACGTGGTCCGGACCGTCCTGGCAGTCATCTTCCGTGATGATGATCAGGGTATCGGTCGCGTAGGGGCTGTGCGCGACGGCCTCGACCAGCTTGCCGGCAGCAAAGTCGTCGTCGGCCTGCTGCGTCTCCGGCGTGTTGACGCCCGCAAGCGCCTGGCCGAAGGATCCGGTGTGGTCGTGGCTGATGCGAACCAGCGACAGGCTCGGCAGGTTGCCGTTCTTGACGTACTGGTCGAACTCCCGCTTCCACTCGTTATAGCGCCACAGGTCCGGATAGACCTGGTCATAGCCGCGGTAGTAGACGTCGGTGAACGGGGCCAGGGAGGGCTTGAGCGGCGCGACCTGGATGATGCCGGCCGAGAAAGGATCGGAGACCGGGTTCGCCTTGGTGCCGATGCTGCCGATGTTATTTACGAGGAACCCGTAGTTGCGAACGGTCTTGCCGGCCTGCAGCACGGCATCGAAGATGTAGCCGGCCTGTTCACCGAACGGCGCGTCCGAGGAGGCGTGGTTACCACCGCCGGGCAACAGGTTGGCAGTACCGCCCGGCAGGCCTGCCGACGCATTGCTGTAATTGGTGGTTCCGGCCACCCCGCTCGCGGCATCGCGTTGAGCGGTGGTCGCCCAGTTCACCGGGACATTGCGGTTATTTCCCTCGGACTCATAGGATACGCCGCGGTTGACGCGTGCATAATTGATCTGTTGCGTGATCGTTTCCGTGTTGGTGACACGGCCTTGCAACGCCCAGGACCATCCGTCCATGCTGCCGTCGCCGGGGTCCATGAAGTTATCCAGCGTCACGAAGTTCTTCGCCAGGGCGTGAAAGTTCGGCGTGATGGCTGCGCCGAATACGGTCAGGCTCGGGTCGCCGTTCGAACCATTGTTCAGGTCGCCCAGCATCTGGTCGTACGTGCGATTTTCCTTGACGAGGTAGATGACATGCTTGATGCGCTGACGCAGAAAGCGCATGACTTCTTCGTCGTCCTCGCGCCCTTCGGCGCTGTAGAAGTTGTTCTCGGCGACCTTTGCCGTCAGTCCCTGCAGTTGACCCCGGGTCGGCACCGGCGCACTGACCAGGGAGGCGCGTTCAAGTTGGAACTGATACTCGTTCGCTGCCCTCGAGGCGGCGGCCGCCGCGGCGTTACCGCCCGGATAGGTAATGGTTGTGAGCAAAGCCGTATTCCCAAGCAGGTAAAGGGGATTCGGGCCGGTGATACTTTTCCCGTTGACGATGTACATCCAGCTCCCATCGGCGCTGAACGTGATGTCATGCGGCTCGTAGGCCGTCGGGATGAGCCCGGCAACCTTGTTGGCGCGGAAGCCCTCCAGCGGGATCACGGCGATCGAGTTGGCGCCGGCATTGACGGCGTAGAGCGTCTTGCCATCCGGGGAGAGCGTCACCGCGAAGGTCGCCGCGCCGGTGTAATGGGGCGTCCGGTCACGATCGAAGTCCCCTCCGTCACGATCGTCGTCGTCACCCCGGTCCAGCATGCCGGCCGGAGCGCGCGCGTCGATCTTGGCGATGACCGCGTTGGTCGAGGTATTGATAACCGCAACCTGGTCGGCGTTATCCTGCGCCACGTAGAGCTTTGACCCCGACGCGTCGAGCGTCATCCCGAGGGCATTGCCGTCGAGCTCGATCCGCCGGATCAAACGGCCCGCGGTGGGGGAGGAAATGTCGATAGCGATGACTTCACGATCGCGATCGGACGACACATAGGCCGTGCCACCCTTCACGACCACACCAAACGGGAAGGTGCCGCCGACGCCGCCGGCCGTGCCCTCATTATTGGCAAAATACGGGCGCAGATCGTGCTCGTAGCGGACGGCCTTTGTTGCGGTGTCGATGACGCTGATCGAATCGTTGTAGTTGTTGACAGCGACAAGCGTCTTGCCGTCCGCGGAAATGCCCAGGCCGCCGGCGTTAGGCTGGACACCGAAACCGACGCCCGCGTTTTTATGGCCCAGGGGGATCGTCCCGGCAGGCGACCAGGTGCCGCCGGTCACGGTGTACGCGTACACGACATCGTCCGCGCCGCCCGCAGCGTAAAGCGTTTTCCCGTCCGGCGAAAAGACCATGCCCACATAGGCATTGACCTGCTGGATCACCTGCGAGAGCACGGGCTTGGTCTTGTTCGCACCCGCCACGTTGTAAATGAAGATGAACTGGGTCGAGGCGGCCGGGTCGACGTTACCGTCCGGTTTGATAAGCGAGTTCTGACCCGCCGTGATGACCGCCAGCGTCATGCCGTCCGGGCTGAGCTGAGATTTCACCGCCTCGCCGGCAATGAAATTGGGGTAGGCGGCCAAGCCGGGATTCAGAAATTGTTGAACCGCGCCAGGGATGGCTGTCGGCGTGATGAACTGGCCGGGCGCGGTCTGCTGGCCTCTGCTCTTATCGAAATCGTCGGCTTGCGCCGGCATGACGCTATGAACCGTTGAGGCGAGGATGGCTACCTTTAGCAATGCTTGAAATGTTCGCTTCTTCATCGTGACTACCCCCGAGGTTGCTTGAAGACCCTGCCGGATTCAGGTTTGCACGACCAGAGTTTCCCCGGTCTTCCAGCCCTGACTGCGCTGCGCGTTGGATCAAAGACGCAACGGTCCCAGATGCGACGTTCGCAATGCGCATGGAAACTTTCCATGAGTCGATGACAAGGAGATGTAGAGCAGATGTCGGAACAGTTCGATGACTCGATTAATGGTTCCGTTTAGGTCGCGGGAGGGACTGCACGATGAAAACGCCGCGCGGCCCGGCGCAAGGCCGCTCACAATCAAATCGAAATCGGGTCAAGCGACTGCGCAGCTCATAAGAGTATACAATATACATTTCAGCGTGCAGAAAAAGCTACACTTTCGGCCGCGCATTAACAGCTTTAAGGCTACACTTTCGACAGCAACTTGGCATAAAGTTTTTATTGATGTGGATAGGTAGAGTGGGTCGAGCGTGGTACGGGGGGTTATGAGTTTCAGAGGCTGATTTCATAGCTTCGGAAGTTGCCGGCGGTGCGGGCGGGGGTGCGCGTTGCCCCGGGTTCCCATGACCCCGGCGCAGATTATGGGCATGTAACTGTTTTTGCGGGGGAGGGGGGAATGCTGCGTACGGGCGGTACAGGGGGAATACTGTTTACACGGTTATGTTCACATCCGGCGGCCGGACGCCGCAGTGCTGGCTCGACACGCTGGCGGATCCTGATGCCCGTGGCGCTGATGACGGGGGCACCGTCTGCCGCATATGCGCAACAATGTTTTGGCAGCATCAACGCTGCTACCTCGATGATCGGTACGGTTAACACGGCCTTTTTACCCAGCGGCTCGGCTGCCTTCCTGTCGCCGACGCCAAACAGTGCGCCCGATCAGCCGGGCGGCGGTGCGTGGACAAGGACCGTCGCCGGGACGGTTGACACGAAAGCTGACACCAATTTCAGTGCACTATTCACCATTACGCCGCCAAGCGGTCCCAGTTTTCCGATCCCTCTCAGCACATCCTGCCGCGCAAGTGCAAAGCTGGACTTCATAGGCTTTGAGGCTGGTCATGACATTGCGGTTGTCAATACCGGCAACTCAGATTGGCACTTTGGCGTACTGGCCGGGTATGTTGGGGCGAAAGCGCAGGCTCCGACGCAGAGCATCATGAGTCCTACGCAAAACTTCGATTTTGAAGCGCCGTCCGCAGGCCTCTACACTGCGTTCTCCAAGGGCCGCTTTTCCGCCGATGTTCAAGCCCGCCTGTATAAAGTCCAAATGGAAACTTTGGGACAAAGGCTCGATGCGAGCGGCTATTCCTTTGCGGGCAGTGCGGCTTATCGTTTTGATCTTCCCGGCAACTGGATCCTCGAGCCTTCGGTCGGCGGCATTTTCTCGCGCACTTCGGTCGATCATCTCTTCGTCGCCGACGTTACCAACTCAGCCGGTGTGCCCGTCGCGGTGCTCCCCACTTTTGGCGCCACAACGCTCGGCGCAGTGAGTGGCACCATGCAGATCAATGACGTCGAGAGCTTGCTCGGGCGTGCGAGCGTGAAACTGGGTACCAGCTTCCCTCTGGCTGGCGGCCAGATCGTCGCGTACCCCTTCCTCGCAGCAAGTGTGTTTCACGAATTCGAAGGCAACGTGACCGCCTCGATCACGACAGCCGGGACATTTCTTGCTCCTGGTCAGTTTAATTTTCAGGGCAGCGGTAATATCACGGCCAGCAGCATTGGCACTTATGGTCAGTTCGGCGTCGGCAGCGCCTTCGAGTTGGCCGATACCGACTGGCTCGGCTTTGCCCGCTTTGACTACCGGACCGGCGAGAATATCCAAGGCTACAGTGTCAGCGCTGGGCTGCGCTACCAGCTCGAAGATCCTGGCCACGTGGCGGAGAATCGCGCTCGCCTTCCCGTGAAGGCTCGTCCCGCGGACGGCTACGATTGGACCGGCCCTTATGCGGGCCTTTCTGCCGGCAGCACCTGGGGCGGCGTGCATTGGGATACTAATGTTGACCCCGATTACGCGGGGGTTCTTGCTGGCGGCCAAGCCGGTTACAACTACCAGACAGGAAAATTCGTTTGGGGCATTGAAGGAGACGCCGGCTTATCGAATGCCCGCGGGGCAAAAGCCTGCCCACTCCAGCCGCTCTTACTTGCGAAGACGATGCAGGCGCATTGGGCTCTCTAACAGCCCGGTTCGGAAGCACATGGGGCCGGGTGCTGTTCTACGCCAAAGGCGGCTGGGCATTCGGAGAGGTCACAGCAGGGACGAGTTTGAACTTTATAACCGTTCCTGTTCCTGGGGCGATGAACGTAGCACGGTCGACCAATTGGGAGAGCGGCTGGACCGTCGGGGCCGGCATGGAATACGCCCTCACGGACAGGTGGTCCGCGAAGGCAGAATACATGCACTATGAGTTTCCGCAGGACGCTTTCACAGTGGCTCAAAACGCGACAGCTAATGCCACAACCGCAGGCAATATCGTTCGAATTGGGGTGAATTACCACTTCAAACCGTAGCCCGGAGGGGGCGATACTGTCGTGCGCAGTATCAATTGTGGTGGCAACACGAAGGGGCTCATTTACGGCTACGAAGCCCGTGCACCGGCCGCCGATGCGAGGGCTGCCGGGGACTAACGCCGGGGCGTGATCGCCGAGCTACATGCGGCCGCCGTAACGACGCTGAGCGGCATTGCGGCGGCGCTCACTGACCGCGGCATCCCGACCCGCGGATGGAGTTGATGATTAGGACCGGGTGCCGGCAACCGATGACTCCAGCTCAGCAGGAGCGTTTCTTGGCCCAAGCCAAGAGCAACATAACGCTGGAGGACATCGGGAAAATGGGGAGCCGCGCAAACGTCAGGACGATCGTTCTGTCGCACTCAAACGTAGGCACTGAAACCGGCACGCAATGGGTCGCAGAGTCAAACAGCCCTTCTCGGGCCAGATCCTCGTCGCAACTCCATATTTCGCACCTCCCGGTACGCCAACGCGCAATCCAGGGAACGGATTAGTGCGAAGATGCGTTAAGTGGCCGCAGACGGCGGTCCGGTGTCGAAGGGTTTGAGGCTGAGGAGAAAGGCATTCGGACCGCCGTTAACGCAAAAGCGTGAGTCCATCTCGAAGTGCCCAACGTGATGCGTTTGGGGCCAATTCGCGGCTATCCGGGCGGCCTTCGGGTCGCGTTTGCATGCGAAGCGCTGGGCCCCTTCCGAAGCTTCCTCGCAAGCAAGGACCGCAGCCGCGTGAGACGCACCGACCAACCCCACGCAGGAATCCGACGCCCGCCACATCGGTGCGTTCAGATGGTGTTGCCGCTCGGACACGCCGCTGCATCCTCTGTCGACCGCGTCGAGAAGCCGACCGACAGCAAAACCTCGAGGTGCTTTGCCACTGGGACTGACGCGGCGGCTTCACCATCGCTATGGCGATCAGTCGTCATTGGCCCCAGCGCAATTGCCGACCCGCGCTGGGGCCGGCGACTACACCGAGGGGGAACCCGCAGTCTGAGCTACCCTTCGATCGCCCTCCGCCCGGCGGCCGTGATCCTGATGCGGTAGACCTTGATCGCGCTACCGTCCGCCATGACGGTCACTCGCCGTGCCCTTGCAAGCCCTTTTTGCACAAGAAGAGCGAGCATCGCACGCGTAAATCCGTGGGCAAGCATTGTCGCTTCGATCAGGCCGGTGATGCCGGCACTGGCAAGCATCTCGAGCGCCCGGCGCCGCTCAATATTGAGGCGCATCGCTATCATTGCGGGGTCCCTAGTACTACTGTGTCATAAATTCCGTCTCGGGTTGCGCGGAAATCGGCGGATACAACATTGGCATCGCTGGAAGGTCGTCGCAATCGCGACGGCCAGCAGGCGATGAATCGTGGCAAT
>Ga0066903_100006404_pt1 | contig 10457 bp, 10 predicted proteins | sample PanSoiMetaGPlot1_FD_67491 | JGI IMG/M metagenome (GOLD analysis project Ga0066903, IMG submission 67491) | Tropical forest soil microbial communities from Panama analyzed to predict greenhouse gas emissions - Panama Soil - Plot 1 (version 2) | ecosystem: Environmental > Terrestrial > Soil >...
GAGGACTGTGGCACACTGCGGCGTTGGTAATACTTCGGAGATCTAGCATGCCTCAGGGCACCGTAAAGTGGTTCAATCCGACGAAGGGCTATGGCTTCATCCAGCCCCAAGAAGGCGGGAAGGATGTTTTCGTGCACATTTCGGCGGTCGAACGCGCCGGACTTAGCACTCTGAACGAAGGGCAGACCGTTCAGTACGAACTCGTCGAGAACCGCGGGAAGACGTCCGCGGAGAACCTCAAGGTCAAGTGACCTGAGACGTCCGAGCTGACTACCCGGCCTGTTTTACAAGATAAGCCGCCGAGCTCCCTCAGCCCGGCGGTTTGTACCTTTGTGTGCTATCGCGTCAGCCGCTCCAATTCGGGAAATGGCGCGAACGCAACCTCCTTGCAGAGTTCGCGCACATCCTTTGGCGTATCGAGGAAGCGGTCAAGCTTGCCCGCCACATAGATCGCCGCGCCGTCTTTTGATCCGAGATATTTGCCGTCGGAATTGCGCGCGTTATAGCGCACGCATGCCACATAGCGATCGCCCGGACCAATATATTTGAGCTGCGGTTGTGATACCGCCGCGCCGCGCACGTGCGACGGATCGTTCAAATAAGTGCGCAAGAACGCCAGCAAATCCTGTCGATAGCCTTGCGGATAGATATTCTGAGCATCCCAACGTGCCTTTAAATCGGATGCACTAGGTTCCGTTTGGGTGGCGCAACCGGCAAGCGCAGTGGCGCCCACAATGACCACCAATGACATCAACGCGCGCATCACATTCCCTGCCCTGATCCAAACCGCCCCGCAGCGATCATAGCGGCTAAAGCCGGATCGGCCAGAGAGGCTGGTACGCCAACAACCAGATGCAGACCCATGCAAACTTGGAGCAAGGCGGTGAAGGAGAGCCTATCAAGGCCAATCAGAAACGAGCGCGCGAATAACATGCCGGCCTGCGGTGTTTTCTCATGACGACGCGCGCCGAAAATCCGCCTTATCCAACTGAAAGACGGGGGGTCATGCGCCACATTTCCCGCCGGTCGTTCCTGGCCACGTCAGCATTGGCTGGCGTTGCATTCGCCGTGCCAGCTCGCGCCGGCGCGCCATTGTCCGTCGCACAAGGCCCTGGGGTATATCGTTTCAAGCTCGGTGATTACCAGCTCACCGCGCTTTTCGATGGGATCTGGTACTTGCCAATCGATGACAAGTTTGTGCGCAACGCCAGCAGCGCCGAAGTGAACCAGGCCCTTGTTGATGCGTTCCTGCCGCCGAGCATCCTGCCGATATCGTTCACTGCGCTGATGGTGAACACCGCGACACGGCTCGTCTTGATCGACACCGGAACTGCGGGCCAGGTCGCCGACACGGCAGGCAACATGCTCGATAACCTGAAGATCGCCGGCTTTGACCCCAAAGCGATAGATACGATCTTGATTTCACATTTTCATCCCGATCACATCGACGGCATTAGGAGCAAAGACGGCGCGAAGATTTTCCCGAATGCCGAAATTCTGGTGCCGGAGCCGGAATGGGTGTTCTGGATGGATGATTCAAATATGGGTACAGCGCAGGGCACGGTCCACCGCTACTTTCTCAATGCGCGGCGCATCTTCAGAGACATCACCAAAGAGGTGCGACAGTTCAAGCCAGGCGTCGAAGTGGTGCCCGGGATTGTTTCCGTTCCTGCCTATGGCCATACACCTGGCCACACGGCTTTCGCCATACATTCAGGCAACCAGTCGATGCTCGCGATGAGCGATACGGTACGTAACCCCTATCTGTTCGCGCGGAATCCCGATTGGCAGCCGAGTTTTGACATGGACGGACCCCAGGCGGTGGCCGCGCGCCGCCAAATGCTCGACCGCGTTGCCGCCGATCGCATGTTGGTCCAAGCCTATCATTTCCCGTTTCCCGCCTGCGGTCACATCGTCAAGACCTCGACCGGCTACGAACTCGTACCCATCGAGTGGCAACCACTGTAGAACGCGTCAGTTGTTGACGCGCAGTCCCGCATACACCCCCAAGCCAGGGCGTAGAAATCCATACGGGTTTTGATATTGCTCGTTGAAGAGATTGTCTGCGCGGGCAAACACCGTAACGTTCTTGTTGACAATGTAGTTCGCAGCAAGATTGAACGTCGTATAGGCCGGTGCATCAAGCCTTGGAATGAAGACCGGCGTGTCGCGATTAACGTCAACCCACGAACTGACGTGCACAAGCGTTGCCGCAATCGTGAGCTCATTCAGCGGCGTCCAGACAGCGGCAACGCTCGCCTTGTTGCCTGGCCGGCGAAGCAAGCCGAGGTCCGTTGTTTCATCCCGCGTGTGCGTTGTCGTGTAATCGAAGCGAACTTTCAATTGATCAGTCACGGTGGCCGAAACGAATGACTCCGTGCCGTACATTTTCGCGCGCTGGACGTTCTCAAAGGTCGATGTAAAGCTCACTCCATTGAAGACATTGATGATGATATTTTTGACGTCGTTCTCGTAATAAGTTACCCCGAAACTGACGCGGCCATTCAGCAAGGGTTGCTCAAAGCCGACATCAAATCCGGTACTTGTTTCCGGCTGAAGGTTCGGATTGGCCACCACAAAGAATGACGGGTTGTTGACGAACAGCTGCGTGAGCGTCGGCGCCTTGAAGCCTGTCCCATACGTTGCCTTCAGTTTGGTTTCTGTGCCTGGAACAATGAACGCCGGAGCAATGCGCCAGGTCGTGTGCGAGCCGAAGCTGTCATTGTCGTCGTAGCGAATGTTGGAGACGAGAAAGAAACGATCATAGAAGTTGGATTGAAGCTCGGCCCAAGCGGCCTTATTGCCGGTGCTCGCGTTCGTCGTAAATTGCTGACCGAGCGCCGTGAAGGTCGAGTCGGTCCGGATTGATTCTTTCTGGTCTTCCAGGCCGAGAACCAATGTTTGCCCGGGGATGACCCTCACTTCGCCCCGCCAATCGAACTTAGTTCTTTCCCCGACATTCGTCGTCGGCGGCGGCACCGATCCAAACGGAGTGAAGCTGTCCGGGTTTGGATCAAGAAACCATGTCCACTGATTACTGTAGTTGATGCCAAAGAAGTTCTTGAACCGATTGTCGAACAGCGACCAGACGACTTCGCCGCGTGTGAACAATTCATGATTCCGCTGCGTGTCCTGAAACACCTCCGGCGCGCTGTTCGGAGGAAAATTGACACCGTCGTCGTTTGTCAACCCGTGCTTGGCATTGATGTAGCGACCGGTGAGGTTCACCGCGAGGTTGTCTGTGATGTCGTAGCCGAGCCGTGTCGAATAGGTCCAGTTGTCGTAGTTGTCGTTATTCCGCTGCACCCCGGGTGCCAGCAGGTTGAGCGGCGTCACCGGAACCGACCCTGCCCGATAATGCAGGACGTTGAACGCGTAATTGAACGCGCCCTCCGATCCGCTCAGACCGGCAGTCTGGTTGAATGTCCGGAACGAACCTCCTTCGAGCATGGCCGTAACCTTGGCAGGTCCCTGCCCCTTCTTGGTGGTGATTGAAATGACGCCGCCGATTGCATCAGCGCCATAGAGGCCGCTCTGCGGGCCGCGCAGCACCTCGATCTGGGCGATGTCGCCCGCCAGCAAATGGGCAAAATCGAACGCATTATTCGGCGAGCTCGGATCGCTGGCGTCGACGCCGTCGATCAGCACTTTAACCTGGTTCGAATTCGTGCCGCGGATAAAGACCGAGGTCTGGCCGCCGGGTCCGCCGGTCTGCACGACGTTGAGGCCGGGGACCGCACTCAGCGCATCCGGCACGGTCCTGTATTGCTGGCGCTCGATGTCCGCGGCCGTAATGACCGTGACTGAGCTTGCGATCTCATTCTGCGGTGTTGGAATTGTCGTCGGACTGACGACGATGGTCGGCAAGACTTGCGTGCCTTGCTGATTGTCCTGTGCGCTGGCGGCCTGCGGCAGTGCCGCTAAAGCGAACGCAGCCCCCAATAGTCGTACGTATTGTCCCATGACATCACGTTCCTTCGTTTGCGTTCGCGCAAATGCGAACGCATCGGTGAAGACCAAGTCCGATGTGAAGGGCACACACGGGGCCGCCAGGGCGGACCTTATGTGCGGATTGTCGTGGGAGACTTTCCCTCACGGCCTTCGCACCGGCATTGCCGTCACCGCTGCGAAAGACCGCTCCGTATGGACACCCCGTCCACCGGTTGGGTGACTGTGCCGGCAGGTCTCCTGGCTCGCGGGTCGTAGCCTTGGTGGTCCGGCCTTCCCAGTTTCCCAGTGGCCGTGTTGGACCTAAAGCTCGCCGCTCACAGTTGCGGGGGCAGCCACGGATGGCTTCAAATTCGCGTGCCCGAATTTGTCGTGTCCGTGTTCCCTCTTTCGTCCCCGATTTGATTCGGGGAACCAGCACGCCAAAATGTTCCCTTGAACGCCGCAGCGAGTCAAGCTGCGGCAAACGACCATGAATGTGCAATGAAATTTTCAATATTTGCGCGGGACTAGACCCCCCTCACGAATTGTTTTGTTTGGCGATGGGGGTTTCGTCGTATCGTGCAGCTGGTGCCCCGACAGGAGAGATTCCGCCATGAACCTGAAATTCGCATTGCGTAGTATCGGTATTCTGGCCGCAGCCGCCCTGCTGATCACGGGCGTAAGCATGAGACCACTGGCCGCGATGGGCACCGACAGTCCACCGCCGACCGACAGTGGCAACAAGAAGAAAAAGAAAAAGGACAACCAAGTCATCGAGCAGCAGCAGGAGCAGTTGGCGCAGGAGCAGTTTCTGCGTGACTACCGTGCCGCCCGCGCGTTGATTATGGATGGCAACTACCAGGGCGGCATCGCAGCCATGCATGCGCTTGGGCATGACGAGCACCCCGACGTGGCGAACTACATCGGCTATGCCTATCGCAAGCTCGGCGACTACGACGATTCCAAGGTCTGGTACGAAAAGGCCTTGGCCGCGGATCCTAACCACGTCCGTACATGGTCCTATTACGGTATGTGGCAGATGGAACAGGGCAACCGGCTCAAGGCGTTGGACGACCTGCAGAAGGTACAGCTGATTTGCGGCAACACCACCTGTGAGGAATATCGCCAGCTGAAGGACGTAATTGACGGCAAAGCGACCTACTGAAAGAGTGCTCTGACTCGTTTGCCAATTATCATGCCCGGCCTTGCGCCGGGCATGATGTTATTGGGAAGTCTCCCGAACGACCCAGGCATGGTAGTCGGGATCGAGGTCGTCGATGGGCAAAACCATGAATGCAGGTGTGGTATAAGTGTGCGCTTCTTTCACCGCATTTCGCACAAGATCAGCCATCGAGGCGCGGGTCTTTATCAACATGACAACCTCCTCGGCCCGCTCAACTTTCCCCTCCCACCAATAGTGCGAGATCATCCCCGGCAGGATATTGACGCAGGCCGCAAGCCGGCGTCCAAGGATTGCCCGCCCAGCCTGCTCCGCCTCGACAATCGATGGCCAAGTCGTATAGACGAGCACCGCACGTTCCATCGTAGGTCCCTCAATGAGCTCCCAGCGCCAACACTTTCGGCACATTGCCTTCGTCGCCGGCCAGGCACCCGAGGCGCGTGAGGCCTATGGGCGCCTCGAAAAGCGCTACGGCAATATGGATCCCGCGAAAGCGGACGTGATCGTGGCGCTCGGCGGCGACGGATTGATGCTGCAGACCCTGCACAAATTCATGAAATCCGGCAAGCCGATCTACGGTATGCACCGTGGGACGGTCGGATTCCTGATGAATGAGTTCTCCCAGGAAAGTCTGACGGAACGCCTGGCAAAGGCGCATATCACGGTCATCCATCCGCTCGTGATGCAGGCGCGAGACGCGCAAGGTCGCGCTCACGAGCATCGCGCCATCAACGAAGTTTCCTTGTTCAGGCAGAGCGCGCAGGCCGCGCACCTGCGCATCCTGATTGACGGTCAGGAACGGCTCGCCGAGCTTATTTCTGATGGCGTGCTCGTGGCCACACCGGCTGGCTCAACCGCCTACAACCTGTCTGCGCAGGGACCGATCATCCCGATCAACGCGCCGCTGCTGGCGCTCACGCCGATCAGTCCATTCCGCCCGCGGCGGTGGCGCGGTGCATTGTTGCCCGACCGGGCGCGCGTCACGCTGGAAGTGATGGATGGGGAAAAGCGACCCGTTGCTGCGGTCGCCGACCATGACGAGGTGCGGTCGGTGCGCAGCGTCGATATCAGCATGGATCACGATATCTCGATCAACATGCTGTTTGATCCAGGGCATAACCTTGACGACCGTATTTTGCGAGAGCAATTCGGATTCTAGACGTGACAAAAAAGTTCGAGTTTTCGGTCAACGGCAAGGCCGTCAGCGTTTCGATCGACAATGAGGAAACGCCGCTTCTGGACGTTTTGCGCAATGAGCTTGGCCTCGTTGGTACCCGCTTTGGCTGCGGGCTGGAACAATGTGGTTCCTGCATGGTTCTGATCGACGGCGCGCCTGAGAAGTGCTGCACTAAGCCGATATGGACCGTCGCCGGCAAGCAGGTCGTCACTGTTGAGGGCTTGGGCGATGCCAAGCACCCGCATCCGCTGCAACAGACCTTCCTTGACGAACAGGCCGGCCAATGCGGCTACTGCCTGTCTGGCATCCTGATTTCAGCCAAGGCGCTCCTCGACAGAAATCCGCAACCCGCTCGCGCAGAGATCGCACAAGCGCTCGACGGAAATATTTGCCGCTGTGGTTCGCACAACCGAATTATGCGTGCAGTTGAAAAGGCGGCCGCAATCATGCGCGCGAGGGCAGCGCAATGAACGCGCCCTTGCCTGGTCCGCTCAATGACAACCCTAACCTCGACCGCTGGGTGACATTTTCCTCGGCGGGCAAGGTGACGGTCCTCACCGGACGGGTGGAGCTTGGCCAGGGCGTACTTACGGCGATGGCGCAGATCGCTGCCGACGAACTCGACATTGCCATTGAACGCATCATTGTCCGATCCGGAGACACCGAGAAGGCCCCCAACGAAGGCTACACTGCCGGCAGCCAGTCGATTCAGTTTGGCGGCGTCGCCCTACGGCAGGCTTGCGCGGACGTGCGGGCGTTATTTCTTGATCAGGCAGCCAGGGTTCTTGGCTGTGATGTCAGCGAATTATCGATCCGTGACGGCCGGATTTTCCGCAACGGCTTATCGACGGGACAGGATTATTGGACCCTCTCCGGAGCGGTTGACCTCACCGTCAAGGCAACCGGTGGCGGCGAGCGAAAAAAGGTAGCCAATTTTCGAAGTATCGGCTCAAGCAGTGCACGTTTGGATCTGCCTGGAAAGATTTTCGGCGAAAATGCCTTCATACACGACATGCGTCTCGACGGGATGGTGCATGCACGTGTCGTCCGTCAGCCAAACCGTGGCGCTACCCTCGGCTCGATTGACGAAAGCGCGATCCGCCGTGCCGCGAAGGGCCCGGTCGAATTCGTCCGTCATGGAAATTTTCTCGCAATTGTCAGCGATAACGAAACCGCCGTTGAGGCTGGCGCCCTATCGGCGGCAACCAGCGTGACCTGGCAGAATGTCGAAACCCCGGCCCCAACTCAGCAAGAGGCCAACTGGCTGCTGCAGAGACCGGTGGTAGAGCGCGCTTTCGGCGCGCCGGTCGTCGGCAATCCGCAAAACCGGGAACGGTACGAAGCATCCTACACGCGCGGCTACCTCGCCCACGCCTCAATCTCCCCGTCTTGCGGGCTTGCAGTGTACCGGGAGGGAACACTGACGGTATGGACACATTGCCAGGGCGTCTATCCGCTGCGTGCGGCGCTGGCGAAGACGCTCAAGCTTGAGCCTTCGTCGATCGTCGTTCATCACGTCCAGGGTTCCGGCTGTTACGGGCACAATGGTGCCGACGATGCCGCGGCTGATGCCGCGATCATCGCCATGCAGAGGCCAGGACGACCGGTCCGCGTACGCTGGCGACGCGAAGAAGAGTTCGTCTACGAACCCAAGACGCCGGCCATGGTGGTCAAGGTCTCCGCGTTGCTCGATGACGCCGGCAAGCCCGTCGATTGGACTCAGGAAATCTGGAGCCCAACCCACAACCTTCGGCCTGGCGCCGGAGGAAATTTGCTCGGTGCCCTCGCCCTGCCCGATCCTCTACCGGAACCGCCGCCAAATGACGTTCCGGAAGCAAATGGTGGCGGGGCAACGCGCAACGCCGAGCCGCTCTACAACATTCCCGCCAAGCGCATCCTGCATCACCTTGTGATCGAGGCACCGGTCAGAACCTCGGCACTGCGCGGGCTTGGCGCGATGCCGAACGTGTTCGCCCTCGAAAGCTGCATCGATGAACTAGCCGAACGCGCTGGCAAGGATCCGGTGGAATATCGCTTGTCGATTACCGACGATGCGCGGGCCCGGGCCGTCATCGATAAAGCCGCCGCCATGGCACAATGGAAAACGGATGCCCCGCGCGGGACCGGCCGTGGGCGCGGGATCGCCTTTGCACGGTACAAGAACCGCGCCGCCTATTCGACGGTTGTCGTTGAACTGTCGGTCGACGAAGAAATCCGTTTGCACCACGTCTGGTGCGCGACAGACGCAGGCTTGGTAATCAATCCCGACGGCGTGCTCAATCAGCTCGAGGGCGGCATCATCCAGTCCGCAAGCTGGGTACTTAAGGAACAGGTGCGCTTCGACAACGGTATTGCAACATACGATTGGGAGACCTACCCAGTATTGAAATTCAGCGAGGTGCCCGAGATCGATATTGCGTTGATCAATACGAAAGATGAGGTGCCGCTTGGTGTCGGGGAAGTCACCGCAGGACCTACAGCGGCCGCGATCGGCAACGCGGTTTCGCATGCTTTGGGCGCCCGCTTACGCGATTTGCCCCTCACTCGCGACCGCATTGTCGCCTCGTTGCTGCGGGAATAGATCGAGAGCTTGCATCGTTGGAGGTTTGCGGCTCAAGTAACAGCCATGAAGCGGCAACAACGGTTACGCATCCCGCAAAAAAAGAACGGCAGCTGGCAGCGAGATCCGGCAGGGATGCGCACGCGCATCATGCGCGCCGCAACCGTCGAATTCGCCCGCCACGGCTTTGGCGGCGCACGCCTTGACCGTATCGCCAAAACTGCCGGCGCCAACAAGCGCATGATCTACTATCACGTCGGCGACAAGGAAGCTCTTTATCTTGCCGTTCTCGAAGGCGCCTACGATCACATTCGCGCCGCCGAACGAAGGCTCAATCTCGAAGAACTCGGCGCGGGCCAGGCGATCATCAAGCTTCTGACTTTCACCTGGCAGTATTTTCTGGAAAATCCGGAATTCCTGGCGCTGCTAAATGAGGAAAATCAACATGGGGCGCGTCACCTGCGGCGCTCACGCCGGGTGAAGGGCCTCCACTCGCCCTTCGTTGCATTGATTGCGGACATCCTGCGCCGGGGGGCGGCCAGCGGCGAGCTGCGCAAGGGCATCGATCCGGTGCAGTTCTATATCTCGCTCGCCGCACTGTCGTATTTCTATCAATCGAACAGCGCGACGCTCGGTGTGATATTCGGCCGCGATCTGCTCTCGGAAGAGGCGAAAGCGGCGCGGCTCGCGCACATGACCGACTTGGTCCTTGCCGCGCTGCGGCCTGCGGCACCGGAGACGCTTGACCACGGATTGCCGGCACGAATAGGATTTAACCAACGGGTTAAAATCTAGCCTTCGCCAAGGCAAGTTCAAAGCAGCGGATAAGCCGTGCCCAACGGAGTGCAGCGCATTGTGCAATCGGCGTGGGTCAGACCGCTGCTGTTCCTCGTGCTGCTGGTGGTCCTCTGGGATCTAGCGATCCGAGTCTTCCGCATTCCGCCCTACCAGATCCCTAAACCGGAGGACGTACTACGGACATTATGGACTGATGGTCCGCAATTGCTTCAACAGGCGGTGCCGACAACGATCGCGACAGTCGAAGGATTCCTGCTCTCGGCGATATTCGGCATTGCGTTCGGAATGCTGATCGTAGGTTCACGGACTGTCGAGAGCTATATCTATCCCCTGCTCGTCTTCTCTCAGTCGATCCCGAAAATCGCGATTGCACCCCTCTTCGTTGTCTGGTTCGGCTTCGGCATGTTTCCGAAGGTACTATCTGCGTTTTTGCTTGGATTTTTTCCGGTCGTGGTCTCTGCGGTGCAAGGCTTCAAGTCGGTCGAGCCGGACATGCTGGACCTGGCGCGGGCAATGGAAGCAAAGCGACTGCAGATATTTCGTCTCGTTCGATTCCCTCACGCCCTACCGGCGATCTTTGCCGGCCTGAAAGTTTCGATCACGCTGGCGGTTGTTGGTGCGGTGGTTGGCGAATTCGTCGGATCAAATAGTGGCCTCGGATTTGTCCTGCAGCGATCAATCGGCAATTTCGAGCTACCCACAATGTTTGCCGCGCTGGTCATACTTTCGCTAATCGGCGTTGTACTCTTCTGGATGCTCGACATCATCGAAAGGCTCGCCATTCCGTGGCACGCGAGTCAACGCCAGGACAT
>Ga0066903_100006406_pt1 | contig 10456 bp, 8 predicted proteins | sample PanSoiMetaGPlot1_FD_67491 | JGI IMG/M metagenome (GOLD analysis project Ga0066903, IMG submission 67491) | Tropical forest soil microbial communities from Panama analyzed to predict greenhouse gas emissions - Panama Soil - Plot 1 (version 2) | ecosystem: Environmental > Terrestrial > Soil >...
GAGATAAAGTAGCGGGTCTCGCGAGCCGAGGCTACTTCTCTCGATAGGACTGAATCCTCGACTCGAAAAAATTCTAACAGGAAACCGGCACCGTGTACAGTGAACCTTTGCCTCGTGAAACGGAAATCCGAACTCCGTCACTAATTTTATGCAAGCTAAAAGGATTGGTTACAATTTCGGTTACAGTCGTCTGATAGCTTCAAAGGCCCGAGGCGTGAAGATTGGTGAAATAGCCAATAAAACCGTTGGTGCGGAAGGAGGGACTTGAACCCCCACGGCCTTTCGGCCACAAGATCCTAAGTCTTGCGCGTCTGCCAGTTCCGCCACTCCCGCACGGAGTCTAACTCACTCATTATACAGGCTTACGGGCATTTCCTTCCTTTCGATTTTCTTCTTCCTGTCCCTCAACTATGAATGAACTATGAATTACACGCATTCAGTTTGATGCACAGTCCAGCAGCTTGCGGGGTGATTAGCGTATGGGTGATGCGGAGTGATCCGTCGCAAAGCTTGTGCGTTCACCGCCAACGTCAAGAGAAGCCACTTTTACGATTCGTGGTTTGCGAACCATCTGCCTACAAAACGTGAAACCCCGTGACCCCATGCGAGGAAACTCTCAATCGAGGATTACTCATAAGGTGAAACATCCGGGGCACTCAGCCGTCGGCAGCAATTGTGTCTATACAATCGCGTAAGGGCGCGACCTATGATCCTCGTCATTTGGATTCTTGTGACCGGCTCGACGATTGCGCTCCTGGGAGCGATCACTCTCCGCTGCGTTCCGCAGTGGCGAATCAGAAAACCCAATTTTTTGGTTTTTTGTCGTGGGCGGATTCACCGGCCTACTCGTACTGAATCCCATTGCAATGGCAGGCCTGCAGAACTTTTTCGAGTGGGCGGGCATTTACGCCAGTAAGCGCTACTACGGGACGATTTTGGCCTTCCTGGTTGCCCTGCTGTCGGCTGAATTGTGTGGGGCTGCGTTTGTTTACGTCCGAGTACGAGTTCTCAAGGACCGAACGACCCGTTAGAGCCGTGCGCTTAGCGTGACTCGACTGCGTCGATGCGAGTTACGTTGGCAGCCTGCGGACCTTTGGGGCCTTGCACGATCTCGAAGGACACGGTGTCCCCTTCTACTCGACACCGGCGCAAACCATACCTGAAGGACTTCAGGCGGGCTTGTGCTGTTCCGAACGGCAACATAAATAAAAGGGTGAGATTCCGTGGACCGACCTTACGGGTGATAGACCCAGGCGCGCGACGTGGCTGCTAATCCGCTGCCCCCTTGGGAGTAGCCTCCTACGACGAGGACACGCCCGTCGCCGAGCAGCGTGGCGGAGGCAAAGTAGCGAGCCGCGTCGAACCTCTCAGCCGCTTTTACAAAGGTGCGTTCCTTTGACCGGAATAGTTCAGGGAACGCGGCCCCACCGGCGATGAACACATCACCGCTCTGAAGGCAGACGGCGGCATGAGGGAATTTGAAACGAGACGCCTTCATCGAAGGAAGACCGTCGAAAGAGCGCGACGTGGGATCGTAAAGCTCCGCGCTCGAAAGCAATCCGCGCCAGTCGCGAGTGTCAGAGCCGCCCGCTACCAGCACTTTGCCCTCTGCGAGAGGAACGGCTGTGTGCTTATAGCGCGCTTCAGAAAGGCTACCAACAGGAAGGAATTTGCCGGCAGACGGGTCGTAGACCTCGGCCGTGCGCCAGACGGTTCTCGACGGACAGTCGCAGGAGCCGCCTCCAATGATTAAAACAGAACCGTCGCGGAGCACGGTCGCCGTGTGCTGGCTGCGGGGAACGCTCATCGACGCAACGGACGAAAACGAATTACTCCGCGGATCGAAAATCTCCGCCGAGGCAAGGGCCTGCTCGCTGTGGTCCACGCCTCCGGTCACCAGGACCTTGCCATCCTGAAGGAGACTCGCGGTGCACTCCCCTCGTGCCGCTGCCATGCTGCCCCCTCGTGAGAATTGGCGCGTTGCAGGATTATAGATTTCGGCCGTATTGGTCACGCCCGAACTGCCCGACCAGCCGCCCACCAGCAGAATCCGGCCATCCCCGAGGGTAACGGCGGCGTGGCCCGAGCGCGCCATGGTCATCTCCGGGCCGGGAAGAAAGGTACCGGAAGCAGGATCAAAAAGTTCCGTTGAAGAGTAGGGGCGTAATTCGAAACCGCTCCCGGCGAATCCACCCGCAACAAGAACCGTCCCATCTGCAAGCAGAGATGCTGTGTGACTCGCGCGTGGATGCTGCAAGGACCCTGTGGGAGAAAGCGTGTTTGCCACACGACCCGGAGGTGAAGGCGAGCGCGGCGAGACCAGAACGACCCCGAACAGTAAGGCCGACGATGCCACGAGACGGGTCACAGTGAGTTGCAACATGCGGGCCTCCAGCTTCTTCTAACACAGACGGCGGTCGGGTTACGTCTGTTAACACAACCATGTCGGCAATGCCAACCTGGGCTTGGCGCCCCATCGTAGCCTAGCCTTAGCATTCGGGCGCCGGCAAGGAGGCCCGCGCCGATGCTAGAACCTCTTCGTCAGGCTCGCCTCTTTTTGAATCGTCACGGCGAAGGTGTCGCCGCCCGAGGCCATCGCGCCGGAGCTCCAACGAACCGCGGAGCAATTTAGGAATCTACCGACTAGTTCAAAAAAGGCATCTGCGAGCATCAAAGATGACGGCCTAGAATCTCGGGCTTCACACGTTTTTTCGGCGTAGTTTGACCGCGGAGGATGCTCAACACACCGTTTAATTGTCGTATATCATCCTGTAAGGAATTTGCCTGTCTATGTCCGGGGACGAAGACGAACACCGCTTAGAACCGAACGGTGTTGGTCTCTTGACCGTGCAACGGAAAGACCGCTTGTGTCACTATCAGTTGGACGGAGCCCGATGGCCTCGGTTCGGTAGTTTTTGGTTGAGGATAATTCTGGATTCGAGGGAAACGCGGGAGCATAATAGCCGGGCTAGTCTCAGAGTAATCTTGGTTGTGTCCCTGGCCAAGACGGATCCCTTGTCCATAGGTATGTGATTGAAGCGTTGCTGCGCGTGAGGCCAGCGGAATGATTATTCAAGAACAGGGCGAGCATCTTGTCCTGATTCGACAGACGGACCATGCGGTTCTTGCGGGGCATTTTGCCCGGGAACTAGGAAGCGACGTGTTTGCGCTGCCGCAGCCGCAGGATTCGTTCCTTCTGGCCGCTACCGAACACGATAACGGGTGGAACGAGTGGGAACTCCTTCCGGAAATCGATCCAGTGACGTTCCTGCCGTACAGCTTCATGTCCATTCCCACGCGGGATCACATCGAACTTTACCAGCGGGGAATTGAGCGCGTAGTGAAAGCGGACCACTACGCGGGTCTGCTCGTGAGCATGCACTGTTTGGGACTGTATGACCGGACGCGCGCGACGATGCCGGGATTTTCCGCGAAGTACATCAAGTCGCATGAATCGCAAGTGGTGAATGATTTTCTGCAGACGCTGAGGCTCCAGCAATTGCGATTGAAAGTGGATTTGCGCGCGGATTCGCGGACAAAAGACTTCACGGATGAGAAATGGCTGCAAGCGAATTTGCTGCGGCTGGAAGCGCTGGACCGGCTGTCGTTGTACTTCTGTATGGGGCCGCTGGAGGGCGCGACGATTGACGCGGTTCCGGCAGATTACCACGGCAGGGAAGTGGACTGGATTTTGCAGCCTGAGGGAAGCAATGCGGTGACCCTCGAGCCGTATCCGTTCCGGCGGGACCCGCTGGAGGTCAGCATTCTGGCGCGGCGCATTCCGCGTCGGCGCTATTCGGATGACGCGGATTTGCAGAAGACGATGGGACAGGCGCAGTATTTTGCGATGAAGTTTACGTTGCGGGCCGGCGGCGCGCAGATGCGCGCACATGGCGCGGGGATCTAAAGCTTGAATTCCTGAATGGTCTAGTTGATTTCCGCTACCAGGCCCTCGCGAAAAGCCGATAAGCAGATCCCTCAGCCAGGATGACCAGCCTTGGTTTCACGGGTAGGGACAGAACGTAGTTCCCCTACCATGCAAGTCAGGTTAGTTCGCGGCCGCCGGTTTCGGGAAGCAGTAGAGCAAGAAGCGCCGCGGTGAAAAACGATCCTGCCAAAAGAAAGAATCCAGGAAGAAATCCGAAGCGCGTCGCGATGGCTCCCACCGCAAAGGGCGAGAAGGCGGAGAGGCCGCGGCCCAAGTTGTAGCTGAGGCCCATGGCCGCGGCGCGAATTTCTCCCGGGAATATTTCGCTGGCGATCGCGGCGTAGCCGGAGAAGAATCCTGTGCCGAAAAATGCGACCAAAGGCCCGAGAAGCAAGAGAACGAGCGGGCTGCGAATGAGAGCGTAGAGAGGCACGAGAGCCGCCGCCATGAGTAAATAAAAGAAATATGGTTTCTTCCTGCCAAATGCATCGGCAAAAAATCCGAAGGACGCATAACCCAGCCATTTTCCGGGCGAGAGCGCCAAATAAAAAGTCGTACCAACCACTAGACTCAGGCCACGGCCACCTTTTGAAATGGGCAGCGACAAGTAGCCAGGAATCCACGTAAACAAACCCCAGTAGCCAAACATACCGAACGCGTTCATCGCCGTGGCCAGTAGGCCATTGCGAAAGACGTCTGCTCGAAGCAGGCGCCTAATCACTTTGAGCAATTGTTCCAGTACCCCGTCCTTTTCCTTCGGGCGGTTCAGCCATAGCTCCGGCTCGGGAACCCCGCGGTAGATCCAGAAAACCAGGAGAGCGGGGAGCACTCCCACAAAGAAAACAGCGCGCCAGCCAAAATGCGGGAATACGAGGAGGACGACGATCGCGGCAATGGCTTCACCGATGGCGTAGGCGGATTGCATAAGGCCGAGGGCTCGGCCGCGATGTTGCGCTCGCCAGGTTTCCGCAACCAGCGCCGCGCCGCAGCTCCATTCGCCGCCCATTCCCAGACCGAGAAGGAAGCGAAAAATGGCGAGCTGCGAAATCGAATGAGAAAGGCCGCAGGCTGCGCTGGAAATCGAATAGACGAGAATTGCGGCCATCAGCGCGCGAGTGCGGCCAATGCGGTCGGCGAGAATGCCGAAAAAGAATCCGCCAAGGGCCGACGCGCCAAGCGTGAGGGAATTGAGCAAGCCCGCGGTCCGCGTGCTCATGCCAAATTCATGAATAAGAAACGCGAGGACGAGCGAGTACAGCATGACGTCCATGGCGTCGAGCATCCAGCCAAGGCCGCCGGCGAGGAGGGATTTGCGTTCGGCGGGAGAAACGTCGCGCGGCAACTGAAAAGGCGACGCCGAAGGCGCTGGGGCGAGGGCTGGGGACGAGGAATCGCCGGATGTCATTTCAATCTTGCCAGTGATTTTTTCAGGAGTGCGTAGCGCGGTCAATGCTCTCCGCGATGCGCTGGACCAGGAGAGCCAACTCGAGCAGGCCGCGCCAAATGAGAATGCCGACAAAGAACGACACGATTCCCGCCACGAGAGCGATCAGTCCTTCGGCAGGGGAATTCTGAAAGCCATAGACCACGTACGTGACCACGCAGATGCCACCACCGAGAATACCTATGATGTAAAGAACCTTCACGAGGCGGCGCAAGAGCTGCTGCTGGAACGAGAAGTCAACGAGACCCGTAAAGAAGTTCTTTTCGTCGGGCATGTAGCCTCCTGGCTAAATTTTGATGAAGAGCCGGGCTTTCCCTTTAGGTAAGGGCATTCCTCAATGGATGTCAAGGAAGTTTCAAGACGCCGGAGCGGGCGGGTATATAGGAAAGTTAACCGTTTGCCGCTGAGACAAGCCAGGCCGCCTAGCGAGATTCTTCTCGACCCTTCAAACTTCCCATGCTGGTCCAGCCCGCTGTTGTTCTCCGGGCAGCACTTACCCCTTGTGCTTCGACAAGAGGAGTGGTAGCGTGGCCCCTGTAGAAGCGAGAGGGGAGGCTTGACGTGCCGCGGATTGATCTTCCGCAAGGAACTCTGGATTTGCTGATTCTGCGAACGCTGGCTCTGGAGCCGCAGCATGGCTGGGCCATTTCCGAGCGCATCCAACAGATTTCCAGCGACGTGCTGCGCGTGCAGCAAGGCTCGTTGTATCCGGCGCTGCACCGGCTGGAGCGGCGCGGGTGGATCAAGGCACGCTGGGGAACGTCGGAAAACAACCGGCGCGCGAAATACTACGAACTCACGAAGACCGGGCGGCGTCAACTGGAAGTGGAGAAAGACGCGTGGGACAAGCTGACGGCCGCGGTGGCGCAGGTGCTGGGGACGGCTTAGGGGTGAGAGATGTTCAAGGACTTGTGGTTTCGCTTGCGGGCGCTGTTCCGGCGCAAGTCGGTTGAGACGGAGTTGGACGAGGAGTTGCGGTTTCATCTTGAACGGCAGGCCGAGAAATATGTGAGGGCCGGATTGGACAGGGAAGAAGCGCGGCATCGCGCACGGCTGGAATTTGGCGGCTACGAACAGGTCAAAGAGGAGTACCGCGATGCGCGCGGGGTAAGTCTTATCGAGACACTGGCCCGCGACGTCCGATACGGTTTTCGGGCGCTACGCAGCAATCCTGGATTCTCTACAGTTGCTATTCTCACGCTGGCGCTTGGGATTGGCGCAAACACCGCGATATTCTCCGTGATTGATTCCGTCTTGCTTCGGCCCTTGCCCTACGCCGATCCGGACAGACTTGTGATGGTCTGGGAAAGCTTGCCAGGCCGAAATCCTCACAACACCGTATCGCCTCCTGACTTTCTGGATTGGGGGTCGCGGAACTCCGTCTTCTCCGGAATGGCCGCGCTATTCGATCAACGCGCAAACCTCACCGGAAATGGGCAACCGCAGGAAGTTGTGCTGCAGGACGTCACGGCGAATTTCTTTTCGATTCTTGGCGTGAATCCCATCTTGGGCACGGGTTTCACGGCAGAAAACGGCCAGCCCGGCCATGATGATGTGCTGGTTCTGAGCTGCGGCTTCTGGAAAGAGCGCTACGGCGGCGATTCTTCCATCATCGGCAAGACCATCACGCTGAACGGGCACCCCTTGATGGTTGTGGGCGTTGCCCCGGAAGGCTTCGACTGGTTTATTAAAGACAGCTCTCTTACCGGCGCAAAACCGCAAATGTGGACGCCGTGGATTATTCCGCAAGCCTTTCATGATCGAAAGAACGTCGGCCGTTTCATGACCGTGGCCGCGCGTTTGAAACCCGGCGCAACCGTGCAGCAGGCGCGGGTTCAGATGAACACAATTGCCGCTCAAATCGCGCAAGAGTATCCCGATTTTAATGGTCACTGGGGCGCCAACGTGGTTCCTGTGCGTGAACAGATCTCCGGCGATTTGCGTCCTGCGTTGTGGATTTTGTTGGGCGCAGTGGGATTTGTTTTGTTGATTGCTTGCGCGAACGTTTCGAGCCTTCTATTGGCTCGGGCCGCGGCGCGCGAAAGGGAATTGGCTATTCGGACGGCTATTGGAGCAAGCCGCTGGCGCATAGCGTTCCAACTTTTGACTGAGAGCGTCCTGCTGGCCGTTATGGGCGGCAGCGTTGGCGTGGCCTTAGCGATTTGGGGCACGAACGTTTTGCTTGCCGCGAACCCTCGAAATCTTCTTGATCTCCGCTCTGTTTCTGTGGACCTGCGCCTTCTGGCTTTCGCTGTTGGATCCACTGTGCTTGCTGGGTTGATTTTTGGTTTCCTTCCGTCGTTCATCTCGGCGCATGCGAGTGTCGCTGAGACGCTGAAAGAAGGGGGCCGCGGTTCCTCTGCCGGAAAGGGCCGGGGGACGGCCCGGAGCGCGTTCGTGGTCCTGCAAATGTGCCTAGCCCTGGTCCTGCTGGCAGGTTCGGGGCTGCTGATTCGCAGTTTCATCCGGCTCGTGGGCGTGGATCCGGGCTTCGCTGCGAGTCATCTGCTCACATTCAAGGTAACGCTTCCTCGTTTGAAATACGGCACCGACGCGAAATGCCAGGCGTTCTTCCAGGAGCTATTGCCTCGGCTGTCCCATCTCCCCGGCGTGCGCTCCGTCACGATGAATAGTTATCCTCCCTTTACGGGGCTAGGAGCTGCCACCGGAGTTCGCCTTCTGAGCCAGCCGCCACGCTCGCTTAAGGATCTACCGGACGCTGAGGTCCGCGTTGTAGGGCCAAACTATTTTTCGACGATGGAAGTCCCGCTCCGTGCCGGCCGGACCTTTAGTGAAGACGAATTGTCCCAAGCGCGTCACGTAGCCATTATCAATCAGGCTTTCGCAGACAAATACATGTCCGGCACCAATCCACTTGGCCAAAAAGCTGTCATTTTTATGAAGAGCCTCGAGGAAAGCGGGAACCCGTCTTCTGAAATCATCGGCGTCGTTGGCGACGTGCGTCAGATGGGGCTGGATACGCCGGGCGAACCGACTGTGTATTGGCCGCATCCGGAACTGGTTTATTCCGGGATGACGATTCTCGTGCGAACGTCGAACGATCCTTTGGCGCTGGTCCCCGCAGTGCGCAACGAACTCCAACAAATGGATCCCGAGCAGCCCATGGCCGCTGTCGCCACCATGGACCAGCTTCTCGGGGAATCTCTCGAGCGTTCGCGTTTCACCATGCTGCTTCTTGCTATTTTCGCGGCCATGGCTCTTCTGCTGGCGTCCGTAGGCATTTACGGGGTGATTGCATACGGCGTCACGCAGCGCACGCAGGAGTTTGGCATACGCATCGCTCTCGGTGCCAGGCGCAGCGATGTCTTGCGCCTCGTTCTCGGGCAAGGTACGCGCCTCGCGTTATTGGGAACCGGTCTGGGGATCATTTTTGCTCTGGCGCTGAGCAAGTTCCTCGGCACATTGCTCTACGGCATTACTCCAACAGATCCTCTGACCTTTGGAGCTGTCGCTCTTCTGCTGATCTTGGTTGCACTTGTTGCGTGCTTCGTTCCGGCGCACCGGGCCACGCGCGTGGACCCCATCGAGGCGCTTCGTTACGAGTAAAGGCCCCGGCAGAAATGGAGGTGCGCGCTGATTAGCGATTTGTGGATTCGTACGCGGGCACTTTTTCGACCTAAATCGGTCGAGTGGGAATTGGACGATGAGCTGCGTTTTCACCTCGAGCGGCAGGTCGAGAAATATGTGCAGGGTGGATTGAGTCGGGAAGAGGCTAGGCGGCGGGCGCGCGTGGAATTTGGCGGAGTGGAACTGGCGAAAGAGGAATGCCGCGACGAGCGCGGCGTGCGATTCGTCGAAACGTTGTCTCAAGATGTGCGATATGGCTTGCGTATGCTGCGCAAGAGCCCCGGCTTCGCAGTCGTTGCGGTACTCACGCTTGCGCTTGGAATCGGTGCGAACACAGCCATTTTTCAATTGTTGGATGCGGTGCGCATGCGCAGCCTGCCAGTTCCGCATGCGCAGCAGCTCGCCGGGGTGCGCATCCTCGGCGGCAATCGTGGCCTGGGCATTGGTCAGAATTACGGCGATTTGACGCGGCCGCTGTGGCAGGAAATACGGGAGAAACAGCACGCGTTTTCGGGCATTTTCGCTTGGAGCTATGCCCAAAGGTATGTTGGTCGTGGAAGCGAGATGCGCCACTTTAACGGACTTTGGGTTAGTGGCGATTTTTTTCCAGTGCTCGGAGTCAAGCCTTTTCGCGGGCGCTTGTTGCTGCCGGGAGACGAAGGGCCTTGCCCGGCGACCTACGCAGTCGCCAGTCACGCGTATTGGCAGAGAGAACTTGGCGGGCGCGATCCGGCCAAAGGGATCAAGCTGGTGGTCGATAATTCCGTTGTCGAAATCATCGGCGTAACGCCGCCGGAATTTTTCGGCATGATCGTAGGAGACAGTTTCGACATCGCGCTTCCGCTGTGTATGCCACCTGACGGCGTGCGGCGCGACATCTTTGACGTCGCTGTGATGGGCAGGTTGAAGTCGGGCTGGGACGTCAAACGGGCATCCGCCGAACTCGACGCGCTGAGCCCCGGCCTCTTTGAGGCTACGGTTCCTCCCGGGCGCTCAACTCAAAGCACCGAGATGTACAAACATTTTCGCCTGGCGGCTTATCCCGCATCGCGGGGAGTCAGTTCGTTGCGTGAGAAGGACTATACGTCTCTTTGGCTGCTGCTGGGCATTACGGGCCTCGTGTTGCTGATTGCCTGCGCCAATCTCGCGAATCTCATGCTGGTGCGCGCGAGCGCGCGGGAACGCGAAATGGCTGTGCGGCTTGCATTGGGCGCGCCGCGTTGGAGGCTCATCCAGCAACTCCTTTCCGAAGGAGTCCTGCTGGCTGGGTCGGGCGCAGTTGCGGGGATGTGGCTCGCTCGGATGTTCAGCAGAGGTCTCGTTGTTCTCTTCAGCACGGAGGAGCATGTTCCGTTGCTCGACCTCCTTCACATGGACTGGCGCGTTCTGTCATTCGTCGGGGCGGTGGCGGCTTCTACGTGTATCCTCTTTGCGCTAGCGCCGGCGTTCCGCTCCTCCCGCATGGGGCCGGGGGCTGTGCTGAAGGCAGGAAGCCG
>Ga0066903_100006407_pt1 | contig 10456 bp, 6 predicted proteins | sample PanSoiMetaGPlot1_FD_67491 | JGI IMG/M metagenome (GOLD analysis project Ga0066903, IMG submission 67491) | Tropical forest soil microbial communities from Panama analyzed to predict greenhouse gas emissions - Panama Soil - Plot 1 (version 2) | ecosystem: Environmental > Terrestrial > Soil >...
GCATCCTGAACCGCCGCAGGAGCCAAAGAGATCTTCGCGAGCCGGTACTCGACGTTTACGACATTCCAGCCCATGCTGAGGAAGGGCAAAAAGGTCAGCGAGGACGCCTCCTTGCTACCTGCGACCCACCCCCCGCCGTGGAAGTAGACGAGCGTTGGATTAGAGGTCGTCGCATCCCGCGCTTGATACACGTCAAGCTTCACCTCAAAATTGTTCGCGGTGAGATACGTGATGTTGGGGGCCACACGATAGGTTCCGTAGATGTGCAGGGCCTTCGCAAACGCATCTGCGCTCTGAGCATGGGAAAGCGCCGGTGCAAGCGCCGATGCCCCCAACAATGCGATGACGAGTTCGAGCTTTCTCATGGCGGCCTCCTACCGTGCAGAAGGTTTATGCTCCAATTTTTAGCAAGCCCGCTGGGCGGACTCAACACGTCTGCCGACGGCACGCCGCAGGCTGTTTCCACAGCAGCGGCCAAATGCTGACGTGGAGCCCAGGTGCGACGCGTCTTTTGCGGCGCTAATGAAATACGGCTGCTTGCCGTCCGGTCTATTGAGCCACTCGAAATAACCGGAAGCGGGCACGATGCACCGATGGCGTTTGAACGCGTCGCGGAACATGGGCGTGCTGGCGACTGTCTCTGCTCTGGCGTCAAAGGTCGCTGGCACCTGCTTCAGGGCTTCTTCCAGCAGTAAGGGAGGGGGCCCCAGCGCATCGGCACCAGCTCAATCGTGCGGCGGTCTCGCTTGGTCACCACGTATCGGTCGGCGCGATGTTGTGATGGATCTGAGGATTGCGGCGGCGCCCGTGAGTTCATACAGGTCGCGAATGTCGTACCAAGTGAATTTCTGTGTTAATCTTCCGTACATGGTGATCAGCTCCGGCGCCCGCCCGCGTCAATGGTCCCTTGACATCACACCGCTTATGTTCTCTTTTTGTAGCTTCCACGCCGTTAATTGAAAACAAGGGGGGTCAGTGAGCCAAGGTGTCAGGTGGATTGCGCTGACGTGTTCAGCTCTCTCTTTGATGTTGGAATTCTCGGCAGGAGCCGTTGCGCGAGAGTGCCGGGAAATACAGGCTGGATGGTGGCAGAATCAGCCTTTCTTGGGGACCAAATTTTCCAAGCAGCATTTCAACGAATGCACCAGGAAGTATCGCAAAGAAAATTGGAAAGTGTTTGATGTGTCGGGGCCGAATTGCCAACCATCTGGTTCTAAACAACGTTCTGCTCGCCCAGAAACAGCTATAGATGAGTGTGGCGGCGATGGTGGCGATCCGGGCGGGCGGTTTTTTTGCGTAACAAAAGCAACGGCGTGCAGCCCAAGGTAACTAAGAGATACCTCATATCACGCGGGCCGCAATGCTGCGGCCCGGATTTACCGCGCCGGAACGGCGTCGCGATCCTCGCACGCTGGACTCCAGTCCTCACGCGTGGCGAGTTACCCGGCGATCCCGCTGACACCCAAAGCCGTTACACTGAGGCGGCGGTCTGGCGCAACGGCGCCGCCGCGAGGGCTGTGGACATTGGACAACGCAAGAACGTTGCCCACATGCCGGAGCCGAGATATTTCTTGATGGCGTCGACGGTGTTCGGTGCCGATGTGCGCGGAAAGCGGCCTTGAACTGTTGGCCGTGAACGCGATCATTTACCCATTCGCCAGAGGCCGTGATCCACTCGCCGCTGGCGATTGTTGCGGCGTGTCCAACCACCGTCACTTAAGGGTCAAAATGAGCCGTGCCACTCACTTCGTCTTCGCGGCAGTCAGTAAGCGGACCCGCCGGGCCAGCGGTCGGCGCTTCCAAGTCGAGCCAATTGAGGAACCAAACGACGCTGGCGACGCCGCCACGCAACCCGTCCCCAATCGGCTCATCGATGCGATAGGCTTCCCCTCGAAATCGCGCGGGGAAACAGATGCGACGGCGGGCGTTCATCGCGGGGTTGGGCTGCACGGCTGGGTGGCCGGTTCGGCGCTCGGGCAGCGGGACTCGGATCGTAGCGTTGTCGGACGTGTCGCGACCGTAAGTGAGGCCGCTACAGCGGCTACGAGGCAAACGCCTGGTTCGCGTTGGTCGCGGGGATCAGAATTCGTGCAGTTGGGCCGTTGGCACCCTGGAATAAGTGCCGGGATGCCACTGCATGTTCTCGGCACAAACGACCTCCAGCCATTCGTCGATTGCCCGGCGCAGCGTGACCGTCGCCGACCAGGGCACCGTGAAAGCGCCCGGGTCCTCGATGGTCACCTCGATCTGCAGTCCCTTGCCTTTGTAATTCGGATCGACACGCGGTCCATTATCAGGATTGGCTTGCTGTAAATTCTCCTTTGCATCTCGGGCAATCGCCGCCTGAATGGCGTCGTAATCGAGAAGCCGGTAGCGCTCGACGATATGCAGCGCTCCGGTATACGGGGTACCGTACCAATCGATCATGGAATACGGCCCGATCTTGATCCCGATCGTGTCGACCACGAGCGCATCGCCTTCGTAATGGCCGACGGAATCGCCGTACCATGACGGCCTCACCGGCGTGCGATGCGACTCATTCAGGCGCACTTGGCGAAATTGATGGTCGAACGGGTAAAGGATCGTGACCTTGTCGAGCTGCTGGAGGATTTGCATGCCATAGTTCAGGAAAACGGACGGCACCTGCTCGGGCCAGCACTGGTTGCGCGGCGTCGGGTAGCCTTTGCCGGCCAGGGAAATTTCGCCGAATTTCTTCACCACTTCGGCCGCCCAGGGCTGCAGAATCGGGTTGGTGTAATCGCCGACAAGTTCGGAAACGTTGCCGACGCCAGCTTGGGGTCCCGTACGTAGCCGCGACCTGTTCCTCAATGGACCGGGTCCTGAGAGCGGCTGCTCCAGGCCATTCAGAGACGAATGGTTCCACCATCCCGAAAAATCCGGGATCGCTGCCGTCGTTTCCGCCCTGAGCGGTATCGCGGCCGCCAGCGCGAAGAAGGAGAACAGACCAAAAAGCCGCCGAATGCTCATCCCGCCCTCCGTGCTCGTCCCCTGGCTGGAGCATTTCGCGAGCGGCGTATAGCATGCCACGAATGCGAAAAGCGCACTCTCTAAGGAGAACGGTAACCGGGGCTGCACGTCCTCTGGTCGCGGGCCGAGTTCCGGTCCGGGTCACGGACCGCGGTTATGACTCCGCAGCGGCACGCCGGGTGTACCTCAGACAGCTGCCGACTTGCTGCATTGCATCTAGTCGGCAGCCCCCGAGCCGTTAATCAGGCGATCAATGATCGTTGGTTCGTTCGGCAGCGTCAAACAGGCATATGGAAAGCGTCACGGTTGGGTGCCTCTGCTCTTGAGTGAAAGCGTAATTTCCCGTCCGAGCGGGGCGCACACGCCAGCGCTTAGTCCCTCGCCTCGCTTCGCTCGGTCCGGGTCTTAACCGACCTTTACTCGGCCTTTGCAAATCTAGTTCTGGAACGCTTGGAATATCGGATGGCCAACATGAGGCTCATTTCGCGCGTAGCGACAACTGGGGCTTTTGGGATTGGCGGCAGCGGCTGACGTCGTTTCGGCAGACTGCCGTTTCGATTATTGGGTCGCGACTTACCTAAAGAAAGCCGGGCTAAGCGAAGAACAGTGGATGCGCTTGTTAGAAGATAATGGGAGAAACGAGGATAGGTGCCGTGCAGCAATGGCAGCGTTCATTGCGGGTGGTCCAATAGAGGCTTTGTGCGCTGAAGGTTCTGAAGTCTCCGCTTGGCTAAACAACCGTTCCATTTAGCGCGCCGGCCTGTCCTATACCCGCGCGACTTCAATAGCACGTGCAGAGTTGGGCCGTCCGCTCCCAAGAACACCCGCTTTGGGGATCGGCCCCTCGGCAAATCGACAGCAGAAGGTTCGCAAACACGCTCGGCGTTTCCTAATTCGACTGCGCGAGAAGGACCCGCACAGCAGCGTTTAGTTCCCCTCGCGCCGCTTCGCTCCGACTCGGGTCCTGGCCGGTTTTGACTGTCATGCGGCGCGGCGGATCGCTCAGATCGCCAAGACAGGAGAGATGCCACCGTGATGCCAGCACGTTGATGGCAACCGATGCGCGGTGCGCTGGCGTCGGGCTCGGTCGCGTCGCACCATCGAGGCCGGACTAGGGAGGCGAATTGGCGAAATCCACAATGAATGATTGTTGCACCCACCCACAGGGAATGATTGTCGCGGGTTCACTCACATCCATAGGTTTACGAACTGTGCTATACGACTTACTGTATCTAACAACTTGCGGTGGTGGAGATCGTGCAAAATCCAACCCCCGACGTTCAGCACGGCAAGAGCGCCCGCCTGACGCCGTGGATTGCGATCGGGCTCGCGATTGCGGTCGGCATCGCCTACTTCTTCGCGGCGCAGCTGAGCCTTGCGCTGCGCGGCGAAACCGATGGCATTGCCCTGTTTTGGCCTGCTGCGGGTGTGTCCTGTGGCGTCCTGATTGCACTTGGGCGCAACGCAAGATTGGCGGTCGTGGGCGGCGTCATGGTCGCGACCATCATCGCCAATCTGATGGGCGACCGGAACGTCTGGAGCGCCACTGCCTTCGCTTTCTGCAATGCGGGCGAAGCCCTGCTTGCGGCGTGGCTGATCGAGCGCCATTTCGGCTCTCCTTTCAGCCTCGACAGGCTGCGCAATGTGCGCGGGTTGTTGGCGGTGGCAGTCGTCGCAACAGCTGCCTCAGGCATCGGTGGGACGGTGGCTGTTAAGTTGTTTCACAGTCCGGCGGCGCCGATTTGGACCACCTGGCAGCACTGGTTTGCGTCCGACATCGTCGGCATCATCACTGTCGCGCCGCTGATCATCGGCCTCGCCGAAGCCGTGCGTGAGCCACCGCCGCGCAACGAGACCGTCGAGGGCGTTGTAACGCTTGTGGTGTTGGCGGCGATGACCGTCGTCATCGTTTTGGTGCCGCCGGGGCCGTGGAAGACGGTGCGCCCGATCGCCTTGCTGTTTGCGATGCTGGTATGGCTTGCGGCCCGTTGCCGGCCGTCGTTCGCCGCCGCCGCGGTATCCATCGTTTCGCTTGCGATTATTTGGACGATAACCTTCGGCAGTGATCAATTCAAAATTCTCGCTTTTCCGATCGGCGACCGCATCACGGGCGCCCAGGCGGCCATCCTGATTATCGCGCTTGGCACATATTTTCTCGCGGCGCTATTCGCCGAGCGCCGTCAGCACGTAAGAATGCTTAAGGAGGGTCAGGCGCTATTGCAGGAGGCGCTGACCGCCGGGGCGGTGATGGCCTTCGAGTGCAATCCTAGCAGTGGCCTGGCGAAGCGCAGCGAGAACGCTGGATAGGTTCTCGGCCTTGACCCACACCAGCCCCTCACCGTTGCCCAATTCCTCGCGCAGATACATCCGGACGACCGCGCGCGTTTCAAGGAGCATCATCGCCGGGCCGGCGTCAACAGTCCCGCCGCGGTCACCTTTCGTTTTATCCGCCCTGACGGCCGGGAGGTGTGGCTTGAGGAAACATCACGGGCGGAACTCGACAAGAGCGGCCACGTCGTGCGCGTCAAGGGATTGACCCGCGATATCACGAGGCTCAAGCAGTCTGAAAAGCGCCAGGACCTGCTGAGCGCCGAACTCGACCACCGGGTCAAAAACGTGCTGGCGCGCGTTGCGGCAGTCGTGAGGCATACGCGCCGGCGCAGCGCGACCACTGACGAATTCGTCGGTGCACTCGACGGCCGCATTCAATCAATTGCAGCCGCTCATGCGCTCCTGAGCCAAAACCGCTGGCACGGCGTGGGGCTTACCGACCTTATACGCCATCAGCTTGCGCCCTACGCGACCGACGCAAATACCGCGATCAGCGGCCCAGATGTCATGCTCACGTCTGCGCAGACCCAAGCGGTGGCGATGGTCACTCACGAGCTGGCGACGAATGCTGCGAAGCACGGCGCCCTGTTGCGCCCCGACGGCCGCGTGTCGGTGAGCTGGGATCGCACCGACGGCGATCGCCTGACGATCACATGGCGTGAGCATGGCGGGGAGCCGATCACGGCTCCGGTCCAATCCGGTTACGGCTTGAGCCTCATTCGCGATCTCATTCCTCATGAGCTAGGCGGCACCGTCGATCTGACATTTCCACCCGACGGCGCGTGCTGCAAAATTGAAATTCGTCTCAACGAGCGAAAGTGAGCTTTTGGCGATCGACACGTTCGGCCAAGGCGAGCGCACGGCGTTGCCTGACAGAGAGTCGCGGTGTCTTCATGCCCGCGTTTGATCTGGTCATAGGGCGCGGCCAGCGCCGCCCTCGCCTCCTCCAGCGTGTCCGCAGCACCCTCGTTTGGCAGCGGCGCCGGCGCTGTCTGCAAGAACCACAGCCACTTGAGATCGCGTCCCACCGGCCGCCGGTAGATGCGCCCAATCAGCGTTTCATCGACCACGACATAGTCGTCCTCGCTCCAGTCGAGCGGTGGTCCCAGCCCCCTCGATGCGGTCTTGAGTGTGCTGTTTGCGGAGTATAAGCGTCATCTGGTCTCCCCCCTCGTTGCTTGACTCGTCCAGCTTGCGCAGGATCTCGGCAAAACGCTCCGGCACCCCCTCGGCAATGATGTCGTTATATGTGCGACGTAACTCCTGGCCTAGCGCCGTCATGATGTTTGGTCCTTGCTCTTGTTGTCATCGCTCATCGAGTGAATTAACGCCTTGAGTGCGCTTGCGCACCTTGGGGCGCGCGTCGATGGGCGACGGTTCTCGACTGACTCGCTGCGCTCCTCCAAGAGGCGAAGACAACGCAATCCACAGGGCAAACAAATCGAGCGTCAGGAATCAAACGATCAGCGCGCGAAAGAGCGCATGGCTGTGCTGCGCGTGCTGAAAGCGTCCACACGACAACGCGGTCAACACGCTGTCTCGCGCGCGGCTATGCCAGGGGTTCGGGCTCATCGACGCATGGCGGGGTGTAAGCTTCTTGTTGTTGCATGAAAGTCTTTTCAGCACGTAGAGCCGTAATTAATTGGGAAAACCTTGATCGTAAAAAGACAAACCCTTGCACGAACTCGAACCCAAGCGTCTCGGCGCGATCCTGACTGCGGCGGGGACGGCCACTCGGATTGCCTACGAACAGGCGCGGATCCGGACCCCGCCGCAATGAAATCGTGGACTGGGAGACGCCCAAGGTCCAAACGAGCGCCGGTGCGAGCTCTTTGGTTGATTGTCGATAGCGGCGAGGGCCTCTGCACGGCTTGAAACTAATCGAGACTAGACCACGTGTCGGATCATCGGGTGCGACCTTCCTCGTGGAGACCTGCTGGTAAATGTGCGTCGTGGTCGGCCGGTGCCGGTGCACCGACCGGCGTTCGCGCAGGCGACTCCACCACCGTCGCGGGTACCGAAGCCACCGCCTCGCCGGTCACGATGACCTGTCCGATCATGAAGGGGTGTGGCGTGCAGGTATAATTGTATGTGCCCGGCCGGTTAAAAGTGACGGTCGCGGTCTCGCCGCCCTTGAGGATACCGGTGTCCCAGCCGCCAGTGTCAGCACCGGCCGCATTGTGAGGTTGGTTGCCGCTGTTGTTGAAGGTGACCTTGCTGCCTGCCTCGATCGCAATGCGCGACGGGATGAAGTTGTAATCGATCATCCGCACGGCGTTCGTCTTCTCGATTGGAACGCCGCCTTTGAGCAGCCCGGTGAAGCCGAACGTCACGCCGGTCGGCGGTGGCGGGGGAGGCTCGAACTGGGCGACGCGGTTATTGGGGCTGCCCGGCAGCGAGAATGCCCAGACCATATCGCCGTTGGCGGAAGCGGTCTGAGTCGCGAGGCCCCCCACGGCAATGGCGACGTATTGAACGCCGTCGATCTCATAGGTGATCGCGGGGGCGTCCGCACCAGCACCCGTCTGCCATTGCCACAACAGGTCCCCATTGCGCGCGTCATAGGCCTGGAAGTGGCCGTCGGGCTCGCCGTGGAACAGCACGTCGGTGGCGGTGACCAGCGCGCCGCTGCCCTGGCCGATCGAATGCGACATGCGTTTCTGCCACGCGATCTTGTTGGTCTGGGAGTCGACGGCCGTGAGCGTACCGCCGTACTTCGCGCCGAAAGCTGGCGGCGCCACTCGGCCGCTGCCGGGCGCGATGCGGGCGGCCGGCCGGTCCGCCGCGGTTACGTAGAAATAACTCGTGCGTGGACTGTAGGCCATCGGCGCCCAATTGGTGCCGCCATTGCCACCGGGGGACATCAGCGTCGGGGTGTCCCAGGGCGCGCCGAAGATGCATTTGAGCACCCAGCCTTCCAGTGGCTGCGGACATTGCGGGATCACCGCATCACCTCTGGGAAACGGCTGGGTCGCGGCAGTCGCGTTGCGCGGCTCCTGTTCGACCGGTCTCTCGTCGATGCCGATAAGCGGCTTTCCGTTTGTGCGATCGAGAATGTAAATCCAGCCTGTCTTGCAAGCTTCTGCGATGCCCTTGCGCATCTTCCCTTCGTACACCTGCTCGAACAGGACCACGGGGCTCGGGCAGTCGAAATCCCACAGGTCGTGATGCACCTGTTGGAAGTGCCACGCGTATTTGCCTTCGAGCGTGACCGCGACGATGGAGGAGCTGAACAGGTTGTCGCCCGGACGATTGGCGCCGACGCCAATGGCCTGCGGCCCTGGCTGGCCAGTCGAGAAATAGATGAGGCCGAGGTCCGGATCGATCGCTGGCGCCTGCCAGATATTGGCGCCACCCTGTTTCCAGGCGTTGGCTTTGACGGGATCGGGATCGTCGGGCTTCGGCCAGGTGTCGGAGCCGAACTCGCCGGGCGCCGGAACGGTCCAGAAGCGCCATTTCTCCTGGCCGGTCTTTGCGTCGAGCGCCGCGAGGAAGCCGCGCGCTTGCCGATCCCCGCCGGAAATTCCGGAGTAGACCACGCCGTTGTAGAACAGTGGCGCGGCGGTGATGGTGTAACCATCTTGCCAGCGGGCGAGCCGGGTTCGCCAAACCTCCTTGCCAGTCCTGATGTCGAGGGCGACAAAATAGCCGTCAAGCTGGCCGAGAAAAACCTTGCCGTCCCCGACCGCAACGCCGCGGTTGTCCCAGCCACAGCAAACCGTAGAGATGTTTTGCTCGATGCCGGAGCGATGCTCCCATATGAGTGCACCCGTCTTAGCGTCAAGCGCGAACACGTCGTCATTGCCGGTGGCGATGTAGAGGATGCCATCTTTGACGATCGGAGTGCCTTCGAACGAATACTTTTGGCCGAGGCCCGAACCGAGGTGTGTCACCCAGGCGCCCTTGAGGTTCTTCACGTTGTTGTGGTCGATCTGGTTCAGCGCGGAATAGCGCGTGTTGTGCCAATCGCCGCCGATAGTGAGCCATTCCTTGCCGGCGGGCTTGCTCGGGTCGGGAGCCTTCTGGCAAGAGCCTGCAGCCGGATGGAGCACAGAACAAACCGCAATGACGAATCCCACGCCAATCCGACCCATGCGTCGCTCCCTGCAATTTTGCTTTCGCCTCCCTGAAATTACGCCGACTCGAGGCAGCGCGAAGGTACCAGCAGCTGCCCGGCCACCATCGCCTGCGTGAGTTTGACCCGGATTGGGATGGCGGTCTCGCATGATCTCCTCCCCTGTGCTGTCGCGACCGTCGCCCCGATTCTACCATGTACGATTGGTGAAATCAGCCAGACCACATCCAGTTCGGCGGATCTGTCCAGGACTGGATGTGCGGAGTACTTCTAGACCGAAGCACGGAGCAGCGCATGGTGGCCACCACAACAATTGGCGGATCCCGGCAGTGAGCCTTTCGAAGCAAGGAGAAGCAGTATGACAAGCGGATGAGACTGTCCGTTTTTCGGTGCCCGGCCCATCCCCGGTTGTGACCGCGCTATCGAGAGAATCTCGAGCTCGGGCCATTGCACGCGTCGTAATCCACCCATTTTGCGACGAGTTTTTTGAGGAGGCGAAAACAATTGGCGCGACGCATTCCTCACTCCGTTCTATGAAAGATGCTGGAGTGGCTTCTTCCCGAAAAGCACTTGGTGAAAAGCCCTAGCCAGGGTCGCGCGATGGGCCGGCGCGGCGCCGTGCGCATCTCGCCAGCACGCAGGTCCGCTCAAGAAGGGAGACGCCCGCGCTGGCGGCGCGGCAGGCCGGTCTCTTCGTGAGCTGCCGTCACAGCATCCTGACTCCGGGGGCCTGCCTACATTAGGGCTCGGCGACTGCGCCAGCCCCGCCATAGGGGCTGGCAGGATCATCACGGACGCGAGCAAAGTTAAGCGAACATCACATCGTGTATGCGCCCATCGCGGGTCACCCTCCAGGGCTGCTGGGCATTAAAGTGAATGGCACGAGCGGGTTTTTTTGATTCCTCCTCGCTGATACCCCAGTTTTTATACAACTCAGCGCGCGACGGCTGAACTTCATTGAGTTCATCCGTGCAACGAGACATCAGCACCGCCTCTTCGCCGTCCCAAGCCCAGTCAAAGGTAAACCGGGTATGCGCCCGCGGAAGCACCGGCGCCTGAAGC
>Ga0066903_100006408_pt1 | contig 10455 bp, 10 predicted proteins | sample PanSoiMetaGPlot1_FD_67491 | JGI IMG/M metagenome (GOLD analysis project Ga0066903, IMG submission 67491) | Tropical forest soil microbial communities from Panama analyzed to predict greenhouse gas emissions - Panama Soil - Plot 1 (version 2) | ecosystem: Environmental > Terrestrial > Soil >...
GCCCCCTGGAGCCGCGCCACGACCGCGGTCGGCGCCGGCCGGTCGAGCTCGAGCCCGTCGAACGAGCGCAGCGTCTCCTCGACGAACCGCGAGGTCTCGACCTCCTCGAAGGACAACTCAGGGTTCGCGTGGATGTGCCGCCTCCACGCCACGACCTCCTGCTCGACCTCGGGCAGCACGAGAGCGCTCACGGACGGGATTCTGACTAATGTCAGGCCATGGCCGCGGCCGAGCCCGAGGTGACGATGGACAAGATCGTGTCGCTCTGCCGGCGGCGCGGCTTCGTCTTCCCCTCGTCGGAGATCTACGGGGGCCTCGGCTCGACCTTCGACTACGGCCACTACGGCGTGCTCGCGAAGAACAACATCCGCGAGCGCTGGTTCCGCGCGATGGTGCAGGAGCGCGACGACATCGTCGCGATCGACTCGGCAATCATCCTCCACCCGCGTGTGTGGGAGGCCTCGGGTCACGTCGAGGGCTTCACCGACCCCCTCGTCGACTGCCGCACCTGCAAGCTGCGGTTCCGCGCCGATCAGCTCGACCAGGCGCAGTGCGGGCGCAAGCCGTCGAAGCACCCGGGAGAGACGTCCGATTGCGACCTGACCGAGGCGCGGCAGTTCAACATGATGTTCGAGACGATGGTCGGGCCGGTGCAGGACGCCGGCGCCCGTGCGTTCCTACGCCCGGAGACCGCGCAGGGCATCTTCCTCAACTTCAAGAACGTGCTCCAGCTCGCCCGCCGGAAGCCCCCGTTCGGCATCGCGCAGGTCGGCAAGTCGTTCCGCAACGAGATCACCCCGGGCAATTTCCTCTTCCGCGTTCGCGAGTTCGAGCAGATGGAGATGGAGTTCTTCGTACCGCCCCCCGAGGCGGAGGAGTGGTACCGCTACTGGATCGACGCGCGCCTGCAGTGGTACCTCGACCACGGGCTGCGGCAGAGCAGGTTGCGGGTTCGCGAGCACTCGGCCGAGGAGCGCTCGCACTACTCGCAGGGCACGAGCGACATCGAGTATCTCTACCCGATCGGCTGGTCGGAGCTCGAGGGCGTGGCGAACCGGGGCGACTACGACCTCAGGCGCCACACCGAGTTCTCGTCGACGAAGCTCGAGTACGTCGGGCCCGACGGCGAGCGCTATACGCCGTACGTGATCGAGCCGGCCGTCAGCATCGAGCGCATCCTCGTCGCCATGCTCGTCGACGCGTACGACGAGGAGGTCGTCGCCGAGCGCGAGCGCACGGTGCTGCGGTTGCATCCCCTGGTCGCGCCCGTGAAGGCCGCGATCCTGCCGCTGATCGGCAAGAACGAGGACATGGTCGCCAAGGCCCGAGCGCTGTTCGAGGAGCTGCGGCGCCGCCACATCGTCGAGTACGACGACAGCGCGGCCATCGGGCGCCGCTATCGCCGGCAGGACGAGATCGGCACACCGTTCGCGTTCACGATCGACGACGACACGCTGGAGGACGACACGATCACCGTGCGCGACCGCGACTCGCTCGCGCAGGAGCGGATCCCGATCGCCGGCGCCGGCGCCTGGCTCGAGGAAACGCTCGAAAAGCCCTGGTCGACGCCCAAGGGCGACTAGTCGCCGAGGAAGTAGGCAATCGGGTCCGCGAGCGCCTCCCGGAGCACGAAGGCGATCGCGTTCGCGATGGGGCCGTTGCCGGCCGTGTCGTGGACGGCCTTGTCGATCCCGCCGCGGAGCGCCTTGCGGATCGTCGCTCGCGTCCAGCGCACCTTCTTCGCCCCGATCGAGGGAGAGAACGAGAGGGCGAGCTCCTCGCGGGTGGTGTGCAGCGAGCATGCGGCGCCGCTAAGGCCTGAGAGCGCCACGCGCTGCACGGCGGCGTCGATCGAGCCGAAGATGCCGCCCTCCTCGATGCGCGGCTTGGACGTACACGGGTCGGCGAGGTGCGCCTCGCCGGCGTCGATCGCGCCCATGCCGAGCTCGACTGCGATCAGCGCGGCGGCGGCGCCCATCAGGAGCAGCACGACGAGCGACGCCGTGCGGCGTCTCATGCTCCCGCCCCGTTCTCACGCAGCCGCCGCGCCGGGAGGAGCGCCAGTAACGCGAATACAGCCGAGAGCAGGAATCCGAGTCGGAAGCTCCTCGTGACTGCGAGGCGCAGGGTGTCGAGCAGGTCGTCGCGCACCTTGCGCAGCGACGCGTCGTGCGCGGCGCCGCGCTCGTCGAACGGCTTTGCCAGGTTCGGGATCTCGCCGCGCTGCGCGCGGTCGAAGGCGTCGCGCATGTCGAGCGCGATCGGGATCTTCTTCGTCAGGTCGATGCTGCCGTCGAGGATCACGCGCGTGCCGGCGAGCTTGGCGCGGTTCGCGCCGGCGTCGAGCTGCTGGTTCAGGAGCGGTGCGACCAGTGCCAGGGCGGCGACGAGCCCGAGGTGGCGTGCACCGACCGTGATCGTCCCGCTGCGGAGCGGCGCGTGGTCGTCGAGCGAGTCCCGCGTCAGGGCGGGGACGGCGAGACCGAGCCCGATGCCACAGAAGGCGAGCGAGCAGGCGACGAGCGTGTTGCTGACGGTCGGCAGCAGCGCGAGGGCGACCAGACCCGCCGCGAGCAGAACGGCGCCGGCCGAGACGGCCTCTCTCCGTCCGAGCCGTGCCGCGAGCGGCCGGACGAGGAACGCGCCGACCGGGAGCGCGCTCACGACGAGCGCTCCCGCGATCGGCCGTCGCTCCCACACCGTGATCACGAGCAGCACGGACAGGAAGAGCGCGCCGACGAGACCGCCGAAGACGAATGCGAGCCCGGCATTGGCCGTCATGCTCCCCGGGCGTTTCGGCACGCGGCGCTCGCGCGGCAGCTCGTGGACGCGGCGGTCGAAGGTTGCGAGCAGCGCGACCGCGCCGACCGGTGCCTGGACGATGAAGATCGCACGCCAGTCTGCGAGCTGCGTCAGAACCCCGCCGAGCGCTGGCCCGACAGCGGCGCCGAAGGTCCCCATCGCGGTCCAGAGGCGCGCGCCACGTGTCGGGCTCGCGAGCAGCCCACTGAGCATCGGCAGCGCGCCGGCGAGCAGGAGCGCTCCCCCGAGCCCCTGCACGCACCGAAAAGCGATCAGGTCGGGCAGGCCCCACGCGGCCGCGCAGCCGATCGAACCGGCCGTGAACAGACCGAGCCCGGCGCGGGTGATCACGCGGACGTGCAGGCGGCGGACGAACGGGACCAGGGCGAACGCGGCGACGACGACGACCAGGTTGTAGGACGTGATCACCCAGGAGACCCCGATCAGCGACGCGTGGAAGTCCGTGTAGAGGGCCGGCAGGGCGAGGACGACGATCGAGGAGTCGGCGAAGGCGACTGCCACCGAGGCGGCGACCGCGGCGACGAGCAGGCCGCTGTGGCGCTCAGCCACGCGCCGGCCTTTCCATGAGCCGCTCCCCCGGCGGGCCGAACCCAACCTGTGCGTAGAGCGCGTGGGCGTCGCGCGTGTGGAGAAGCCAGCGAACGTGCGCCAGCGGCCCGCGATCGACGATCTCGCCGACGAGTTCCTTCCCGAGCCCCCGCCCGCGGTGGTCCGGCAGCACGTAGACGTCGGCGAGGTAGGTGACGGCGACGCCGTCGGAGACGGCGCGGGCGAAGCCGACCTGCGCCTCCCCCTGGTAGACGCCGACGACCCGAGCCGCTTCCTGGACGAGCCGCTCGACCGTCTCCCGCGTCCTGCCGGCCGCCCAGTACGACTCGTCGGCCAGGTAGCGGTGGACGGCGTCGACGTCGATGCGCCGCCGGTCGTCGTCCAGCTCGTACCCCCCGGGAAGCACCCGCTTCATCGAGCTCAGTCTCTCATCCGCACTGGCCGCGGCGGACATGGCTCCTCTCGATCCCCCACCCAAGGGTGGGGCGTCGTCCCTCCGCCCTCGCCGATGACGATACCGGCGAAAGGCGTACGTGTCAGTGACGCGTTGTGTCGATTGTGGAACTTCTCGTCCACACTCAGCCGTCAGAACACCTTGCTCCGGCGATACTTGGCCGCGTGGGCGGAATCGTGGTCGCCGGGATCGCACCGCATGGCGGCATCGCCGTCGCCGAGCTCTGCGGGGAAGCTGAGCTTCGTGTCGCCCTGAAGACGCGCGAGGGCCTCGAGGAGCTGGGCAGGCGGTTCCAGGCAGCCGCTCCGGAGACGATTGTCGTCCTCACCCCGCACAACGTGCACATCGCCGGGTCGATGGCAGTCATCGTCGCCGGCCGGCTCGAGGGGGAGGTGGCCGAGAACGATCGGCAGATCGCCCTGACCTTGCCGGTCGACGTCGAGCTGTCGCTGACCCTTCTGGACAATCTCGCGCGCGCGGGTGTGCCCGCGACGGCTGTCAGCTACGGCGGCAACCGTCCCGCGGAGGCGTCGATGCCGATGGACTGGGGCGCGCTGATTCCGCTCTGGTACGTCGGGGGCCGGCGCGAGGCGCCGCCGAAGGTCGTCCTCGTCTCACCGGCGCGAGATCTCGCAGCCGACGTCCATGTCGCGGCAGGCAAGGTGATCGCCGAGACCGCGGCGGAGTCGGGGAGGCGCGTCGGGCTGATCGCAAGCGCCGATCACGGGCACGCGCACGATCCGAGCGGTCCGTACGGCTTCGATCCCGCGTCGTCGGAATACGACCGACAAATCGTGGAGTTGGTGCGAGAGAACCGGCTCGAGGGCTTGCTCGGTATCGCGCCGTCGTTCGTGGCCGATGCGCAGGCAGACAGCTGGTGGCAGATGCTCGCGTTGCACGGGGCAACAGACGGCGCATTCGCCGCAGACATGCTGTCCTACGAGGCGCCGACGTACTTCGGCATGCTCTGCGCGTCGTTCACGCCGACAGCGTCCTGAGCCGGAAGCCGCCGTGGTACTCGTAGCAGGCGGTGACCGCCGCGAGCGTCTCGCGAGCGCTGCGTGGCGTCAGATCCACGCCGGCCGCGTCCGCCAGCGGCCTGCGCAGCAACTCCTCCAGCCCTGAAGCGCCCGCCGGCGAGAGTGCGAGCGCACCGTTCGACTCGGCGCAACCGCGGCAGACGACCCCTCCGGCGCGCGCCGAGAAACCCGCGAACGGCCCGTCGGTGCCACACTCCGCGCAGCTTCCGAGATGCGGGAGGTAGCCGGCAACCCAGAGCAGCTTGAGCTGGAAGGCGATGCCGAGCGGGTCGAGCTCCGGGAGGCTTCCTTCGCGGGAGTGGAGCTCGTCGAGAAGATCGAGGAAGCGGGTCAGCGCGGTGAAGGCACGGTCGGAGCGCTCCTGCTCCGGAAACAGCCGCAGCATCGCCTCCGCGCCGATCAGCCCGACCGACAGCCGATATGGATCCTCGCGGGCTGCGGCGTGCGAGCGGACGAGGGCGGCTCCCGTGACCGTCGCGAGCTCGCCGGAGCCGACGTGGAGCACGAGCTCGACGTGCGACAGCGGCTCGAGCCTGCCCCCGAAGCGTGACTTCGTCTTCCGCGCGCCCTTCGCGATCGCGCCCATGCGACCGTTCTCGAGCGTGTAGACGTGAAGGATCCGGTCCGCCTCGCCGAAACGGAGCGAGCGCAGGACGACCGCCTCCGTCTTGACGCTCCGACCAGCCACCGCAGGCAAGTCTAGAAGGGGCAGCTGCTGAGGCTCCATCTGTTGGGGCACCCCAGCCCACCACCCACTGCGAGTTTATCGTGAAAATCCGCACAAATACACGCCTCGGCCGTGCCGATTGTGTGACGTTTCGTCCACAGCCCGGTGCTGCTCACAGCTCGGAGATCGCCGGGCATCCGGCGAGACCGCTGGCGGTGAGCACCCCATCGCGGATCGCCTCCGCAACGACGTCTGCGGCGCTCAGTGTGAGCGCCAGGGGGTCGCCCGTGACACGACACGTCGAGGCGCAAAACACCGTGTCGCCGTCAAATGACGTCCAGACCGGTGTCACCGCCCGCGCGACGCCGGCGTTGGCAGCGCGGGCACACATCCACGCCTCGGTCTTCGTCAGCGCAACATCGGTCAGGACGCAGACAAGCGTCGTTGCCTCACCCCACGGTCGCGGAATGCCAGTCCCGGCAGCCACGACGTCCGCCGACGGAAAGAAGGCGCCGTCCTTGCGGATACCGGCGAGAACGGACCCGTCACGAGCCACGATCTCACCGACCGCGTTGACGACGGCGATCGCGGCCACTGATCCGCCGCCCGGGACCGGTCCGGAGGCAAAACCGAGACCGCCTTTGGTCCAGTGTTCGGGGCCGAGCAACTTGCCGACCGTGCAGCCTGTGCCCGCGCCCACGCTCCCTCGCTCGAACGTCTGACCTGCCGTCGCGCAGGCCGCATAGCCTGCGTCGGCGCCCGGCCGAACCGATGCGTCGCCGAGACCGAGGTCATAGACGACGGCCGCCCCGACCAGCGGCACCTGCGCGGCAGGCGTAACGAACCCGATCCCGTGCTCGAACAGCCAGCGGCTGACGCCGTCGACGGCTGCCAACCCGAATGCGCTTCCACCCGTCAGCAGAATTGCGTTCGCGCCCGGACCGACGCTCGAAGGCTGGAGGATGTCGCTCCCGAGCGTCCCGGCGGCGCCGCCGCGGACTTCGCAGGACGCGACGCTCCCCTCCGGGAGGAGGCAGACGGTGCAGCCGGTGCACGCCGCGGCGTCGGTCCAGTGCCCGGCGAGCACACCGGCGGGGAGCACTTGAGTCATCGCTGGCAGACGGGGCAGTAGGACGTTCCGCGGCCCGCGACGCGCGTCTTCGCGACCAACGTGCCGCACCGAGGGCACGGTTCCCCCTCGCGCCCGTAGACCTTGAACTCGTCCTGCATCGAGCCCCGCCCGCCGTTCGGCGTCCGGTAGTCGCTGAGGGTCGCGCCCTGCCGGCGAATGCCGGTCCTGAGGGCCCTGCGCAGGCCGGTGCGCACGGCCGCCACCTCGTCGGCGCCGAGGCTCCCGGCCGGTCGTAAGGGGTGGACGCCTGCGTACCAGAGCGCCTCGTCGGCGTAGATGTTCCCGAGGCCCGCCGCGGTCCGCTGGTCGAGCAGAGCGGACTTCACGGGGGCGCGGCGCCCTGCAAGACGAAGCGCAAGTTGCCGCGCGGTGAACTGCGGACCGAGCGGCTCCTCGCCAAGACGCTCGGCCAGATAGGGGCCAACCTCGTCCTCCTCGAGCAAGAGCCAAGTACCGAATCGGCGGACATCGCGATACGCAACCTCCGCTCCGTCGTCTAAGCTGACAACGGCACGCCGATGGGGGTCGTCGGGAAGCTCCCCGGCCGGCGCGCAAAGGAAGCTCCCCGTCATCCGGAGGTGAACCAAGAGGACGAGACCACTTTCGAACCGGACAACTACATATTTGCCGCGGCGTTCGACCCGCGCGACACGCTCGCCCTCCAGTTGAGCCGCCACCAGCCTGGGGTGGACCGGGCGCGTCAACCGCTTGTCGAGGATTTCGACCGATCGGAGTGTTCGGCCGATGAGGACAGGCTCCAGCTGCGCTCTGACGGTCTCTACCTCGGGTAGCTCGGGCACTACGTCAGGACCTCGAGGACGATCGGCGTCGGGGCGGGAACGGAGTCGGCAAGCTCGTAGGCGGCAAGCACCTCGGCTTCTGCCTGCGCTGCTGACGCCGCGTCGCGGGCGTGAATGCCGGCGAGCGGCTCGCCCTCGTCGACAACGTCTCCACGCTTCTTGAGGCAGACGATCCCGACCGCGTGGTCGATCGTGTCGTCTTTCGTCATGCGCCCGGCGCCGAGGTGGAGGGCGGCGTTCCCCATGCGGATCGCCCCGAGAGCCGCGACGACACCGCTTCGTTGCGCCCTCACCTCGGCGACGACCGCTGCCTCCGGGAGGACGCCGAGGTCGGGGTCGCCCCCCTGGGCACGGATCCAGCGCTCGTAGGCCCCGATTGCCGCGCCGCTCGCAACGGCCTCCTCGGCCCGCCGACGGCCCTCCTGCTCGTCGACGCCGAGGTCCGAGAAGGCGAGCAGGTGGGCAACCGACTCCAGGACGAGCTCGGTGAAGTCGGCGGGGCCCTCGCCGCGGATCGTGTCGACGGCCTCGCGGATCTCGAGCGCGTTGCCGACCGCGCGGCCGAGCGGCTGGTTCATGTCGGTGAGGACGCACATCGTCTCGCGCCCGGCGCGGCGTCCGAGCTCGATCATCACCTGGGCGAGCTCTCGGGCGGCCTCGAGCGTCTTCATGAACGCCCCGTCGCCGACCTTCACGTCGAGCACGATCGCGTCGGCCCCGCCCGCGATCTTCTTCGACATGATGCTGGCGGCGATCAGCGAGACGTTGTCGACGGTCGCGGTCACGTCCCGGAGCGCGTAGAGGAGCTTGTCGGCCGGGACGAGGTCCGCAGTCTGCCCAACGATGGCAATGCCGACCTCGCGGACCTGACCGACGAACTCGCTCGTCGACAGCTCGACCCGGTAGCCGGGGATCGACTCGAGCTTGTCGAGCGTGCCCCCGGTGTGGCCGAGGCCACGGCCGCTCATCTTCCCGAACGGAACCCCGCACGCGGCGACAATCGGACCGACCGCGATCGAGGTCTTGTCCCCCACGCCGCCCGTCGAATGCTTGTCGACGACCTTCCGACCGAGCGCTGCGCCGAGCTCGAGCGTGTCCCCGCTGCGGATCATCGCGTCGGTGAGGGCGAACGTCTCCGCGGCCGAGAGCCCGCGGAAGTAGACGGCCATCAGGAACGCTGACATCTGGTAGTCCGGTACCTCGCCGCGGGTGTAGTCCCGCACGAGCTCCGCCAGCTCCTGGGCCGAGAGCTCCTCGCCGTCCCGTTTGCGCTGGATCAGCTCCGCGGCCGGGATCACGGCGCTTTCCGGGCAACGAAGACCGACGGCGACCGGCGAACGCGGAGGGGTCCCTCGAACTCGGGCAGCTCGCCCCGCAGCGTCATCGCCGCCTCGACGAACTGCTGTGCGGCCGCGCGGTCAGGGAAGACGATCCAGCCGGTCGCGTCACGGCGTTCGACGCAAACGAACGAACGACCGAGCAGCTCGGCGGCATTCTCCGAGGTGAAGCACAGCTCTCCGCGCACGTCGGTGACGAGCTCCCGCAGCCCGTCCCAGTGATCGGCGCCGTTCGTGACGGCGACCAGGCGTCCGCCCGGCCGGAGAACGCGCTCGAGCTCGGCTATCCCGCGCTCCACGTCGGGCACGTGGTAGAGCATCCAGGCCGCGACGGCGCAGTCGAACGACGCGTCCGGAAATGGCAGGTCCTGGACGTCGCCGACGATCGACTCGATCCCCCGCGCACGGGTCAGCTCGACCATCCGCGGCGAGATGTCCACGGCGACGATGTCGGCGCCGACCTCGTCGCGGATCCGCTCGGAGAGCTCGCCCGGCCCCGGGCCAACCTCCAGCACATGCTCCGGCGCGACTTCCGCCACGGCCTGGAAGGTCAGCTCGCGCGGATCCGGCCCCTCCGCCCATTGGTACGCCGCCCGCCGCCCCACGAGCCCCTTCTCGGTCTCGTACTCGCGGGCGACGACCTCGGGGTCGTTGTGCCTCACGGCTCGACGATCGCCCGGCCGGGCAGCCGCTTCGGCGGCGCCTTGCCGCCGAGCCACAGGTTGACGGTCGCGCCGACGTCGGCGAACTCGCCCTCGTGGACACGGCCGGCGGCGTTCTTGCCCTGCACGTAGGCGAGCAACAGCGCATACTCCCGCGAGTGATCAGTCGACGGCGTCGTCGGATCACACCCGTGGTCGGAGGTGATGATCAGCAGGTCGCCCGTGCGCAGCGCGTCGAGGAGGTCGGGCAGTCGCCGGTCGAAGTCCTGGAGGCAGCGGTGGAAGTTGACCGGATCGTTCCGGTGGCCCCAGAGCATGTCCGTCTCGACCAGGTTCGTGAAGATCAGCCCCTCGTCGAGCTCGCGCAGCAGCTTCTCGGTCTGGGTGATGCCCTCGACGTTCGACTTGGTCGGGTGCTCCTCGTCGATGTCCAGGTGGGCGAAGATGTCCGGGATCTTGCCGACGCCGTGGACGGGTACCCCGGCCTCGCGGACGAGTGTCAGGTAGTTGGGCCGGCGCGGCTCGAGCGAGAAGTCATGCCTGTTCGCGGTGCGCTCGTAGTTCCCCGGCTCGCCGACGAACGGCCGCGCGATCACGCGTCCGACGGCGTGCTTGCCGACGAGGATCTCGCGCGCGATGCGGCACGCGGCGTACAACTCCTCGAGCGGGATCGTCTGCTCGTGCGCTGCGATCTGGAAGACGGAGTCGGCCGATGTGTAAACGATCCACTTGCCCGTCTCCTGATGCTCCTCCCCCAGCTCCTGGATGATCTCCGTCCCCGACGCCGGCCGGTTGCCGAGCACGCCGCGGCCGGTGCGGTGCATGAACGGGTCGATCACCTCGAACGGGAACCCGTGCGGATACGTCGGCAGCGGCTGCGGCGTGACGATGCCCATCAGCTCCCAGTGGCCGAGCGTCGTGTCCTTGCCCTTCGAGCGCTCGACCAGGCGGCCGGCCACCGCCGGCGCCCCTGCGACCGGCGGACACCCCT
>Ga0066903_100006409_pt1 | contig 10453 bp, 9 predicted proteins | sample PanSoiMetaGPlot1_FD_67491 | JGI IMG/M metagenome (GOLD analysis project Ga0066903, IMG submission 67491) | Tropical forest soil microbial communities from Panama analyzed to predict greenhouse gas emissions - Panama Soil - Plot 1 (version 2) | ecosystem: Environmental > Terrestrial > Soil >...
TCGGGCCGCAAGACGCGCCGCTTCGACGACGTCATGAGCGAGCTCGACGGCTTCTTCGCCGCCCACCGCGAGATCGGGACGTGGCCGGGCGGTGTCCACCTCGAGTTCACGGGAGACGACGTGACCGAATGCCTCGGGGGCGCCGAAGCCGTGCTCGAGGAGCAGCTCGACCACCGGTACGAGACGCTCTGCGACCCGCGTCTGAACGCGAGGCAGTCGCTCGACCTCGCCTTCCGCGTCGCGGAGCTGATGCGGGGCTGATGGCTGCGCCGGTCGGTTCTCTGGCCGTCGTGGGGACGGGTCTGATCGGCGCGTCCGCCGGACTCGCTGCGCGCCGTGCGGGAGTGACGCGCGTCAGCGGGTGGGATCCGGATCCCGATGCGTTGCGGATCGCCGCCGAGCGCGGCGCCGTCGAGGCCGCCGACGACATCGAGAGCGCCGTGGCGGGCGCCGAGCTCGTGCTCGTCGCCGCACCCGTCGCGTCGCTCCCGTCGCAGGTGCGGGAGGCGCTCACGCTCGCGCCGGCCGAGGCGACCGTGACCGATGTCGGGTCGACGAAGGTTCCTGTGTGTGACGCGGCCGCCGGCGACCAGCGCTTCGTCGGCGGGCATCCGATCTGCGGTCTCGAAGCGCGTGGGCCCGAGCGCGCCAACGCGGAGCTCTTCGACGGCGCGACCTGGTTCCTGACGCCGTCGAGCACGACGCCGCCCGAGCGCTTCCGGCTCGTCCACGGATTCGTGACCGCCCTCGGGGCGCGGCCCGTTGCGATCGACCCGGGAGCACACGATCGGCTGGTCGCCGTCACGAGCCACCTGCCGCACGCGCTCGCAAACGTCCTGCTCAACCAGGCGGGGGCGTCTCGAGTGGACGGACACGACCCGCTTGCGGGCGCCGGGGGCTCGCTGCGCGACATGACGCGCATCGCTGGTGCCAACCCGCGGATCTGGGTCGACATCTTCCTCGACAACCGAGAAGCGCTCGCCGGCGCGCTCGCCGAGCACCGGCGCCGCGTCGAACAGCTGGAATCTGCGCTCGCTGCCGGTGACGCAGGATTTCTCGCCCGCTGGATCGCGGAGGCCGGCGGCAATCGCCGCCGCCTGCTCGCGACCGCGTACGAGGATCCCGGCGGACTGCAGCGGCTTCGTGTCCACATTCCCGACCGTCCGGGTGTGCTCGCCGGGATCTTTCAGGCGCTTGGCGCGGAGCGGATCAACGTCGAGGACTTCGAGATGGAGCACCTCTCGACCGAGCGTGGAGGGACGCTCACCGTGCTCGTCGCCGGCGAAGCCGAGGCGGAGCGCGCTGTCGCCTTGCTCGAGGCGCAGGGCTATTCGGCGGTCACGACCCCGGTGATCGACCAGTGAGGATCGAGCCCGCCGTCGCGCTGCGCGGCGCGCTCGAGGTTCCCGGCGTGAAGGGCATCTGCCAGCGCGGGGTCCTGTTCGGGGCGATCGCCGACGGCGTCAGCGAGGTCCGTGGCTTCGGGCGCGCCGCCGACACCGAGTCGGCGATCTCCGTCGCGCGGCAGCTCGGCGTGGACGTCGAGGAGGTGTCGGGCGACGTCGTGCGGATCCACGGCCGCGGTCTGCGCGGGCTGCGAGCACCCGAAGAGCCGCTGGACTGTGGCAACGCCGGAACCGTGATGCGGCTCGCCGCCGGCATCCTCGCCGGTCAGGAGGGGACGTTCACCCTTGTCGGAGACGAGTCGCTCTCGTCACGCCCGCAAGAGCGCATAGCCGTCCCGCTGCGCGAGCTCGGCGCCGGCATCGAGACCACCGACGGGCATGCCCCGGTGACGATCTCCGGCGGGGGCCTCGAGCCGATCCGCTACGAGCTCCCGGTTGCCAGCGCGCAGGTGAAGTCGGCAGTGCTGCTCGCCGGCCTGTTCGCCTCGTCGGGTCCCACTGTCGTCGTCGAGCCCGCCGTCACCCGCGACCACACGGAGCGCATGCTCTCGGCCATGGGAGTGCGGGTCACGCGCGGGCCGTCGGAGGCGGGCGTCTGGCCGGCCGAGCGGCTCGAGCCGCTCTCGATCGACGTGCCGGGCGACATCTCGTCCGCGGCGCCCTTTCTCGTCGCAGCCGCGCTGCTGCCGGAGTCGGAGATCCACATCCGCGGCGTCAACGTCAACCCGACGCGCACCGGGATCCTCGACGTGCTCGAGCGGATGGGCGGTCGCGTCGCGATCTACAACCGGCGCAGCGCGAGCGGCGAGCCGGTGGCCGACCTCCATATACAACACGCGGAGCTCACCGCGGCGAGCATCGACGCCGCCGAGGTGCCGCTGCTCGTCGACGAGGTGCCGCTGTTCTGTCTGCTCGCGTCGATGGCTCACGGCGACAGCGTCGTTCGCGGCGCGGCGGAGCTCCGAGCAAAAGAGACCGACCGGATCGAGACGACGACGGACGCGCTGCGCGCGCTGGGCGCGCACATCCGCGCGACCGAGGACGGGTTCCGCATCAGAGGCGTCCCGACTCGGCTGCGTGGAGGCAGCGTCGACAGCCGCGGCGACCATCGCATCGCGATGCTCGGCGCCGTCGCCGGGCTCGTGTCGCGCGAGGGGGCCGAGATCGTGGACGCCGAGGCGGTGTCAGTAAGCTTCCCCGGTTTCTTCGACCTGCTCGAATCGCTGCGCGCAACCTCGACACTCGCATGATCGTCGCCATCGACGGCCCGGCCGGGGCCGGCAAGAGCACCGTCGCCCGCACGCTGGCGGAGCGGCTCGGCTTCCGCTACCTCGACACCGGGGCGATGTACCGGGCGCTTACGTGGCTCGCTCTGCGCCACGAGCTCCCACTCGATCGCGGCGCCGAGCTCGCTGCGCTCGCGCGTGCGAACCCGGTCGAGCTGGACGAACGCGGCCGCGTGTCGATCGCGGGCACCGACGTGACCGCGTCGATCCGGGAGCCTCGCATCGATCGCGTCGTTCCCGTCGTCGCCCGCCATGCGGAGGTGCGCGAAGTGATGCGGGAGCGGCAACGTGCGCTCGGCGCAACCGGCGACTCCGTGATCGAAGGTCGCGACATCGGCGCCGTCGTCGCTCCGGACGCGGCGGTGAAGGTCTACCTCGAGGCCGACCCCGAGGAACGTGCGCGCAGACGGGTCGCGGAGCGGCCCGGGATCGGAGCGGACGCGCTCGTCACCGACATGCGGACGCGCGACCAACGGGATGCGGCCAACACCCATCTCGCGCCGGGAGCCGTCGTGATCGACACGACCGACCTCAGCGTGGACGAAGTCGTCGACCGGATCGCGGAGCTCGTGCGGCAGGTGCCGGCATGAATGTCACCGACGGCGTGTGGGCCGTCGGTCGCATCGTGATCGGCTGGCCGACCCGGGTGTTCAGCCGCCTGCGCGTGTATGGCAGCGAGCGTGTTCCGCTCGCGGGAGGTTGTGTGATCGCCTGCAACCACTTCTCCTGGATCGATCCACCAGCACTCGGCGTCGCCTGTCCGAGGACGATGTACTACATGGCCAAGGTCGAGGCCCATCGCGTGCCCGGGCTCGGCCAGCTGATCCGCGCCTTCGGCACCTTCTCGGTGCGGCGCGGCGAGTCGGACCGCGAGGCAGTACGGACGATGCGGCAGATCGTCCGGGACGGCCATGCGCTCGGCCTCTTCGTCGAAGGGACAAGACAGCGCTCGGGCGTGCCCGGGGAGGTCCAGCCCGGCGCGGCCATGGTCGCGCTGCAGGAGGGAGTGCCGATCGTGCCGGTCGCTGTGTACGGGTCGCACGAGTGGCGGCCGGGCAACTTCCATCCGGTCTCGGTGGCGTGGGGAGTGCCGATGACGTTCGACGGGCTGCCCAAGGGCGGGCGGGGCTACCGCGAGGCCTCCGAGCTCGTGCGAGTCGAGATCCGCCGGCTGTGGGAGTGGCTCGTCGAGCAGCACGAACTGGGTCGCCCGCGCGGCGCGACGCCGCCGCCGTGACACCCGAGATCGCCGGGACCGTGGCGATCGTCGGCTTCCCCAACGTGGGCAAGTCCACGCTCGTCAACCGGCTCACGGAGTCGCGAGCGGCCGTCGTCCACGAAACCCCGGGAGTCACCCGCGACCGGAAGGAGCTTCTCTGCGAATGGAGCGGCACGTGGTTTCGACTGATCGACACGGGCGGCGTGGATGCGCAGGACAGTGGGCCGTTCGGTCCGCAGATCGCGGCGCAGGCGCAGACCGCTGTCGAGGAGGCCGACCTCGTTCTCTTCGTCGTGGACGCGAGAGCGGGCGTCACGCCGGGTGACGAGGAGCTCGCCGCGATCCTCCGCGCGGCGAAGACGCCCGTGCTCGTGCTCGCGAACAAGATCGACGACCCGCGACGTGACACCGACGCGTTCGAGTTCCACCGCCTCGGCCTCGGCGATCCCGTCCCCATCTCGGCGCTGCACGGGCACGGCAGCGGCGACCTGCTCGACGAGATCGTTTCGCGCCTGCCGGGTGCGGGCGAGGCGGCCGTAGGCGACGAGGCGATCCGCGTCGCGATCCTCGGTCGTCCGAACGTCGGCAAGTCGTCCCTGCTCAACGCCCTGGTCGGTCGCGAGCGCGTGATCGTCTCCGACGTCCCCGGCACGACCCGTGACGCGATCGACACCGTCCTGCAGCGGGACGAGACGACGTTCGTGCTGGTCGACACGGCGGGTCTGCGCCGCAAGCGCAAGCAGCGCCAGGGGATCGAGTACTACTCGGAGCTCCGTGCGCTCGCGGCCGCCGAGCGGGCGGATGTCGCGCTCGTGCTCTCGGATGCGTCGGAGGGCGTCGTCGAGCAGGACCTGTCCGTCGCCGATGTGGCGCGCAAGGCCGGCTGCTCGACGCTCGTCGTCATGTCGAAGTGGGATCTGACCCAGATCGACCTGCAGGAGGCGAAGGGCCTCTTCCACCGGCGCCTCCGCCAGCGCTCGCCGGTGATCGCCGTGTCGGCCAAGACTGGTCGCGGGCTCGCGCGTCTGCTCGACCACGTCGAGGCGCTCTTCGCGAAGCACGTCGGCAGAATTCCGACGCCGGAGCTGAATCGCGCGCTCGGCGAGTTGCGCGAGGCGCGGCAGGGTCCGGCGGAGCGCGGCCGTCGGTTGAAGCTGATGTACGGGACGCAGACCGGCACGCGGCCGCCTCGCTTCCGCGTCTTCGTCAACGACCCCCGGCTCGTCACGCGCGACTACGGCTACTGGGTCGAGAACGAGCTCCGTGCGCGCTTCAGCATGGAGGGCGTTCCCGTCTCGATCGACTTCGTCAAGTCCGAGTAGGTCTCCGGCCGGTGACAAGATGCGCCGGTGCGCGTCGTTGTCGTCGGCGGTGGGTCGTGGGGGACGGCGTTCTCGATTCTGCTCCGGGACCGCGAGCACCAGGTCGCGCTTGCGTGCCGCGATTCAGAGCAGGCGGCCGCCATCCGCGCGTCAGGTCGGAACCCCCGCTACCTGACGCGCGCCGACCTGACGGGGGTGACACCGTCCTCGATCGCCGGAGCGCCGATCGAGGAGGCCGATCTCGTGGCGGTGGCCGTTCCGAGCGCGTCGTTCGGAGAGGTCGTTGCGGCGCTTCCGGGCGAGGCGCCGATCCTGTCGCTGACGAAGGGGCTCGACCCGGCGTCCGGCAACCGACTCTCCACGCTTGTCCGCGGCCGCCCGGTCGCCGTGCTTTCCGGCCCCAACATCGCCGAAGAGATCGTGCGTGGCTTGCCTGCCGCCGCCGTCGTCGCGAGTGGCGATCCCGCGCTGACCTCGATGCTTCAGCTGGCGATCAACTCGACCGCGTTCCGCGTCTACGCGAGCGAGGACGTCGTCGGCGTCGAACTGTGCGCGGCCGCGAAGAACGTGATCGCGCTCGCGGCAGGAGGGGCCGACGGGCTCGGACTCGGCGACAACGCGAAGGCGGCGCTCGTCGCGCGGGGCCTCGCGGAGATGTCCCGTCTCGCCGAGTCTGCGGGCGCGCGGCCCGAGACGTTCGCGGGTCTCGCCGGTATGGGAGACCTGATCGTGACCTGCTGGTCGCCGGCCGGTCGCAACCGGAGGGCGGGAGCGCTGATCGCGCAGGGCACCGCGGTGGACGCCGCCGCGGCGCAGATCGGGATGGTCGTCGAAGGGCTGACGACCGCGCCTGCGCTGCGCGACCTGTCCCACCGGCTCGGCATCGAGATGCCGATTACCGAGGGCGTGTGCGCGGTTCTCGAGGGCACCGAGCTCGGCGAACTTGTCGCGCAGCTCATGCGACGGGAGCCTACGACCGAATAAGAAGCCTACGATGAAGGTGATGCGCGGATTCGCGGCAGCGGTGCTCGCAGGGGTCGCCGTTCTCGTCGCCGGCTGCGGTGGCGGGTCGAGCTCGTCCGGCGAGGGCTCATTGAACACGGCGTCGCTCGCACCGAAGGATGCCGGGGCGTGGGTGTCGATCGACACCGATCCCGGGTCGGCGCAGTGGAAGTCGCTCGACGCGATCCTGCAGAAGATCCCGGGCGCCGAGAGGCAGCTCGACAGTCCGAGCTCCTCGCCGTTCGAAGGAGCGCAGCTTCGCGCGGAGGTGCTGCCGGCGATCGGCCCGCAGCTCGTGCTGGTCATGCCCGCAGCCGCCTCCGACCCGGTCATGCTCGTGAAGCCTTCCGACCAGGGCAAGCTCGACGCGCTGCTCGCCAAGACGAAGGGGCATGAGGTCACTGCGGACGTCGACGGCTGGACTGCGATCGCCACGTCCCAGAAAGCGCTCGACGCCTACCAGGCGTCGTTGAAGGACGGCACGCTCGCGGACTCGGACGCCTTCGAGAGCGCCACGAAGGGTCTGCCCGAGGACGCGCTTGCCCTTGGCTACGTGAACGGGAAGGGTCTGGCTTCCGGGCTCGGCAACCTCGGCGGGCTCGGATCCGTCGCGTCGCTGTCCGGTGTGGCGGCAGGAGCATCCGGGACCAGCTCGCTCTTCCGGACCACGAGTTCGGCCTCGGGATCGGCGCCGACGGCGACCTGCACGATCACCGTGAACGGCAAGACGCACAGCTGCTCGGCGACGACGACGCGCAGTTGCAAGATCGCCGCGAGCGGCGGCACCTCCTGCACGTCGGTCACGACCACCGCCGGAATGGGTGGCTTGCAGGGCGTCGGTGTCGGCTCGCTGCCTCAGAAGGCGACCGACCTCCTTCGCTCCGCGGGCTTCGCGGTCACGGTCAGCAACGGGACGATCCACTTCGAGGCGACGCTCGCGACGCCCGCCGGGCAGACGCCCGAGGCGTACAAGCCGACGTTGCTGGACAAGGTGCCGTCGGACGCGCTCGTCGCGGTGTCCTTCCACGGTGGCGACTCGCTTTCGAAACAGCTGGCGTCGGCAGGTGGCGCGGACGCGCTGAAGCAGCTCGAGCAGCAGCTGGGTGTCTCGTTCGACGAGCTCGCGAAAGCGTTCGAGGGCGAGGGCGTGCTCTACGTCCGGCCGGGGGCGCCGATCCCCGAGATCACGCTCGCGGTGACGTCTCAGGACCCGGCTGCGACGAAGCAGGTGTTCGACAAGGTCATCGCCGAGCTCGGCGGAGCCACGTCCCAGGGCTTCTCGATTCCGGGCTTCGAGCTCACCGCCTCGATCTCGGACGACACCGTGGTCGTGTCGACCTCGAAGGCAGCGGCGTCGTCGTTCGGCAGTGCTCCGAGCCTGACGAGCACCGACCGGTTCAAGTCGGCCGCTGCGGCTGTCGACCTCGGCGACACGACAAGTGGGTTCGTCTACGTCGACATCCACGGACTCGGCCCGCTCCTCCAGGCCGCGCTCGGTGCGCTCGGCGGGAGCAGCAGCTCCGGCTCCGGCGACCTCCTGCAGGCGCTGGACGCGTTCGACTTCGTTGCGGTCAACGCGACCGCCGAGGATGGACAGCTGCGGGTCGAAGGCGCGCTGAAGACCGAATAGGTTCGACAGCGGGAACGCAGCGGTCGCGAAGGCTGGTCGCGCGCCGCTTGCTCAGGCGTCGGGTCGAACGTAGAGGCCCTGGGCGGCCTTCTCGGCGATCGCCCGCTCACCGCCGTCGACGGCGACCTTGAGCTCGCCGGCCGCAGGATGCGCCTCGCGTACCTCGACGTGCGTGCCGGGCACGAGCCCTTCGTCGTAGAACCAGTGCAGCAGGTCGCCGTCGTGCTCCGCGAGCCTCACGATCTCCGCGGAACGCCCCGGTTCGACCTCGGAAAGCGCGACGAGGTCGCGGTTCTCCGCCTGCTCTGCCTCCGGGTCGACCGGCCACCCGTGCGGGCAGCGATCGGGTCGGCCGAGCTTCTCGTTGATCCGCTCGACCATGTCCTCGCTGAACGTGTCGCCCAGCTCGTCCGCGTGGACGTGCGACTCGGCAGCCGTGTAGCCCATGAAGTCGGTGAGAAAGCGCTCGATCAGCCGGTGCTTGCGCACGACCCGCTCGGCGCGCGCGATGCCGGCGTCCGTGAGGATCGCCTCTTTCTGCTCGCCACGCTCGACCAGCCCTTCCACCTCGAGCCGCTTGAGCATCTCTCCGGCCGAGGCGCGCGAGACGCCGAGCATCTGCGCAACGCGTGACGCGATCGCGCTCGACCCGGTGGCGGGGCGGTATTCGCCGATCGGGAAGGCGAGGAAGTAGATCGTCTCCAGATACTCGTCAACGGAATGTCCCTGTCCGTGCGCCACGATCGGAGTCTAGAGCGGCGGTCGTGTATGGCACGCCTTACATCGCGTGTGTAAGGTTGCCCTGACATGAGCTCCGGCCAGATTCTCGTGCTCGGCGCGGTCGCAGGTGCGACCATTTTCCTGGGGCTGCCGCTCGGGCGGATGCAGTCGATCAGCCTTCGCACGAAGTCGTTTCTCAGTGCGATGGCGACGGGCATTCTCCTCTTCCTGCTCTGGGACGTGCTCGCCGCAGCCGTCGAGCCGGTGGAGAGCGCGCTCAAGGACGGGAACGACGGACGGTTCTTCTGGCTCGCGTTCCTCCTCACAGCCGGGTTCGGCATCGGCCTGCTCAGCCTCGCCTTCTACGATCGCTGGCTGAAGCGGCGGCGCGACCGCTCGCTCCTCGGTCCGGGCGCCGCCTCGATGGCCGAGTACGAGGTCGAGCGCCACGTCGTGTCCATGTCGCCGTCGAGTTGGCTCGCGGTGTTCATCGCCACGGGCATCGGCCTGCACAACTTCTCTGAGGGTCTCGCGATCGGGCAGGCGGCGGCGAGCGACGAGCTCAGCCTCGCGCTCGTGCTGATCATCGGCTTCGGGCTGCACAACGCGACTGAGGGCTTCGGCATCGTCGCACCGCTCGCGGGCGACAAGGACCCGCCCAGCTGGCGCTTCCTCGCGCTGCTCGGGCTGATCGGCGGCGGCCCGACGTTCATCGGCACGGTAGTCGGCCAGGCGTGGGTCAGCGAGGCGCTCTCCGTGACCTTCCTGGCGCTCGCGGCCGGCTCGATCCTCTACGTCGTCGTCGAGCTGATCGGGATCTGCCGCCAGCTCGCGTCGAAGGAGCTGGTGCTCGCGGGGATCTTCGTCGGCCTCGTGCTCGGCTTCGCCACCGACTTCGTCCTGGTCGCAGCCGGGGCGTAGTCCGGCGCCACCGGCCAGTACGCTGGCCGGATGCCGCTCGCCGACGTCTACCCGCTCGTCACCACGCGGACGCTGGCGCGCAGCTTCACGTACGAGGTTCCTGACGGGATCGGGAAGGGTGCGGTCGTCTCGGTCCCGCTCGGGCGCCGGACAGCACGCGGCGTCGTCGCCGAGATCGGCGTCGACGCGCCGCACGGAATCGTTCCTGTCGAAGTGGGGCGGACGTTGGGAGATGTGCCGCCGGTACTCGTCGACCTCGCACTATGGCTCGCCGACTACTACGGCTCGACACCGGCCCGCGCGCTCGAACTTGTCGCGCCCGAGATGCCGAAGCGGCGTGCGGAGCGCCCGTCGCCGGTCGACCGCGAGTCGCTCGCCGGCGAGGACGAGCCGGACGAGCTGACCGACGACCAGGCCGCGGCTGTCGAGAGGATCGTCGCTCTGCTCGACGCGGGCGGAGGGCACGTCCTGCTCGCCGGCCCGACCGGCAGCGGCAAGACAGAGGTCTACCTGCAGGCAGCCGCCGCGACGCTCGCCCGCGGGCGCGGCGTGATCGTGCTCGTTCCGGAGATCGCACTCGCGCCGCAAACCGTCGGCCGCTTCAGGGCTCGCTTCGGCGACACGGTGGCGATCCTGCATTCCGCGCTGGGCACTGCCGAGCGGCGTGACGAGCGCGTGCGCATCGCGACGGGGCAGGCGCGGGTGGTCGTCGGAGCGCGCTCCGCTCTGTTCGCGCCGATGCGCGACGTCGGTCTCGTCGTCGTCGACGAGGAGCACGACGGCGCCTACAAGCAGGACGCCGACCCGCGCTACGACGCCCGGACCGTTGCGGCGAAGCGCGCGGCGCTCGAGGGTGCAGTTGCGGTCTACGGAAGCGCGACGCCCCGGCCGGAGAGCTGGGAGCGTCTCGACCGCCTTACGTTGCGCAGCAGGATCGGCGCGCCGCT
>Ga0066903_100006410_pt1 | contig 10453 bp, 11 predicted proteins | sample PanSoiMetaGPlot1_FD_67491 | JGI IMG/M metagenome (GOLD analysis project Ga0066903, IMG submission 67491) | Tropical forest soil microbial communities from Panama analyzed to predict greenhouse gas emissions - Panama Soil - Plot 1 (version 2) | ecosystem: Environmental > Terrestrial > Soil >...
AACAGGGGCCTTACAGCCCCAGATCGCTCAGCGACGGATGATCGTCCGGCCTGCGGCCAAGCGGCCAGTGATACTTGCGCTCGGCTTCCTTGATCGGCAGGTCGTTGATGCTGGCGATGCGCAGCCGCATCAGGCCGTGCGCGTCGAACTCCCAGTTCTCGTTGCCGTAGCTGCGGAACCAGCTCCCGCTGTCATCATGCCATTCGTAGGCGAAGCGCACAGCGATGCGGTTGTCGCGGAAGGCCCAGACCTGCTTGATCAGGCGGTAGTCGAGCTCGCGCTGCCATTTGCGCGTCAGGAAGGCCTGGATCTCCTCGCGCCCGTGCAGGAACTCCGCCCGGTTCCGCCAGCGGCTGTCGACCGTGTAGGCCTGCGCGACGCGCACGGGATCGCGGGTGTTCCAGGCGTCCTCCGCCATGCGCGCCTTTTGCGCGGCGGTCTCCTCGGTGAACGGCGGCAGCGGCGGGCGGTCCATGGGCGGGCTCCTGAAATATCGTTACAAACGGAGGAACGAGACCGCGGCAGTATATGCGGTCGGCGCGATACTCAACACATCACAGATATGTCGACGCGAGCGTCGGCGACTCAGTCAAGGCGTGCGCCATGAACTCGAGCGCGCCGCGCACCGCGGAGCGCTCGGCCGGACCGCCGAGACAGACGCGCACCGCCTCGGGCGGCGTGCCTTCGGTCGCGAACGCGTCGCTCGCCACCACGCCGATGCCGGTCGCGCGCGTGTGCCCGACGAAGGCCGACCGCGTCCATGATTCCGGCAGCGACAGCCAGAGATGAAAGCCGACGGGGTCGGCGCGGTACGTGCGCTTCGGCAGGATCGCGGCGACCAAGCGCTGGCGCTCCATGGATTCCTGCCGGACGGCGGCGAGCAGCGCATCAGCGGTGCCGTCGGTGATCCAGCGGGTCGCGAGTGCAATGGTCACCGGCGACGCCATGACCGTGGCCGTGCGCACCGACGAGGCGAACAGCCAGCCGGAGCGCACGTCTGGCACCACGACATAGGCAATGCGCAATCCAGCACCGAGACATTTGGCGAGCCCCGCGACGTGCCAGGTCAGCTCGGGCGCCAGCGTCGCGAACGGCGGCGGCCCGTTGGCTGGCAGAAACCCGTAGGGATCGTCCTCGACGATCGGCACGCCGAAGCGGCGCGCCACGTCGGCGATCGCAAGCCGTCGCCGCTGCGAGATCGTGTGGGTGGTGGGATTGAGCAGGGTCGGATTGAGATAGAGCGCCTTGGGCGCCAGCCTGGCGCAGGCCTCGGCAAAGGCATCGGGCTCGACGCCCTCGTCGTCCATCGGCAGACCGACCAGCTTCAAGCCGAGCTGCGCCGCGATCGAGCGCGCGCCGGGATAGGTGAGCGCCTCCGACAGCACCACGTCGCCGGCCTTGGCCAGAATTCCGAGGATGCCGAGCAGCGCGGGATGCGCACCGGGTGCGATGAAGAGCCGATCCTGCTGCGGCACGAGCGCGCGACGGCTGAGCCAGTTCAGCGCCGCGTCCTTGTCGGCCTGCACGCCGCCGAAGCCCTGGTAGCGCAGCAGCGAGACGAGGTCGCGGCCGACGAATTCCAGGCCGTCCTGCATGCGGTCGAGCAGTTCGGGATCGTCGGGCTCGGGCGGCAGGTTCATCGAGTGGTCGACGATCTCGGGATGGCGCGCCATCGGGCCGTGACGACGCTTGGCGGATGCGCGCACGAAGGTGCCCTGCCCCACGCGTGACTCGATCAGCCCGCGCTTCTGCGCTTCGACATAGCCGCGCGCCACCGTGGTGAAGTCGATGTCGAGACGGCGCGCGAGCTTGCGCTGGGGCGGCAAGCGATCGGACGGCGCCAGCTTGCCGTTGCGGATGTCCTCGGCGATCGCATCGGCGATGGCGAGGTAGCGCGGCTTCCCCAAGCGCGAGAGATTTGGTGACCAGTCCGCCATTCCAATGTCTGCGCGCAACGATTTTCAGAGTTGATCGCAATTCTCAAATTGACTGTATCTTGTTGCATCGCGCTCACAAGCGCGAACTTTCATCTCGGCGCCGCTTATCAGTGCAGGTCCTGGCTAATTCTCGAACCTGCACGCGGATTCATCAGAACGCTGCACATTCGAGGCGTTGCATCGGACCGCAGCTCCTTCGTCGCTGAAATCATGGGCAGGAATTGACTGGGCATTTGACGCTATTTGACTGGATTTGATGAATGGATGTGCATGCCGCCATTGGCACACGCCTTGCAAAACCGTCGACGTGGCCGACCCGCCGGGAGCGCCGACAACACCAAGCGAGGAGTGTGGACCATGCCTGCGGTGAACATCCCTGCCCACAAGAAGGGTGACTATCTGGTCGATTACGAGGAGAAAGTCTTCGAGGACGTCAAGGCGAAACCGGGCGAGAAAGCCCTGATCACGTTCCACACCGTCGCGTTCGAAGGCTCAATCGGCCTCGTGAATATCCTGCAGGCGCTGCGCCTGCAGCGCAAAGGCTTCAAGACCACGGTGCTGCTGTACGGGCCCGGCGTGACGCTGGGCGTGCAGCGCGGCTTTCCGAAGCTGGGCGACGAGCCATTCCCGGGCGCGCAGAACTTCGGCAACCAGCTGACCAAGTTCATGGGCGAAGGCGGGGAGATCTTCTGCTGCCGTTTCGCGTTGCAGATGCTCTACGGCCACGGCGAGGCGTCGCTGCTTCCCGGCATCCGGCCGATCAGTCCGCTCGACGTCCTCGACCTCATTCTCCTGCACCGGCGCGACGGCGCGTTCATCTTGAACACCTGGACTCTGTAAAGCCGCACGCGCGAAGGAGAGCGGCATGGCGGAGAAGGCGCTGGTTCGGGTCGCCGCGGTGCAGATCGCGCCCGATCTCGAGACGTCTGGCGGGACCGTGTCGAAGGTGCTTGCCGCGATCGGCGAGGCCGCCGACAAGGGCGCGCGGCTCGTGGTGTTCCCCGAGACCTTCGTGCCCTGGTATCCGTACTTCTCCTTCGTCCATCCGCCTGTCGTCACCGGCGCGGAGCACATCCGCCTCTACGAGAACGCGGTCGTCGTTCCCGGGCCGGTGACGGAGGCGCTCGCGGCGGCGGCCAAGCGACGCGGAATCGTGGTCGTGCTCGGGGTCAACGAGCGCGACCACGGCTCGCTCTACAACACGCAGCTCGTGCTCGACGCGGACGGACGGCTTGTGCTCAAGCGCCGCAAGATCACGCCGACATTCCATGAGCGGATGATCTGGGGCCAGGGCGACGGCGCAGGCCTTACGGTCGTGAATACCGCGGTCGGGCGCATCGGCGCGCTCGCCTGCTGGGAGCACTACAACCCCCTCGCCCGCTACGCGCTGATGGCGCAGCACGAGGAGATCCACGTCGCGCAGTTTCCGGGCTCGATGGTCGGACCGATCTTCGCCGAGCAGATCGAGGTGACCATCCGCCACCACGCGCTCGAGAGCGGCTGCTTCGTGGTGAATGCCACGGGCTGGCTGACCGAGGAGCAGATCGCCAAGATTTCGCCCGACGAGAAGCTGCGCAAGGCGCTGCGCGGCGGCTGCATGACCGCGATCGTGTCACCCGAGGGCGCGCATGTCGTGCCGCCGCTCACGCAGGGCGAGGGCATCCTCACCGCCGATCTCGACCTCGGCCTCATCGTCAAGCGCAAGCGGATGATGGACTCGGTCGGCCACTACGCCCGCCCCGAGCTGCTCAAGCTCGTGCTCGACAACCGTCCGGCGCGGCCGATGGAGATCGATGCCGCGCCGCGACCGCGGGCAGTCCGGGACCTAGCGAATGGGAGTGCGTCGCATGATGCCGACGATACCGAAAGCGATGCCGACGGAGCGGCTGATCAACGAGTTGCAGTCCTACGGGGTGCGGCTCGTTGATCCGAAGGTCGGCCACGAAAGCCGCCGCGGCGGCGCCGGCCCGTCCGACCACAAGGCGATCACCATCGACGGCGTGACCGTCATGGTGCCGGTCCACACCGCGCCGGCGTTCGAGAGCCCGTATGTGGTGGAGAAGCCGGATGCTTCCGGCCGCAGCCGGATCAGCCGCGATGGCCTGACCCTCGGCAACGTGAGCTTCCCGACTCGGCCGCGCTTCTACGACCGCACTACGGCGGACGGCATCCCCTATTGGAAGATCGCGGTGCTGCACAGCCGCGACGTGCTCGCCACAACGGTGCTGCAGAGCTGCATCCGCTACCAGAGCCGCGCGAAAACCTGCCAGTTCTGCGCCATTGGGCAGTCGCTGGCCGCCGGCCGCACCATCGAACGCAAGACGCCGGCACAGCAGGCCGAGGTCGCCAAGGCCGCGGTCGAGCTCGACGGCGTCAAGCATATGGTGATGACCACAGGCACGCCGCCCGAACGCGATCGCGGCGCCGCGATCCTGGCCGAGAGCGCCGCCGCGGTGAAGGCCGCGGTCGAGCTGCCGATCCAGGGCCAGTGCGAGCCGCCGGACGACGACGCCTGGTTCACGCGCATGCGCGATGCCGGCATCGATGCGCTCGGCATGCATCTCGAGGTCGTCACGCCGGAGGTGCGCGAGCGGATCATGCCGGGCAAGGCGCAGGTCCCGATCGCACGTTATCTCGACGCATTCGCCGCGGCTGTTCCCGTGTTCGGGCGCGGACAGGTGTCGACCTACATTCTCGCCGGTCTCGGCGACAGCAAAGAAGCGATCCTCGACACCTGCGAGACGCTGATCGCGCTCGGCGTCTATCCCTTCGTCGTGCCGTTCGTGCCGATCTCGGGCACGCCGCTGGAGAGTCACCCGGCGCCAGCGCCCGCCTTCATGCACGACATCCTGAGCGCGCTGGCGCGGATGCTGCACGCCGGCGGGCTCAGGGCGACCGACATCAAGGCAGGCTGCGGCAAGTGCGGAGCCTGCTCGGCGCTGTCGACCTATGAGCGTGAGGCCGTGGCATGATCTTCGAGCCGTTTCCCGCATTTCTGCCGTCGGAATATCGCGTCAAGTTTGCCACCGATCCCTGGGAGCATCGCGAGGCGGCGGCACTGCGGCGCCAGGTGTTCTGCAATGAGCAACGCATCTTCTCCGGCGATGATCGTGACGCGATCGACGACGTCGCGATCACGCTGGTCGCGCTCTCCTCCTACGCGGTCGTGCCCCAGGAGGTCGTCGGCACCGTGCGCATTCACGAGGCTGAGCCGAGGGTCTGGTGGGGATCGCGCCTCGCGGTCGCGGCGGACTATCGCCGGATCAGCGCGCTCGGGACCTCGCTGATCCGTCTCGCGGTGTCGTCCGCCCATGCCCGAGGCTGCCAAAAATTCTTCGCGCATGTGCAGAGCCAGAATGCGCCGCTGTTCCATCGGCTGCATTGGACGACCATCGAGGAGGTCGAGTTGCACGGGCGGCCGCATCATTTCATGCGCGCCGATCTCGACCACTATCCGCCGTTCGCGGATGCCGAGACCGGATTCCTGTCGCTGCCGAAGGCAGCCTGATGCTCGGCGCGGTCGCGCTTGGCGAGCTTGCGACTAGGCTGCGCGGCAGCCGCGGCCTCGCTGCCAAGCGCGACATCGCAGCCGTCGCCGAGCGACTCGGGCTGTCGAGCGTGACCGACGTGCCGGTGGGCGACGACTGCGCGGCGATCCCGGATGGCGACGGCTTCCTGCTGCTGGCGATCGAAGGATTCATGAACGAGTTCGTCGCCGGCGATACCTGGTTTGCCGGCTGGTGCGGCGTGATGGTGAACGTCTCCGACGTGGCGGCTATGGGCGGGCGGCCGCTCGCCGTGGTCGACGCGGTCTGGGCGGCGAGCGAGCACGATGCCGCGCCGGTGCTCGCCGGCCTGCGCGCGGCCTCGCATGCGTTCGGCGTGCCGATCGTCGGCGGCCACAGCAATACCCGTACCGACCGCGGGCAATTGTCGGTCGCGATCCTCGGCCGGGCCAAGCGGCTCATCAGCTCGTTCGATGCGCGGCCCGGCGACCGTCTCGTCGCGGCGATCGACCTGCGCGGCCGCTACCGCGAGCCGTTCTCCAACTGGGAGGCGGCGACCGACGCGCCGGTGGCGCGGCTGCGCGCGGACCTCGAGCTGCTGCCGTCGATCGCCGAGGCCAGGCTGGCGGTGGCAGGCAAGGACATCTCGCAGGGCGGGCTGGTCGGCACCACCATGATGCTGGCGGAATGCTCCGGCCTCGGCGCGACCATCGATGTGGCGCGCGTGCCCAAGCCCGAAGGCGTGGCGCTCGAGCGCTGGCTGCAGACCTTCCCGAGTTACGGCTATCTGCTGGCGGTTGCGCCGGCCAACCTGCCCGCCGTGCTGGCGCGCTTCGTCGCGCGCGGCATTGCGGCGGCCGACATTGGAACAATCACGGCGGATCACCGCGTGGTCATCGCCGACGGCAGGGCGACCGAGACCATCTGGGACTTTGCGCGCGAGCCGCTGATCGGCTGTACGCGCGTAGCGGTGCCCGCATGAGGCCGGCGCTGCGCATCGCGATCCTGGCGCATTCGACCAACCCGCGCGGCGGGGTGGTGCATGCGCTCGAGCTGGGCGACGCGCTCACCCGGCTCGGCCACGACGTGACGGTGCATGCGCCTGATGCGCACGGCCAAGGCTTCTTCCGCGACACGCTGTGCAAGACCGTTTGCGTTGCCGCCTCTCCTGTGGGCCGCAATGTCACGGCGATGGTCGAGACGCGCATCGCGGATTACCTCAAGTATTTTGAGCATGAGCACAACCGTCGCTTCGACATCTGGCACGCGCAGGACGGCATCTCGGGCAATGCACTGGCCACACTGAAGGAGCGTGGCCTGATCGGTGGCTTTGTCCGCACCGTGCACCATGTCGATACGTTCGCCGATCCGCGGCTCTCTGCCTTGCAGCTGCGTGCCTTGACCGCTCCTGACTCTCTATTCGTGGTCAGCCGCCTGTGGCGGAGCTGGCTCGCCCGTGAGCTCGGCCGCACCGCCGAGCTCGTGGGTAACGGCGTGGATACCCATCGGTTCTCGCCGGCGCCGGATGCGAGCGATGCCGTGTTGCGCGCGCGCCTGCAGCTGCCGCTCGGGGCGCAGGTCTTCCTCGCCATCGGCGGAGTCGAGGAGCGCAAGAACACGATCCGGATTCTCAGCGCATTCCGCGTTCTCCGCTCGCAGCATCCATCGTGCCGGCTGGTGATCGCGGGCGGCGCCTCACTGCTCGACCACGATACCTACCAGGCGCGCTTCGTCGCGGAGCTGGCGCGGAGCGCCCTCCCCGACGGCGCCTTGATCCACACCGGCCCCTGGCCGCAGGAGCTGATGCCCGCGCTCTATCGCGCCGCGACCGCGCTGGTGTTTCCGTCCACCAAGGAAGGCTTCGGCCTGGTGGTGCTGGAGGCGATGGCGAGCGGCGTGCCGGTCGTGACATCGCGCATCGCGCCGTTCACGGAGTATCTCGGCGAGGACGACGTGCTGTGGTGCGATCCGCTCGACGTGAGCTCGATCGCCGTCGCCATGGCGGCAGCGCTCGATCCCGTGCAGAGCGCGCAGTGCGTTGCGCGCGGCTTCGCGGTCGCCGCCGCGCATGACTGGACGCGTACCGCGCAGGCTCATCTCGCGAGCTATTGCAAGCTGAGGGAGCCGGCTCATGCCTGAGATGCGCTTCCTCATCCGCTGGCCCGATGGCAAGCCGGAGACCTGCTACTCGCCGTCGCTGGTCGTGAAGGACTTCCTGGCGCCGGGCAAGACATACGCGCTTTCCGACTTCCTCGCGCGCAGCCGCAGCGCGCTCACCATCGCCAGCAAGCGGGTGGAGGAGACATACGGCTTCGCCTGCTCGCGCGCGCAGGCGCAGCTCGCGCGCATCGAGACCGCCGCTCACACCTTCCGCGATATCCCCGATGCGCGCGTGAGCGTCGACGCGTTCGAGGAATGAGCAGGAGCAATCCCATGAACCAGCCAACTCCGGTTGCTCGCCACTCCGTCGCCGTGATCGGCGCCGGCCAGGCCGGGCTGTCGATCAGCTGGCACCTCAAGCGCGGCGGCATCGACCACGTGGTGTTCGAGAAGGAGCGCGCCGGGCATGTGTGGCGGGCCGAGCGCTGGGACACGTTCTGCCTGGTGACGCCGAACTGGCAATGCCAGCTGCCGGGCTTCCCCTACAAGGGGCCCGACCCGCACGGCTTCATGCTGCGCGACGAGATCGTCGACTATCTCGAGGGCTTCGTCGCCTCGTTCGATCCGCCGCTGCGCGAAGGCGTCACGGTGCGCGGCCTCAAGGGCGACGCCCAGCACGGCTATCTGCTCGACACCACCGACGGGCTGCACATCGCCGACCAGGTGGTGATCGCCGCGGGCGGCTATCAGATCCCGATCATCCCGCGCTGCGCCGAGCGGCTGCCTCCCGACATCGTGCAGGTGCATTCCTCGATCTATCGCAATCCCGCTGAGCTGCCGGCGGGCGCGGTGTTGGTGGTCGGCAGCGGGCAGTCCGGCTGCCAGATCGCCGAGGACCTGCATCTCGCCGGGCGTAAGGTGCATCTGTGCGTCGGCGACGCGCCGCGGGTGGCGCGGCGCTATCGCGGCAAGGACGTGGTCGAGTGGCTGCACCTGATGGGCTACTACGACCTGCCGGTGCACGAGCATCCCTTGCGTGAAGGCGTGCGCGACAAGACCAACCACTATGTGACCGGCCGCGACGGCGGGCGCGACATCGACCTGCGCCAGCGCGCGCTCGAGGGCATGGAGCTCTACGGCCGCCTCCTCGACGTGAAGGGCAACAACCTCGTGCTCGACGACGATCTTGCCATGTGCCTCGACCAAGCCGACCAGGTCTCCGAGAGCATCAAGACCAGCATCGATGGCTTTATCAGCAAGAAGAGCATCGACGCACAGCGGGAAGCGCGCTATCACCCGGTCTGGACTCCGCCGCGGGAGCGCCCCGAGCTCGACTATCGCGCGGCCGGGATCACCTCGATCGTGTGGTGCATCGGCTTTCGCACCGACTACAGCTGGATCGACCTGCCGGTGTTCAACGGCCGCGGCCAGCCGAGCCACGTGCGCGGCGTGACGCCGGTGCCGGGCGTGTATTTCCTGGGATTGCCCTGGCTCTACACCTGGGGCTCGGGGCGGTTCTCCGGCGTCGCCCGGGACGCGGAGTATCTCGCCGAGCATATCGAGGCCCGGGTTGGGACGGCCCCGGCGCAGCGGCAGGCCGCCCTCAACGAGGCGGCGATCGGGTCGTAGACAAGGCGGCCGCTCGCGGGATTTGTTCTTGCGAGCGGATTGGAGCATTTTCCCTCGGGATGAATCACATCGAGGGAGCCGCCCATGACCGGCCGCTACGACCGCTATCACAACCTCAAGCTGGATCGCCCGCATCCGCGCGTGCTGCGCATTACCATGAACAAGCCGGAGCGTCTCAACGCCATCGACCAGCCGACCCATGCCGAGCTGGCGGAGATCTGGCGCGACATCGACGGCGACCCTGATGTCTCCGCGGTGATCGTCACCGGCGCCGGCAAGGCGTTCTCCGCCGGCGGCGACCTTGGCATGGCAAATGATTTGGCCGACGATTTCGCGGCGCGGGCGCGCGGCTGGAAGGAGGCGCGCGACCTCGTCTACAACATCATCAACTGCGCGAAACCGATCGTCAGCGCCATGCGCGGGCCGGCGGTCGGCGCCGGCCTGGTGGTCGGCGTGCTGGCGGATATCTCGATCGCCAGCAAGACCGCGCGGCTGATCGACGGCCACACCCGGCTCGGCGTCGCCGCCGGCGACCATGCCGCGATCGTCTGGCCGCTGCTCTGCGGCATGGCCAAGGCCAAGTACTATCTCTTGCTGTGCGAGACGCTGTCGGGCGAGGAGGCCGAGCGGATCGGGCTGATCTCGCTCGCCGTCGACGACGGCGAGCTCGAGGCGACCGCGCTCAAGACCGCGGTGCGGCTCGCCGAGGGCGCGCCGGCCGCGATCCGCTGGACCAAATATGCGCTGAACAACTGGCTGCGCAGCGCCGGGCCGGCGTTCGACGCGTCGCTTGCGCTCGAGTTTCTCGGGTTCACCGGCCCGGACGTGAAGGAGGGCATCGCGTCGCTGCGCGAGAAGCGTCAGCCTTCGTGGAATCCGGATTCGCCGTTGTAGGGTGGGGAAAAGGCGCCGCGCGACAAACCACGGTATTGCAACACGTAGGGACGCGGCGCCGTGCCCACGTCAACCGGCGGTGCGAGCCGAACCGCCGACGTGCGCACGCGTCCCAAGGGGGCCGCTTTGCGCACCCTACGGTGATCGGAGTCAATGCATCAGAAGAACGCCAGCGTCCTAATCTCGATGCTCTCGCGCGGGCGCGCGTTGGGCGGCGAGGTCGGATCCTCGAAGGCGGTGTGCGCCGACCAGCGGGCGCGCCCGTCCTTGGCCGAGTCATAGACCTTGAACACCAGCGCCTCGTCGCGCCGCATGCGCGGCAGCCAGTACCACTGGTGCGCGGGATTGTAGGTGATGGCGTAGGTCTGGCCGACGCGGTTGGGATAG
>Ga0066903_100006411_pt1 | contig 10453 bp, 10 predicted proteins | sample PanSoiMetaGPlot1_FD_67491 | JGI IMG/M metagenome (GOLD analysis project Ga0066903, IMG submission 67491) | Tropical forest soil microbial communities from Panama analyzed to predict greenhouse gas emissions - Panama Soil - Plot 1 (version 2) | ecosystem: Environmental > Terrestrial > Soil >...
CGAGGCGATGTCGCTCTACAACTACGTGGCGAACAAGAACGAGCTCGTGTCGGCGATGGTCGACCGGGTGATCGAGCGCTTCGAGCTCCCTGACGACGAGCCGCGTTGGGACGAGGCGATCCGCCGCTGCGCGATCGCCGCGCACGACCTGCTGATCGAGCATCCCTGGGCGTGCGGCCTGGCTCTCGTCCCCAGCGACATCAGCGTCGTCGGCGGCCCGCGCATCCGTTACATGGAATGGCTGCTGGGTCGCCTGCGCAAGGCCGGCTTTTCACCGGAGCTGACGTACTCCGCGTACCACACGCTCGACAGCCACATCTTCGGCTTCACGTTGTGGCAGCTCGGCCACGTCGAGGCAGCGCGGAGGCTCGCGCCCCCTGGCGGGCAGAGCGTCGAGGAGTGGGCGGCCCGCTTCATCGAGCAGATGCGACCGGACTACCCCTACCTCGCCGAGCACGCCGACCAGCACATGGCCGCGGGCGCGCGCGACGGTCGGCTCGAGTTCGAGTTCGGGCTCGACCTGATCCTGGACGGGCTGCGGAAGCGGAAGCGCTCGTCCCGATCCTTGGGGAATTCTTAGGTTGCCTTCACGCGGGTCTTAGCGCGGACCGCTGAGATCTCAAGATGAGAGCGACCACCCCGCATTTCCAGGAGCTCGACGAGCTCGTCCTGCATCTCAAGGGCCTCGTTCTCGTCCGGGACGTCCGCAGGCACGCTGGCGCGGACGAGGAAGAGCTTGCGATGTACCACGACGAGATTCGCCGCGTCCGCGAGCAGCTCGCACTGCACGTCAAGAGCGATCAGGCGTCCTAGCAGGCTCGCGCAGACGTGTCAGTCGGGTTGCGGCTCCTCGTCAGGTAGCTCTTCGAGGAGCTCCTCGCGCTCGCCCTCGTCGTCGCCGTAGCCCTTGTGCTCCTGCGCTTTCAGGAGCTCCGACTCGTGCTCCTTGTGCTCGTCCTCGGCCTGGTGCTCGCTCATGGCGTCTCCTCCGTAGGTCGTTGCGTGAAATGTACGTTTCGCTCGTGGCGGATGGGCACGTGCTCGACGTCGCGGGGCAGTCGATCACGATCACGAGCCCCGACAAGGTCCTCTTCTCCGAACGAGGGGAGACCAAGCTCGACCTCGTGTCGTACTACCTGGCCGTCGCCGAGCCGCTGATGCGCGCCGTGCGCGGCCGGCCGACGCTGATGCAGCGCTTCCCGCACGGCGCCGAGGGCAGCTCGTTCTTCCAGAAACGCGTCCCGGAGAACGCGCCGGCGTGGCTGGAGACGACGACCGTGAGCACGCCGAACGGGACGAACGCGCGCGCCCTCGTGCTCGCCGACATGGCCCACGTCGTCTGGGCCGTCAACCTCGCGTGTCTCGGGTTTCACGTCTGGCCCTACCTCGCCGCTCGCCCCGACGTCGCCGATGAGCTGCGCCTCGACCTCGACCCGCAGCCGGGCGTCGAGTTCGACGACGTGCGCGCCGCAGCGGCGGAGCTCCGCACGCTGCTCGACGAGCTGGGGATCGCCGGCTACCCGAAGACGACCGGGAACCGCGGCCTGCACGTCTACGTCCGGCTCGAGTCGCGCTGGGACTCGTACAAGGTGCGCGCGGCTGCGGTCGCCGCCGCCCGCGAGCTCGAGCGGCGCCGGCCCGACCTGATCACGTCGGCGTGGTGGAAGGAAGAGCGGGGCCGCCGCGTCTTCCTCGACTACAACCAGAACGCGCCGCACAAGACCGTCTTCGGGCCGTTGTCGGTTCGCGCGCGGCCCGGTGCGCAGGTCTCGACGCCTTTGTGGTGGAGCGAAGTCGCAACGGTCGATCCGGATCAGCTGACGATCGCGAACGTCCCGGAACGTGACGATCCGTGGGCGGAGATGAATGCCGCGCCCCAGTCGCTCGAGCCGCTGCTCGAGCTGCACGAGCGCGACCGTGCCGCCGGACTGATGGACGCGCCGTGGCCGCCCGTCTACCCGAAGCAGCCGGACGAGCCGCCGCGTGTGGCGCCGAGCCGCGCCCGCCGCTAGAGCAGCCGCGCGAGCTGCGGCCACGAGTCGAGCATCCACATGTGGCCGCCGGCGAGGTCGAGCTCCCGGTACTCGCCGCCGAGCAGCTCTGCCGCCCTGCGGCACTGCAGCGGCGTGACGAGCGTGTCGCTCGAGCAGGCGACGACCTCGACCGGCACGTCGAGCTCGCGGAGCTTGCGCATGTGGGTGCTGAGGTCGAGCCTCCGCACCGCCTGCGCGAGGCGGTACGCGGCGCGGGGTGCGCGCAGCGCGTGGCGAAGGTCGTGGGCGACCTCACGCAGCTCATAGCGACCGAGTGCGACCTGCCTGACGAACTGCGCCAGGCTCGCCGAAATCGGCTTGCGGAGCGGCAGGCCGGCGGGCGAGATCAGGGTCAGCCGCGCCACCCGCGCCGGCTCGGCGACCGCGGCAGCAACGGCGAGCGCGCCGCCCATCGAGTGGCCCGCGAGCCAGGCAGGCTCCTCCGAGCCCCGCAGCTCGGCCCGGAGCCAGCGCTCGTAGACGCGAAAGGCACCGTCGGTCGCGCGGAAGGGCGGCGGTTCCAGCGCGCGCCAGCCCGCCGCAAGGCCGCGCGCGTAGAGGCGGCCTGAGGCGCCGTAACCGGGAAGGAAGAGCTTTCGCATCCGCGCATCGTGGATGCGAAGTGCCGTGCGGTCAAGCCGCCGCGAGCACGGGCGGGCGCGCCGATCGTCGCAGCACCAGCTCGTACGCCGCGCGCAGCTCTGCGAGAGAGCCCCCCCAGGTCCGGTCGAGCGCCTTCGTTCGCGCGGCCGCGGCCAGCATCGCCCGGCGATGCGGGTGGCGCGCGAGCGAGCGAACTGCGTCGGCCAGCACGGCTGGGTCGTCGGGCGGGACGAGCAGGCCGGTCTCGCCGTCCTCGACCAGCTCGAGAGCGCCTCCGGCCGCCGCGGCGATCACCGGCAGGCCTGACGCGGCCGCCTCGAGGAGCACTTGGCCGAAGGTGTCGGTCGTGCTGGGGAAGCAGAAGAGGTCGGCGCTCGCGTAGAGACGCGAGAGCTCGGTGCCGTGCACTTCGCCGATGAAGCGCACGTTGTCCGGCGCCTCGTGCGTGAGCAGCTCGCGCGCGGGCCCGTCTCCCGCCACGACGAAGCGAACGTCGGGACCGGTCCGCTCGACCAGCCGCGCGGCTTCGAGCAGGATCTCGACGCGCTTGTCGCTCGAGACCCGGCCGACGTACAGGGCGAGGACATCACCGTCGCCGAGAAGGCTCTCCCTCGTGTCCTCGTCGCGCTGCGCGGGCGTGAACAGGGCGCCGTCGACGCCGCGGCCCCACACGGCGGTACGACCTTCGAGCCCTTTCTGCTCGAGTGCAGCCGCCACCGCCTTCGTCGGCCCGAGCACGAGCGTGCACTGCCTGTAGAACCACTCGACGAAGCGGTCGAGCGCCTCGCTAACGAGGAGGTCCTGCGTCAGACGAAGCGCCTGGAGCCCGAACTCGGTGTGGTACGAGCCGACGACCGGGATCGAGAGCACCTTCGCAGCCGCGAGACCGCAAAGGCCCAGCGGCCCCGGCGTCGCGAGGTGGACCACGTCGGGCTCCTCGCGCTCGACGTAGGCGATCACTTCGGTCAGCGACGGCACGTTCAGCTCGATCGCCTCGTACGCGGGCAGCGGCACCGACCAGTCCGGCGGGAAGTTGACGACTCCTTCGTGAGCGTTGCGTCGCCCGCAGGTGATGACCTGCAGCGACGCTGCCTGGGCGGCCAACCGTCGCATCGTCAGGGCGACGCCGTTCGTCTCGTTGAACGTGTCCGTGAAGACCAACGCGCGCGGCTCGACAACCGGCGCCGGCATGCCGAAGACCTCGGCCTCGAGTTCTTTGACGCCCACGCGTGTCTGCGCGTGGTGGCGGACTGCGGCGACGAATGGTGCTTCGATGGTGCCCGCCAGCAGCAGCGCACCCAATCTGCCCCCGAGCGATGGGAGCTGATCGAGGTCGAACGCACCGTTCCGCGCGCCTGCCGCGAGACGGCGGGCGAGTGCCGACGACGCCGCGATCAGCCGGTCGTGACGGTCGGCCCCGTCGAGCGGCTCGTCGAAATACGGCGCGATCGCCTCTTCGAGCGGCTCCGGGATCGTCCGGCCCGATGCACGATAGGCGTTCAGGAACAGCGCCCCGACGGCGTGGGCCAGCTTCAGGCTCGAGCCGTGCTCGCCGCCGACGACGCCCGACCCGCCGGCAACGTTGGCGAGGAACGCTGCCGGCGAGTCACCGGGCGCCACCGTCCAGGTGGTGGCGATGTCGAGCGCGCCGTGGTCGTCGGAGCCCGCGCAGGCGGCGATCGCGCCGGAGTGACGCGGCTCGAGATCGTGTCGATCCCCCAGCGCGGCGAGATACCTGGGCGTGCAGGCGGTCCGGAACGCCTCGGCGAGGATGTTGGACGACGCGGGCCGCGCTCCGTTGCGCACCTCCCAGACCTTGAAGAGCAACATCAGGCGCTCGATGTGCGCCATGGTGAGCGGCGGCCCCATACGATAGAGAGGGTGCGCGAGCGCGTGGGGGAGGCGCTGGGCGATCAGGAAGTCGACGAGTGCGTAGACCGACGGGCGCAGCTCCTGGAGCTCGCGGTGATCCTCCTCCGTGAGATTCCAGACGAGCACGTGCAGCGGCACGTCGTCCTCCGGGAAGCGAGTCGTCACCTCCTCCGAGAGGAACGTGTTCGGAAGGTCTGCGATGCGGAGCGCGCCGTCGAGCGTGTTGTGGTCGGAGATCGTGACGAGTGTCATTCCGCGCCGGATGCACGTCTCGTAGACGCGCTCCGGTGTCGTGTAGGACTCGCCGACGCGTGCGCGGCGTACGGCGAAATTGCCGCTGTCGCGTGAGTGCACCGAGTGAACGTGGAGGTCGCAGCGTGCGTGCGTTGCGTCCACTCCAGTTCATGTAGCTCATGGCCCGGTCGGAGGAGCCCGGTTTTCAAAGGGCTGCAACCAGGTCGTCACCAGCTGTGCGCCACTTCGAACGATGCGGGGGTGGCTACAGTGTCTCCATGACCAACACAACGGAAAAGGCAATCCTGGCCGGCGGGTGCTTCTGGGGGATGCAGGATCTCTTTCGCCGCCAGCCGGGCGTGATCTCGACGAGGGTCGGCTACAGCGGCGGCGAGGTGCCGAACGCGACCTACGGGAACCACGGCACGCACGCTGAGGCGATCGAGATCGTCTTCGATCCCGAGCGCACGTCCTATCGCAACTTGCTCGAGTTCTTCTTCCGCATCCACGACCCGACGACGGTCAACCGGCAGGGGAACGACATCGGGGCGAGCTATCGCTCCGCGATCTTCTATCTCGACGACGAGCAGCGGCGCATCGCCGAGGAGACGATCGCCGACGTCGACGCTTCCGGCCGCTGGCCGGGCAAGGCCGTGACGGAGGTTGCGCCGGCCGGGCCGTTCTGGGAGGCCGAGCCCGAGCACCAGGACTACCTCGAGAAGTACCCGAACGGGTACACGTGCCACTTCATCCGCCCCGACTGGGTTCTCCCCGAGCGGGCGGAAGCGGTTAAGGCGTAGACACGATCAGGATGTCGAGGAGCCGCACGGCGCTGACCTCGTAGTCGCGCCGGGCGAGCTCCCGCTGCACCGCGCGCAGGGCGGCTCGGTTGCGGTCGAGGTCCCGCTTGTAGCCGCGGGTGAGCGCGAGCGCTCGCTCGTGGAACGCCACGGTCGGCCCGGGGTCGTCTTCCTCGAGGTAGGCGTGGACGATGCTGTCGAGCATCGGGATCAGGGCCGGGCGCTTGCGATGCAAAGCCTTCGTCATCTTCGAGAAGCCGACTCCGTCGATGCCCGCGAATGCTTCGAACAGCTGCTTCATGGGCACCCAGGGGACATGTCTCGCGGCCCCCGCCAGCGACGCATCCCGCGCGATCGCGCCCAGCGCGGCTTCGATCGCGTGCCGCCGCCCGAGGATCATGTCGATCTGTGCCGCCGAGATCCGGGCGCCCCAGCGATTTGCGAAGCGCAGATCCGGTTCGTCGAACACTTCGGGCCCGGTCGCGGCGGCACCGTCGCGTCCGTAGGTCTCGAGGAACCCGAGCGCCACCTCGAGTGGGCTCTCGATCGCACCGCCGTTCCGCAGGAGAACCGCCACGTCGACCGATGAGTTTGCCGACGGAGCCGGGTCTGTATTTCCACAACCTGTGACCGAGGAGGTCGAGAATGGCTGAGAACACGACCGGAACGCGTGAGGAGTGGCAGGCTGCGCGGGACGAGCTCGCGAAACTCGAGGCCGAGCAGGCACAGCGGGACGAAGAGGTCGAGCGCAAGCGCCGCCAGCTGCCGTGGGTGCCGGTGGAGAAGGAGTACGTCTTCGATACCGAAGACGGCAAGAAGACACTTGCCGAGTTGTTCGACGGCCGTTCGCAGCTCCTTGCCTACAACATCATGTTCGGCCCGGACTACGAGAACGGCGCGTGCCCGGGGTGCACGAGTCTCGCCGACTGTCTCGACGGGCCGCTCGTCCACCTGAACCACCGCGACGTGACGTTGCTCTGCTTCTCACGCGCGCCGATCGATCGGCTCGCCGCGTACAAGCGGCGGATGGGCTGGCACTTCCCGTACGTCTCGACCTACGACAGCGACTTCGCTTTCGACTTCGGGCTCGCGATGAGCGAGGAGCAGGCCGAGCAGGTGCCCCAGGTCAAAGAGTTGGTCGAGAACCCGCCCGAGTGGCTCGAAGAGTGGTCGGGGCAGATCGGCGCCGAGCTCAAGGACGGGTTGCGCGAGGGGCCCGGCTGGATCGCGTTCGCCCGGGAGAACGGCACCGTCTACCACACATACACGGTGATGGCACCGGACCCGTTCGTTGCTCCGTACTACAACTTCCTGCTCGCCCGCACGCCGATCGCGCCGCCCGCAGAGCCACGTGCGTGGCGAAAGGACGAGTACCCGGACAGCTAGGAAGCCGAAGCAGGGAGTCGCTGCGCCCGTACGACGACCAGGCCCACCACAGAGCAACGAGGAGCAAAAGCGCGTGGTCGAGCCCGCTCCAGGTCGGGTTCTCGCTCAGCGTCACCCGCTGATCGCGCTCGATTCTGGCTCACTAAAGAGACGCTAGTCCGTCTCGGGCTGCTGGCGTGGAGCTCCGTGATGCGGTCGCGGCAGCAGCGTCTTCATCTGCTGCCAGCCGAACGCCCAGAGCATCACGACGATTCCGAGCACGACGTTCCAGAGGGTGATCACCGAGTCCTGGGTGATCGAAAACGCGGCGACGCTGTGACTCGACGCGTAGTGGCGCAGCGTCGCGATGTCGAGCGCCTGAGTCTGCCCGACGCCGCCCGGCGTGATCGCGAACAGCTGAGACAGCATGTGCGACGACGCGACGAGAAAGACGGTGTACAGGGTGACGGGGATGTCGAACGCCGCCATGAAGACGATGTTCACCCCGATGCGGCAGCCGTACGAGCCGCTCGACGGCAGCGCGACGTCACGCGCATAACGACCCCAGTTGCCGAAGATGCGCGCACCCTGCTTCGCCTTGTGCCACTCGTCCAGCAGGCGCGGCTTCAGCCGCGGCCACAGGAAGTGGAGGATCACGGCCACGGCGACGAGGGCGACAGGCACGACCCATGGGTGCGACGCGAGAAAGCCTCCCGTTTCGTTTGACGGCGATCCTTTCGACACCGTGTGCGGGCGGGCGAAAGCTGTGATGACGACGATCGCGACGCTTACGGCGAGGAAGAAGACGGACTCGACAACCGTCGCGACGGTCAGCCCCGAGACCGTCGACCCGGGAACGGCGGCGCGGAGGATCCCGATCATTGCCGCGGTTCCGCCCTGCACCGGCAGGACCGCGTTGATCGCGGTCCCACCCTGAGAGGCGCCCCAGGCAGTCTTGAAGCGGACGCCGCTCTTCGGATACGACGCGCGGAGGATGTTGCGCCACGCCAGTCCGATGAACGCCGACTCGCCGGTCTTGAGGACGAGCGCGAGCAGGAGCAAATACGGCGAGACGTCTCCGATGCGCTCGAAGACGTGCACGGTCCAGTGCCAGAGGTTGTCGAGCACGGCCGCGACCAGAGGCGATGCCGTCACCACCGGCTGAGTATCTGGGCTCGACACAATGAGCGCGGCATTGCTGAGGGTTCTCGCACCCCTTCTTCTCCGCGGCTCGGGCCTGCCGTCGCTCCAGCCCGTCGCGGTGGAGCCGGAGGCTGAAGAGTCGCTTCACCGCATCGCCGACCGACTCGAGGCCGGAGACGGCGAGGCCGTCGAGTCCGCGCCGTTGGCGAAGGTCGAGCTCCTCCGCTGGTTGACCGAGCGCAGAGACGTTCTCTTTCACGGATCGGCGCGCAGCGACATCGAGACCTTGAAGCCGATCCGTCTGTCGCGGGACTCGACGGAGTTCGGCAACCAGCAGGCGGTCTACGCGACCGACGACCCGGTGTGGGCGATCTACTTCGCCATCCTTCGCCGCGACGCGCCGTTCGGAACACGAAACGGGTCGATCGCCGTCGCAGGATCGGAGGTGTACCCGCGCTGGTACAGCTTTTCGCTGCTACCGCCAATCGATCCGGATGCTCGCTTCGGTCCGGGGTGGCTGTACGTCCTGCCGCGCGGCCCGTTCCGTCGGGAGCCGCCGCTGCTCGGCGTCTTCGACACGGCGCAGTGGGTCTCGATCGAGCCGGTCCGGCCGCTCGTTCGCATCGACGTCGCGCCGACGGACTTCCCGTTCCTCGATGCGGTCGGGCCCTATTTCGAGCGCGAGCCTGTGCTGTTCACGATCCTGCGAGCCGCAGTTCGAAACCGCACCGGCCGGGGGCGGGCGAACCCGCCCCCGGCCGCGGTGCGTCGAGGCTAGCTCCCCGCGAGCTTCTGCGCGCGCTTCAGAAGCTCCTTCACGTGCGACAAGCCGCTCTGGATCTCGCCGTTGTTCGGCATCTTGCCGGCGGCGGCGTCCGCGAGCGTCTGCTTGATCTTCGCCGCCGCGTTGTCGCGATCGGCGGCGAGCTGCTGCAGCGTTTCCTGCTCGGTCAGGTACGCCGAGTCGTCAGACGCGGAGCCGGACGCGAGCGCCTGAGTGTCCGCGATCAACGTGTTCGTCGCGAAGTCGCCGACGCTCGAGTTGATCTGGTCGTACCCCTTCGCCAGATCGGCCGTTGCCGCGAGCGGACCCGCTACGGACGACAGGGCCTGGCTGATGACATGGCCGTCGGACAGGTAGTCGTCGTTCAGGCCGACCAGGTACAGCATCGTCGGCCGGATGTCGGTCTCCTCGACCCACGTGCCGACCGTGCTCGCCTCGGGAACGGTGTTGTTCCCCTCCGGATCCTTCGGCTGGTTGCCTTCGGCCGGTTGCGGCCCGTCGACGCCCCGAACGGCGACGCCCGGGCCGGCCATCCCTACCCAGGTAATGTCGATGTTCGGGCTGTAGTAGCCGTGGTCGTAGGCGAAGTTCGCGAACTTCGAGACGTTCGCTCCCGACGTCCCGAAGAAGTAGTCGCCTTTCGGGAACAGGGTGTACGTCGGCGTCCGCAGCGGGTCCCCCGTCTGTTCGTGGAGCACGCGCTGCTCGAGCGCCCCTGCCTGGTACTTGGCGATCTTCTCCGTGGCGGCCTTGCCGTACGTGACGTTCGACGTCATCGCCGCCGTGTCACGCTCGAGCTGGCGAACCTTCGGGTCGTTCGCGCCGGGATTGCCGTTCACGTAGATCGCAGCACCCTGCGGCTCGATGTCGAATGGCGTCGAGGCCGAAGGCGTGCCCGCGAGCAGGCCCTTGATGTTCGCCGACAGCTCGCCGATCGAGCCGGTCGGGTACTGGCATGGCGGGGCGGTCACGCCGTTGCAGCCGGCCGGACTGGGTTCGATCCCGCGCCCGACGTTTGCGCCTGCGAACTGGTCGTTCTCCTCGGCGCTGATCACGAACAGCGAGTTCGCCGGCGTGATCCCGTCCGCCGCGAGCCGATCGAAGAACTTCTGGAACGCGGCGTCGTAGTGCTGGGCGTTCGTGACGTAGCACGAGTCGCCTGGGCCGACCGGACGGGTGGGGGTCGCCGAGTTCGCGGTCGTGGTGCACCCGACCCTCGTATCCGCCTTCTTCTCGTGCAGGTCGGAGATGTAGCCGTACGTGACCGGGATCCCGGCCTCCTGCATGTCGGCCATGACGGCGAGCGTCTGCGTCGCCGTCGGGCTGAACCCGGTGAAGCCGGGCGTCTGGGTGAACGTCTCCTTGAGCGTGTTCCCGTCGAGGTCGACGAGATTTCCGTCGCCGTCCGTGACGCGGTACCCGTCGTGGAACTGGTTCGCGCCTCCGCCGATCGCCGGAGCGATGTACTGCGCGCCGAAGAGCGCCTGGTAGCCGTCGTAGCCGCCTGGCTCGTCAGGCAGCTGATCGGCCAGAGCCCTCGGCGAGGACGAGCAGATCGTCGCGCCTTGCGCGCAGTGGATCGCCTCGCCCGCATATTTCGCGACCTGGATGTCCTTGAA
>Ga0066903_100006412_pt1 | contig 10453 bp, 10 predicted proteins | sample PanSoiMetaGPlot1_FD_67491 | JGI IMG/M metagenome (GOLD analysis project Ga0066903, IMG submission 67491) | Tropical forest soil microbial communities from Panama analyzed to predict greenhouse gas emissions - Panama Soil - Plot 1 (version 2) | ecosystem: Environmental > Terrestrial > Soil >...
CAGCGCCATCGTATGCTCGGCTACCTCATCGATGCAGTAGGTCGGGTTGTTCGTGACGATGATGCCGGCCCGGGTGGCAGCGTCGAGATCGATGGTATCGACCCCGATGCCGTAGCGAGCAATGATCTTGCAGCTCGGCATTCGCGCCATGACCTCCGCCGTGATCGGCCCCGCATAGGTGTTGAGCAGGGCATCGCAGTCGGATGCATGAGGCAAAAACTCGGCGGGCATTTTCGTCTTGAGGGCAACGAGCTCGGCAACACCCTCGAGCGTTTTCCTCTCTACGTCGAGCGAGTCCCAAACATAGTCGGTGAGCACCACCTTTGCCTTCCCGGCCATTTTCGGCCCCTCCCACTTGCTATTGTCGAGTTTCCGCCACGTTTCGGCCGGCTTGCGGAATGGCATCGTTCCCACCGGATGTCCAGAGCGCCCGCGAGGCGCGACAATCGTCTGGATGCATGGAGATCGACGCAGGAATCCGCCCGCTTTACCGAATCGTAACCAACGCCACGTTAGCCGTTCTTGCGACCGACTATCGCCACAGTTCTTGGCGAATCTCGATGTCGGGATGGACGCTGTAACAGGGGGAATCCCCGTGAGTAGGTCCGTAGATTTCCGAGATCATGTAGCGGACTGCTTGCGTATGGCGGAGCAGGCCCAGACGCAAACCCACAAGGCGCTCCTGCTGGATCTAGCCCAGGCCTGGGTTCTTCTCGCCGAACAGGCAAGGTGCGTCGCCGATCCGCATCCTCTCGAGAGTTCCGAACCCGCCAAGCTCTCCAGCTGACGGAAAATCTCAGCCTTCGAGTGAGCTTGCCACGTCCGGGTCGCGCCGGACAGCCGACGCGCTGCAAAGACCGGGAGGAATAGCGATGCCCGACGTTGCCGAAGCGATCGAGTCCCGTTCGCAACTGTTTCCGTGCGCACAATGCGGGGATGTCCTCGTGGCACCTGAGTGGTCCGAGCACGTCAACGAGCGGTGCGTGCGGCATCTGTGGTCGTGCGAGGCATGCGGGTATGAATTCGAGACTTCGATCTACCTGCGTCCGCGGTCCTGACATGGCGGCCGCAAGGCCCGGTTCTTCGAGAACGGACTCGCTCGCATCCCCGTTGCGTCGCATGTCCCGTGGACTTAAGATCAGCCGTCGCTCTGCTGCCGAGGTTCACCGCACGGTTTTTGGTAGTCTTGTGTTTCGGGCGATCGCTGCGGTGACGCAGTAGGCTCGCCACTCTCCATCAAGCCGGCGATGCAAGGGACGCCGACGAGCCGAAAGAGCGGGAGTAACACCCCGCATCGCCCGATCCAAAGGCCGCCCGCAGCTGCGGGCGGCCGTTTGCTGCTTCTTGCGGGAACCATGGGCGACGCGCGCGACACGATTGGAACACGCTGGGGCACACGGGCCATACGGAACGCAATACCGGCGAAAAGAGTTCTATGGACCGCCTTAGACCGGAGAGAACCGCCATGTCACCCGATACCGCCCGCACCGCATTCGTGCTCGAGCTGCGCAACGCCCATGCGATGGAACGACAGTCGCTCGAGCTCATGAAATGGCAGTCGGTAAGGCTCGACGATTATCCGGAGATCGAGCGGCGCATTCGAACGCATATGACGGAAACCGAGGAGCAGCTCCGACGGCTCGAACAATGCCTGGATTCGCTCAGCGAGCGCCCCTCCATCCTGAAGGATACGGCACTGTCGCTGTTGGGAAACTTGACTGCGACCTCGAACGCCATGGGCGAGGATGAGATCTTGAAGAACATGTTCAGTAATTATGCATTCGAACACTATGAAGTGGCCGTTTACAAATCGCTGACGAAAATGGCGGAGGAACTGGGATTGGCAGAGGCCGAAACGCTGCTCAGCGCATCGCGGGCCGAGGAACAGAGAATGGCTGCATGGATCGATCGCCGCATCGAGCACGTAACGGCTGCATATCTTGAGCACATCGATCAGCTCAAGCACGTTGCGACTGCGTTGGGTTGAGGATTCTGTGCCGGGTGTTGCCAGGTGTCATTGCGGTTTGCGTGTCACTCGAACCAAACCGCCGGTCTCGCCGGCGAGGCGTCCGCGTTCGATGGGAGCTGGGTGAAGCATCGCTTCGAGCAGCGCTTGGTCACTCGACCAGTAGGGTATGTACCACTCGCGATCGACATCCATGATCAGGACCTTCCCTCGATCGGCATCGTAGGCGCCGACGGGCGAGATGTGCGGTCCATCCCAATCGCCGGTCAGTACGCCTTGATTGAAATAGACCAGCACGATATCGCGATCGCTCACCTCATTCTCGATCAAGAGCCGCTTGAGCTGCTCTAAATTCGCTCCTGAGCCCGGCTGTGGCCGCCAGATCTCGAGGTCAGCGCTGAGCCGGAAGGCCTCGAGGCTGAGCCGCAGATAGCGCTCGAACTCCTCCCACCGCACGCCACTTCCATGTTCGGCCGTTGCCTCTGCCCAGGCCCTGCTGCCGACTACTTCGAGCAGCGCCGACTGAGCCACCAGAGGCTGGGCAGCATTGCTGGGCAGGCCGCGCAGGGCATTGATGAGCATCGCGATTGCGGCGAGCGAGCAGGCGCTGCCGGTTGCTTGCGGCAGGTAATAGGGACTGAGCGCCCAATAGTCCGGGGCTCGGTGGGTTTGCAGATAATCATGAGATTGCTGCAGCGAGATCGCCGCCGATCCAAGCTTGGGTTTGCGCTCCTCGGCGGCGAAGGAACTCGCCACGTATGCGAGCCACGCAACAAAAACAAGCGCTCGCGCAATTCCTTGACGCGAAGCGAGAACAGTCATGCGTGTGGGGCGCAGAGCGCGGATCGTGGGCTCAAGGCGCGTGTTCGAGCGAGACCGCGGCTGGTTCCTGGGATGGCGGAATCGGGTTTGCCTGCGGTTCGTTATCCGCGGGCGGCAGCGGGAGCGCGGTCTTGCTCGGCGTCTCCGTCGCGGGTTCCGCCGTTGAGGGCGCTGGCCGAACCGGCGAGGCACGATGGATGAAGTCCAGGATCAACTGACGCATCCGAGAATCGCGCGACGCCGTCGAGCGTCCGCCGAGCACGACAGCAACGAGATGGCGGCCCTCGCGACGGATCGACGAGACGAGATTGTAACCCGAAGCTTCCGTGTAGCCGGTCTTGATGCCGTCGACGCCCTCCATTTGCCGGAGTAGCGCATTGTGATTGCTGATCGACGTGCCGCGATATTGGAAGCTCGGGAGGGAGAAATAGCCGTAGTACTCGGGAAAGTGCTCTTGGATGACCCGGCCGAGCAGCGCCTGCTCGCGGGCAGTGGTGAATTGAGCATCGGCCGGCAGTCCCGATGCATTGACATAGATCGTATTCGTCATTCCCAGTGCTTGCGCCTTTTGCGTCATCAGCGCCGCGAACTCACGTTCGGTACCGCCAATTGCCTCGGCGATAACGACGGCAGCGTCATTGGCAGACCGGGTGACGATGCCCTTGATCGCATCCTCGACCCGGATGGTGTCGTTGGGCTTGAGGCCGAGCTTGGTCGGCGCTTGCACCGAAGCATGAGCAGAAACCGGCAGGCGGGAATCCAGGCTGAGCTTCTTGGCCTGTAATTGCTCGAACAACAAATAGAGCGTCATGATCTTCGTCAATGACGCAGGATGGCGAGGGCTGTCCGGATTGGTCTCGTGCAGCACTTGGCCAGAATTGTCGTCGACCACGATATCTGCGTAGGGCGGCTGATAATCGGGGCCGTGCAGGAATCGATGGTGCCGCTGGTGGACGCTCCGCTTGGGCTTGTTGGTTTTGCGATGCTCGGTCTGACTGGACGAATCGGCCTTTGCTAACGCGAGGCTCGCAACCGGCAAAGACACGGCCGCGGCCAGAATGACAGCAGCCGCGCCTTGGAGGGGACAGCGCCAGCCCCGATCCGCAAAAGGAGCGCGTTGCACTCGCTTCGTGCCCGATTGCCGCGCCGCCGTCCCCTTTGGCATCGCCCGTCCCCCAAAGTACTTGAAAGAAATAGACGATTTTTGCGTGTGCTGCCAAGTGGCCAACTCCGACAAGATGAATTTTCAACGGAAAACCGGCTCTAACCCGTGCGATGGCGAGCTCGCAAGGGCGGAAACAAACCTGCGGGTACCTCGGTTGCCCTCAGGATCCCTGCGACACAAGGCGGCCCAGTGTTCAAATCTGATTCGCGCCCGCCCCCCGGGATTTCGCCGAAACGGGTCGGCGCCCTGCTGCTTGCCGCGTGGATGGCGGCGACTTGCGTCGCGACCGACGCGACCGCCCAGCGCGCCCAGACGGAATCGGTCCTGACCTACCACGGGCACCCCGACCGAAGCGGCAATTTCGTCGTCCCGGGCCTGACACCCGAGAAGGCTCGATCGGCACATTTGGATCGCGGATTCAATGCAGTCGTTTCCGGGCATGTTTATGCCCAGCCGCTCTACTGGCGCGCGCCCGGGTCGGCTTCCGGCATGTTGCTCGTCGCAACCGAGCAGAACAAGGTTCACGCACTCGATGCCGGCACGGGCAAGGAGCTCTGGCAACGCACGGTCGGCAAACCGGTCCCTCGTTCCGCGCTCGGTTGCGGGAACGTCGACCCTCTTGGCATCACCGGCACCCCGGTGATCGACGAGGCCGGCGAGGCGCTCTATCTCGATGCGATGACGCAAAGCGCGTCAGGCCCGCGCCACCGCGTGTTCGCGCTTTCCCTGAAGGATGGCGAGGCAATCCCGGGGTGGCCCGTCGACGTGGCGGAAGCGCTCGAGACTCGCAAGCAAGCCTTCAGTGCACGGGACCAGAACCAGCGCGGTGCCCTGAGCATTCTCGACGGCAAGCTTTATGTACCGTTCGGCGGGCACTTCGGGGATTGCGGCCAGTATCACGGGCTCGTCCTGGGCATCTCGCTCAAGGATCCGCGCAATGTCGTTAGCTGGGCGACGCGAGGGCGCGGCGGCGGCATCTGGGCGCCGGGCGGCATCAGCAGCGACGAGCGCTCGCTGTTCGTGACGACCGGCAATACGCTCGCGGTCACGACCTGGGCCGACGGGCAGGCGGTATTTCGCCTTGCGCCCGATCTGCATCGATCGCAGGACAAGCGCGACTTCTTCGCGCCGCCATACTGGCGCGAGCTCGACGACACCGACGCCGATCTCGGCGGCACCAATCCCATTCCGCTCGATCTGCCGACGCCGAGCGGCGGCATCCAGGCCGTGGTCCTCGCGCTGGGCAAGGATCGTCATGCCTATTTGCTCGATCGCAACAATCTCGGCGGGATCGGCGGCAGCCTGGTGGCCACGATCGTGGCGCGCAATACGATCCGCACCGCGCCAGCGGCCTATCCGGCGGGCGACGGAGTGTTCGTCGCGTTTCAAGGCGCCGGGGCCCAATGCCCGACGCCGGTCGCCGACAACAATCTGACCGTGTTGAAGCTTCGCGCCGGACCGCCGCCTTCGATCGCCACCGCCTGGTGCGGCGCGCTGCGCGGCTCCGGCGCTCCGATCGTGACCACGACCGATGGCCGCTCCGATCCGATCGTATGGATCGCGGGCGCCGAAGGCGACAACCGGCTGCACGGCTTCGCCGGTGAGAGTGGCGAACCGTTGTTCACCGGAGGCGGGCAGCAGAAGCCGATGGCCGGCGTTCGCCGGTTTCAGACCCTTATTGCCGCGCAGGATCGGCTCTACGTCGCCGCCGATGGCCGGATCTACGCATTCAGCTTCTGACAAGTATGATTTGATCCGAGCGGCCAGGCAAACCCGATGTCCTCCAGGTCGGGGCAACCGCGGCTCGCTACGATCTACACTTGCTCGATGTGCGGGAAGGCGCACGGCAGCGCCCTTTGCAGCAGGGCAAGCGTGAAAGCGGCTTGTCAAACGCCTATCTTGCTGAAACGATCGCTGCACCGGAGCCTACTTGCTGCCAGCGTGATGAGGTGGCGTCGGCGAGATGACACAAGACAGATTCGAAGGCGACAGCAGTCGCCACGGCTCGAGGCTCTTCCGTGCGCATTCGGCCGCGGACGAGGAACGGGCGGCTCGGCCGGAACATTCTGACAAGACCTGATCTCGAAGCGCCGCCTTCCGAACAAGATTTTCTACTCACCAATTATCCGATCTTCCTCGGCAAGAATGTCAATGATTATGCGGAATTCCTCGAACTCATCGCATCGCCTCGCGTTACTTGGAGAGAGACATTCCGATTCATCATTAAATTGCTGATTTTCTTCGCGCCCCTGCTGCGGCAGCTATGGATATTTCTGTAGACCGCCTTCCAGCACATGGATAGCCGGCTACGCGCCACCTACCACAGCATGACCCCATATCTGCTGGGCGGTGCTTGCGCAATCTGGCGCCTTTAATTCGCGCCCGATCGTGCTAGCATTTACGAATGGGAGGTTCCAATGCGGACGCTGGCAGGTATCGGCATTCTTGCAATCATCGTAGTCATCGGCAGCACGGTCTTTCTCTTCGGCGGTTATTTTAACGTGGCTGCGAGCGAGTCCGATCCGGGGATCGTCAACTGGGCTCTAATCAAGGTCCGCATGGCTTCAGTCGATCGTCGTGCGCGAAGTCTGTCCCCGCCGGACAATCTCGATGATCCTGAAATTGTGCATGCCGGCGCACGCGCCTTTGCGGAACGCGGTTGCGCGAATTGCCACGGCGCACCCGGCGTCAACTGGCAGAAATTTTCGGAAGGCTTGAACCCCGATCCGCCAGATTTGAAGGACATTGCCCGCGAGCGCGAACCCGGAGAACTATTCTGGGTCATCAAGAACGGTATTAAGATGACCGCAATGCCGAGTTTTGGTGCGATCGGCGTCGAGGACAAGGAGATCTGGCCCATCGTCGCGTTCATTCGAAAGCTGCCGAACGTGTCGGAGGCGGATTTCAAAGCGTGGACTGCCAATCCATAGATGGTACTGAGCCGCGCAGCCAACCTCCGACGGGCCGGACGTTGGGCGACTCCGCTGGGTTGTCAGCATCGCAACGTGGCGGGGTTAGGGGACAAGCGACATGAGGGCCGACATTTCGGTAGTCGGTACCGAGTATGCACGGCTCGGCGCTTCCAGGGCCGGCACCAGTGGATATTGGCTGCGCACCTTGGTGGTCGCCGCCGGATTCTGCTGGTCGGTGGCGTTCGTCGCCGTCGGGCTCGGCTACGAGCTGCAGTTGTTCGGCGATGGATCGATCTTCTCCTATTCGGTCGCTGTCGAGGAAGGCTGGTCCTTCCACTGGCACAACATTGCAGACCGTCTATTCGTCTATTTGTTCGCGCACGTGCCGGCCGAAACCTACGTGCATCTGACGAAGGACGCCCACGGTGGAATTCTTATCTATGGATTGTTGTTTTTCGCGTCCCAACTGTTTGGGCTTATCGCGACATCTGTCGCCGATCGCTCCGAGGGCCGCATCATCTTCGTGTTTGCATGTCTCTCGGTGGCCTGCCTCTGCCCTCTGGTCTTCGGTTTCCCGACCGAGATGTGGTTGGCGCACGCCGTGTTTTGGCCGACTCTCGCGGTCTGCCACTACGCCCATCGCAGCATCGGCGGATTTGCTTGTGTCCTCGTGGCGCTGTTCGCGTTGGTATTCACGTACGATGGCGCGCCGATTCTCGCGGCCGCCATCTTGGCTACGCTTCTGCTGCGAGGAGTCCGAGATGCCGCATTCGCGAGGGCTGCCGGCGCCTTCCTGATCGTTATGCCGACCTCGGCCATTGTGAGAGCGGCGTTCCCACCCGATGACTATTTTGTCAATGCCCTCGTGAGCGCTGCGCTGCACTTCTTCGATCCCACGGTCCTGACCGACGACCTGATCCTGCTGCTGCTGGGGGGCCTCGGAAGCTACGGGATCGCCTTCCTCGTTCTTCAGCACCGGACGCCGAAAGCTCACATTTACGCTGCCTCGACCGTCGTCGTGGCCCTTGCCGTGTACTGGTTGCGGTTCGACTATGCTCTGCATGCCGCCGACCGATATTATTTGCGCACCGTACTTCTTGTCGTTATCCCGGTACTCGGCGTGTTGGCGGTGGTGTATGCGCTCGGCGCGAACAATCGAGTACCGCGGCGAGCTGCGCTCCTGCAGCGCCCCCTGAGCGCGCTCACGGCGGACGTGACCGCTCGGGCACTAGCCGGCGCTCTTCTGTTGGTGATGTCGGTCCACGCGGTCGAAACTGCAAAATTCGTTACGGTTTGGAGGGACTACGTGGGCGCAGTGCGCGCACTGGCGATGAGCACGGCATCGGATCCCTGGCTGGGAGATGCCCGTTTCGTGTCGTCGAGTCGGATCGGCATCGACCTGAACCGGGTTTCATGGTCCTCTGCGACGCCCTTCCTCTCGGTGCTCGTGACGCCGAAGTTTGCGCCGACTCATCTGGTAGTGGACCCCGACGCGGGTTATTTCTGGCTTTCCTGCGAAACAGCGACGAGGAGCCTCAACGCAGACCGTGCGATCCCGGCCGAGAGCCGTCGACTGGTGCACATATATTCATGCTTGCATCGGTGATTTCACCCGCGTTGGATCGGTCACCCGCGCGATCGCGCGCGTCTATACGCGATCCGCTTGAGAGGCTACAGCCCCTTAATCAGGCCAGCCTCGATCAGCAACCGATTGAAACGCCGTGCCTCCGCGCCGCCCGCACAGCGGTAGAACAGGCCATGGCAGCGTTTGAGGATCTCCTTCTGCTCGGAAAAGGTCGGACCAAGAGGCACCCCCGCCGCTTCCTGTACGACTAGCGGCAGGTACGGCGCATCGAGCTTGTCGAGCGCCGAGGATAGATCAGCGGGCGTGAAATTCACCGCATCGATCGCATAGTAAGTGGTGAAATAGCGCGGATCCAACGCTTCCAGATGGCGCGCAACTGCCTGCGGGCTGAGCGACGGGTCAATCACGCGATGGCCGAACTCCGGCTGATGATCGCCATAGCGCACGATCAGGAATGATTCCGTGGAGAATTCCTGCCGCAGGCGTTCCAGCAGCTCGCCGTAGTCGTGCGCTGTCATCCCCTGACGGCGAATATATTCATCGATGCTGGGGGCGTTGCCAAGATCGCGCCAGTCCGGAGTAAGCTCGGGACGCAGGCGCGTGTCCCACGGAAAATGATTGGCCACGTTGTAAACGTATAGGAAAAGCGGGCCGTAGCTGCGCTCGCGGCGGATGATTTTGGTGGCCTGACGGAAATAGAAACTGTCGGGCTCGAAACTGCGCGTGCCGAGGTCATGCACGTCCAGATAGCGCTCGATGCCGGTCGTAGTCTGGAAGGCACGCGAACCGAGAAAAGAACCGTAGAACGGATAGAGGGTGAAGGTCGTGTAGCCGCAGCGATTCAATGAATGTGGCAGCCCGCGGGCAACGTGGCCGGCAGCGATTCGGGTCACGGATGTCGCGAAACGTCCGTAGGAACGGGCCGAGAGGCCGGTGAGCACGTTGTATTCAGTGAACCAGCTTGGCCCGCTCGCGCCTTCCACGACGAGTTTGCGCGCTTTGCCGTCAAACGACTGGAAATAACGACGATAGTCCGGCGGCACTTTCATTCCAGGGGCGGCGGTAATGTCGAAACTGGATTCGTCATGCAGCAGGATAATGTGCGGAAGTTTGCGTGAAACATTGCAGGACGCAGCTGACGTTACTTTCAGGCGCTCGGTCACACTCGCGTCTGATTCTAAATATCCGTGTATGATGAATTCATGTATAGCCTCGACGCCTGTGCGCGCAAATTTCGAAATGTAGTTCTGGCCAATGAAGTCCTCGTCGAGATCAGTCGGGAACGACAGCGATAGCGTAACAAGGGCGCCCATGGATAACGAACCGCCGATGACGATCGTACGCGCGCGCAGACGGAAAGGATCAAGTAGCCAGGCGCCAGCCAAAAGCACGGCCGTGGCCATCGCGGCGAGCGTGATCGGCACACGCAGCGAGGGAATCGCCGTCAGCAGGAATGCTGACGTATCCTGATCAATGATCATCAGGTCGACGAAGTCGACCGTCATCAAAAGTTTGTCATGCTTGAATTGCGATAGCAGGATCAATGCGACGACGAATTCGAGCGAAGTGAGCGCCGCGGCGGTCGGACGGCGAAACAGGGCAAGCCAGAAAAAATTGATCAACGCCCAGCCAAGCAGGAACGCCGCCTTCGCGACCAGATCGACTTCGGTCGCGGCCATGATGACCAGTGCGGCGACATGCACGATGGCGATGAGCGAGAGCGCCGCCCCACGCGTGACGGGAGATCGCCTCAGTCGGCGCAAGCGGCCGACCGGGGCGGACGCAGACAAGATGGCCATATGAACTCGCGCCGTCTCATGGCCGCGGCCGCGGCTCAGGACAAGGTATCGTACCGGCTCAAACTAGCACACTGGAAGGATTAGGGGATGGACTGAGGCACAGGTCCTTAAGCGGCCCGCTGATGCCGCATTTGGGTCAATCGCGTCGATTTGGCCGGGTCCGGGCCAAGTTCCGCCGCTTCCGTGATGTGCCATCTACGGACA
>Ga0066903_100006413_pt1 | contig 10452 bp, 9 predicted proteins | sample PanSoiMetaGPlot1_FD_67491 | JGI IMG/M metagenome (GOLD analysis project Ga0066903, IMG submission 67491) | Tropical forest soil microbial communities from Panama analyzed to predict greenhouse gas emissions - Panama Soil - Plot 1 (version 2) | ecosystem: Environmental > Terrestrial > Soil >...
GGCGGGGATGAGCACGTCCCTGCGGGCGGGGCTGGCGGCCCTGGGGCCGTCGGTCGACCGGGCGGTGATCATCCTCGGCGACCAGCCGGCGATCTCAGCCGAGCTCCTTGACGAGCTGCTGGACCTGCAGGAGCGCTCGGACCTGCCCGCCGCGGCGCTGAGCTTCGGCGGCCTGCTGCACCCGCCGGTGGTGCTGCGCCGGGAGCTGTGGGGCGACCTGGAGTCTTTGGAGGGCGACGTCGGGTGCCGGGCGGTGATCCGGGCGCGACCGGAGCTGGTCGCGGCGCGGCCGGTGGACGGAGGCCTGCGCCACCCGGTGGACGTGGACACGCCCGAGGACTACGCACGGCTGCTCGGCGAGGGCTGACCCGGGCGCGGTCAGGACAGGACCGGCTCCGCGTACACCCCCCGGTACTCCGCCGGCAGCATCGAGGCCACGACCCGCATGACGCCGTCCGTGAGGCCCTGCAGCGACCGGCGGTCGTGCGGCCCGGCCGGCAGCGTGATCGGCGGCCCTACCAGCACTCGCACCGGCACGCGCCGCAGCCGCAGCCAGCACGCCACCGCTTGCTCCTGGCCGTGCGCCGCCGCCGGCACGATCGGCACCCCGGCGCGCGTCGCCAGCAGCGCCACGCCACGATGGGCGTGCACCAGGGCGCCGGTCGGGCTGCGCGTGCCCTCCGGCAGGATGGCCACCGCGCCTCCCGACCGCAGCACCTCGAGCAGCTGCTGGATCGACCCGCGGCGCGTCTGACCCACGTAGACCAGGTCGCCCATGGAACCCAGCAGCCAGCCGAACGGCGGGCGCGCCCACTTGTCCTTCGCCACGCCCACCACGCGCCTCGGCACCAGCAGCAGGCCGATGGCGGGGTCCAGCGCGTGCAGGTGGTTGGCCACCAGGATGAACGGGCCCTCGCGCGGGATGTGCTCCAGCCCGGCGACCTCGAGCCGAACGAGCAGGCGGAACAGCGCGATCAGGATCCGCCGCGAGATCCGCTGACGGATCGGCCACCCGCGGTGCCCGACGCCCGAGTAGTCGAACGCGCGGTACGCCCCTCCCGTCGAGATCAGGGGGCGAGCACCTCCAGCGCGGCCGGCACGACCTCGAAGGCCGCCGGCAGCGCGCCCGGCCGCTCGCCGTCCACGTCCACGCCCACCGGGAGCGCGCAGCTGACCTCGACACGCCGCACCAGCCGGTGCTCCAGCTTCGGATGGGAGAGATGCGCGCCGCTCCGCACGCTGCTCATCAGGCGCATGCTCTCCAGCCGCCCGACGTCGCCGACCACCACCAGGTCGAGGAGGCCGTCGTCCGGCAGCGCGGGCGGGGCGATCTGCATGCCGCCACCGTAGTACTGGCAGTTGGCCAGGACCACCTGCTGAGCAACCAGCTCGAGCTCCTCCCCGTCGATCACCGCCTGCAGCTTGCGGTTGCGCCAGCGCATCAGCGTCAGGGCGGCGGCGATCGTGAACGTCAGCTCGCCGTTGATCACGTTGAAGCCGCCGTTGACCATGTCCGCGACGTCGCCACCGATGCCCGCGTCGGCCACGTTCACGAAGTGCCTGACCACCTGCTCGCCCCCGGGTCCCACGCACGTGACCCGGCCAGCGTCCAGCGTGCGGGCACGGTCGGCCATCAGCACCCGCGCCGCCTCGTCGACGTCGCGCGACATGCCGAGCGTTCGCCGGAAGTCGCCGCCGGTGCCCATCGGCAGCAGGCCGAGCCGGGTCACGCTCGCGATCCGCTCGCACCCGTCGAAGAAGCCGTTGGCGACCTCGTTGATCGTGCCGTCGCCGCCGGCGGCCACCACCAGCGCGCGCCCGTCACGAACCGCCGCGCGAGCGATCTCCGTGGCGTGACCCGGCCGCTCGGTCACGACGGACTCGAACCGGAGGCCGGCTCCGCGGAGGTGCCCGGCTGCCGCGGGCCAGTCGCGCGCGGTGCGACCCGCCCCCGAAGCGGGATTGACGATGACGATGGCGTCCTCGATAGCGGGCGCAGGTTACCACCAGCGAGCCCGCGGCACCAGGGCGGCGCCGCGCCCCGGCGCGACACGAACCCTTACCCTTGCGGGCGTGGGGGAATCCTCGTCACCAGAGCGCGGCCGGCCGGGCATCCGCCGCCTCGGCCAGATCCTGCCCGACCTCGAGGAGGACCTGCTCCTCAACCTGTTCCACAAGGGCGCCAAGGTGCAGTGGACCTCGGAGGACCTGGACTGGGCGCCCCCGATGCGCTTCAACGACCGCCAGCGCGAGGGCCTGGCCCGGCTCCTGACCCCGGTGTACTTCGGGGAGCAGACCGCGATGCTGGGCGCGAGCGGGATCCTGCCCCAGGTGATGGCGGCCGGCGAGACGACCGCCCAGCTGTACCTGACCTCGTTCATGATGGACGAGGCCCGCCACTTCGAGGCGCTGACCAGGCTCTACGGCAAGCTGGGCCACGACCCGCTGACCCTTCGCAAGATGCCCGAGCTCCTGCGCTACCACCACCGCATCCGCCAGGGCGACCGCGCCGACTGGGCCTGGGGCATCCTGTTCAGCGACGTCATCGCCAAGCACTTCTACCGCTCGTTCGGCGTGGCGCAGGCCGATCCGCTGTTCGGCGCCATGTCCCAGCGGATCCTCCTCGACGAGTCGCGCCATCTCGCGTTCGCCGATCACTACCTCCGCCGCAACGTGCCAAGGATGGAGCCGGCGCGGCGGCGGGCGCTGGTCGACATGCGCGACGACCTCTACCGACTCCTGCAGTCGATGACCGACCGGGTGCGCGCCGACGGTGACGCCTTCGGGGTCGACGGCGAGGAGTACCTTGGCCGCGTGTGGGCGGACGTGGAGACGTTCGGCCGGCGCATCGGGGTGATCGAGCCCGACGACGGCCAGGAGCCGCCTGCGGGCGGCGCGCGCGCCGAGCCGCCCGAGGCCGTCGCGCTGGAGCCGCAGCCGGCACGCCGGCCATCGCCCGGGCCCTTTCAGATCTCGATGCCCCGCTGCTTCGGCTGCCTCCTCGTCCTCCTCTGCGGCCGGCGACTGGCGCCGGCCTAGTGGGACACGGACGGCGCTGGTCGTGGCCGCGGCGCAACACGACTGAGCACATCCGCGAGCGGCAGGACCGGCTGCGGGCGCTTCCCCACTGGGATCCGGCCGACGATTTCGTGTGGCAGTGGCCCCGGCCGCCCGAGCAGTTCACCGGCATGCTGGAGTCGCTGACCGCCCACATGGTGCTGCCGGTCTCCGTGGTCGGCCCGCTGCCGGTCACGCTCGGCCGCTACCACGTCGCCGAGCCCGACGGCGCCCTCGTCGAGGAGGGCCGCGACACCGAGGAGGTGTACGTGCCGCTCGCCCACACGGAGGGCGGCCTGTCGGCGTCGATGCAGCGGGGCATCGCCGCGGTGCTGGCGGGCGAGCCGATCCGCACTCACGTGGTCCACGACCGAATGACCCGCGACTCCTGTTTCCTCTTCCGCACCACCGAGGACGCGCTGACCTTCGCACGCTGGGTCACGGACCATACCCCGGCGATGCGGCAGTGGCTGCACGACCCCGCCAACCCGCTGTACGAGCAGCGCCTGGGCGGCGTCCCCCGCCTCAGCCGGCACGCCCGTCTGCGCGAGGTCGACACACATGTCCTCGGCTCCGCCTGCCACGTGCTGTACCGGTACACCACCGGCGATGCGTGCGGCCCGAACATGATCACGCGCAACTCCTTCTCGCTGAACAGCGAGTTCGTCGCGCCGCGCTTCCAGGCCGCGACCGGCATCGCGCCCGAAAGAGTCCTGCTGGAGGCCAACATGGGCGGCGACAAGAAGCCGAGCGCCCAGTACTTCATCGAGGGCGGCCACGGCAAGACCGTCCTGGCCGAGGTGACCGTGCGCGAGGAGACGCTGCGGCGCGTCCTGCACACCACCGCGCAGGACCTGGTCGCGCTGGAGCACCTCGGCCTCCACGGCAGCCACGCGAGCGGCATGCAGTCGGTCGCCTTCACGCCGGCCTCAGCGGTGGCCGCGCTGTTCGCGACGACCGGTCAGGACCTGGGCATGGTCGGCACCAGCAGCATGGCCCACGACGCGCTGGAGCCGGTGGACGGGGGCATCCACCTCGCCGTCCGGTTCTCGGGCATCGAAGTGGGCACGGTCGGCGGCGGCACGGGTCTGCCGCACGCGCGTGCGTTCCTCTCCCTGCTGCGCTGCACCGGACCCGGCAGCGCGCACCGGCTGGCCCAGGTCGTCGCGGCGGCGGCGCTCTGCCTCGAGCTGTCGGCGTCCGCGTCGGCCTCCCTGCGAGGCAGCGAGAACTTCGCGAACGCGCACTCGACGAGCAGCGGCCGCGTTTAGATGTCCTGGCGCGTCGTCTCCAGCGACAGGCGCCGGCGCAGCCGCTCGTCCACCGCGGCCTGCTCCATCAGCAGTTCGACCAGCGCCTCGCGGCTCAGCCCAGCCAGGTGCGCCCGCACGTCGGCGAGCGACGGCTGCGCCGCCGGCGCCGCGGAAGCCCGGGCGGCGATCCAGGCCAGGCCGACCGCCACGCAGTGCTTGCAGAAGCGGCCGTCCTCGCCGACCGGGCAGGTGCAGGCATGCGCCAGCGCGTCGTCCTCGGCCCACAGCCGGACGCGGTAGCGGCGACCGCCCACCACCTCGGCCACGACGACCTCGCCATCGTGCGCGAGGCCGTGCACGCGGCCCCGTGCCGCGTAGTCGGCGCCGCGCTCCAGCGAGCCCGCGTCGGCCATGCGGTGCACCGTGCGCCGGGTCAGGATGGTCGCCAGCGATTGCCGCCCCACTGCGAGGAGCGCATGTTACCGCCGGTCGCCAGCGCCGGCCAGCGCCGGCCAGCGCCGGGGCGGCGCGGTGTGGTACCAACAGTGGCGTCCCACACGTCGACACGTTTTGCCCGGGGGGATCGGAGGTGAGCAGCATGGTCGCATCGGAGGCGCGCACTGGATCCTCGGCCGAACGGACCGGCCGCAGGCAGCTCGTCCGCGCCGTCGCTGCGTCCGCGCTGGCCAGCACGGCTGGGTGGTATGACTTCTTCCTCTTCGGCTACGCGGCGGCGACCGTCCTCGGACGGCTGTTCTTTCCCGCCTCGAACGCGTTCCTGAGCGCCCTGCTGGTGGTCACCACGTACGCGGTCGGGTTCGTGATCCGGCCGGTGGGGGCCTCCCTGTTCGGCCACCTCGGCGACCGGATCGGGCGCAAGGCCACGCTGACGGCAACCCTGTTGCTCGCGGGGCTGGCGACCGCCCTCGTCGCCGCCGTGCCGACGTACGCGGAGGCAGGAGTGCTCGGCGGCCTCCTCCTGGTGCTCCTGCGGCTGGCCCAGGGCCTTGCAGTGGGCGGCCAGTGGGCGGGCGCCGTCCTCCTCTCTGTGGAATGGGGCCACCGCGGCCGCCGCGGCTTCCTGGGCAGCTGGACGCAGATCGGGCTCCCGGCGGGGCTGGCCCTCGCCTATGGATCGATGCAGCTGTTCACGTCGGTGCTCGGTGAGGACACCGGCTGGCGGATTCCGTTCCTGTTCAGCATCGTCCTGATCGCGATTGCGATCTACATCCGGCTCGGCGTCCGGGAGACGCCGATCTACCGGCAACTGCTGGCGGAGCGGCGGATCGAGTGGCGACCGGTCGCGGAGGTCCTGGTCCAACAGTGGCGCGAGGTCGGGCTCACGGCCCTGCTGCGGGTGGGCCAGCAGACCGCGTTCATCCTCTTCACCGTGTTCCTCCTCGGCGACGCGATCGGGGCGCTGAAGCTCCAGGAGTCAGGTGTGCTGACCCTGGTGCTCATCACGGCCGCCGTCTCCGTCCTGACGCTGCTCGGCTGGGGATTCCTGTCGGACATCGTGGGCCGCAAGCGTCTGGTCATGATCGGCGCGGCCCTCCTGGTGGTCTGGTCCTTCCCGTACTGGGCGCTCCTGGGCTCGCACGTGCCGCTGCTCGTGCTCTTCGCGATCCTCCTGTCGCTCCCCATCCACGACATGCAGTACGCGCCCCAGGCCGCGCTGATCGCCGAGACCTTCACTGGCCGCGTGCGGTACAGCGGCACCGCGCTCGGATCTCAGCTCACGGCCCTGGTCGCGGACGGCCCGGCGGTCCTGATCGCACTCGGGGTCCTGCACTGGGCAGGCGACCCGCGGTTCCTGGCGATCTATCTCGGGGTCGCGGCGCTCGTCAGCCTGCTCGCCGCCGCCGGGTTGAAGGACCGATCGCGGCAGGACATGTCGGCTGAGTACGACGAGCCGGCGGTCGCGCCCGCGGGGCGCTGATCAGCTGGCCTCGAACTGCGACACGACCCTCGCCACGTCGGCGATCACCGACCAGTCCGCTCCGTCGGTGCAGACGGTCAGGACGTACGGGCCGCGCGGGCCGCTGGTGACCAGCGCCGCGTCGTTCAGCTCACCGTCGAGGATGCCGATCTTGTGCACGACCGTCGTTCCGGCCGGCACACCGGCCGGGATGCCGTCCTCGTACGCGGTGTCGGTCAGGAGCGGATAGAGGTAGCGCTGCGCCGCCGCGCCGCCGGCGCGGCCGGCCACCTCGTCCTGCCACAGGCGCGCCAGGTCGCTGCACGTCGTGGTGTTCGGGTCCCAGAACTGGGACTCCGTGGCCCCATGCGCCCGAGCGTAGGCGTTGAGCGCGTCACCGCCGCCGTCGACCCGCACGAGGATGTGCGCCGCCGTGTTGTCCGAGTACTCGCCAACGCGCTGGTCGAGCTCCCCCCGGGTGAAGCAGTCGCCGGGCGTGTAGTCGCTGAACCAGCCGTCTTCCCAGTCGCTCGGGTCGTAGCAGAGCACGTCGCTCTCGTGGGCGGTGCCCGCGGCCACGTCCTGCGCCTCCTCCATCAGGAGCGGGAGCTTGTACGTGCTGGCGGCCACGTATGCCTGGTCGCCGTTGTACGACCAGGACCGGCTCGGGCCGAGCTCGACCAGGGTCACGCCGCCCTCCGCGCCCGCCGCCTGGAGCAGGCCGTCGACCTGCGTCTCCAGCGCGTCGAAAGAGCGGGCGCTGGGCGTCGGCGCCGGCGTCGGACTCGGGGCCTCGGTCGGCGCCGCCGTCGGGGTCGCTGTCGGACCGGGCTGCGCGGCCGCGGCCGTCGGCGGAGGCTCGGCCGCGCTGGCCGGCAGGGGTGCGTGGACGCTCGCACCCAGGACGAGGCCTCCGAGCAGCACCGCAGCTCCGAGCACCGCACACGCGACGCCAGCCATACCCAGCGGCTTCACGCCGCACAACGTACGGCGCGTTTCCGTAACAAACGCACAGACGAAGGTCAGGAAGTCGTAAGACGGTCGGTCAGTGCACCAGGTCGTCCAGCAGGTTGCGATCCCACACGAAGACCTCGTAGCGGCCCACGCGGTACTCCGCGACCGGGGTGCCGAACGAAGCTTCGATCGCGTCTCGGTCGACCGAGCGGGGATCCGACGTGTCCCGGACGACGAACCGGGCATCGTTTCCGGGCAGGCTCGGGTCGTACCAGGAACCCTCCGACTCCCACTCATACGGACTGGGCTGGGGCTGGGTCGCCAGGAAGGCGCGCACGCGCACCCGGCCGCCCGACTGCACCGTGACCGTGCTGGCCTGCCAGTAGGCCGCTACCCCGTACGCGAGGTGGTGACGCTGCAGGAACGCGCCGAGCTCCGCCTCGGGCGTCGGCGCCACGGGGGTGCGCAGGCTCACCGCCATCAACAGCACATAGGCGAGGCCGATCACCGCGCCGGTGGCCCGCAGCCTGCCGCTCCACAGACGGTCGGCGCCGACCCGGCCCGCCAGCACCGCGCCGTACGCGAAGAACGGGATGAGGTACCGCGACGTCCTGACGTCGATCGCCTGGTTGCTGAACAGGTAGGCCGCGAGGTCCGCGGCCATGCCGACCAGCAGCACCTGCGTCGCGAGGTCCGGCTCGGCCCCGCGCCGCCACTCCCGGTACGCCCAGAGGAAGGACAGAGCGACGAGCGCGACGCCGGCCAGGTGCAGGAGGAGGACGAGCGTCGCCAGCGACGCGATCGGCTGCCCGAAGAAGTTCGCGCCGAACAGCAGCAGCACGCCCTCCAGCGCCAGCGCGGCGTTCCTGGGCAGGTCCTCCGCGCGGGCAAACGAGCCCTGCAGCGGCACGGTCGCGAACCCGCCCAGCCCGCTGATCACGCCCATCAGCAGCACCGACGTGGGGATGGCGAGCAGCGCGGCCCCGAGCAGCGCCCGGTCCTCCGGCTGCCCCCGGCCGCGTGTGCGGCGCAGCAGCGTCACGGCGACGATCGGCACGACGCCGACGTAGATCGCGAGCGCGTCCGAGAAGACTGCCAGCACGAGTAGTGCGCCCACCGCCGCCGCGCCCAGCAGACGGTCGCCCGCGCGGTCGAGCACGAGGAACGCGACCAGGAGCACCAGGGTGGTTCCGACGTGGAAGGGTCCGAGCAGGAGCAGCTCCGCCGCCTCGCCGGGCGCCGGCGCGACGAGCAGCAGCAGCGTCACGGCCATCCTGCCCAGCGCCGGGACTCCCCGGGCCCGGCCCCTGGCCAGGAAGCAGGCCGCCACCACGAGGAGGGTGTAGATGAGCGCGCCGACATCGTGCGCGACGTCCGGCGACAGCCCCCTGATCGCGGCGAAGGCGGCGTAGAAGGGCAGGTCGGTCAGGTAGAACGACGCGCCCGACAGTGTCCAGCCGCTGAGCAGGAGGTTGCCGGCCGCGACGGACCGCCCCTGGAGCACGGCATTGGCGCTGTCCGCCGTGATCGGAGCGGTCGCGGACAGCCGCTCGTAGAGGAGCAGAAGCACGCCCGCGCCGGCCACCGTGATCACCGGCAGCACGCCGCTCGCCGTCCGGATCAGCCCACCGGCCCGGGTGCGGCCGGGAGCGCCGGTGAGCGTCTCGTGTGCCAGCGGCGGAAGGCCCATCTTCACCTGTAGCTTGGCGGATGCGAGCCGAGATTGACCGGCCCGCCCCCCTTGCCCGGTTCAAACGGTGCGCAGCGCCTCCGTCGGGGCCAGCCGGGCGGCGCGCAGCGCCGGGTACAGTCCCGCGATCGCACCGATCGCGGCCGCGGCGCCCATCCCGCCCCAGACGGCCACCAGCGGGACGACCACCGACCAGCCCTGCTGGGCCGCGTACGCGGCGGTCACCACGGTCCCGGCCAGCACGCCGCCCGCGCCGCCCAGGATGGACAGCAGCAGCGACTCGGTCAGGAACTGCGCGCCAACGTGGAGGCGTGTGGCACCCAGCGCCCGGCGAAGCCCGATCTCGGACCGGCGCTCGAGCACGGCGATGACCATCACGTTCGCCACGCCCACGCCGCCGACCAGCAGCGCGACCGCGCCCAGGCCCACGAACAGCGCCGTCGCCGAGCCCTGGACGGCCACGCGCGCCGACAGCGCGTCCGACGGCCGCGTGACCGTCACCTGGTCGGGATTCTGGGGATTGACCGTTCGCGCGAGGACCTGGCTGATCGCCAGCACGTGGTCGGGGTCCGCTCGCACGTAGAGCCTCGTTGGGAAGCCGTCGAAGCCGAGCTCCGCCGCGGCGTAGGCGAGGCCCACCAGCACCGACCGGTCGATTTCGGGCGCAAGCTGCACCGGCTGCAGGATGCCGGACACCGTGAACCAGCGGCCGCCGCTCCAGATCCGGACGGGCTGGTCCAGCGTGCCGATGCCCAGCGCCTGCGCCGCGCCGTAGCCCAGCACGACCACGGGGTAGCGCGAGGTCGCGGCGTTGAGGAACGTGCCCTCGAGCAGGCTCGCCTGCAGCGTGCGGAGCAGCGAGGTGTCGGTCGCCCTGAGCCCGATGCCGCCCGTCTCGAACACCGGCACCTGGTCGGTGCGGTACACGCCGCCCGGCAGCACGGCCGTCGAGGACGTCAGCTGCACCCCCGGCAGCACGCCGATCATCGAGGGGGCCGTGAGGGGCAGCGGGCCCTCTCCAGTGACGCCCTGGCCCCGCTCGACGGTGAGCAGGTTGGTGCCGAGCCGGTCGATCTGCGCCAGCAGGTCCGCCTCGCTGGACTGGGTCACGCCGAGCACCCCGACGATCGCGGCGATCCCGATGCAGATGCCCAGCGCCGAGAACGCCGCCCGCAGGCGTCGGGCCCGCAGCCCGACCGTCCCGGCGACCAGGACGTCGATCGCCCTGAGATGCGAACGCTTCACCTGCGCCCTCCCGCGGTGTCTGCGACGATCGCGCCGTCCCGGATCTCCAGCCGCCGGCGGGTCGCCGCCGCGACCTCGTGGTTGTGCGTGATGACCGCGATCGTGGTGCCCGCGCGGTTGAGCTCCCGCAGCAGCTCGACGATCGACGCACCGGCCGCGCTGTCGAGGTTGCCGGTCGGCTCGTCGGCCAGGACGATGGCGGGCCGGCCCACCACCGCCCGGGCGATGGCGACGCGCTGGCGCTCCCCGCCCGACAGCTGGTTGGGCCGGTGGCCGAGCCGGTGCCCGAGGCCGACGCGCGCCAGCGCCTCGGCCGCCCGCCCTCGCCGCTCGCC
>Ga0066903_100006414_pt1 | contig 10452 bp, 10 predicted proteins | sample PanSoiMetaGPlot1_FD_67491 | JGI IMG/M metagenome (GOLD analysis project Ga0066903, IMG submission 67491) | Tropical forest soil microbial communities from Panama analyzed to predict greenhouse gas emissions - Panama Soil - Plot 1 (version 2) | ecosystem: Environmental > Terrestrial > Soil >...
GAGGAAGCAGGCGAGCACGTCGCGCAGAAGTGGATACTCACCAGAGGTGAGGACAACATCCGGGACCTGCTGCCTGGTCCGATCCTGCCACCCGTCATCGACAAGGAGCTGCTCGTCGAGGCGGAGAAGGAACTCGGCCTGTCGCTGCGTGCCTACCAGGAGGCCCGGGAGTGGCTGCGCGACGCGTTCTGGGCCAGGGTGCACCGGCAGTTCGGCCTCGGCGTGGGCAAGTCGAGAGGCTGAGCCTATGACGACGGACGGGGTCAGCGGGGGTCCGGTCCCGGTGCTCGCAGTCACGCGTGGCGTGCCGACGCCCGATGAGCTGGCGGCGCTCGTCGTCGTGCTTACGAGCCGGCCCGCCGTCGCGGCCACCGCCAGCGTTGCCGGGCGACCCTCGTGGTCGGCAAGGAGCCGGATGCTGCGGGCACCAGTGCATCCCGGCCCTGGCGCCTGGCGGGCGAGCGCGCTGCCCGCCTGAGTCACCGCTCGCCTAGACTCCTCAGAGTCGAAATGAGGAGACACGTGCGCAAGGTCCTGATAGCAAACCGGGGCGAAATCGCAGTTCGGATCGCCCGGGCCTGCCGGGACGCCGGGCTGGTCAGCGTTGCGGTCTACGGCGAGGCCGACCTTGACGCGCTGCACGTGACCACAGCGGACGAGGCTTACGCCCTCGGCGGCGAGACCGCCGCCGAAAGCTACCTCGACATCGGCAAGATCCTCCAGGCGGCAGCGGAAAGCGGAGCCGACGCCGTGCACCCCGGATACGGCTTCCTCGCCGAGAACGCCAACTTCGCGCGCGCAGTTATCGATGCTGGTCTGATCTGGATCGGCCCGCCGCCGTCCGCCATCGAGGCGCTCGGCGACAAAGTCGCGGCCCGCCACCTGGCTCGGCAGGTCGGCGCGCCGCTCACGCCCGGCACCGACGGCCCGGTCAGCGGTGCGGACGAGGCGGTCGCATTCGCAGCCGAGAACGGGCTACCGATCGCCATCAAGGCCGCATTCGGCGGCGGCGGCCGCGGACTCAAGGTCGCGAGGACCATCGAGGAGATCCCTGCGCAGTACGACTCGGCGGTGCGGGAAGCGGTGGCCGCGTTCGGCCGCGGCGAGTGCTTCGTCGAGCGCTATCTCGATAAGCCGCGGCACGTCGAGACTCAGTGCCTCGCCGACGCGCACGGCAACGTGACCGTTGTTTCCACCCGGGACTGCTCGCTGCAGCGGCGCCACCAGAAGCTGGTGGAGGAGGCACCCGCCCCGTTCCTCTCGGCCGAGCAGGACAAGCAGCTTCGCACCGCCTCCGCCGACATCCTGCGCGCGGCCGGCTACGTCGGCGCGGGCACGTGTGAGTTCCTCGTCGCTCAGGACGGCATCGTGTCCTTCCTCGAGGTGAACACGCGGCTGCAGGTCGAGCACCCGGTGACCGAGGAGGTGACCGGCGTCGACCTGGTCCGGGAGATGTTCCGGATAGCCGACGGCAAGCCGCTCAGTTTCAGCGACCCTGAGGTGCGGGGGCACTCCATCGAGTTCCGGATCAACGCCGAGGACGCGGGCCGCGGCTTCCTGCCCGCGCCCGGCACCATCACCGGCTGGCGGCAGCCGTCCGGGCCTGGCGTGCGCCTCGACGCTGGCTACACCGCGGGAATGACAGTCCCGCAGGCCTTCGACTCGCTGATCGCCAAGCTCATCGTCACCGGCGCGACCCGGCAGCAGGCCCTGGAACGGGCCCGACGGGCACTGGCAGAGTTCGAGATCGACGGAATGCCCACCGTGCTGCCGTTCCACCGCGCCGTCGTGGTCGACCCGGCATTCACCGGCGAGCCGTTCGCCGTGCACACGCGCTGGATCGAGACCGAGTTCGCTGCCGAGATCGCGCCCTATGAGGCGGACACCGCCGACACCGCAGCGGCCGACGGAGCGGCGCGCGAGCGGATCGTCGTCGAAGTCGGTGGCAAGCGTCTCGAGGTCACCGTGCCGGCAGGATTCGGGGCGACGGGACCTGCCGGGCCAGCGGTGACGGCGCGGCTTGGGCGGCCAGCCCGAAGCGGCGGCCGGTCAGCGGCCGGCCGCCGTGCAGCCCCGGCCGGCGATGAGCTGGTGAGCCCCATGCAGGGCACGATCGTCAAGATCGTCACCGCTGAGGGCGAGCACGTCGAGGCCGGCGACACCGTTGTCGTGCTCGAGGCCATGAAGATGGAGCAGCCGTTGACCGCGCACAAGGCGGGCACGGTCACCGGGCTGTCGGTCACCGTCGGCCAGACCGTGCCGGCTGGCGCCGTCATCTGTCAGCTGAGCTGATGGCCAGAATTCCCGGCGATCCGGGGCCGCTACGGTGGCTGAGGTTCGCGGCTGGCTTTCGGCTGCCGGCGGAGAACCGGGACTGGGTCAGGCACGAGCTGACCGATGCTGGCTGGCGCTGGCGCACCGTGCTCCGCCACCTCGCGGTGATCATCCCGCTCTGCGCGATCGTCGCCGTGCTGCTGCTCGCTCTGTCACCCGCACCGGCGTGGTTCGCGGTGATGATGGTCGTGCTGATCCTGTGCGGCAGCGTGTTCACCGTCGCTGCCTACGCCGACGACATCCGGACGAGCCGGCTGCGCCAGCACGGTCTCGACGTGCCTGACGATCCTGACCTGGGCCACCCTTCGCACTAGCCTCGATTTCCGCACGGGCTGTTCACACAGGCCAAGACCAGTGACAGCGGCTGCGCACGGTAGCAGGCTTCTGGCCCGACCGGACTGCCTAGCCTGGGCCCGCGCGTTCATTGATCAGGTGAGCGGGGCTCTGTGCCGCCCGGAAGCGTTCGACAGTTTCGGCGGCTGGGGAGGCGAGCTGCTGCAGGCTCGGGACGGACGGTTCGTGCTCATCGACTGGCCGAGCCTCGGCGCGGCGCCACGCGGGTCGCTGGCAGCGCTGGCGCTGGAGGTTCTGCTGCGGTTCGAGGCCGCGGACCCGGCGCCGCTCGTGGAGGAGTTCTTCGCTGGCTGGGTCCCGGCGGGGCTTGACAAGTGCCGGCTCGAGGACCTGCGCCGCTGGTGGACACACGGCATCCTGTGGTGGGCCGGGTTGGACCTCAGCCTCGGCGCTGACTCGAATGTTGATCTGACCGACGTCTACTCAGCTGCCTGGCACTCGCTGGAGAACGACGATCCCGTCAGCTGGCTGTCAACGACACCGATACCGCAGTGACGCGTGCAGCGAATGGCTTCCAAACGGAGCCCACAGCCAGATCACGTCGGGCCTGGCGTCAAGCCCGCGCATGCGCGAAGGCTGGCGTAATGGGTTGCCGCAGCCTGGGCGGCGGCGCCGGTCAGCACGATCGGCTGGCCGGTCGGTGACACTACCGCCGGAGTGAACTGCTCAGTCAGCTGCGCGTTCGGATGCAGGGTCAGCTCCAGCACTCCGCTGGCTGTGCTGTAGGAGTTCTGCCACCAGAGGAAGTTGCCCATGCCGTAGGCCACGAACGTGTGGCCAAGCCAGCCCGAGCCCTGCAGCTCGTGCGCGTGAGAGCCGATGATGATGTCGGCCCCGGCCGCTGCCAGCTGCGGCGCCAGCGCGAGCTGGCTCGCGTCCGGGCAGGACTGACCCTCGGTGCCCCAGTGCATGAACACGATGACGATCTTTGCTAGCTGCTTCGCGGCGCGCACCGCCGAGAGCGTGCGGGTCAGGTCGATCGCATTGGCTTCGCCCGGCCGGGTGTCGGTCGCCACCCAGGTCGAGGCCAGCTCGGCTACTTGCGAGACGCCGATGACAGCGACGGACGTATCGTTGATCGTGGTGACGTAGGGCGCCCATGCAGCATCGGCGTTTACCCCGATCCCGACGTAGGGGAATGCTGCTGCCCGAGCCGCGGCGAGGGTGTCGGCGAGTCCGACCTGCCCGTAGTCCAGTACATGATTGTTGGCCAGCGTGACCAGCGATACGCCAGCGTCACGAAGGGCCGTGAACGCGACCGGTGTCGTCTGGAAGTGATACGCCTTCGGCTCGGGCGTGCCCCGGCTGGTGACGGCAGTCTCCAGGTTCAGCGCCGTGAAGTCGGCTGACCGCAACACCGCGGCGATCGGCCCGAACGCGGTCGCCGGGTCAGCAAGGAGTGCCGCCGTCCGGCCTGTGAAGTGGACGTCCCCGGCAAATGCCAGAGTGATGTCCGACGGCGACGCGCTGGCGGCCGGGCTGGAGTGAGCCGCATGGCTGGCCCGGCTGTTCGCCGAGACGGCGCCGCTCGCAGCTGACTGCGCTGGGCTTCCACTGCAGGCGACAAGCGCCAGCACGCACACAGCGGGCACGATGATCGGCATCCCCCGATGCAGCACGGACTTTAGCTTAGGGTGGGTGCGCCGGACCTCACGATCACCCCGCAAGGGCCGCAACATTGTCGCCGCAGAGTGGCCCCGTGAATTGTCGCATCACCCCGCACTGGAAATCAGGCGGCTGTGAACCGCATCGACAACGAAAGTCACGAAGGTCAGCGTGGTGTGGTGGTCGACCTCCGCGGTGACCTGCCAGCATCCTTCGCTGGGGAATGTGACTCCGGAGGCCTGGAATCCGGTCTCTCCGTAGCCAGCCGGGACGTCTGACGTCAGCGCGGGAGCTGGTGCGTCGAGGCGATGGCCGGTGATCGTGAGCTGCCCCGAGACGTATCGCCACCACGGAAACTTCCATCCGATGGAGCCGTCCGGATTCACGTAGTCGGCGGGGGCGACGATCAGACCGTTCGTGCTTAAGGTGACGAACAGCTTCCCGTTGCCATAGATCGTCGTCCCCGGACCCAGGGCGGCGACCGATGTTCCGGGCAGCCCCGCCGGATGGCTGGTTGTCGTCTTCGGGCACCGCGTCAGGTCTGCGCGCGTAGCCGGCCGAGGCCACGATGCGCGTGTGCCTCTGGCGCGTGAGCCCGCCGGGCTCGGGCCAATTCTGTGATGCGGCGCTGACCCGTGAGGTCCGGCCGGGCTGGCTGTGCACGCAGCCACCGCGACGACCACCAGCAGACCGTCGGCGATGCGCATGGCTTTCTGAGCAGACATCGCGATAGTCCTTGCGCGTGCCGGGTGCCATACCGACAATCCAGGACCGGAATTGCCGGCGGTCACGACACCCTTTCGCCACCGAGCCTACGATCCTCTACGTCCGCCGTATGTTTCGTTCGCGTCTCGTCTTTGTCACGGCAGCGTCCATGTGATCAGGTGGCACGTCGCGGGGTCAATGGTCGAAGTCACTGCCGCTGACGCATCAAGCGCCCCCTGCTGTCACGACCATGTCGGTTACGAACCCGGCGGCCAGCCCTGCCAGCACCCCCCAGTAGAGCAGCTCTTTGCGCGCCGCCTTGTGTGCGACTCCGAGGAGCTGGACGACCACGTACAGGATCGAGCCGGCGGCAAGGGTCAGGAAGACCACGCTGACTGCCGCGCTTGTGAACTGGCGGCCCAATGCGGTGCCCAGGGCTGTCGGGCCGCCGCCGATCAGTCCCATCAGCATCAGGAAGCGCCAGGGCGGCCGGTCGCCGGCGGCGGCGAGCGGGGCTACGATGCCGAACCCCTCGGTGCCGTTGTGCAGCGCGAACCCGATCACCAGTACCGTCGCCAGCCCGATAGCGCCCGTTGCAGCGCTGGCGCCAATGGCCAGGCCCTCACCGAAGTTGTGTAGTCCGATGCCAACAGCGATGAGGAGGGACATGCGCCGTGGTGCCGACCAGGCGGCGATGCCGCCCTGGCCTGCGGTCAGCTCGCCCCGGACCATGGCGCCCGGGCCGAAGCTTCTCGGCCGCTTCCGACCGGACAGCCAGCGCTCGTAGTACACGAGGCTCAGCAGCCCGCTGCCAAGTCCCAGGACGAACAGGGCGCCGTACCCCAGCACCGGACCGATACCGGCGGTCCCGTCATGCAGCCGCCCCAAGGCCCCGTCTAGCGGCTCGTAGGCGTGCACGAGCACGTCCCAGACCAGGAACAGCAAGACCCCGATCGCCAGGGCATTGAGGAACAGACGCAGGCCCGGCCGGGGCGCCCGCATCCTGCCCAGCGGCAGACCAAGCAATATGGTCACGCCGGCGATGAAGCCGAGCAGCATGGTCTGCGGTTCGCTCATAGGTCAGAATCCCCTTAGCATGCAGGCTCAGACACCGGACGGCCAGATTAGGTTAGCCTAACCTAACTAGCTGTTCGCGCGATCCCCCCGGGTCGGATCCCCGCGGTGGGGCACACCACGGCGATCAGGATCGAGCCGCGACTGGCCGTCCGGCGCCTCGGGTTCCCCGGCAACCGGCCTGGTAGCGTGCTGCCATCTCCCGAGGCGACTTACCGTCCGGCGTTCGCAGTGGCGCTAGGTAGGCCAGCAGCAAAGCCAGCGAGCGGCACCCTGACATGAGGGCAAGCAAGGCGGCAGCGAGGTTGTGATCGGGACGAGGAAGCAGCGCCGGCGAACACAAGCGGCAGAGCGATACTGCAGTGGTCGGCTCGCGTTCGTGCTGACCGTCTCGGCCTTGGTGGTGACAGCGTGCAGTGAAGGTCCGGCCGCCTCTGCTCCGCCGTCGGCCTACCTCGGCACGGTCATCGACAGACCGGTCCCCCGCTCGGTCGCGGATCTGCCGCTTCTCACGGACGCGGGACAGCCGACCAGCCTGGCCGACTTGCGGGGCAAGGTAGTTGTCCTCGCGGATTTCCTCACCCTCTGCCAGGAGACCTGCCCGCTGACGACCGGGAACCTGCTGATGATGGACCGCGCTGTCATCACAGCAGGTCTGGCCCGACGGGTGCTGTTCGCGGAGCTCACCGTCGACCCGAACAGAGACACGCCGTCCCGGCTGCGCGCCTACCGGGAAATTGTCGGCGCTCCTGCGAACTGGTGGTTGCTCACCGGTAGCCCGGCTGTGATTTCGCAAATCTGGCGGCACTTCAGGGTCTGGTATCAGCGGGTCGCCGAGGCCGGTCCGGCGGGGACGGACTGGCTGACCGGCAAGCCGCTGACCTACGACATCAGCCACGAGGACGTCCTGCTTTACCTCGATACCCACGGGCGGGAACGGTTCCTGGTGGTGGGCTCGCCTAACGCGGCCAAGGCTCCCATCGCGCCGGCAATGCGCCGCTTCCTGAACTCGCACGGCCGGGCCGACCTTCGCCGGCCTGACGCGAGCACGTGGACGGCGGCCGAGGCGCTCAGCCCGCTCGCCTGGCTCACCGGGAAGCCGATAGAGCTGAGCCAGTGACGCGGCCCTGATTCAGGCACGGTCGACAGGCAGGTAGAGGGACATCGGGCCGGCATGCGCGAAGTACAGAGTGATCACCAGGACCTCGCTGGTGATCTGCCTCACCGGCAGCACTGTCAGGCTGGCGACCGCAGGCGGTGCGGGCGCGGCGGAGCCACCGGGGATCAGCAGAGGCCCGTAGTGCAGCCATTGGTCTACCACCCCGGGCGGAGCGGCGTCACCGCCGCAGCCTGTCAGGTCCGGAATCTCTCCCACGCTGACCCGCTTATGGTAGAGCCCGACTGGAGCCCCGCCCCCGGTGATCGCGGCGTCGAGCTGATCAGAAAACTGCCCGCTGCTGGTGACTCGCACACTTGCGGTCAGCGTCCCGGCGGGCCCTGGGCGCAGTGCGGTCGCGCTCACCGTGATGGGACCCAGATGGGCCTCGACATCTCCCGTCCCCGTGGCCTTCGCAGCCCCCGCTGGCCCTGTGAACAGCAGGCCTAGTCCAGCGAGCGCCCATAGAGCTCGGCGCAGCGGAAGGCCGCGCAGTGCCAGGGAAAGCCACGGCCAGCTCAACGGGTGATCCCGGTGTGGCCGAGGGAGTAGCGGCCCGGCTGCGGCCACACGCACAGCCCGTGCGGCTGCAGCCCGACCGGGATCTTGGCGAGCAGTTGGCCGCTCACAGTGGAGATGGCGTACACCACATTGTCGTAGCGCCCGGCCAGCCAGAGCACCTTGCCGTCTGGGGATACCCCGCCCATGTCCGGACTTCCCCCTCCTGGAATTCTCCAGGTGGTGACGATCTTCTTGGTCGCGAAGCTGATGACGGTGATCGAACCGTTGCCTCGGTTGGTTACATACAGATAGCGGGCGTCGCGGCTGGGGTACAGGCCGTGCGCGTCCGGCCCGGTAGGGAGGAATCCGGTCGGCCGGAACGTCGCAGCATCAATCAGCCAGACCCCAGCATGGTTCTTGTCGGCTACGTAGAAGGTCCGGCCGACCGGATCGAGCTTTATGTCCTGCGGCGCCGAGCCCGGCAGGTTGAGATAGTCCGTCACCGTCAGTGTGTGCAGGTCGATCCGGACCAGCCGTCCCGCGAACTCGCACGTAGCAATGAGGTAGGCCCCATCGGCCGCGAAGTCGATGTGGTCGACGCCGGCGCAATCGACGCTGACGCTGTGTTCGAGAGCGAAGGTCCGCGAGTCGCGGAAGTCGAGGTGCTGGTGGGCTTCGGCTACCACAATGGCATAGCGCCCGTCGGGCGTGAAGTACATGTTGTACGGGTCATCGACGGCAATGTTCGGGCCCGCCGGATGTCCGGTCAGGGGACTGATCGGGGTGAGGCTGTTGCCCAGGTCGTTGGTCGCGTACAGCGTCTGGAGGTCATAGCCGGGCACGACATGCTGCGGGTTCAGCCCGGTCTGGTAGCTCCAGATTACCCGGGAGGTGGACGGGTCGATCACCGTAACCGTGTCGCCGCCGCTTTCCGGAACGTAGATCCGGTATGGCATGCCGCGCACCGCCTGGCTGAGCATGCCCGGGCCCGCGTCGGCGTAGATATTTGCCGCATTGGCTACCGGCGGCATCCCCGCCAAGGGCACCGACAGATCGGACACCGGGCTCACGACAGGCCACAGTGAGGCTTGGTCCTGCTGGGAGCGGGCGGCTGAGGCAGGCGCGGCCGCCGGCCGTGACCCCCTGGCTGGTGCAGGACCGTTTGTGTCCGCCGAGATCACCACAACCACCGCAAGGGCCGCGAGCACGCTCACGACGGCCAGCGACAGGCGAGCGAGCCGGTTCACCCGCTCGTGCCGTGCGGCCTTAGCCCGGCCAGCCTTACCCATCTCGATCTTCCCCCTGCGCCGTCGTGGCCCAGTGCCGGAGCATTCATTCCCAGCCGCGGCTTGCGATTATCGGTCGGGCAGCCACTGCTGTGTAGTAATGGCTTCGCCAGGCGCAGCGCGCACCTGCCGGGCCATGGTGTGCAGCGCCAGCGGCAGAATCTGGTCTGACCGGCAGGCTCAGGTCAGCGAGTCGAGCTCGGCGGGCTGCATCAGTTTGCGGGCGGCCTCGGTGATGCTGCCCGACAGCGACGGGTACACCGAGAAACTCTGTGCGACGTGGTCGACGGTCAGGTGGCGCTCGACCGCCAGCGAGACGGCCAGGATCAGCTCGCTGGCCCGCGGCGCGACGATGACGCCGCCGAGCACGGTGCCGCTCGAGCGGCTGGCGATCAGCTTGACGAAGCCGTCGCGGAACCCCTGCATCTTCGCCCTGGCGTTCGTGGCCAGCGGCAGCTTGACCACGACGGCGTCCGGGACGGCGCCCGAGGCGACCGCCTGCTCCGGGACGCCGACAGTGGCGATCTCCGGCTCAGTGAAGATGGTCGCGGCGACGTTGCGCAGCCGCAGCGGCTTGACCGCCTCGCCGAGCGCGTGCCACATGGCGATCCGGCCCTGCATGCCCGCCACGGACGCGAGCATCAGTACCCCGGTGCAGTCGCCCGCTGCGTACACCCCCGGCGCCGAGGTGCGGGACACCCGGTCGACGCGGACAAAGCCGCGCTCATCCACCTCGATCCCGGCCTCAGCCAAACCGAGTCCGGTGGTGCACGGCACCATGCCCACGGTCATCAGGCAGTGCGTGCCGCGCACCGTCCGGCCGTCGTTCAGCGTTACGACGACCCCGTCAGCGGACCGGCTGACTCGCTCCGCCCTGGACCGTCCGAGTACCGTCATACCGCGACGCCGGAACACGTCCTCGACCACCACGGCGGCGTCCGCATCCTCCTGCGGCAGCACGCGATCACGCGACGACACGAGCGTCACCCGCGACCCGAGCGCCTGGTACGCGCTGGCGAACTCCGCCCCGGTGACCCCGGAGCCCACCACGATCAGCTCAGCCGGCAGCTCGGTCAGGTCGTACAGCTGCCGCCAGGTCAGGATTCGCTGCCCGTCGGGCTCCGCGCCGGGGAGCACACGCGGCTCCGCGCCCGTCGCGATGAGCACCGCGTCGGCGTCAACCCGGACATCACCGGCCATGACCGTGTGGGGCCCGGCTAGCCGGGCACTGCCGGAGATGACCTTCACGCCCTCCGCCGACAGCCTGGCTGCGACATCCGCTGACTGCGCCGTGGCGAGTGCCCGGACCCTGGCGTACAGGCGGGCGGCATCGACACCGGCGGCCCCGTTCCGTTCCGAATTAATGACCAGGCCGAGGCTCGGTGAGGTGTCGATAGCCGCCATCATCCCGGAGCTGGCAATGAGCGTCTTGGACGG
>Ga0066903_100006415_pt1 | contig 10452 bp, 10 predicted proteins | sample PanSoiMetaGPlot1_FD_67491 | JGI IMG/M metagenome (GOLD analysis project Ga0066903, IMG submission 67491) | Tropical forest soil microbial communities from Panama analyzed to predict greenhouse gas emissions - Panama Soil - Plot 1 (version 2) | ecosystem: Environmental > Terrestrial > Soil >...
GGATCGGCGACCTGCGCTGGCGCGACCGGGCCACCGTCGAGGGCCAGGTCCGCTCGGTCCGGGTGGCACCGCTTTCGGGCAGCCCGTCGCTCGAGGTCGAGGTGTGGGACGACACCGGCGGCGTGACCCTGGTCTTCTACGGCCGACGCGGGATCGCCGGCATCGAGGCCGGCGCCCGGATCCGCGCGAGCGGACGTGTCGGCGACGCGCACGGCGCGCTCGCGATGGCCAACCCGGTCTACGAGCTCGTCGAGACTGCCGGCGGCCCTGTCGCATAGCGCTCCGCGACCCCGCTGGAGTGCGCCATCATGGGCCCGGGTGTGGTTCGGCAGCGGCTGGAGGGGCATGGACGAGAACGGGGCCGGCGGCGCGCTCCCCGTCCCCGTCGTGCGGCCCACCCCCGACCTGGCCGAGGTGGCATCCCAGGTCGTCCGAGCCGCCTTCGGGGTCACCAGCCTGGTCACCGAGATCCTGCTCCGAGCGGTCGACGGCACCCGAGAGCACCGGTTGCCCGCTGCCGCGGATGGCGTCGGGGCCACCGCGCCAGTCGACGTCCTGCTGGGCACGGCGTGGGTCGTCACCGCGGCGAGCGGTCGGGCGCTGGGTACGACCGCACGTGCCGTGCGGCCCGTCGTCACCCTCCTGGTCGAGCCACCGCTCGTACCGGAGTCGGTGCGGCCCGCGACCCTGTTCGCCACCGCGGCACGGGCTTGGCGCCGCGAGCAGCCTGCGGCGATGGGAACGGTCACGAGGCTGTCGTCGTCGATCGTGCCCGACACCACCGAGCTCGTCGTCCGGCTGGTCGACGTCGACGCCCTCGCCGCGGCAGTCGTGCAGCGCATGGACCTCACGACGCTGGCCACCGACGTGGTCGAGGACATCGACCTGGACCGGGTGGTGGGAGCCGCGCTCCAGCGGATCGACGTCCAGCGGCTCGTCGAGGAGGTGGTGGCCGGCCTCGACCTGGCCGCCGTCGTCGACCGGATCGACCTCGCAGGGGTCGTCGACGAGTCGCTCGACCGCATCGACCTCACCTCGCTCGTCGTGAAGCGAGTCGACCTCAGCCGGGTCGTCAACGACGCACTCGACCAGCTCGACCTCACGCAGCTCGTGATGGACCGGGTCGACCTCGCGCGGGTCGCGGAGTACGTCATCGACGAGATCGACCTCGCCGGCATCATCCGGGAGTCCAGCGGCTCGATCGCGACCGAGACCGTACGAGGGATCCGGCGCCAGAGCCTGGACGCGGACGAGGCCGTCAACCGCGTCGTCGACCGCCTGCTGCTGCGCCGCCGCGCCAGGCGTACGCAGAGCCCGCTGCCGCAACCGCCGCCCGCGGAGCCGCCGTCGTGACCGCCGAACCCGTCGACGAGAGAGCTAGCCGCCCGCGTGCCACCAGAGCGCTACCCGTCGTCGTGCGCGAGCACCAGGGCAGGCGGGCCGGGATCGTCACCCGGCTGCTCGCCAACGCCGTCGACTTCGCCATCGTCACCGGCTTCCTCATCGGCACATGGTTCACCTGGGCCGCGTTGCGGTTCCTGCGCTCGCCGACCGGGTTCACGTGGCCGGCGCCGAGCTGGTGGATCGTGGTCGTGGCGTTCGAGGTCGTCGCGTTCGTGTACTTCACGGTGAGCTGGGCGACGACAGGACGAACCTACGGGGCCGTCCTGCTCGGGTTGCGGGTCGTCAACTTCCGCGGGCGACGGATGCGCTGGAGCGGGGCGGCGTTGCGCGCCGCGTTCTGCGTGCTCTTCTGGGTAGGCCTGTTCTGGGTCGTGGTCAGCCGCTCGAACCGCTCGGTGCAGGACGTGGTCCTGCGCACGTCCGTCGTGTACGACTGGGACATCGCGGCACCGGCCGAGCAGGACGTGACGGAGCCCCCGCCCTGACGGACGGGGGCTCCGACCCCGATGCTGGTCGCCCTTACGGTTCGACGGGAGCCGGGGTGCGGGCACCGAGCTTCAGCTCCTGGGTCTCCGAGGTCCCACCCGCGTGCACGAACCCGAAGATCGACAGGATCAGGAAGACGAACGAGGCCACGAAGGACACCACGCCGGCGATCAGCGCGATCTGGCCCATCTTCCAGAACGCGTAGGCGTTCAGCAGCATGCTGCGCAGCGTCTCGCCGCGGAACATGGTCTGCACCTGGCCGGCCAGCGCCTGGTCGTTCGGGCTCGCCATCGCCTTGGCCGACAGCTGCGAGTAGGTCTGGCCGCCGCCGATGCCCTGCAGGTGCACGGCGATGAAGTGGTCCGCGTACGCCTTGGCCTGCTCGCCGTTGACGAGCTGCTGCCCGGCGTACTGGTTGAGGTACGGCGCGATCTGGTCGCCCTGGAGCGCCTCGCTGCCGGCCTGGGGGAAGTAGATCTTCTGCGCGGCAAGCTGCGAGTGCACCTCGTCGGTCACGAAGTTGTGGGCCCACAGGAGGAGCCCTCCAGCTACCGCGAGGACGAGTGCGAGCACGAGCCCGCCGACCGACATCAGGATGTCGAACGTCTTGCGCCTCATGGCGACCTTCTCTCGTAGGGCCGGGATCCTCCGGCCCGCCCGTCGAACCTCTGTCGCCATCGATCGTCCGCGCGCGCGGGGAGCGCTCCCAGTGCCGAAGGTCCCCCGCGAGCAGGACCAAGGTCCCGAGTTGTCAGAGTGAGCCGGGGCTACGGGCCCGGCTCACTCTGACAACTCGACGGTCAGCGGGGCGGGCGACGGCGAAGGGCGTCGATGAGCCGGCGCCGTCGGTCCCTGGCCTCCTCGCGATGCTGCCGGTAACCCGCGAGCGCTCGTTCGGCACGCTCCAGGTGCTCGAGGTCGCCGCGGCGCCTCGCGTGCTCCACACAGGCGATCAGGGCCTGTTCGTCGGGCGGGACGCGGGCGGCTCGCGGCATGTGCTCCTCCGGGACGAGACGGTCCCCCGCAGCCTCAGCCGTTCCCCCGTTGGATACCTGAACTGCGCTTCCCGCCGCGCAGCGGTCCCAAACGCGCGCAGACCCGTAGGGTCGCGACGTGCCCAGTCCCGCCGCCGAGCGGTACCTGCGGCTCGGGCTGCAGCTCGGCCGCCATGTCGACGGCCTGGTCGACGGGTACTTCGGGCCACCCGAGCTGGCCGAAGCGGTCCATGCGGCGCCACCCCCGGACCCTGCGGCGCTGGTCGGGGCGGCCGACGACCTGCTTGCCGACCTCGCGGACGGCTGGCTGCGCGACCAGGTGGTGGGCGTACGCACGTTCGCCACGGTCCTCGCCGGAGAGCACATGTCGTACGCCGACGAGGTCGAGGGGTGCTACGGCGTCCGGCCGGCGTACACGGACGAGGCCGTGTTCGCCGCTGCCCACGAGCGGCTCGACGACCTGCTCCCCGGCCACGGGCGGGTGGCGGAGCGGTACCGGCGCTGGCAGGAGGCGCAGCGGGTGCCGGCCGCACAGGTCGAGCAGCTCGTGGCCGCCGTGGTCGAACGGGCTCGCTCGTGGACGCGGGAGCTGGTCGAGCTGCCGGCCGAGGAGGGCATCGAGCTGGTTGCCGTCCACGACGTGCCCTGGCTCGCGTTCACCGACTACCTGGGTGGCCTGCGCAGCGAGGTCTCGGTCAACGTCGAGCTGCCGCGTACGGCCCTCGAGCTGCTGCACCTGACCGTCCACGAGACGTACCCGGGTCACCACGTCGAACGGACCATGAAGGAGCACGTCCTGGTGCGCGGTCGCGGTCTGCTCGAGGAGACCGTCGTGCTCGTCCCGACACCGCAGTCACTGCTCACCGAGGGCATCGCCGAGCTCGCCGTCGCCATGGTGCTCGACAGTGACGGCGGGGACGCGCTCGCCGCGGTGCTCCACGATGCCGGCATCCCGCTCGACCTCGGGCCCGCCCGAGCCGTTGAGCGGGCGATGGAGCCGTGCCGGTGGGCGGAGGTGAACGCGGCGCTGATGCGGCATGAGCACGGCGCCGGCGAGGCTGAGGTGGTGTCGTACCTCCAGCGCTGGGGGCTGGCCGAACCGGAGCTCGCGGCGCACCTGGTCCGGTTCCTCGACGAGCCGAGCTCGCGCAGCTATGTGGTCACCTACCCTGCCGGGCGCGAGCTGTGCGCCGCGTATGTCGGCGATGACCCAGCGCGGTTCGTCCGGCTGCTGACCGAGCAGGTTCGCGTACGCGACCTGGTCGCCGCTGCACGCGACACTTCGGGCTAGCGGCGTCAGCCGGCGCGGACCACGACCATCGGGTCGGCAGCGTTGCTCGCCAGCAGGGTGTCGGACGCCACCGACGTCATCCAGTCGAGCGAGTCGAAGCGCTCGTCGTCGAGAACCCGCGAGAGGACGGCCGCCTCAAGGACCCGGCCCGGGGCGTACCGCGACCACTCGGTGACGAGGTGCCCCTCGAGGACCCGGTAGACCTCACCGTCCGGGATGCCGAGCACGTACGCGGCCAGCTGCCCGTCGACCCGCGCCGTCGCCAGCTCGAGCGCACCCGACATCGCCAAGGCACGCAGCCGCGCGTTCCAGAGCAGTCGCCCGACGGTGTCGTCCAGGTCGCTGTCGCGACCCCGGTCGTGGTCGCGGTCGCGGTGGCACTCCTCGAGAGTCGGCAGCAGCCGCACGATCCGGTTGCGGTCCCGGCTGAAGCGCACGGTGAGCGCCCGCCCGTCGCGGCCCAGCCGGTTGCGGGCCTTGCGCAAGGTGCGACGGACGGTAGAGGAGAGGTACGCGTCGACGTCGGACGTACCGTCGCGGCGCACGACCGGGATCGAGTCGACCGACGCGTACGCCGCACCCGGCAGGGCGGCGACGAGCGCACCCGCGCCAGCGGAGCCGACGTCCAGCGGTCCCAGGGCGATGCGCCAGGGCCGGTCGCGGCCGGAGAGCGCGGCGGCCAGCTCGCGACCGAGTCGGTCGGCCGCACGCGGCCCGTCGGCGACGAGCGCGCCGCGGTACCCCGACCCGCTGCCGGCCAGCCGGACGAGGTCACGTCCGCGCGCAGGCACGTCCACCAGAAGGGCGGAGCCCACGAGGGCGCCGTCCCGGTCACGCACGAGGACACCCCACGGCTGGTGCTCCGGTTCGTGCGCAAGAGTGGCGAACACCCACGACGGGCGCGCGGTCACCGGCGCCCCGCAGCGCACCGCGAGGTCGTCGAGCTCGTCGGCGGTCGCGTGCAAGCGGTCGAAGCCGCGCACCACGCCGGTCTCGACCGCACCGAGTGCGCCGAGCCTCGTCGGGACGACCGTCACCGGGCGCCCCCGGCCAGTGCGGCGAGCTGCGCACGGCCGTCGAGCCAGCGCTCGAGCTCGAGCGCGGGCAACGGCCGGCAGAAGTAGTAGCCCTGCGACTGGTCGCAACCGGACACGGCGAGGTGGCCGGCGGTGGCCTCGTCCTCGACGCCCTCGGCGACCAGGGTCATGCCGAGGGAGTGGGCCAGCCCGATGGTCGAGGTCACGATCGCGGCGGCCCGCGGGTCGTCCGCCATCGGCTGCACGAACGACCGGTCGAGCTTCAGCTCGTCGATGGGCAGCTCGCGCAGGTACGCGAGGGAGGAGTAGCCGGTGCCGAAGTCGTCGACAGCGACCCGGATGCCGAGGCCGCGCAGCTGCGTGAGGATCTCCCGCGCCCGCTCGCGGTCGCCCATCAGGAAGTCCTCGGTGATCTCGAGCTCGAGAGCCGATGCGGGCAGCCCGCGGTCCGCGAGAAGGAGCCGGACCCGCTCGGGCAGCTCGAGGTCGACCAGCGACGACGCCGACAGGTTGACGGCGACGCTCAGTGTCCGGCCGACGTCACGCCAGGCCCGGACCTGGTCCAACGACCGCTCGAGCACTGCGGTCGTCAGCTCGCGCATCAGACCGGAGTCCTCCGCCAGCCTGAGGAACGCGTCCGGGTAGAGCAGACCGCGCGTCGGGTGCTCCCAGCGCACCAGGGCCTCGACCCCGTGCACGGCGGACGTCTGCGAGTCGACCTTGGGCTGGAAGTGGACGGTGAGCAGCCGGCCGTACACGGCTTCGCGCAGCTCCTCCAGCGTGCGCAGCCGCTCCTGGCCGACCATGTCGCCGTCGATGGAGTAGACGTGGTAGCCGACGCGGAGCTCCTTGGCGCGGTACATCGCGACGTCGGCCTGGCGCAGCAGCGTCGAGACCTCGTGACCGTGGTCCGGGTGCAGGGCGATGCCTACGCTCGCCTCGACCCGCACGGTGACGTCGTCGACGGTGAAGGGCGGGGCCAGCGTCTCGCGCACCCGGGCGGCGACGGTCTCGGCCGCGGCGGCGTCGTTGTCCACCAGGAAGACGGCGAACTCGTCGCCGCCGAGCCGGGCCAGCAGGTCGTCCGGGCGCTGCAGCGCGTTCCGTAGGCGCACTGCCACCTGGCACAGCAGGTCGTCGCCCGCGTGGTGGCCCAGCGAGTCGTTGACCTCCTTGAACCGGTCGAGGTCCAGCAGCAGCAGCGCACCGCGGGTGCTGTCCGGGCGGGTGGCCAGGAGGCTCTCGACCTGCTCGTAGAACGCGCGGCGGTTGCCGAGGCCGGTCAGCTCGTCGGTGAGAGCCAGCTGGCGGCTGTGGGCGAGGGCGGTGACCTCGCGGAACGAGACGATCAGCCGGCCGAGGGCGGCGACGACCGTGGCCGCGCCGAGCGTCACGGCGACGGGGTGAAGACCGGTGCTGTGGTCGTAGACGAGCAGGACAAGGGCGGCCAGGGTGGCGAGGACCGGGATGCCCAGCATCAGCCAGTTCGGCAGCCGGGAACCGACCGCGCGCTGCGACCAGCCGGGGGCGAAGCCGATCAGCAGCGTCGCCACGACCCAGATCGAGTCGTTCAGGCCACCCGGCTGGTAGGTGCCGTTCGCGGCGGACATGACGTACCAGACGTCGGCGACGGCGAACACGGCGAGTCCGCCGGCGAGGAACCAGAACCCGGCCGGCGGCCGCCAGTGGAACAGCGCGAACAGCGCCGTCACGATCAGCAGGAGCAGCACGTCCAGCAGCGGGTAGGCCAGCGTGGTGATGACCGCGGCCGCCGACTGCCCGCCCGTGAACGCCAGCACCGGCCCTACGACCGCCGACGTGACCGCAGCCACCGCGAGCCCGCCCACGATGCCGTCGAACCACAGGCTGAGCGGAACCCGCTCGCTGACCGCGTCGCGCACGACCATGATCAGCGCGACGAACGCGAAGCCGTAGAAGGAGAGCCAGAGCCCGTCCGCGTACGTGGGGAACGGCTGCGGGTCGAGCGTCCGGATGTAGACGGTCCAGTAGATGTTGCCCAGGCCGTACACCGCGAGGCCGACGCCTAGCACCTGCCAGGCCACCCGATGCGCCACGCCCTTGCGGGCCCGCATGAGGCAGAGCACCGCGCTCAGCTCGTAGGCGACGTTGTTGAGCAGCCCGTCGAGGAACAGGTTGTAGCCGGGCACCGGACGGACGCCGGGGATCGTGGAGACGACGAAGACGCCGTATACGGCGGCGAGCACGACGTAGAAGCCGAGCTCGAGGCCGCGACGGCTCGCAGGCGTGCGAGGACCTGCGACGACGGCGTCCACGCAACTCCCCCTCCCGGCCGGCAACCTGGTTCCCCACGCATGGGATCGGTCCCACCCGATTGGGCCTTTAGGGTTATCGGCGATCCTTCGCGTGGCTCTGACCGGTGGAACCGCGGGTCACCAGCCGGCGTCCAGGGGGCATGACGATCACCCTGCGCGGCCGTACGGCCGCCCTGCTCGCCAGCGGCGTAGTCGGTGTGGTGCTGGCCTACCTCGTCGGATCGGCGCACGCCGGGGGCTCCTCGGCCGCTGCCGCCACCAGCCGGGACGACGTCCCGACGACCCTCACCTCGGCGCTCACGAGCTCAGGGACGGCGATCTCGGGCTCGGCCAACGGGCTGACGGTCAGCGGGACAGGCACCGCCTCCGGCACCCCGGACACGCTCGACCTCGACCTCTCGGTCGATGCCCAGGGCGGCGACGTCAGCAGTGCCCTCGGCGCCGCGAACCGGGCCGCTGCCGCCGTGCAGCACTCGCTGCGCGACCACGGCGTCGCGTCCCGCGACATGCAGACCTCCGGCCTGCAGCTGCAGCCCTCGTACACGTCGAGCGGCAGGGTCGACGGCTACACCGCCGACGAGAGCCTGACCGTGACCCTGCGCGACGTCGGCCGGGCCGGGTCGGCCATCTCCGCGGCGGTGGCCGCCGGTGGCGACGCCGTCCGGGTGGACGGGGTCTCGCTCGACCTCGCCGACTCCAGCAGCCTGCTCACGGCAGCCCGCGACAAGGCATTCGCCGACGCCCGGGCCAAGGCCGAGCAGTACGCCAAGGACGCGGGGCGCGCGCTGGGTCAGGTGCTGGCGGTCGACGACACGGTCGTGTCGCAGCCACCGGTGCCGTACGCCGCGGGCGGCTTCGCAGCCGAGAAGGCTGGGCCGGTGCCGGTCCAGGCCGGGACGCAGCAGGTCGACGTGCAGGTCACGGTGGTGTTCGGCTGGGCATGAGCGCGGCGCGCTGCTCGCGAAGGTAGGCCTGCTCGGGCTGGCTGGCGTCGAGTGCGAGCGCCCGGTCGTACTCGGCCATCGCCTCCTCGGTCCGCCCGAGCTCGGCGAGCAGGTGGGCCCGGGCAGCCGGCAGCCGGTGGTGGGTCGGCAGCTCGCCGGCGGCGACGAGCCGGTCGAGCTCGACGAGCCCGGCAGCCGGCCCGTCGCGCATCGACACCGCGACGGCCCGGTTGAGCCGCACCAGCGGCCCCGGCGTCGCCTGCTCGAGCAGCCCGTACAGCGCGACGATCTGCGCCCAGTCGGTGTCGTCGTACGTCGCCGCCTCGGCATGGACCGCCGCGATGGCAGCCTCGAGCTGGTACGGCCCGACCGGGCCGGTCCGCAGCGCCTCCTCGACGAGCCGGACGCCGTACGCGATGCGCGCTCCGTCCCAGGTCGTGCGGTCCTGCTCGGCCAGCGGGACGAGCCGCCCGTCCGGCGTCACCCGCCCGCGGCGCCGGGCGTCGTGCAGCACGAGCAGCGCCTGCAGGCCCGCTACCTCGGCGTCGTTAGGCCGGAGCACGGCGAGCAGGGCGGCCAGCCGCAGCGCCTCGTCGCACAGGTCGGTGCGGACCAGGGTGTCGCTGACCGTGGCGGAGTACCCCTCGTTGAACACCAGGTACACGACGTGCAGCACAGCCGCCGTGCGCTCCGGTAGCTCGTCGGGCTCCGGCATGCGGAACGGGATCCCCGCCAGGGCGATCTTCCGCTTGGCCCGTACGAGCCGCTGCGCCATGGTCGGCTCGGGCACGAGGAACGCCCGGGCGATCTCCGGCGTCGTGAGGCCGCCGACGGTCCGCAGGGTCAGTGCCACCTGCGCCTCCTCGGCCAGCGCCGGGTGGCAGCAGAGGAACAGCAGCCGGAGCTGGTCGTCCTGCAGCACGGAGGGCTCACCGTCGAGGTCGAGCTCCTCGTCGGCAGCTGGGCTCACCGCGGCTCCCACGCCGTCGGCGCGCAGCCCCAGCGCCTGGACCTCCTTGGGCAGCCGCCTGGCCTCGCGGCGCACGCGGTCGAGCGCCCGGTTCGCGGCGACCGTGGTCAGCCAGGCTCCCGGCGAGTCGGGGACGCCGTCGCGTGGCCAGGTCTCGAGCGCGGCGAGGCAGGCGTCCTGGAAGGCGTCCTCGGCGAGGTCGAGGTCACCGTACCGGCGCATCAGGGCGCCGAGCACGCGGCCGGACTCGGTGCGGAAGACCTCCTCGCCTGCGATCACGCCGGACATCACCCAGACCTCACCCAGACCTCACCCAGACCTCACGCAGGTCAGCTCACATCTGTCCGAAGTCCGCGAGCGGGCGCACCTCGATGCCGCCGAACCGCGCGTCAGGGATCTGCGCGGCCAGGTCGAGCGCGCGGTCGAGGCTCTCGCAGTCGACCAGGTAGTAGCCGGCGAGATGCTCCTTCGTCTCGACGTAGGGGCCGTCCGAGACCGAGCGGCCACCCTCGCGGACGCGCACGACGGTCGCGGTGTCGGGGCCCTGCAGCGGGTCGCCCGCGATGAACTCGCCGGACTCGTTGATGCGCTGGCTGAAGGCGAAGTAGTCGTCCATCAGCTCCTTGGTCTGCGCCTCGCTGAGCGCCGCCCAGTTCGCGGGGTTGCTGTAGATGAGCAGCATGTACTTCACGCCGGCCTCCCGGGTCCGTCCGACCTGTCAGAGCTCAGTCTGACAAGTCGACGAACGGGGCCGACCGGAATCGACACCCGTCGCGGTACGGCCCCGGTCAGCCGCCGGCAGCGACCAGCTCGGCGATCTGCGCGGTGTTCAGCGCGGCGCCCTTGCGCAGGTTGTCGCCGCAGACGAACAGCTCCAGCGCGTACGGGTCGTCCAACGAGGTGCGCACCCGGCCCACCCAGGTCGGGTCGGTTCCGACGACGTCGGCCGGCGTGGGGAACCGGCCGCTGCCCGGGTCGTCGACCACCTCGACGCCGGGGGACCGGGCGAGCACCTCGCGCGCCTCGTCGGC